>JAABUY010006625.1_pt1 | contig 11279 bp, 11 predicted proteins | sample 5560271 | NCBI WGS metagenome assembly JAABUY01 (sample SAMN10711886, study PRJNA513374) | rock metagenome | isolation source: Antarctica rocks | place: Antarctica: Victoria Land, University Valley
GGTACCTTCCGTACCTTGGCGGCGGTAATCCCCCAGCGGTGTAGGTGTCGTGGCTGTCCAGATGCAATCCTGAACTGGCACAGTCATTTTAGAAAGCTGAGTGGAGGAATGATGTCTATGCTCTCCTCCAGCATGATTGCCCAGCTGGTTGAATTCATAAAGACTTGTTTGAATCTTTGGTTGGATTCTATCAACGCATGAACACCACCGTTGCGCAACGCATCACTTCTCTCTAAACATGCCGAGTGTTATCTCTCTGCTTGTGAGCCTACTGGGAACGTTTAGTGTCTCTACGAAAGCCCAATCCCTCTTCCACGGAACCTCTATCGTCCTCTATCCCAATGCTACTTCAGCTTGGCCCGGCGACAGCACCTTTGTTGCTGCCAACTTTTACTGTTATTTCACTCCTACTGGCTACCTAAGCTTTGGCTGGTAACGTGGCCCCCTTATACTCAAGGCCGCCTCACTAATCTCTTCAAGGTGGCTACCTGCTACAACTGCTGCCAACCATTCTCACTGCAACCCTCGCCCTTCCGCATTTGATTGGTATGAATACACGACTTCGTCCAGTTGCGATGAGCATGGATGTCGTACCCATGCAATCAACTTCCTCACTTCCAACCCCGAGGAGCCTTATTTCGAAGAGGATTACGTCCTCGCCGCGCTTGACTTGGGAAATGGTCGACTCGGGAAATTGGGCTTGAGCTACTTTGACAAGCCCGGCGGGGGCTACGCGGTGGGCACGAGGCGGACTCTGAATGGAAATGATGCGGATCCTCAGATGACCATTCATTGCCATGATGCCTTTCAGACTTTGAAAGGAATAAAAGAAACATGGAAGCTCAATTTACCATTCGAATTGAAGGATGAGTGTGGGATTCAGGGTCAAGGGCCGAACCAAAAGGTCTTGGGTTGGTGGCAGTGACTGCTCATTTACTGCCAAAAGCCTGCAGGAAATGTGTTTTGGCTCGGATTCTATCTTAGTAATTCGAGATTCATCTTGTCGATTAGGACTTGTAGGACCTCACATCCCTCTTCGCCAGGATTATAGCAGCTACTTCCTAACAAGACCAATCAATCAAAAAAACTTCAACGCACAAAGATCCACTTTGGACAGCTGCTGAGCTTTTCGAGAGATTAATAACGCTATCCAGCCATGATAGTATGTCAACTTCCTAATCAATCCGCTAAATAAACAAAAACTCCAACTAACCTTCCTCACAAATTTAACTACCATTAAATGCCGCTGGATCTAACCAGTTTCGCATCAGCTACGCCTTGTGCATGGCCGCCATCACTTCGTGCCTTACTGCAAGCCATGGTCCCACACCAAGTCCCCCCGGCCGAGCGGCCTGCCCGCCCGCCGCCGCCTCCGCCTCTCCTGCAGGTGTTCAAATTCGTCCCTGATGTTGGTTTGCCTGAATCAAGCTGACACTGACCGCTTCTTTATTTTTTGGTAAGCAAGGCGAACGAGAAAAAGTAAGAACTGGATCACACATGTTGGGGAGTACACCAGAACTAATGATGTCGTAGCGCACTTTTCGCTCATAGGAATTTTGGGAGTGTTTTCCATGCCGGTGCACAAGTAACGACAATGTACTATCCTTTCAGAAATTGAACTTTCTAAAGAATTTTCGGCCATCGTCGTTAGGTGCACATCTTCCTCTACCAGCAATGTCCCAGTTCCCTAACCCGCACTCTCCTCCGCCTCCTTACTCTGTCTCAAGAACACTCACAGTCATCGGCGCCATTGTAATCGCTGAACCGCTTTCCGCTACTCTCCTTTTCCCATTCGTGTACTTTATGGTCCGCGGATTCAACACGGTGGAAGAGCGATATGTTGGATACTGGGCTGGACTAATCAGTACGAAAGCTCTTTGAGTGTTTCTCGTCTTAAAAGAAACGGTTTTGATTGTTCTAACATTGTGTGAACCAGCTGCTGCGTTCTTCGTTCCTCAAATGCTTACGGCGACATTATGGGGCATAGCTTCTGATAAGCTCGGACGGAAACCCATAATGCTCTTGGGTTTGCTGGCGAGCGCTGGCTGCATGGTTCTCTTTGGTTTTTCCGGATCTCTGGTTTGGGCGATATTATCAAGAGCACTATGCGGCTTCTTCAATGGTGACAGAAGCTCCGAGGTGTCTTCAAACACCCCGTCTTTGAATAAAAGCTAACGTGGATTCTCTGCAGGAAATGCTGGCGTCGCCAGAACGGCTGTTGGTGAGCTGGCTCATAACGCTCGTTTGAACCAAGGCGAGGCCTTCTCGCTTTTCGGGTTCTGCTCCGCCATCGGATACATAATTGGTCCCCTCATTGGAGGATTCCTAGCAAACCCCGCAGAAAGGTTTCACTTGAAAGGACCTGGAGATCTCTTCCTCGCATACCCCTTCCTCCTTCCCTGCCTTGTCAGCGGTTGTTTCAATATCGTGGTTTCTGTACTTTCCTGTTTCTTGCTTGACGAGACAAACCAAAAGACTCGACTTTCGAAGAGAGGCACGAGCGGTGCGCCAAATATGGAAGAAGGCCAGACGGAGGGGACAACGGAAGAAGATCCCCTCCTTGCTAACTCAAAACCGGATCCAGTTCTGAGCTCGAAGTCCGAGGAAGGCATTCATTCAAGATTGACAACGATATTTTGCATTTTGGGGATAGTGTAAGTTGGCAGAACCTGGCTAAGCGCAGGTATAAACCCGTGATAAGAGAGTACTAAGGTATAAGCAGCTGTATTTCCTTTCACGCCATCATCTTCGATGAGATATACGCCGTTTTTGCAGCAACGAAAGAGAACGTGGGTTTGAATTTTACCTCTGCTAACATTGCAACGTCACTTTCTCTCATGGGGCCGGTCATATTCCTGCTCAGCTCGTCCTCTTTCCTCTTCTAAGCAAGCGTTTCTCGGCGCTCGTTCTGTGGCGTGCTTCAGCAGTAGTGCTTGCTATCGTGTATCCTATTTTCTCCCTATTACCCCAAGTTAGCATCGGCCGTCATGGTTCAAGTAGAACGGTGCAGTGGACGTTCCTTCTTACTCTGCTCACTATTCGCTTCACTGCCAATGTCGTGGGCTATACCAGCATGGCGGTTCTGGTACGCCGACCCCTACATCTCTCCAGAATCTCAACACCCGTGTCTGCTAACACGGACTCCAGCTGAACGAGGTTGCTTTACCAGAGAATCGAGGTGCAATAATGGGGTTAGTTCCCATATAAAATCCCGTCGCCCGCAGATATTCCCATCCCACCTGCACCTCCATGATGAGACTAATGCTAAATAAATTCGATCTTATAGGTTAGGTCAAACAGCGATTTCTTTAGGACGTGCAGTGGGTCCCGCTATTGGCGGCTTCATCTGGTCGTGGAGCCTTGGAAACGGGTTACCTGCACCGCTAGATTCGCATTTTCTAGTAAGTTCTTACATTTTGGTAATTATCTGAACACGGTGTTGATTGAGATTGATCGTACAGTTTCTATTCGAACTCGTCCTTGCCTTGACGCAGATACTAAGTTCGGCTGGAACCAAGTCAAAAAGCTGAGACGGTCGAGAACTACGAATTGTCACTTGAACCTTGAAGCATGTCAATTATGTTGAGATGAGACCTTGATCTTGATAACAGTAGTCAGAAACTGTAAATCTATCAATCATTCAAAATAAATGTTGACTCACTTTTCAAATATACATCGGCATTTCGAGAAGTTGACCCGCAGAAATGATGTTGCTAAAACAGCTTTCAGCAAGATTTCTGGCTCGAAGCCGATTCAGAGCCAGTCAAAAGTCACATCAGCGGCTTTGTGTTGGAAACAGGGAACAGTACTGTTACCCCTGTGGTTAGTAATCTCCGCATTCATCCGGGGCCGCATTCATCCGGCGCTAGTGGATGGGTATTTACCCTTCGCCCACTTCTTTCCTTCCTCCGTAATTCACCTACTAGATAGTCAATATATGCACATATTCGCTCTGACCCTCATATACCAATAGGTTATGAGCCCGGGTTAGCTCTATTCCGCTACCGCAAACAAACCTAAGGGCAGAAGCCGAAGCATCGAACTCGCTGTCACCAAAATCGGCGGAAATTCCCCTATCGACCAATATCCCCTCCATACCTCAACCACAATGGAAGGTTCTGATACGTATCGGTTCCCTAAGCTAAAGGGGAGCGACAATTACGAATCTTGGGGGGTAGATGTAACCAGTGCCCTGAAAGCCAAAGGTCTCTGGTGGATCACCTCGGGGAAGCTGGGGAAACCGGAAATCCCAGAATCCAAAGCCGCGACAGCAGCCAAAAGGGAGTACGCCAGTGCTATTAACCACTGGAAAGATAAGAACGACAGGGCCTGCGGTGTGATTAACTTCAGCATCGAACAGGGACTCAGGGTACATATAGTCAAAATACAAGACGCCACCATAATGTGGTCTACCCTGAAGACTCAATATGAGCAGTCGGATCTTACTACTCTACACCTGGCAATTAGGGAGCTCACCCGATCAGAGCAAGGGGGCCACAGCGAACAGAGCTGCTGGTACCTAAACCCGAAGCTCCTCCAGAAGGATGAAAGCCTAGTCAGGAAAAGAAGGATCGAGCCAAAGAAGGCTCGGACAAAACCGACTCCGGAAGAAGCTCTGGAGCCAGGATAGTCAGATCAATGAAGGTCTCCTTCGCCTGCCGAGCAGGCAGTCGTACCAACGCCTGGTGGATAGACACCGGAGCTGAGGATCATGTCTGCTACGACGAGGACTTGTTCGATGAACAGTCATACCGGAAGGTCACCGGTAATAGCATTGTTACTGCAAATAATGAAGCAGTAGTCATTGTGGGGAAAGGCTCGGTTATAATCGATATTTTGCTGAAGGGTCAACCAACCAAAATTCGGCTAACCGATGTTTACCACTGTCCAGAACTACATTATAATTTGATGTCAGTTGGTCAGGTGGAAGCCAAAGAGTATACGTGTAGTATAAAGAACGGCAAATTCCGTTTCATGAACCCTAGGGGTGCCGTCGCCCTCATCGGCTCGAGAAATGATGGGGGAGCCTACTTCGTGGACACACCATCCAACCCCCCAAATTCCCGATCGGTCACTCTGACAAGCAGAACAAATGGAACAGCCAAGGCGTCATGGCGCCAGTGGCATAAACGGTTAGCTCATCTGAATATGGCAGACGTCAAACGCCTAGCCAACATGAGCATCGGCATCGATGTGGATTCTGCAAATAGCCTAGAAAGCAAAGAATCCCCAGAATCGGTATGTGAAGCCTGTGCCATAGGCAAGCAACATAGAACGCCAAGCCGAAAACCTCACACCAGAGCCACCAAAGTAAATGAGCTAGTACATACGAACCTCGCCGACGATGGTAAGATACCTAAGACCGATGAAGAATTCAGATATGTAGCTACTATGATTGATGACTATAGCCAATATACGACCACCTACCTACTAGAACGAAAATTCGAACTAAAAGATGTACTTCGAAATTACCTGAAATTGATGAAGACTCGAGGCACTTCGGTTCATCGACTGCGTTCAGATAATGAAGGTGAGTATGCTGATCATCAAATCATCGAATTGCTCGATGAGCATGAGGTCAAATGAGAGTCGACGATATCATATAACTCGAGTCAAAATGAAGTTGCAGAGCGATGTTTTCGCACCCTTTTTGAACGAACTCGCGCTATACTGACTAGCGTCAAATTGCCGGCAAGGCTATGAGAGAAGGCAATAATGACTGTCACCTACCTGAAAAACAGAAGTTCTACCACTGCGTTGAACCAAATAACTCTCTATGAGGCGTGACATGACAAGAAGTCTGACCTTAGCAATCTACATATATTTGAATGCACAGCCTATCATCATATTGAGAAAGCTCATCGAAAGCTCAATGACAAGAGCTTAAAATGTCAGTTCTTGAGCTACGAGAAAGTCAATAAGTTTCGCTTGTAAAACGGTAAGAAGATACTAATATCTAGTCACGTTCAATGAGACGAGATAGTCATCGAAGTCAAGAAGTATGAAGATCTTTCGATAATAAGCTTCGATGATCAAATCGATGATGAACCTTCCTTGATAAAAACCACTGAAAATGCGAAGATCGCGAAAATTGTCGACGATCATCAAACAAGAACATCAGTCGCTTCACTGAAAGTTAGTAGAAGCAGATCACTAGAACTAGAATCAAGCGAGCAAGACTCAAGCGATTCTGATGCTTCAAGCGAACGTCTCAAATGAGTCGTCGCTGAATCTGTTGATTACAGAGCTCTCAATGATCTCTGAGTTAAAGACAATCAAAGCTTTGTCAGTCGAGCAAATTGAGTTCAAATTGAATTGAATACTTCACAAACAGTGAAACAAGCTAGAGTCAGTCTCAATAGAAAACAATGAGAGCTCGCTTGCAGAAGTGAGCTTGATGCTTACATCAAAAATGACATCTTTGTCGAATCAATGAATACTGTCGATGATCATGATCTGACTGTCAAACAAATCGTTCGTTATCTAGTCGATATTGCTGAGCTGAAACTTCGATATGAATCTTTCAAAACGAAAGAAGTTGAGAGAGTTGAATTCAATCTCGTCAATCATCTTTGAGCTAAACACATTGATACATCATATCACTATGTTTGAAACAAGATAGAAGAGAAAGCTGACTGGTTGCTGAATTGATCGATCTCATCAGAGAAAACTGATTGATTGCTGAATTGATTGATCTCATCAAAGAGAGCTGACTGATTGCTGAATCGATTGATCTTATCAGAGAAAGCTGACTGATTGTTGAATCAATCAATCTTACGAATGAAAGCTCGCTTTCAGAGCTAGAGTCAGTTTTGATAAAGAACAATAAAAGCTCACTTTCAGAGCTAAAGTCAGTTTCAATAAAAAACAATAAAAGCTTTAGATTGATTGCATCAAGTCGAGTACTTGACTTGAAAAGTATCAAGTTAAATTGAAATTTTTTTGAAAAAGTATCAAGTTGAATTGAGAAGTTGAACTTGAGAACTCAAGTCGAGTTGAAAAGCTTGATTCAACAACTTGATTCAAAAACTCGATTCAACTCAACAAGATATTAGATAGATGTAAATAGCTTGATCAAACAGTCTTCATCATGAAAACTTCATGATTTTCATCATGACTTTCTATTGAACACTCTTCAAGATAATGCAAAAAGATAATGCATTATGAATTTATGATTAGAACTTAGAAAGTAAGATAAACGCTGCTTGCTAGTTGAACAGCATTACTATTTTCTTTTTACTTTCATTATCATCTTTCTTCTCACTACTGATAATTTCATATTCATCATGTTGTAGTTTTTTCTCATTCTTCTTTATTTTATAATGCATCTTTGCATCATTATTTTCTACTATGATGAAATCATTCAAATCAAAATTTATTGCATGTATCAAATTCTAAATTTCTCATTCTTTAATAATTGAAAAAATGATAAATTGTGTTGCAAAATTCTGAAAAACTGTCATAGAATTAGTATCATCAGTCTGCTTTAACTTCTTTAAATCATCATGATGAAGAATTCTTTGTTGAATTAAGTGAACTATAGACATCATGTATTTTGATATTTCTTCATCAACATTCATTTTATTTATTATTATTTTCTAAAATTGATATTAATTTTTACAACTGAGAAATAATGTATACAAATAATGCATATCTGTCTCACTTTGAAAGCAACTTCTTTCTTTGCATTAATTGCTTATGCAATAACTGTTATTTTTGCTTACTCTGTTTTTTCAGCTGCAATTTCTGCATTTACTTTGAGTTTAATTTTCAACTTGAAGCATTCAACTATAAACAGATCAACGCTTTATTTAGTATTGCGTTACTGAGATGCATTATCATGAATTTTCTTGTTCTTGCGCTCTTGTTTAATCTAATCTCTTACATTGTTCTTCATGATTACTTTGTTAATCTCATTCACTTCTTTTCAAACATTGAATAATCTAAGTTTGTGTAATCATTTAAACATGATTACATGATTGATGTTCTGTCACTTGTAATGTTCTTTGATCTCATTGAATCAATTTTCATCATGATTTCAATTTGTGATAAACTTTGAATTTACAAATAAAATGAACATTATTTGTTAAAATCAACATTGTTCTCTTGATTATACATTTGAGTAACGTAATAATATTATTGAAATTTGAATAGTTCAATAAAATAGAAACTAGTAAAGAATTTTGTAAAGTAAGGAAAAAACTCATCAAGTGAGATGAATTTGAGTGTAATGAGAAAAATTTAATTATTATTCTTAATACTTATTTCTTAATACTTATTCAATATTTCTTAACATTTATTTAATATTTTCTTCACTTTCTTTTTTAATTTTTCAATCACTTTTTCTATCATATTTTCTTAAATCATTTTAGTAATCAACGCTTCAACAAATAATACAGTTAATACTTTTGAAAATAATACTTTCAAAAATTAAGTTTACATAAATTAAATCAATCATTCTTGATAAACAATGACATGCAGCAAGAATGTTATTGATAATGCATATTGATAATGCAATATGACTTGTTTATTGCTGACAAGTTCATTTTTAACATATGCATCAGCACATAAAACATCTAAGAGTTTGATGCATTCAACTGATCATTATGTTATCAAAGAAACTTCAGTCTTTGAATTTACTACTACTACTAAAAAGATAATGCATATGAATAATACATTATTTATTAACATACTAATGCTTTGCAATAAGAAAGATGTTACAAATCAGACATTATTATGCTGCACAAAATTTGAAAATATCAGAAGTTTGCAAAAAATCTTATTCTCAAAATGATCTTTGAAAGACTGATTAAAAAGATTATGCATGATTATGCTTAAACAAACATGCTACAATATGATTTTTGCATTCAATGCTTTGCTTTGAATGCTTTATAAGAAGCAGTGAAAGAATTTATGTGATCTTTTATGAAAAGTAAGTGCATTACTTTTTTACATTATCATTCTTATTGTAGAATTTTCATTGACATTTTGCTCTATGCAAACATCAACTTGATGATGATTCATGTCAAATACATCATCATTTAAGATAGAAATATGAAATTCATGAAAACTATAATGATGAATCTTGATATCATGTTTTTTAAGAAATTCTAAGAAATGTTTATCTTCATCAGTTAAAATAAACAGTATAATTCTTTAAATCATATTCACATTATTTTTATGCATTACTTTTATACATTGACTTAATTAAACTTCTAATAAGTACTTGCTTTAAATGCAAGACTTTTAATAAATATGATAATATTGCAAATTTATGAATAAATATGAGTTAAAACAGTCTTCAAAGATACTTGAAATGAATCAGCAGACTCATTAATCTCTTGATTATCATTCTTCTTTCTGCAATAAATCTTTCAGAACTCAGTAATAATTTCATCTGAATTTAAATTCATAGTTTGATTGTAATGAAATAATCACAACGCACGCAAAATAAACTTTTGAAAAGAGCATTATAAACGAGAGAAAAAAGATCAAGTAAACGAATAAATGATGATGAATTGCATGAGCAGCAGTAATGCTGATTCAATGATGATTGCAAGCAGCGTTGACTCATCACAAAGAGACAGCGACGTGAAGTTTAAACACTCACGCAATGACGAGATGAAAGTTATCAGCATCATCGATCTACTAACACAGACATCAACGTTAAAGAAAGAGAAAAGCAGAGATCATTCATGAAAAGAAGTAATTTTAGAGCTGATTCAACGTCTTTGAAACGTCTCAAAAAGAAAGATTGAAAGTCAAGACATGTTCATTGCAAAGAATGTATAGAAGTTAAAGACATTCATTCAACTTCTTAATAAACAACTACAGATACAAGAAAATATGTGTTTCACATTCAAAACATCATCATGAATTAATGTAACAGAAGAAGAAGTGACAATAAGAAAGCGATGACTCAAAGATGATCTGTCATCACTTCACAAAAGACGTAAGATTCTAGTGAAAATAGTGAAGAGAAAAAAGATGAAAGAAATATAAAAGAGATCGATCGATCAGATCTTTCAAGAAATCGCAAACATGTTGATGATGTAATGAAATTTAATAGTGTCGCTTTGCAAGCTTGAAAGCAAAGACATTGCACTTCACATAATGAGTTTGAAAGCTTGAGCAGTTCTAGAAAAGTCTCAAACATGAATGAAGAAAATTGCAAGCTCAGCGCATGTAATGTGTAGAAGCTTCGCAATATTAGTACATGATGTACAATTGTACACATCATACTGAACACAAGCAATCAGAAAATGATCATCAAAAGACTGATAAAGAACAATGCAAGACTTCATGAAGGTTTAAAGATGCTGAGAATAGCTTGATTCAAGAAAATAGTTGAGAGTGAGAAAACTCACTTATCACTCATCATAAAGATCATGATCAAAATGATGATAAATTGACTGCTAAATGTAGACATGCTGAACTCATATCAAGAATGCTCATGCAAGTTGTTTGAAAAGAACTGTCATATTACACAGTGCTATAAATGCTTCGATTTTGATCATATGACTAAATTCTGCAAAAATGAAGAGCGTTGCTTCAAATGTGCAAACAAACATCACATCAAGAAGTGCGTTGTGTTGATGAATAAAAGATGATGCGTAAATTGCAATGATAGTCATGAACTCTGAAGACACTCATGTCTTAAGTGAAAACTACAGATAAAGCAATCAGAAGAAATCTTTTGAAACAGATCAATCAGATATTCTGAAGCGTTGAAAGATAATCACTCATTCTCTTCTTTTTTTTTGAACTTCTTGAGTTCAATGAATTTCATGAGTTCAATGAATTCATCAAGTTCAATGAATGTTTTAATAATGACAAGCAGTCGAGATGTTGACGAGTCAACATGACAAGTGATGAAAGTCAAGAAGAGATGAGTCAATTGCTTTTCATGCGTGATTAATGACTCAAAAGACATGATGTCTGAACAGACACAGAAATGTCAAATCAGAAAATGTGAAAGACTCTTGATGATTAAAAGCATACAAAAAGCTGTCTCTGCACAGAGTCAACAGCAGCTACAAATATCTTTATAATGAATCAAATCTTTCTGCGAATTTTACAATACAACATCAGAAAGTCATTAAAAATTCAGAAATTATTTCTGATAGACAGAAAAGTTTGTAAATTTGTCACGAACTGAGAGCTGAATGAAATCAGAATGAAATTCTAATAACTAGATTTTAGATACAAGACGTTGCATGAAGAAGAAAGAAAAGAAAGAGATCATTCAGAGATTCTTATACTTCATGAACGCTGAGTAT
>JAABUY010006628.1_pt1 | contig 11275 bp, 7 predicted proteins | sample 5560271 | NCBI WGS metagenome assembly JAABUY01 (sample SAMN10711886, study PRJNA513374) | rock metagenome | isolation source: Antarctica rocks | place: Antarctica: Victoria Land, University Valley
ACCCCGGCGGGACGGCTGGTGTTTCACCTGTTCGCGTCATTGGCCCAGTTCGAGCGGGAGCTGATCGTGGAGCGGACGAAGGCGGGGCTGGCGGCGGCCCGGGCCCGGGGACGCAAGGGCGGCCGGCCGCCGGCGCTGTCGGGCGAGCAGGTGGTGCAGGCCCGGCGGATGTATGACGACCGGGAGCTGACGGTGGAGCAGATCGCCGGTGTGCTGGGGGTGGGGCGGACCAGCATCTACCGGGCGCTGCGCGCCCAGGAGACAGCGGGGATGACGGGGCCGGTTGCGGGCCGGGTAGTGCGGCGCAAGCCGGCCGGGCCCGGTGCGGCGTCCGGGTGAGCCGGACCCACCTGGCGGTCCGGGTCGAGCTAGTCCGCGGCCGGGGGCAGGCCTTGTGGGCCCCAGCCGGGCGGGTGCTGCTCGCGGCTGGACCATGACCTTCGGCGCGCTTGCCGCCGCCGTCGACGCGAGCAGGGCGGCGGCAGGTCGATGGGCTCGGTCATTCCGCCAGCCTGCCTGACCTGTGCCTCAGCCGAGCCCCCACGGTGCCGGAACGGGAGAACGTCTATCGGAGCACGGCAGTCAACCGCGTGCACCTGCAATCTCGTCCCAGTAGACCCGGCCGCCTTGGTTCCCGCTCGGGCGTCAAACGGCACCCGATCAGTGGCCGTCTCACTTCCGGAGAACTGAGACACCACCCCGGGAGACAACTGAGCGTGGCCTTCTCCCTGTACCGCGGGCACCCGTTCGTCTCACAAGTCGGTCCGGAAGCCGACGCGCCGAGCAGGGTGAGGGCGCCGACTTCTGACATGACGCACAGGGGCCCGGCAAGGAGCGCGCCGCGGCGCCAGCAGGGCTTGTGCGACTGCTTGTCCGGCTACAGCCGCCACGTCGCTGCCGCCGCAACAGGCTGGAGCGACAGTGGCGACCGATCGCTACGGTCGTTCGTAGACGTCTAGCAATCGGGATAGAAGCGACGGCGCAGCACACGTCTCGCGAGTCATCGCGTCCATGTTCTACGTAACGTAACGGCAGGCTCACTCTCCTCTACGATTGGGAGCCGCGGGGTGATTAGCGCACGCTGCAGAATCTGTTGGCGATGTGCGACCCAGCCCGGGTGGCTTCTAGGCGGACGATCGCACTTGCTGCGAAGGTCGCCGCTGGTCGAGGTCTGTTACCCCTCCATGAAGACCTGATCCTGTCGGTAGGCAGCTCGCGCATGCGTTCGCGATCACTGCCCGTGGGGCGCTGCCGCCTCCCAGGTGACCATCGCTGCGTCGACAGGCTCGGCCGTAACATCGGGGAAGCCGAAAGCCCGCAGTGCCCGCAGCACGGCGTCGCTGACGGCTGGATCTACGAGCAGGAACGCACGGTCGTCGGTGAGCTTTCGGCTCACGACCGCTTGGTAGTTCGGTTTCACCGTCGGCGTCGCGAGGATTTGGGGAAGGCGCAGCCAGTCGTTGGTGTCGATAACGCCTGGACGCCTAGCCAGTGTCACTGCGTAGTCGCTCTTCCCAAAGACGCTACCCCGCCCACGACTCTTAGCAACAGCGGGCTCCGTAAGACCGTCGACATCGGTGTAGTTGACGTCTGGGCTCCAGAAAGCCACGCGCCCTAAGACGTCGGTGGCAACGATGGGCTTAGTGCCCATCCGTTGAAATGCCCGACCGACTGCGTCCTGTCCTCGGTCGCTCAACAAAGGGCTCCTACCACCATCCCGTAAGGGCAAGCTGTGGCCGCCCAGCAGAAGCATTGCTACGGGGAGTACTGGCGCCACACTCTTGGCGGAGCTTGTTTGGACCAAACGTACAGACAGCACGGCTGCGAGCGGCAGATAAGGCATCAATAGCCGCGCATAAGGCATCCAGTCGCCGCCTGATAAAAGAGGCAGAAGCAAACCGCAGATGAGGATGAGGGAGGCCGGCCAGACGAGCGGCGAAAGAGCTGTCCGCTCCCGGCTCTGAGACTCTTTGCGCCGGAGCAGGGTCCCTGCCAGCGAGACCGACAGGGCCGCGAATACTAGCGGAAGACCACCATGCATAAATAAGTAGGCCGCACCGTCGGGCAAGTGATAGATAGCTGAATCGAGCGGCGAGTAGCCAATGTCACTCTTCGCGGTAACGCTGGTGGGTATCCACGAGCCGTAGTACCAATGTCGAGTGACCTCTAAAAGTGTGATGCCGCCGAGTGCAGCGCTCGACCCCAGGAGCCGGGTAGGCCGAGGCCAGACGGAAGGGCCAACTAGGCGCGAAAGCGATAGGACCGCTCCGATCACAATCCCCTCAGGCCGGGTCATTGCGAGACTTAAGATCGTGAGAACCAAGTACGCATTTGCCCGGCCCTCTGCGTTCCACAGCAGGACTGCAGCGAGCAGGAGAGCTGCATAGAGACCGCCTTCAAGGCCCATCGTGGCTCCGGCCACCAAGTCCGTCGAGAGGGCGATCGTGGCCGTGGCAATGCCGGCAGTCAATGGGCTTACTCCGAGCCGGATGGACAGGACATACGTGAGGCAGACTGTTGCTAGCAGAGAGAAGACACCCAGCAGATACCCGGCCGCGGGCAGCGCCAGCCCTGCCGTTCGTGCGGCAACTAATAGCAGAATCCACATTGGATCGCTCTCACCCTCAACCCGTTGGCCGGGATTAAAGACCAAGCCGTGGCCATGGGAGAGGTTGACTGCGTATCGAAAGCTGATATAGGCGTCATCAATTGTACCCGAGCGGGTCCATGCGAGACACCCGGCCAACAATAGAACGGCGACGCCGACAGACAAAAGGTGCGGTGTAGGCCTCTGAAGCTTGAGGTCCTTGTTCACGCTCACACTATTGCAGGTGCTTACAGAAGGACCCGGGGCTGTGGGCGGCACTGTGCCTGTGAACTCGGCGTTCATTGTCTCAGTGAGCGACTCGCGTGCCCGGGTACTTGGGCGCTTCGCGACGCAGACGTCATCGGCTCGTGCCTGGCTTGCCACCGAAGAGTGGGCACCCAGGCGCTCGTTTCGGGACTTCTGCACACCCAAGCGCACGTGTCGCGGCTGGTGGGACATCGTGCTGGTCGGCATACTTGGAAGGTGAGCACGCCGCCGGCCGGGCCCAGTCCTGTGGTGACCGGCGACGCCGCGTTTCAAAGCGGTGTCCTTGAAGAGGTCGCGGGCGCCGTGCACTACCACGCCTGGCTGGTTTCGCTGGTTGAGCCGCAGTTGGGCGATAATCCGCTTGAGGTTGGTTCCGGAACTGGTGACTACGCGGCGAGCCTGGCCGCTCGAGGGCAGAGCGTCACTGTGTCGGAGGCGTACGGCCCTAGTCTGCACCGGTTACAGGAACGCTTCGCCGATGACGAGCGGGTGGTAGTTCGTGAACTGGTTGTCCCAGAAGATGTCGAGGGCGACTACTCGTCGGTCTTTGCCTTCAACGTCCTCGAGCACATCCCCGACGATGCGGCGGCGCTCAGATCAATGGCGCGCCTGGTTAGGCCGGGTGGCCGTGTCATGCTCTTCGTTCCAGCCTTCCCTGTTCTTATGAGCAGGTACGACCGTCAGGTCGGCCACCAGCGGCGTTACCGGTCAGCAGGGCTTCGGCGGGTGGTGGAGGGAGCAGGGCTGTCGGTGGAGCACCTGCACTACGTGAACGCCCCCGGGTTCTTTGCCTGGCTCGTCGCTATGCGGCTCCTGAAGGGCCGCCCCAAGGACGGGCCGGCTCTTCGCGGCTGGGACCGGTTGGTTGTGCCGCTCTCCCGCCGCCTGGAGTCACGGCACCAGCCACCGTTCGGGCAGAGCCTTTTCGTGGTCGCTCGCCGGGCCTGACGCCTCCAAGAGTGCGCTCGGGGCGATCAACGCTTCTCCGGCCAGTTGTGCTACGACCCGAGCCCGCCTGAGCCGAGCTTCTCAGTCTCAGTTGACCGTGGGGTTCGAGCGGTGTGCCGGATCTGCAGGATGCTGATGAACAAGCTGCCCAAGATGAGCTGGGTTCCGACGGCGATAGCCGTCGCCGATGGCACGACGACGCGTAGTTCTTCGCGGGGGTCGAGTGCCCCAAAGCCGGCGACTTTCCAGTGCAGCAGCGCCGCGAGCGCGCCGCCCACGCCGGCCGAGGCCAGCAGCAGACCGGCGGCGAGCCCTCGTTCTAACGTCACCCGGTCCAGGAAGCGGCGGAGTCGTGGATCGTCGGGCAGCAGGCCTTCTGCAATCGCGTACACCTTCACGAACAGCGCGAAGCAGACAGCTTGCAGCCCGCCCGTGACGGCCAGTGCGCATACCACGAGGGTGTCGACGTCTAAGACGACGTTGAAGACTTGCACGGGACCGATCACCAAGGCGGTTCCCAGTGCCAGCCCCACGCCGCCAAGCACCAGGCCCGGCAACAGGAAAAGCCAGCGGGGGCTGTACATCAGCAGAAAGCGAAGGTGTCGCCACCCGTCCCGCCAACTTCGGAGGTGAGGTGCCCGCGACCGGCCGTCCGGGAAAAGGGTCGTGGGTACTTCCACCACACGAAGCCCGGCCAGGGTGGCACGTACCACCATCTCGCTGGCGTGCTCCATTCCCGAGGTACCAAGCTTGAGCTCAAGGATGCTGGTACGGGTGAAGCCGCGCAGCCCGCAGTGAAAGTCACCGATGTGGGTCTTGAACAACAGCCTGCCAATAAAACTCAGCACAGGATTACCCAGGTAGCGATGCAGGGCGGGCATGGCACCGGAGGCGATACCGCCTTGGAATCGACTGCCCATTACCAGGTCGGCGCCTACCCGCAGTTCGGTTAGGAACGGCTGCAGGGCGGCGAAGTCGTAGCTGTCATCGGCGTCGCCCATGATGACGTAACGACCGTGTGCAGCTGCTGTGCCGGCTCGGATCGCGCTGCCATATCCGCGTTCGTCCACCACAACCACGCGCGCTCCTGCTCCTTCGGCTAGCTGCTGGCTGCCGTCGGTGCTGCCGTTGTCGGCGACTAGCACCTCCCCGTCTATGCCATGCGTGTCAAGGAACCGGCGCGCCTTGAGCACACAGCGCTCAACCGTCTCCGCCTCGTTCAGACACGGCATCAAGATCGTCAGCTCCATTCGACTGGTGCCGCTTAGGTGGTTGCGGGTAGGGGCCGGCGGCGAAGGGGCGGGCCGGTTCGAGTGCGCTCGAACTTGGAACGCCACAACTCAAACGCCGCGACCAAAGCAGGGCCTGCAAGCAGCTGAGCGGGCAGTAGGTAGCGGAAGTCGAATGGGACGGCCAGTGCCGGAACAGCCACTAGCAGCAGTGTGCTAGCGGCGGTGACCGCAGTGAAAGTCCGAAGCCAACCCTGCCGGCGTTTCCCGGCAACAGGCTTGAAGCGGGCAGCGCTGAGCAGTCCCAGCACGCTGGCGAGCGCCACTGACCAGCCGGGAACGTAGAGGTGGCGCTGGTAGGCCCGCAGCCACGAGGCCGGCCAATGCGTCCTTTGCTGGACAGGCAGCAACCGTGCCGGCGGGAATGTCCCCACCGCGAAGGAGGCGGGTCCCAGCAGGACGTGCCAGCGACGCGGGTAGATGGTCGGTTGCTGTTGCCAAGCTGCCACGGGCCAGTCGTCGTGGCCGGACACGCGGTCAACCCCCACGTAGTGAACCAAGTCATCGACCACAAGCCGTGCGTAGCTCAGCGGCTGCTGTTCGATCACGTGCTTGGAAAAAGAACCCGCGAGTACAAGAGGGCGTACCCCTCGCGGAAACTGAACCTTGTTCAGCGGTGACGCCTCCCAGGCGTAGAAGTTCGGCGTCTTACGGGCCGCCCGCGGTACTGGGTCGCACAGCCGGCGCTCCAAGGCGGGTAGCTGCAGTCGGGCGCAGTCGGCGATTGTCGCGGTACGGCCGTAGAGCGCTCGGTTACCGAGATTGTCAAGCCCGTACTGCCCGTAGTAGCTGTGAAACCACAGGGCGTAGACCAGCAGCGGCAGCACAGTCATCCCGGCAAGCACTACGGGACGGCGCCAGCCCCACCGGCCCGTTACCGCTGCCACAAGCAGAGGAAGCAGCACGACACCGGCAACCGTGCGACTAAGGGTGGCTAAGGCGAGCAGGGCACCAGCAACTGCGCACACACCCACCGACGGCTGCCCAGGGGACAGCACCAGCGCCAGCACGGCTAGCAGCAGCACCGACGTCCACGTCTCGGATAACACGAATTGCTCGAGCTGAATCTGATAAGGGTCCAGCAACACAGGCGCTGCCCCTAGGACGGCAAGAGCCCGCCGGACACCGAGACGGCGTAGCAACAGGTAGCTACCAACCCCGAGGCCCAGTCCCAACAGGTGTTGCACGACAGGCACGATGATCAACGAACCGAACGGGCGCAGCGCCGCAAGAAACAGCGGGTAGCCCAACGGATGCTGGCCAGCGGGACGTAGGCGAGCCGCGTTACCGAGGTATAGGAACGAATCGCCCCAGAGCATCAGAGGCCGCCGGTAGCTCAGCAGGTCGGCGACCCGAAGGGCAACCCCCAAGCCCAGCACGAGCCAAAGCCCCCACCATCCCCGAATATGGGCACCAGCTCGCCGACGGACCGCGCCGCTCGTCCGCGCTGGACCCCCCAGGGCGCGGGCATGCCCTGGGGCCGCAACGTCGGCCATGCTCACCCGGCGCTCCTGCCGTCCTCGCTGTAGGCACAACGGCTCCGCGGACCAGCCGTCCCGGTCACAAGGAGCCTAGTGTGGCGCCCCACCTACAGCTCCGCGTCGCTCATAGCTCATCGTCTACCAATAAGCAGCAGGGACTCCCCCCCTGCCACGGTGCGGTCCTGGATGATTTCCCGCTCGAACTGGGCCAAAGCACTAGACAGGTGAAACACCAGCCGGCCGCCGGCGGTAGTTCGTGTGGATGCTCTCCCGCAGCGAACGGAACCCGACTCCCCGTTCATCCAAGGCGGTAACCGTGTCGGTCAGGTGCCGCAGCGAGGGGCCGAGGCGGTCCAGGCCCCACACCACCGGCGTGTCCCCGGCTGCAGGGGGTGAAGGCGGGGGTGCTCAGAACGTGCACCGGTTGCTGGCGGAGTCGGCAGTTACCGGGGCTAGGTTGGCAGACGGCGCTGGGGCGGTGGTGCTTCCTGATGGCGCCTGCCCTTGGGTTTTGACGGCTTGCAGCCGGTCGTAGTCCTCGCCTAGTGCCAGCACGACTGCACCGGGGGTCAGGGTGTTGTCCTCGTGCAGCACCGAGCCGGGGACGGCTGCGGCTAGGGTCTGGGCAGCCTGAGCGTCGGCCGCGGTGTAGCGCACCTGCGTGGCCGCGGCCCCTGGTGTCAGGTCCGCTGCAACGGTGCTGCGGAAACGCAGCTGCGTGAGCCCGCGGCTGACCTGGCCGGCCAGCCCCGGCCGGGTGGTGCCGTTGCGGACCCGGACCCGGACCTGTGCGGGAGCCAGCCTCACGACAGGGGCCTGCTGCGCTGCCGCGGTGGGCGCGGGCGCCGATGTCTGTCCGTGTAGTGGGGCCAGGAAGGCGTCCAACGTCTTCTGGTCGTAGACGACGACGGAGCCCACGTTGGGTAGCTGCAGCAGGTTGCCCTGGCTGAACACGTGCGGGTCGGTTGGCGTTAGTTCACGTACCGGCAGGGTGCTGAACACAACCTTGGACGCGGCGGTGCCCTTGAGGCGTTCGGCGAGGGCTTCGAGGTCGGAAGTGGAAGTGTTCTGGTCCAGGCTCAGCGCGTTACGGACGCTCAACAGCAGCGACGTGACGCGAGCCGGGTTGAACAGGCTGCCGGGAGCGGTGGCGCTGCGGAACACCGAACCCAGGAACTGCTGCTGGCGTTGGATCCGGTTGATGTCGCCTTCGGGCAGTCCGTGGCGTTGGCGGACGAAGGCGAGCGCCTGCTCCCCGGTGAGGTGCACCGTGCCCGGGCCGGCGTGCCATCCGCTGAACGGATCGTTGGTGTTGGTGACGTGGATCGTTGCGGTGCCCGCGTCGTTCTCGTCGTTGCTGGAGAACGCGGACGGCTTCACGCACACGCTGACTCCGCCGACAGCGTCAGTGATCTGCTTGAAGCCGGCGAGGTCGACCGAGACGTAGTGATCGAGTTGCAGGCCGGTCAGCTGTTCGACGGTGGCCACCAGCAGCGACGGGCCACCGACGTTGATGGCGTTGGTGAACTTGTCCTTGGCCGCCGGGTGGTGGTTGCCCTTCGCGTCGGTGTAGGCCGGGACCTCGACGTAGGTGTCACGCGGGATGGACACCAACGTGGTAGTGCCGTCCTTGGCTAGATGAGCAAGGATCGTCGTATCGCTGCGCTGACCGGGGGCGTTGCCGTACCGGCCGCCGCTGCCTGCCCGGCTGTCGGTCCCGACCAGCAGCCAGTTGCTGGTGCCGCCGGCGGGGCTACCGCCGCCGAAGTCGATGTGCAGCCGGCCGATCGTGCTGTCGAAGTAGGTCGTGACCACGTAGCCACCCACGCTGACTATCAGCACCAGGCTGCTGAGCACAGCGAGCAGCAACCGGCCCAGCCGCCCCCAGGGGGATGCGGGCGGTGGGTGTCGCGGAGCTCGAGGATCGAGCTCGGGGGGAAAGCCTCGGTTCGTGGGAACCTGCGCCACAGCACCGCCCTCTGGTCGCAGTCACACAAGTCTGTGGCGGCGCGCCCGCTCACCCGACGATAGTCAGGCGCACCAGCGCCTAGGGCGCCCAACGGCGCGCATGCCGCGTGTCGCAAACGACTGCGAGGCAGACGACCGCAACGGGACAGGAGCGGCCGGGACCGTTCCGCTGCGGGGCAGAGCTCCCAGTTGCAAATCCTGAGCGGACACGATCTTTGGGGCGCCCGCGGCTCACCGGCTCGCCCAAGCATCCCCGGCTGACTCGGCCGACCTTGCCCGGGTGGCGTTCCGGCAGGAGTCCGGTCCATCTCCGACGGCAGCTGTCACTCTGGCGGGGGGGCGTGAAGGTAGCGCGGGGGGTCGGCCGGTGGGCGTTCAAGCAGGTATCGGTGCAGCGGGTCATGCTTGGGTGCGCCTTGGGCTGCGAGCCAGAACTCGGCGGGGACCGGCACCCCGGCGATCAGGGTCAGCTGCTGGCCGTCGCATGGGCCTCCCACGGCCTGACCGGTCCTTGCCGGCCGGCCGACGGTGCTGGCCCCCCGCCCGCGGCAGGGTGTGTGCCGCAGCTGGCGGTGTACCAGGGACAGGCACAGCACAGCACAGCGCCGAGCAGCATTACCGGTCCAATCAGGTGCAGCTGAGTGGCCGGGACCAGTCGGGCGGCTACCAGCTCGCCGACGGTTAAGGCGAGCGCCGTCCCGACGAGTTGCTGCAGCCCACGCCGGCTGTGAGCTGATGTCACAGCCAGACCCGCTCAGCCCGGCCCGGGACCATGTGCACAAGTACGCCACCATCTGTTCGCCCACCGCAACTCATCTGGGTAGCCGGCCGGCCGAACCCCCACCGGTACCGGCGTGGCGTCCCCGGGGCCGGCGCACCCTTAGGCGGCAGTGGTTGAGCTCTAGCCGTCGCCGCAACCCTGGCCTGCCTGGCCTGGGCCGCTGCCGGTATCGCCGGCCAGGACTGGCTCACCGGCCGGCGGGTGGTGCCGGTACTGAGCTGGCTGACGCTGGCGGTCCTGCTGTGGCTGGAGGCGTTTGCCATCCGGACCGGCAGCAGCACCCTTGCGCCGCTTGTGGTCGCTAACGCTCTCGCGCTGTGCTACGCGTTGAGCGTCCGAGGACAGCTGCTTCACTCCCGGCTGACACGCCTTGGACCGCCAGCGTTCACAGCACCGGGCACGGCTGGCGATCATCGACACCGCGCCGATAGGCACCCAACCGTCCGGGTCGGTAGCGCGGCTCGCCGTTCCGGTTCGGGTGACCAGCCTTGACGAAGGAGATCTCACGACCGATGACACCCTCAACCCCGCCGCCATCTTGGAACGAGCCGCAGCCCAGCTGCGCGCAGACGACCATCGCGATCTCGCCGCCTCCCTTGAACAGCTCGGCAGCTACCTCAGTCGCCCAGACCGAGGCCCTCCTCGCCAGCGACCAAACCCCCTTAAGCGAAGAACCGGCGGGGTACGCCGACAAGCCGTGAGCCGAAACGGACCGTGCTGCCTGGGTTGCCCGGACCGGTCAGGCTTTGCCCCCGGCGGGGGCATCAGCCCGGCCGGCGAGGGTAGATCCGGCCTGTCGTAGCCGGCAGCGAGCAGCGATAAGGAACCCCTTCATGGCAGATGCGGTCCAGCTTGCCCAGCCCAGCGCGCCTCAGCCCGGACCGGAGGCGCACGAGCACACCCACCGTGACGTTTCCGGCGGGTGGTTGCGCCCGTCGGTGTTTGGCGCCATGGACGGCCTGGTCACCAATGTCAGCCTGATCGCCGGCGTCGGCGGCGGCGGGGTCTCCCGCCACACGCTGATTTTGACCGGGATGGCCGGGCTGGTCGCCGGCGCCTTCTCCATGGCCACCGGTGAGTACACCTCGGTCGCCAGCCAGAACGAGGCGGTCTGCGCCGAGGTCAACATCGAGGCTCTCGAGCTCGAACGCCATCCCGAAACCGAAGCCCGCGAACTGGCCGATACGTTCATCGCCCGTGGCGTCCGGCCCGAGATCGCCCTGGCCGTAGCACAAGACCTAGGCGCCAACCCCGCTGAAGCGTTGCGCTTCCACGCCCGCGAAGAGCTCGGCGTCGACCCCGACGAGCTGCCAAGCCCCTGGACCGCTGCGGCCAGCAGCTTCGCCTTCTTCTCGGTCGGGGCGTTGCTGCCGCTGCTGCCCTACCTGCTCGGCCTCGACAGCCTGCCAATCGCGCTCACGCTGTCCGCAGTCGCCCTGTTCGCCGCCGGTGTGGTGGTCGCCCGGCTGACCCGCCGGCCCGTCCTGTACAGCGGCGGCCGCCAACTCGCCCTGGGTGCGCTAGCAGCCGGCGTCACTTACCTCATCGGCCACCTCATCGGCGCCAGCGTCACCTAGCCACCCAGCAAGCCGGAGCGCTACGAGGTAGCGCGACGCCAGTGGCGTTAGCGGCGGGTTCTTGCATCCCGGACCGTCGGCGGCGCCCAGTTGCCGACCGGCCGGCCGCAGCTGGCCCCCAGCGAACGTGACCCCCCCGACCTGGCACTGTCGGTGCTGGCAGTCGGCGCCGGCTGTGGACCGGCTACTAAGCCTCGATCCACCGACGATCTTGTGGATGAAAGATCGTTTGGTGTGAGGCGCGGATCGCCGGTTCGGGACGCGGTTGAGTACCCGACCTGCTCGTCGGGGTTCTCCTTCTCCGGGTAGGGGCGCGTCGCCGGGGTCAGGTCGTGCTGGCTGCGGGTGGTCCGCAGACGCGGGTGAACAGTTCGGTC
>JAABUY010006630.1_pt1 | contig 11273 bp, 13 predicted proteins | sample 5560271 | NCBI WGS metagenome assembly JAABUY01 (sample SAMN10711886, study PRJNA513374) | rock metagenome | isolation source: Antarctica rocks | place: Antarctica: Victoria Land, University Valley
GTCACCGGCGTCTCGTGCGTGACTACGAAGCCAGGATGGACGTCTCCGAAGCCATGATCGATATCGCTATGGGTGGGTTGATGATCCGAAGACTCGCCCACCCATAGTTGCCAAACGGACTCTAAGGTGTCGCTCTGCCGTCCAGCGCTTGGTGCAGCATGAATTTCAGCACCAGCACGCGCGCCAGCAGGTTCATCGGAGGAACAGATACTTGACCAGCGCGGCGGCGAGCAGGACCAGGACGATGGCCGCGAGCAGGCCGCTGGCGCCCATGCCCCACATCATCGCGCCCATGCCGCCGTCGCCCGTCATCCCGTGCATCATGGGGTCAGCTTTTCCTCGTGAGGGCTTCCTGCCGACAAGCGGACAGGCTCGAACGCGAACGGCAGGTATCCCAGCATCTCGCGGCGCCGCGCGAGCGCGTCGGCCCGATCGCGCCCGCCCACGTTCAGGACCGCGTAGCGGAAGCTCTTGCCGTCCTGGAGCTCCTCCGGCAGCCGATACCCCTCGCGGCACAGCACCTTCAGGCGCGCGCCGGGGAAGCGCTCCCGGAACGCCGTGATTTCGCCTTCGTCCGGCACGCGCGTGACCACTTGGTCCTTGAACAGCCGCAACGCGAAGCTGGTTGCCGCTCCGTACCGTCGCTCCCTCGCGCGGCGGCGGATCGCGGGCCGGCGGCCGGCCGCGATGGAGAGGGCGATCTCGTAGGTGTTCACCCCGTTCACCTTCTCCATGAGGTCGGCGAACTGCGGGCACATGCGAGGATGTACCTGCGCCTCACCACAGTCCAATTACTTGTTCGTGAGCGGAGCCTTGGTGGTGGCGACCTTTGCCACGATGTCCATGCACTCGGCTTCCTTGCCTTGCTTATCCAGCTCCTTCGCCTGCTGCAGCATGTTAATCCCTTCGGACGACGTTTTGTCTTGAGCCGTCACGTCGGCAGGGGCTTTGGTCGTAGCTGATCCCGCGGCCGCGGCTTTAGCAACGCCTTCGGCCGTGGAGGCTTCGATCGTTCGCTCGAGGTCGGCAATCCTCGTCGTGCACGGCCCGGCAAACGCGGTACTTGCGCAGGCTAGCGTCAGCGCCAAGCCGACTGTAATGCGGGTGATGATCATGGCATTCCTCCTTGGTTTCAGGCAGCCCTCAACAGGCCGGTCCGGCCGGAGCTGACTTCTGGTCGAAGAACCGGGTGGTTCTTCGCTAACCGGCGCTAGATGCGCGGCCCGTAATGGCTAGTCGTCGTCATCGTCATCATCGACGAGCCGGCCGTTCTGCGGATCGACGACGACCTTGCCAACCTGTCCGTCTTTGAAGCCCGTCGCGGCAAAGAAAGGTCCTTTACGCACGCTCTGAACGTTCGAATATCCCTCAGACACGAGCTTCTGGCGAATCTGGTCCTCGGTCACGGGCTGACCGCCGGGAATGAAAGCGGGACCGACGCGTGGCTCCGTCGTGGCGACGACAGCGCCGGTCACCCCCAGAAGTAAGATCCCGGAAATGGTCCAGATAACGAATTGTCGGTTCATGGATGCTTCTCCTTGCTTCGCGCTTGCTGCTCTCGCCAGTTGTTCACTTCACGAGATCCTCCCGTTGAACTCACCCGATCTCGGGGTGAGCACCGCATCGGCGATGGAGGCCGGCAACCGGAGCGGCTTTTCGAAGAACCCCAGCAGCGGCAGGACGACCAGCAAGTGGATGAAGTACCAGGCCGTCAGGATCTGCGACCAGGTCACGATCGCGCCAACCGGCTCCTGCGAACCCAGATAACCGAGGCCGATCGTGGTCGCGAAGAAGGCGAACAGGAACCATCGATATAACGGGCGGAAGTTCGCCGATCTAACCCGCGAGGTATCGAGCCACGGCAGGAAGGCGAGGAGCAGGATCGAGCCGAACAGCGCGCAGACACCGCCAAGCTTGCTGGGCACGGCGCGCAGCATGGCGTAGTAGGGCAGGAAGTACCATTCCGGCACGATGTGGGCCGGCGTAACGAGAGGATTGGCTGGAATGTAATTGTCTGCCGCTAGAAGGTAGTTTGGCACGAAGAAGATGAAATAGGCATAGACGATCAGGAAACAAGCTAAAGACAGCCCGTCCTTGATCGTAAAATAAGGATGGAAAGGCAAGGTATCCTTGCGGCTCTTCACTTCCATGCCGATCGGGTTATTCGATCCAGGCACGTGCAACGCCCAGATATGAAGCATGACCACACCAAGGATCATAAACGGCAGCAGGTAGTGCAATGAATAGAAGCGATTAAGCGTGGCGTTGTCGACCGAGTAGCCGCCCCACAGCCAGACTGTGACCGAATCGCCGATCAGCGGAATGGCCGAGAACAGGCTTGTGATAACCTTGGCGCCCCAGAAGCTCATTTGACCCCAGGGCAGCACGTAGCCCATAAAAGCGGCGGCCATCATCAGGAGCAAGATGATAATGCCCAGGATCCAAAGCACCTCGCGAGGCGCCTTATAGGATCCGTAGTACAGCCCTCGTGCAATATGGATGTAAACCGCGGCGAAGAACAAGGATGCGCCGCTCGAATGAGCATAGCGGAAAAGCCATCCGTAATTGACGTCGCGCATGATATGCTCGACGGAAGCAAAGGCCATCGTGGCTTCCGGAGTATAATGCATCGACAGCACCACCCCCGTCACGATCTAAACTCCCAACATAAAGGCTAGAATGCCACCGAACGTCCAAAAATAATTCAGGTTTCGCGGGTTCGGAAAAATGACGAACGACGAATGTACAAGGCCAAGAATTGGCAGGCGACTTTCCAGCCAGCGATTCACTCCGTTCCTTGGAATATAGGTTGAGGCTTCACCCATGTTGCCTGTTCCAGGTGTCGGTCGCTAAATGGCCTGTGTGGATTCGACGGGGTTACACGGGAAAGAACGCGACGAGTCCGGCATTTAGGAGCACGCGTGCGTCGCTCGCCGACAGTGCGCAGCATCCGGGCTGAGGTCGCGGGCTTCACGTGATCGCCCCCGTGAAATAGAGACCCACCCCTAATGCGGAGCACGCGGCCAGGGTCTGGATCATGCCGGCTTTAAAACGGAAGATTGCGATGATGGCCGTCGCCGACAGCACGAGTGCCCACCAATCGACGGTCGCGGGAACGGGGGCATCGAAGGAGAAGCCGGAGCCGTTCACGTGCCGCATCGAATGGAAGACCGTGTGCAGCGCGAACCAGACGGCAAGGTTGAGGATCACCCCGACAACCGCGGCCGTGATCCCTGCGAGCGCACCGTTCAGCTGCTTGTTGTCCCTGATCTTCTCAATGAACGGCGCTCCGAGCCCGATCCACAGGAAGCAAGGGACGAAGGTGCACCAGGTGGCCAGCAGCCCTCCCAGCGCGCCGGCAATCATCGGATGGAGTGTGCCGGCATTGCGGAACGCCGCCATGAAGCCCACGAACTGGACGACCATGATCAGGGGGCCAGGCGTGGTCTCGGCCATGCCGAGGCCATCCAGCATCTCACCCGGCTTGAGCCAGCCGTAGGTGTCGACCGCCTGCTGCGCCATATAGGCGAGCACCGCGTAGGCGCCTCCGAACGTGACGACGGCCATCTTGGAGAAAAAGAGCCCGATGTCGCTGAAAACATGGTGGGGGCCGAGCGTGGCTAGGAGAACAGCCACGGGCGCGAGCCACAGCGTCAGCCAGATGGCTGAAACCCTCAGTGCCCGCGCAGCGGTTGGCCGGGCATGCTCCGGCAGATCGTCGCCGAGCAGGCTGTCCTTGTCCTCAAGGCCCTTCTTGCCGCCGCCGGCGTGGCCGCCGACCTGGAACGCGGTGGAACCGGTGCGGGCGCCCAGGAAGCCGATGGCGGCCGCGATCAAAATGATGATGGGGAACGGAACGGCGAAGAAGAAGATGGCAACGAAGGCGGCGGCGGCGATCGCCAGCATGGGGCGGCTCTTGAGCGCCCGGCTTCCCACCCGTTGCACGGCCTGCAACACGATCGCCAGGACCGCCGCCTTCAGCCCGAAGAACAAGGCGGTGACCAACGGGACGCTGCCCCAGGCGGCATAGATGTAGCTCAGGGCCATCAGGACCACGATGCCCGGGAGGACGAACAGCCCTCCCGCCATGATGGCGCCCGGCCAGCGATGCATCAGCCAGCCAATGTAGGTCGCGAGCTGCTGCGCTTCCGGGCCGGGCAGCAACATGCAATAGCTCAGCGCGTGCAGGAAGCGGTTCTCACCGATCCAGCGCTTCTCGTCGACCAAGATGCGGTGCATGACGGCGATCTGTCCGGCAGGACCGCCGAACGATAATGCCGCAACGCGCAGCCACACCGGCAGGGCCCCGCGAAGGCTCACGCCGTGCGCCGGCCGGGTCTGGTCGATCCAGGTTGCCGCGAGCGCCTCATCCACCGACGCCATCGTCAGGCGGCCTTCGATGACGGCGGCCAGCTATGCGTCTCGTCCTTGCGCATGGAAGCCCAGGCATAGAGCGCGTCGTAGATGACGAAGCCATGCCGCAGCACTTCGTGGTCGTCGGGGCTCAAGTCCCGCAGCCCCATCGAGATGGCGAGCAGACCGGCTGATTCAGGCGTGAGATCGTGCCGGTCTGTGTCGGCACCGCGCACGATCGCCGCAATGGTGACGATGACGAGGTCCTTGGCCAGCCCGTACTTCCCCACAAAGGCGTCGAAGCTGCAGCCCTCGCCGACATGAGTGAGTTCCACCCCTGGCACGTCATAGGGGGTCGCCCCGGTCCGCTTGGCGGTCTCGATCACGTCCCCCGGCGGCACGAACAGGAACTCGGCTTCCTTGTCGATGAACCGAGCAACAAGCCAGGGGCAGGCGATGCGGTCGACGACCGGGCGTTCGCGGGTAATCCATTTCATGGAAGGTCTCTCGAGGCCGGGCTGCGCGGCAGCATCCGTCGGGCGCGGTTCCTAAAAGCGACGGCGATCATACCGCAAACTCCCAATGATGCAACTGTTGCAAACAACAGGAAACATGATACGCATGTCAGTGAGCCACACGGCGGGGACCGTTTTGCCTGTTCAGGAATGGTTACTCCTCACGCACCAGCTGCCGCCAAAGCCGTCCTACTTCCGCGTGAAGATTTGGCGTCGCCTCCAGGCGCTGGGAGCCGTCGGGATCAAGAACGCCGTCTATGCGCTGCCCGCGAACGAGCAGTCCTATGAGGACTTCGAATGGCTGCTGAAGGAAATCGTAGAAGGCGGCGGGGAAGGGATGATCTGCGAGGCGCGCCTGGTTGGAGGCCTCTCGGACGGGGAGGTGCGGGAATTGTTCAGAACAGCGCGGGACGCTGACTACGACGAGCTAGCCAAGGAGGTAAGAGCGCTGGCAGGCCCGCTCGTCAATCCTGCGTCGGACGAGCAACGCGGTCCTGGCCAGCCTCAATTGCGGCGCCTCAAGGCACGACGCGACCAGATCGTGTCGATCGACTTCTTCGGCGCGAACGGGCGCGAGGCCGTCGATGGCCTGCTCTCCGAACTCGAGGCGAGGTTGCGCGAACCCGAGCCGGTGCCCGAGTCGGCTCCAGGAACCTTAGCGGAGGCGAATTGTTCCATGCTGACGAACGTGAGGGATGCCACCTGGGTGACGCGCGAAGGCGTTCATGTGGATCGCATCGCGAGCGCTTGGCTCATCCGGCACTTCATCGACACCCAGGCGAAGTTCAAGTTTGTCAAGCCGAAGGGTTACGAGCCGGAGCCGGGCGAGCTGCGCTTCGACATGTTCGAAGCCGAATTCACCCATGAGGGAGATCGCTGCACCTTCGAGGTTCTGCTCGCCCGGGCCGGCCTGGACGATCCGGCGCTGAAGCCCATCGGCGAGATCGTGCACGACATCGACCTCAAGGACGGCAAGTTCGGCCGGGAAGAAGCGCCAGGCATTCGGATGCTGATCGCGAGCATCTACTCCTCCAGTTCAACGGACGAGGAGCGAATTGCCCGCGGCAGCAGCGTATTCGACGACCTCTATAGGTTCTTCCGCAAAGCACCAAAATGATGGTGGCGCTCCTTTTGGGTGGGCACGCTCGCCACGCGCTGCTCTCCTGCGCCCACACCCAACTGCGGGCGATTTCACACCCTAAAAGGCCGGCATGATCGACCGAATGATCCTGGGCGTTACGACCGCCGTCGTGATGGCTGCGGGCCAGCCAGCAAGCGCCGCGGACGCAGCACGGCAACTCAGCGGCCGCGAAGTCACGCGACGCTTCTCGGGAATGGAGCTGACGGACGAAGCGCATTGGGCCTACGTATTCGCCAGAGCGGGCACGCTGACATTGTACTCGTTGGGCAAGAAGACGACCGGCCACTGGCGCGTCGACAACAACGAGCTTTGCATGAGCGAAGGCCAGAACGCACGACTGCAATGCCATGCCGTATGGATTTCGGGGACGGACGTGGAGCTTCGTCCAAGCCAGGAGGCTTCTCCGCCGCTGTCCGGCGTCCTGATGAAGCAGAGGACGCACAACCTCTGATCGACCCCGAAGTCTCTGATGCCTGTACGAAGGAAAACGACATGCGCTCACACCTGATGCTTACCGCTGCCGCCCTGGTCTTGGCCTGTACGATCCCGGCGCGGGCCGAGACGGACTGGAAGAAGGTCGATGGCATCTTCGCCCGCCCTGCCGCGGTCAGCGGCACCGTCCACCGCTATGGCCTGCCGCGGAGCGACCTCAAGGTCACGCTCGACGGCGTCCAGATCAAGGCGGGCCTGGCCCTTGGCGGCTGGGTAGCCTTCGAACCCATGGGCGACAGCGCCATGATGATGGGCGACCTCGTCCTGACCGAACCCGAAGTCAACCCGGTCATGACCAAGCTGCTCGCCGAAGGGCTGCAGGTGACCGCGGTGCACAACCACCTGCTGCGCGCCAGCCCGCCGACCTTCTACCTGCATGTGGGCGGCCAGGGCGACCCTGAGAAGCTCGCTCGTTCGGTTCGCGTTGCGCTGGAGCAGAGCAAGACCCCACTCGATGCCTCCCCCGCTCCGGCTCCCACCGCGGCGGCCGACCTCGGCATCGAGACGGCGGAGATCGACAAGGCGATTGGCTTCAGGGGCAAGAACAACAACGGCATCTATTCGTTCGGGGTGCCGCGCTCCGACAGCATCAAGCAGGGCGGGATGGCGATTCCGGGCGCCATGGGCACGGCGATCGCGATCAACTTCCAGCCCACCGGCGCCGGCAAGGCGGCCATCAGCGGCGACTTCGTGGCGCTCTCCGCCGAAGTGAATCCGCTCATCAAGGCGCTGCGGGATAGCGGCATCGAGGTGACGGCGATCCACAACCACATGCTGGACGACGAGCCGCGCGCCTTCTTCGTCCACTTCTGGGCGAACGACGATGCCGTGAAGCTCGCCAAGGGATTGCGGGCGGCCCTGGACGCTGTTCACGTGCTCCCGAATGGCTAAGCTTCGCGGCTCCGGCGGCATCGTCCTGGCAGTCGTGGTGATTGGGTGCGCGGCTGTCTGGTTTCTGGGCGGAGCGGGGCCGATCGCGTCCTCCCCGTCAAGCCCGCCTTTGGTCTTGGAACGCACCATCTCACTCGGCATGGTCAAGGGACGTATCGACCATCTCGCTATCGACGTCGTGCGCAAGCGCCTGTTCGTCGCGGAACTTGGCAATGATATCCTTGCCGCCGTCGATCTTCAACGAGGCGAGGTGCTGAACACGGTCACCGGGCTGCGCGAGCCGCAAGGGGTCGCCTACGTGCCCGGCCCGGATCTCGTCTATGTCGCCAGCGCAGGGGACGGCTCGTTGCGGTGGTTCCGGGGCGACGACCTCGCGCCGGTCGGGCGTCTCGACCTGGGCGGCGACGCCGACAACATCCGGTTGGACGGCCCGGACCGGATCATGGTCGGCCACGGCAGTGGCGGCTTGGCGACCGTCGACGCCGCGAGCGGGCGCAAGGTCGGCGACGTCGCACTGCCGGCGCACCCGGAAGGGTTCCAGATCGACGCCAAGCGGAACCGCGTCGACGTAAACCTGCCCGATCGCCTTCAGGTGGCGTCGGTCGATCGGTCGTCCGGCAGGGGAATCGGCCGATGGGGACTGACGTTTGCCGTGGGGAACTTCCCGATGGCGCTGGACGAGGAAGGGGGCCGCCTGTTCGTCGGCTATCGGTTCCCCTCGACGCTGGCCGTGATCGACGCGACCACGGGGAACACGCTGGGCAAGGTCTCGATGTGTTCCGATGCGGACGACCTGTTCTATGACGCTCGAAGGAAGCGGGTGTACGCGAGCTGCGGCAGTGGTGAGACAGCGGTCTACGACGCCGCCTCGGCCACGTCGGAGATCGGCCGCGCCACGACCCGGTCCGGCGCTCGGACCTCGCTCTTTGTGCCGGCGCTCGACAGGCTCTATGTCGCCGTACCCGAGAGGGGCGGCCAGCCTGCGGAGATCATGGTGTTTGCGCCGCGCTGATGCTCTCTTCTGGTTCGGCTTCTTGCTCCTCTGCGCCCTCTCGACCGCACCGGCGGCCTCAAGTCCGCGGAGGCTTGCCGGGCCTGGAATTCGATCCGTATTCATTGGCCGACAGTTCGGGGACGGGTCGCATTTCCTCTGGACGTACAAACGCGACGGCAGGATCGAGGGCGTGAGCCTGGGAAAGAGGATCACGGGGACGTGGCGAGTCCTCGGCGATCAGCTTTGCGAGCGACGCGGCGCTGAGACCTGCTTCGATGTCGATAAGGACGGCGAGAAGGTGACGGTCACCCAGGATGACACGGAGGCGGCCGACGGCTGGTTCGGCTTCGGAGCCGCAAAGGAAAAGACCCGGGCGTCGCTGCTTCGACCGCTGTCCACCAACCCGGGGTTCAGGGAGGCGCGTCGCGGCAGCTTGCTCGATCTAGTCTCGGTCGGAACGGTCTTGCCGATCTGCTCTCGAAACCCTAACCGTAGGCTCACGGTAGTTCACAGCGGGCGAAGTTCGCAGGAACTATCAAAGCGAAGCGCCGCCATGACGGCATCTTCGAACTGGCCCGCCGCTTGGCTGTCTTCTTCCAGTTCCGACCGGCTCCAGGTTCGAGCAACGCGCCCATCATTTAGCAGCACAGCCCTGGTGCAGAGGCGCGGGACTGCTTCGACGACGTGCGTGACCACGATTACAGCGTGCCGACCGGTCCCGGCAAGTTCGATGATTACGCGTTTTGCTTCCCAGGCGGCGAGCGGGTCGAGACCGTTCAGAGACTCGTCGAGAATGACAAGTGGCGGCTCCCCAAGAAGCGCCGCCGCGATTGAGATCTTAGCTCTCGTCCCAAGGGAGAACTGAGCAATTGGACGGTCCAGCCAGGGTGACAGGCCGAACCGTTCGAGGATGTTTCCGCGCGGCCCTTCGTCCGAACGGATGCCTCGGATAGACGCCACTAGCTCCAGATACTGGCGACCGGATAGAACGGCAGGCAGGTCTGCTCCGTCCACCGCGAGACCGAAGTGCGCCTTCGCCTGCTCCGGTGCCCTCGCTAGGTCGTGCCCGCTGATCTCGACCTTACCGGACCAAAGCCGGATCTGACCGGTTATCGCGCGAACGAGCGTGGACTTCCCTGAGCCGTTCGCTCCAAGCAGGCCGACGATCTCTCCCCTGCCTACCTCAAGGTCCACTCCGTCCACAACGAGGCTGCTGCCATATCCAGCTCGAAGGTTTTGTGCGGTGATGACAGGCATCGGCGGGGTGTGAGGTGTGTCGTCAGCCATGACGGTACCTCTTACGGGCACTCTGCCAAAGCAGGAGTATCAAGCCGACCAGAGCGAGATAGATAGGGCGCCCGTATTCGAGAGACTCGTATTGCACATAGGCGAGAGCGGTGACGAAGCTGAGAGCCGCCGCAAGTGGTGAAGACGCGAAGTAGGCCGCGAACACGCCGTACGTTCCACATAGGGCAGCGAGCCCGAGGCCGCTGGCGAGAGGCACGGTCCAAGCAGTTGGCTCCGCCGCCAGGGCAGCACCTGCCGGGAGGGCAAAGAACACGATCGATACCATGCACGGAAGGCGGAGCAAACGGAGCCATGCGTGTGTGAACCCTAGAGGCGACGTCCGAAGCACGCTGGACGCGAGCGGCCCACACCGCAGTGTCAGCATGAAGATGGCGAGCCCACCTCCGAGACCGGCTAGAGCACCCGGCCACGCTCGGCCTTGTGCAAGGCTGGCTCCGACCGACAAAAGTCCGGCACCGCTGATCAGAGGAGTACTTAAGAGCAGGAGGAGGTTGAGCTTGACCCGGCAACCGGTCAGATTCCAGGCCCAGGATCCCAGCCACGCGACCCCGGCACGATCGGCGGCCCTGAGCCCGGGAAAACCGAGATCAGCCTGACTCATCCCCTTGTCGTGGATCTCCCAGACCACTTTTTCAGAGTGCCGCATCCCGAGGGCGACACCAACGGTGAAGCCCGCGCCGAAAAGGGCTGCCGTAAGCACAGACCAGACGGTAGCGTTCGACGCCCCATCCAGCCTGCACGAGACGCCGACGACAAAGGCGACGCTGGCGGCGATCATCAAGCCAATTAGACACGTTGCGGCGGCCACCGTCCGACGGCGATCCCGCAAGGATAATGGCTGGGCTGAGAGGAAGGGCGCGAACGCACGCCGCAGCGCCATTCGAGAAATCGCCACGCCGCCTATGCTGCCAAGGACGAAAGTTGCGGCCGCCACAACGGCAGCCTGGGCCTGAGCAAATTCTCGCAGCGCGTCGGCATGGCTCGCGACAGCCTGAACGAGGTCCGCAACGGCATAGGCGCACAGGCCACCTCCACCGCCGACTATCCAGGCCCGGTCCGACCATGAGAGCCGGCGGATCGAGTCCGTTAGCTCGGCCAGCAGCAGCTTAAGCACGAGGCTATCAGGTCGGGGACGGCGATCCGCGCATTGCACAAGCCCTGCCCGGCCAATAATCCAAGGCACCTTTACCCCCTCCGTGAAACTGAATCGCGCCGGGTTTGCCGGAGGCCTGTTGGTTTGAGTCCTACGCGGCGATTGGCAGGGCCTCAAGCTGTGCTTAATAGGCGGCCTCGGCCTCGGCAGGCGGAATGTTGCCGATGGGCGCGAGTAGGCGGCGGTTGTTGAACCAGTCGACCCATTCGAGGGTGGCGAATTCGACGGCCTCAAAGGACCGCCATGGTCCGCGCCGGTGGATGACCTCGGCCTTATGGAGGCCGTTGATGGTCTCGGCTAAGGCGTTGATGCTCCTATAGAGGTCAAGTCGGTTCCGGTGTCGGGTTGGTCGTCCGTCCCGGCCTGCACAGGTAGCCGAAGATCTCCCGGGCGACGAAGCGTTTGAGGCAGCGAATGATTTCGCGC
>JAABUY010006631.1_pt1 | contig 11272 bp, 15 predicted proteins | sample 5560271 | NCBI WGS metagenome assembly JAABUY01 (sample SAMN10711886, study PRJNA513374) | rock metagenome | isolation source: Antarctica rocks | place: Antarctica: Victoria Land, University Valley
GCGCGCAGACCTCGACAGTATCCCCGCCGACGGCGACGATGCGCTTGATGAAGACGTCGTCCTCGTACCACTCCGGCTTTGCCACCGCGCCCTCGCGCGGGTGGAAGATCACGATGTCGCCCACCGCGGGCGGCCTGCGCTCCGCACAGCTCCTTGGGAAGGCAGCGCAGCAGTGACCGCTCAGGAGCGACGCCGCACTGCACCTCTGCCCTGCACAGCAAGCCCTCTCGCTCCGCGCCTGCGCTTGCAGCAGCCTGGTGCCCGCCAGGGCGTGATGCTGAGCGCGCACTGCATGGACGCCCACAGCCAGAATGCACTTGCTCTGCGCGGGCCGACCTGCGCGGCGCGCCTCATGCGCATAGGCACGCTCGCAGGTCAGGGCACCCTAAATCTAATCCTGGGGCGCGCCGCAGGAAGCGGTACGTGACCTTCTCGGCGACCAGGCGGTCCCCGACGTCATACGTGGGGTACATCGAGAGCGAGGGGATGAAGCGCGGCTCTGCTATGGTCCTGCCGCCCAGCACACAGCGGGTCAGGAGCCATTGGGTGAGCTGGTCAGAAGCCATCACGCACGTGCTTGATGCGTGATGCGTGTTACTGCACAGCGTAGGCTACCGCACAGCTGCAACAGGCTGCATGGCAGGGAGCCGCAGCCACGAGCGAGGGGGCGGCTCGCAGGTCGGCTGTGGTACAGAGGCGGCGCGCACGCTCTGAACAGGTAGGACGCGGCGATGGCGATCGTGTAAGTTATCAGGTCCTCCCGCGACAGGAACGGCCGCGGCTCTGCCGGCTGGCTCGTCCCGACCCCCTCGCCGCCGTCACCTGCAGGGAGCAGCAGTGCGGCGTGCTCGGAAGGCGCGGGCTGCTGGCGTGGTGCGGCAGGTGCAGCACATGCACAGGGACAGGCTTGGCGACGGCTTGGCAGGCAGGAACTCCCTTTCACACTGCAGCTGCACGCACCGCTTGCGACCCCGGGCGCCTCGTCCTTCACGGGCGGTGCGCCCCCGCCGCCTGCGTCCGGCGCCTGCCTGTCCTCTGCGCGGCCGCCACAACGCCTCGTGAGTGAGGCAGGGCGCTGGGTTGTTGAGCACGAGATAGACGTCGAACACGAGCTGCGCGTCCTGCGCACCACTTGGCGCTGCGTCCTGCAGCCGCCCGGCCCTGCAGGCCCTTAGGTGCTGCGAACGCCTGCTTTCAAAAGCCTGAGACGGCCGCCCCGCAGGAGACCGCGCGCCCCTGTCCACGCGCGAAGCTCAGTGCCTGTCCGTTTTGGCAGGGACGCCGGGCAGCAGCAGGCACAGCACGCTTGCCACGCTCTGAAGCAAAACGGCAAACAAGCGACACACGCATACGCTGTGCCTTCACGACTGTGAGCTGGCAACTGGTGCAGAGGGCGGGGCGGGCAGCCACACCTGCCGCTGCAGCTCGCTATTGCGGCCACAGGCGCACAGCAGGGGCGCTGCGCTGCAACTGCCTGCCACCGCGCAGCAATGCATCGCGCAGAGGGGGGGCAGACGCGCTCCATCAGTGCGCGCGTGTCCAGCAAGTGCCACACTCTGTGTGAGCGCAGCTTATCTGTTAGCCTCCTCTATCTGTTTGCCTGCTTGATGGACCATCAATGGTGCCAGGCCGAGTACGGTCCTGCTATGTACGGTCGTACGGCCCGGTGCTGCTTGTACACATCGGACAGGATGAGAAAGTCACTGGCACTGGCTGCAACACTCTTTTTATTTGCCGCCCTGACTGACTGCTCTGCGGGCGCATGCAGCGGGCCCGACAATGACACACCCGGGGCAAGGCTCCTGGCTGGGAGTCCTGGCGATCAACCTGTTTGTCATCTACCACTTCATCAGGCGTGCCTGCCCTCCCGCTAGCAATGAGGCTCATTCAGTCACCATTCTGGCCTGTCCGCACCAAGGACTGCGCACGGCATTGACGGCGCAGGTTGTCCCTGGCTGCACGCCTGCTCGTCGGCCTGCGCGCGTACCTGGTCCCAGAGCTGCCAGACGACACAGCGCCTGTGCGGGCGGGGCCGGAGCGGGGCCGCGACGGCGCGACGGGTCGGCGGCGCGCCCGGCACGCCGACCCGCGGCCGCCCGGGCGGGACATAGCTGTGCGGCCCCGCGCGCTGCTCTCCCGCTTGCCGACCTGCGACGCCCACACAGGCCCTTGCAACCGTGAGCAGGCAAGCAGCAGCTAGCACGCTTGCAGGCTGCTCCCCTCGCGACCGGGCCACCGCACGGTGCGGTCCTGACCGCCCTTGCGTAGCTCCAGGCAGCTCAGCAGGCTGTGCAAGAGCCCACATGCATGCAAGGGCTTTCTGTGAGCCAGGAGTGTGCGCTGCTCTGCAGGTCGGCGGCGCGGACAAGGTCACGGCGATTGAGCTGCCGGCCGCGGCGGTGACTTGCGCGGCGGGCTTCCAAGAGCTGGAGGTGCTGGGTCTGGCGGCTGCGCTCGCGCCGCTCAACGCCGCGCTGGCCGAGGCTGCGGCGGCGGCGCTGGGCTGGCCGCGCGGCACGCCGGCGGCCGCGCTGTGCGCCGCGGCCGCCGGCTTTGCGCTCTACCGCGTGTTCGTGGTGCGATTTTTTTTCCCAAGCTTGCAGTCACACACAGGACCGGTCTGTGGGTCATGAGGCTCACACAGCGCTCCCTGCCCTAACCCTACATTGCCGCGCGCAGGTGGCGCAGCAGCTGCCACCGACCGCGAGGTGCGGGTGGCGCGCAGGCGCGGCGGCCGGCATCGCGCTCGCCGCGGGCCTGGCGCGGCTGCTGGCGCTGCGGCCGGCGGCGCTGCCGGCGCTCGACGCTGGCGGCCTGTCGCAGGGCCTCACCGGCGCGGCGCGGTGGGCGTCCGAGGCGCTGACGGCGCAGGGCCTGGTGCGGCCCGCGGCGCAAGTGCATGGTTAGGGGTAGGGTAGGGTTAGGATGACCCTGAAGTGACCCTGAAGTGGTGCCGCCGCCGGCCGGGCAGCTTGGGCCTGCGCTACCAATCACGCACAGTGCTATGACTCGCAGGCATCTGACTTCGTCGCGCGGCTGCGCGTGCCGCGCCTGCACGCCGAGCGCACGCTCGCGCTGGCGGCCGGCGGCGCGGCGGCGGCGCTGCTGCCGGCCGCGGTGCGCGCGGGCGGGGCCGCGCGGCTGCTGCTGGCGCCGCCGGCCTGGGGCGCCGAGTGGCTGGCGGCGGGCCGGGCGCAGCGCGCGGTCGTCGCGGCCGCCGCCGCGGCGCCGGCTGCGGCCTGCGCCTTGTGGGTGCGCCCAGGTGGCCTGCCTACGGCGGCGCAGTGAATCGATGATGCCTGCGCATAGCCCGCATTGCCGGGCTTGCAGTAGGCCGACGCGGCCTCGGCGCCACCCAATGCTGGCTGTCAATGTGCCAGGCCTTGCTCCTACGTGGGACACAGGCGCGGGGATACCCGGCGGCAGCGGGCCGACCAAGCCGCGTTGGCCCGCTGCCGCCGGGCGTCTGCGCGTTTGTATCCTACGTAGGAACAAGGCCTGGCACATTGATGGCCAGCATTGGGCGGCGCCGAAGCAGCAAGCTCACACCTCGCAGGGTCGGTGGCTACAAGGCCGTGACAGTCGTGTGAGTTCCGCCGGGGCGCGCCGGCAGGCGCTGCCGGCGGCCGCGGCGCCCGGGGCGCTGGCGCGCGCGGGCGCGCTCCTGCTGTGCGGCGCCCTGCAGGTGCAGCCTGTCTCCTGCTACCAACCCTGACATAATACCCTACCCTGCCCTTCAGGTTGTAGCCCGCTCTTTCATTCCCTCACACCGTACCTGAGAACTGCCTGTGCAGCATCACGTTGCATGTGGGGCGTGCATGGCTACGTTCCCGCACCTGCATGCGCCTACCAGCAGCGCGGCAAAGGCCCGCGTGACCTACGTACAGGGCGGGCGGGCGGCGCGCCGGCCAGGTCGAGGAGCTGCGCGAAGCGGGCCGCGGCCCGTGCGGCACGGCGCGCTGCCAGGCGCGCTGACAGGCTGCCAGTGACTGCGCGCCGCGCTGCGCAGGCGGCGGCCGCGCGGCCGCTGACACAGGCCTTCCTGAGCCGCGGGCTTGTGCACTGGCACGCGCACCGGGGGCCGCCGGCCGCCGCGCCGCCGGCAGGCCCGGCCGCCGCGGCGGCCGCCGCGGCGGGCAGCGCCAAGAAGCGGAGGCCCAAGGCGGCCGCCGCCGGCCCTGGGGCGGCCGCGGGGGCGGGCGCCGGCATGCGCGCAGCGCTCCTCGCGACCTACTCGCAGCGCTGCCAGGCGCGCCCCTGGCCCTTGCTGCGCGAGCGCGCGGCTGCGTCGCTCGGTGGCATTGTCAGGCACCGCCGCCTGAGTCTGGGCGCACGTGCTGTGGTCAACCCCACAAGCTCTGCGCCCAGCCTGCATGCGCGACTCTCGTACTCAAGAGAGGCGGCGGGCGGTCAAAGGCGGGCTCGAGCTCGCAGCACTGGCTGCCTGGTGCTCACCAGCATGTGACGGTCTCACAGGGTCCACACCAGCTCAGGCAGAAAATGGCGGCGCGCAGGCGGCCGCCCTGCTGCTCGCGCCCGCAACGCTGTCGCTCGCGCTCGGCGCGGCGCTGCTGGGCGCGGCCGGGGCCGGCGCGGCAGGGGCTGGCATTGAGCCGGGCTCCAGTCGGGGCGCCCGGCTGCTGTGGGGCATCGTAGCTCCGCTGGCGAGCGCGCTCGGCCTGGCTGCATGTCTGTGCTGGCCGCTCGGCATGGCAGCTGGCTTCCTGTTGGCCCACCTGTCCGTTGACAGCGGTACGTGAAGCCACAGCACCGTGACTGTATATCCCCTGCCGCTCCCTCCCCAGCATGGGTATTGTTGAAGAAATTTCTGATCCAATTCAGGCCAGCAAGTGCCCAGTCCGAGCCTGGCAGCATTGGTAATTTTGAAGAAACTTCTGATCCATTTTAAGCAAGTTGCCAATCTGAGCCTGGCAGACTCCAGCGCAACGGAATCCAGGCCGGCGGGTCACACATGGCTGAACGCGCTGCAGCAAGGCGGTTGCATGCTCTTTATCTTTGCCACAAAAAAACAGTGCTGCGTAGGAGTCTGCATGCACTTCACTCCTGGCACAATGGATGATGCTGCGCGGGAGTCTGCCCATCATGGCGGTGCCATGCTGGCACGTGAAGTGCGTCTGCGGTACGCTCAGCTCCTGCTCTCAAACATCTTTGCAGCGTTTACATGCCAAGGGATGGCAGCGCCAGAACCCCACGCTGGCCGCCCGAGGCACGCGACGAGCAGCGCATGCGCGCTCATGTACAGGGAACGCAGACACTTCTGGTGCGGCAAAGAGCGTATGCATGCAGGCAGGCGCGCTCCCTGGCGGTGCCCGTGATCCAAGGAAGGCAGCGCAGCACAGTATCGGGCCCAGACACTGCGGGTTTGTCGGAGCGGCCTGCCTGGAAGCTGCAAAACTGCCCGGCTCTGGCCCGCGCCCAATGCGGGCGCCTCAGGTTGCGGCCGCCGCGCCGCCCCCGGCGAGGGGCCTCATCCTGCAGCGCAGCGGCGCGCGCCCCTGCGCATGAGCGCATTCGGGTGATGCTTCCCAGCCTACCCGGAGAAGCAGTGTCTACTTAGGCAGGCAGGCGGCCCCCCCCTCCACACCCACCCAGCCGGGCCAATCAGCCCCCGCTGCGCCCGCGCATGCAGAGACAGCCACCCCAGACCTGCCACGCTCTGCAACACGCGTCCCGAACAGCCTGAGCTCTACAAGATAATGACGCAACGTGAAGCAGACACCACCAAGGGCGCCCCCACCGCTCGAGCCCCGCCGCTTCAGAGCCCCGTCGCCCACGGCGGTGCACCCAGGTCTTCCTGCCCTACCCTGCACCCTATCCTGCCCCAACCCTGCCCCAAACCCCAGGCCTCAGTTGTACAGGTCGTCGTCGTCGTCCGCGCCGTTCGCGCCCGCGAAGCCCGGCGCGGTGGCGGCCGCGGCGGCCGCCTCGCCCGCGGGCGTCGTCGCCGGCGCCGGCCGGTCCGGGAACCGGAACTCGGAGCCGAACCCGCGCGACTGCTGCAGCGTCTGCGCGAAGGCCTGCGCGCCAGCGCAGCCGAGGCGCGTCAGACCAGGCCTGGGCATGGCGCGCATGCCTGGGGGCGCTGCTGCTCCAGCCCGCTGCCACCGCGCCGCACAGGCCAGCATGCGTGCGCATCCTCCCACTCTCAGTACAACAACACACCTGCAACATTGCAAACGAGCACCTCAGGCCGGCCGCCACCATGCTGTTATACACTCCAACGGAAATGTATGATAAAATAGTCGTGCAGCAGGTACGAGCGCAGCCAGGCGGGCGCGCCGCGCCTGGTACTTGCGGATGTCCGCATCGCTGACGCTCCGCCGCGCGTACTTCATGGCCTCCTCGAAGTGCGCGCGCGTGATGCACGGCACTGGGTCGGCCGCGTCCTCCTCCATGGCGTCGCCGGGCGTCTCGGCCGCCGCGCGCTCGCGCTCGATGTCCTTCTCGATGCTCTCCCGGATCGCGTACCTGCGGCGCGCGCGCCACGCGTCAGGCATAGGAGCTTCAGCGTTTTTGGTTTGAGTTGCTTCTTAGTTTTAGCCAATACGGGGTCAGCAACGCTCGGCCGCACGCGCGCTCGGAGCTGCTTGGAAGTTTGATTTGCGGACTGGCGTTGTATCCCAGGTGACAGCTCAGGCACAGCTGCGCCCAGAGTCAGAACGGGATGCGCAGGCCAAGCAAGAGGTCTGCCGCTTTGCCAGCGAGCGGCAAAGCTCTGCAGCCGAACAGGTGCCTCACAGATGCCCCCACGCTGATGCTCAAATCATTTTTGTGGCAGCCCAGCACCCGGCCCCGCTTGCCAGGCGCGCCCCGTTGCCGCAGGGCGGCGAGTCGGGCGGGCGGGAGGCCGGCGGGCCCCGCACTTGCACGCGCGCTGGCAGATCTCGGTGATGTCCGCGCCGGAGAAGCCGTTGGTGTACTTGACCAGCAGGTCCTGGTCCACGTCGGGCGCGATGGGCGACTTGCGCAGCACCGCGCTGAAGATCTGCCGCCGGCTCGGCTCGTCCGGCAGCGGGATGTAGATCAGCTGGTCCAGCCGCCCCGGCCGCAGCAGCGCGCTGTCGATGATGTCGGGCCTGCGCAGGGTATAGGGTACATGGTTAAATTTATGATAGGTTAGGGTTGAGCGACGCGCGCGCGCCCCGCATCACTAAGACAGCGCTGCCGGGCTCGCCGGCCCGCAGCATGCAGGCATGCACAGCATGCATCGACGGCCAGGCCCGCCAAATGCGCGGACTGCGCGGCCCTGCTGTGCCGCATCCCCTTGGCCATTGCAAGCAGGCGACTTGGACGACGGGCAAGATGATGTGCTCGCCCTTCGCACGCTTGCCCTTCGCACACTTGCCCAGCAACAATAAATGCCCAATGGGCAGACGCCCAATGCGCCGCCCTCCTGCGGCATGCGCGCTCCCATGGGGTCAGGGTTAGGGCCAGCGCGGCGCCGGCGCACCGGTTGGTCGCGCCAATGATGAACACGGTCTTCTTGCTGTTCATGCCGTCCATCTCGGTCAGCAGCTGGTTGAGCACGCGGTCGGCCGCGCCGCCCGCATCGCCCGCGCTGCTGCCGCGCTGGTTGGCGATGCTGTCCAGCTCGTCGAAGAACAGCACGCACGGCGCGCTCTGGCGCGCCTTGTCGAAGATCTCGCGCACGTTGGCCTCGCTCTCGCCTGCGCGGCCGCGCATGCATCTGGCATGCTCCTCGGTACCAGTTGCCAGCTCACTGCTGTGAAGGCACAAAGTGTGCATGTCTTGCTTGTGACCACAGGTGTTCTGCTTCGAAGCGTGGCGAGTGTGCTGCGCTGAGCGGAGCAAATGCTGGGCCTCCCTGCCAAGCGCTGCTGCTGAGCAGGGGGCCAGGCAGTGGAGCGGCGAACAACGCCGCGGCAGGGATTGCAAGCGGCTCATCGCTCCTGAGACAGCATTTGCTTGCTCTGCTGCTGCGCGGACCCCTTGCCGGACATGCAGCAGCACCTGCAGCGCCAACTGATTAATCCAACCCAGCCACTCATGGGCGTGCTGTGAGGGAGCGCTCGCGACCCGGCAAGGCACAACAAGCAGCCCCTCCCCACTGACGCGCACTCGGCGCCCCGCGGCCGGCGCACAGGGCATTGCACGACGACGCGCAGCCTGCCTGCCCTGCCCTGCACACAGCGCAGAGCGCAGGGGCTGGTGTTTTAACAACGACAAGGATGTGGTAGCGACCTGACCCTACCCTGCACCCTGTAAAGCGCACCAAACCACATGGTGAGCAGCTCGGGGCCCTTCACGCTGATGAAGTTGGCCTGGCACTCGTTCGCGATCGCCTTGGCCAGCAGCGTCTTGCCGCAGCCTGCGCGCATGCGCGCCGCTCGCGCCCGCATGCCACACATACGCGGATAGGCTGAAGGCTGCGACCAAGGACAAGGCGCAGGCAGAGCAGGCTCTGTGCCAAGCTGTGCTCCAAGAAGCACGCTGCGAGCTGCAGCCTGCACCGCGTCACCACATGCGCGCGCGCGCGGGCTCCTTGCGCCGCGGCGCTGCCCCGCTGCAGACGCCCTTGGAACGTGCTCGGGGCGCCTGCGTTGCGCGCGGCGGCGGTGGGGGGGTGGGGCGCGCCCGGCGGGCCGTAGAAGAGAACGCCCTTGGAGGGCGACATGCCGAACTTCTCGAACTTCTCCGGGTGCTCCACCGGGTACTGCACCACCTCCTGCAGCCCGCGCCCAGCCAGTCCGCGTCACGTCCAGGCGGCGCGCGGGTGCTGGTCGCGGTTAGGGTTAGGGTAATAGTGAGGCCGTAGGCGCACGCGCGGGGGGGCGCGCCTGCAGCTCGCGCTTGACGTTCTCCAGGCCGCCCACGTCGTCCCACGTCACGTTGGGCACCTCGACCACCGTCTCGCGCAGCGCCGAGGGGTTGCTGCGCGCGCGTGAGGATCAGGGCAGGGTTGGCACCCAGGGACACGGCGTGCCGCACACCAGTGACGATTGCACCTTTTCAGGCCTCCGTGCGTACCCGCTTGCACCCGCCCCACCCAACAAAGTGCCCATGATTAACAGAGCGAGCCCGACCTTCCTAGCGATGGCGCGTCGCTCTGACCGCCCACCCAGACACCTGGTGCCTAGCGGCAATACCGCAGTAGGACTGCACTGTGTCATAAAACCACAGAAGTGCTGCGCCCATGCGCTCTGCGCACTCCTGGCGGCGGACAGGTTGGCAGCATCACAGGCGGCGGCGGGCTCGCAAGCTCCGCAGCCGCAGAAGGCAACCCCCGAGCGGGGCGCCGGCGACGCGCCTGATGCCGAGCGCGGTCTTGAAGTGGTCGTTGGAGACGGCCATCGCGTTCAGGATCTCCGCGTCGATGTCCTCGTCCTCCAGGTCGATCACGTCCATCTTCTCGCGGATGCACTGCAGCGCGGCCTCCGTGCACAGCGCCGCCAGGTCCGCGCCCACGTAGCCGTGCGTGTCCTGGCGCGTGACGGACACGGTTTACACGTGCACAGCGCCGCCGGGTCCGCGCACACGTGGTCGTGCGTGTCCTGGCGCTCGCTGTGCGCAGTCGGACCGCGCACGCGCGAGATAGGCGCCGGGTTGGGCGCCAGGGTTTAGGGGTTAGGGTTAGGGTAGAGTTGGCGCGCCTTGGCGATGGCCTCCAGGTCCACGTTGTCGTCCAGCTTCATGTTCTTGGTGTGGATGCGGATGACCTCCAGGCGGCCGGTCTCGTCCGGCACGCCGATGTCGATCTCGCGGTCGAAGCGCCCGAAGCGCCTCAGCGCGGGGTCGATGCTGCGCGCGCCGCGCCGGCCCGAGTCAGCGCCGGGCCCCCTCAGCCCGCCCTCCATGCCACAGCAGTGCTGCCCACCACACGTGGCTCATGACAGGCATGACAGAGAAGCGCCTGGGTTGCAACCGCTGGCCATTAATACCTGGCGCAGGGGCCTGTCTTGGTCAGATGCACCCTACCTTCCGGGCCCAGCAGCAATGCATGGGCATGCGCATGCTTGAACGCAGGACACACGACTGCTCTGCACCCCCAGCGCCCGCGCGCGGGCGCGCGCCTGTTGGGCCGGTTCGTGGCGCCCATGACGATGACGTGCGCGCGCGACTTCAGCCCGTCCATCAGCGTCAGCAGCTGCGATACGATGCGACGCTCCACCTCACCCTGCGCCCCACAGCACAGGCTATCGTAAACCCTGTGCGACCCTTATGCGCAGAAGGGCGACTCTGCCTTCTCGTGACCCCACTCCTGACCCCCCAAACGCCATGAATGCAATCCAGCGCCTCACAATTGAGCCCTGTGCAGGTCCTCATGATCCGCTCTCTCGGGGACAGGGTAGGATTTGGGCCGCAAGACGCGCCTGCGTCTTCTCGCGCTTGGGCGCGATGGAGTCGATCTCGTCGATGAAGATGATGGCCGGCGCGTTCTTCTCGGCCTCCTCGAACGCCTTGCGCAGGTTGGACTCGCTCTCGCCTGCGCGCGGCGCGCGCGCGCATAAGGTTAGGATTAGGGCAACTCCCACACCGCGCGCCACAGCTGGCGGGCCAGCCGCGCTCGCCCGGACGGCGCCGTCGGCGCAGCAGGCGTAGCGGCGCCCGGCTGACGGCCGCCGCCCGCGGCGACCAACGGCGCGGGGGCGCGGCCGCTCCACCCACCACCGCAAATCTGGAGGCGGGCATGCACGGCGCCTGCAGCGCGCGGCTTCAGGGCGCGCGGGCCGCCGCCAGGGGGAAAGCAGGCCGGCGCACCGGCCAGCTTGCTCATGATCTCGGGACCGTTGATGAGGAAGAAGAAGGCGCCCGTCTCGTTCGCCACCGCGCGCGCGATGAGCGTCTTGCCTGCCAGCCAAAGAACAGACACATTATCATCAAGTGTCCAGAATATGACGCCCGGCTTGCGTGTGCCCGTCTCAGGCGCGGCGAGCAGCAGCCCGGCGCGCGGCGACCCGGGGGCGAGCGGCTGGGGATGGCAGCGCAGAGAGCGGGACTGCTACTCTCTCACCGAGCACTGGCGCGCACTCTCGGGAGTCCCAGCAGCTTGCCAGTCACATCTCTCAACATGGGAGTATGCGCAAGCGTGTCGCACCGCAAGCACGTCGCAGCATCAGGCAACATGCTAGACACAACCTCTACAGTCCTTGCTGCAGGACACCCGGCACCAAAGTCACATGCAAACCGATGTGCTGCACGCCCAACACATGAACGCAACAGCGCAGGGCGCGCACCTGAGCCGGGCGGCCCGTAGAGCAGGATGCCCTTGGGCGGCTTCACGCCGATGGTC
>JAABUY010006632.1_pt1 | contig 11268 bp, 14 predicted proteins | sample 5560271 | NCBI WGS metagenome assembly JAABUY01 (sample SAMN10711886, study PRJNA513374) | rock metagenome | isolation source: Antarctica rocks | place: Antarctica: Victoria Land, University Valley
TGTTACGTTAACAGCGTTGAACAACGACGAGTTTCCTTCCCGAACAAAGGAAAACTTTGGGTCGGTCGGTATGTGCGCTGTCGAAACAACACCAACAAGGTAAGAGACCAACATCATGAAAGCCGAATAAAGAGCCCGCATAATGAAGAAAGTATATCTCTCCGATAATCAAATACGCGCAAACGAAACCCAAAGGCCTATTCGTTGTGATTGAGTATCAATGCTTTGGAACGTGGAGCTTTCGATGGGTTGCAGGGGCATATGTTATTATATCATGCCGCATCAGCACGGAAAATTCACAAATACCCGCGAGACGGAGGCGACAGGCGAGATGCGGCACTGATACTATAATCACCAGGGCTGCAGAGGCCATCTGAGCTTTTCTCAAATGATGTTTCATCATATCCCCTCTTCTCACACTAAATGTACGAAACGGTAACGACATAGCAATTGCTAGCGGATAATCCCCATCCCTTCAAGCCGGTTGTATCGGTTAGAGCAGGGAGACCGCGCTCAGCAGAGAAAGTCTCAGGTTCTCGAAGTTGTACATAGCCACTGCTCGTAGGGAAATCAAGTTATGATCTCAACGGCACGAACCCAGATGAATAAGATGATCTCGATGTGGCAAGCAAAACACCAAGCAAGTGAACATGTATCGTTGTTGCCCAAGAACATCAGTCAGGACAGGCAGAAGTTTTCGATGCACATGCGAGTCTCAGGCGTGAATATGTCGCTGTATCAAGCTTCTCTGGACCATTCGCAATTGACGTGACACAAGTACTACGTAGTAGATAAGATGAAGTTGGGATGTCAAAGGCCAACTCGGTTGTTAGGCTAGGGCTATTGGGGATACTGTCTGTGACTAATCAGCCCTGCGAGGCGATTACCGAGATTCGCCCCTCGGTTCGGGAATCGTCGATGACATTCGATGATTCGAGAACATTTGCCCCTCGGCACACCACCGACCAGTACGACTCACAGTCAGTCGATGCAATGCTGATCATCCATTGTCACCTGTTTCTTAGCAGTGTCGACTTCTATTGGCTCTTGATTTGTCTTTCCTTTTGATCGTCAACCTGTCAAGGCTGTCATTGTGTACTCACATCTTACGCGTCATTCTGGAAGCCTGTTTTCCCCGCCATTATTATCGTTACAGCATTCGAATTCTACCACCTTCGTGTGGCTTCTCGTAAGGGATCTGATTTGTCTTTGGTTCACGTGCTGGGTATACGTACCATGCGCTGCCTGTGGCTTTCGATAGTATATAGTGTGGCTTGAGATTTCTTGCTCTCTTTGCATCATTCGACTCATCACTCAATCTTTCATCCCTCTCATATTATTCCATCAAATTATATCAAGTCCTCAACCTCAAAATCACATATTCTCACCCACAATCAATATGCCTTCAGTCCGATACTTCAACCAAACCGCTCCCTTCTGGGACTTCGTCGCTAACCTGGAGTCGACCGGGGCCGAGCACCCTTTCTTTGCCGCCTACAACCCTGAATCTCGTGGAAGCCGTGCACCGCCACCTCCGCCTCAAGGACCCGACGCTTCCACTCCGGCCCCACAGCACGAGGCACCCCCACCCCCACCCGAGTACACTGGCCCGGAGCAAACCCATCCAGGACAGCCCCCTCACTCTCCCAACGGTGAGTCCTTCGGATGGGGCTTTCCATTTGGTGGACCGCACCACGGGGGCCCTCATCACCGTCGAGGACCAGGCGGCCATCGTGGTAGCAGAGGAGGCAGATGTGGAGGCAGCCGCGGCGGCTTCGGAGGCTGGCCCATGGGCGGTCAGTTCGACATGAGCAAACTCGGCGAGTTCATCTCGCAGTTTGCGCCAGACATGGCCTCCGACACCAAAGATACCTCATCCAACACCAAAGACCTCACCCCCGAGGCCGACGTCTTCGACACCGAGGACGCCTACATCGTGCACATCTCTCTCCCCGGCGCTAAGAAAGAGGACGTCGGTGTTAATTGGAACGCCGATAAGAGCGAGCTTAGCGTCGCGGGCGTGATTTACCGACCCGGCGATGAGGAGTTTCTGAAGACACTGGCGTTGGACGAAAGGAAGGTGGGTGTGTTTGAGAGGAAGGTACGCTTGGGGAGCCGGGCTATGCCTGCGCAAGTGGATGCGGATAGCATCAGTGCGAAGATGGAGGATGGGATTTTGATTGTTACAATCCCGAAGTTGGATCGGGAGTACGTGGATGTGAAGAAGGTCGATATCGAGTAATGCGTCACTCTATAGTTTCGAGGGTAGGAAGGCGTTATAGTCAGGTAGGTAGCTTTCAGTGGAAATAATCATCATCAGCAGCATATAAATCCATTTCTCTCTGGTTTCCAAGGCGGCAAATGCATCAACATGCCCGTAGGTAGCCATCTGGTGAAAACATAAAAATAATGACCGTGCACAACTTCGTGCAATCTGTGCACCTTTCCTTCCCCCTCCCCCTTCACCTCCTTCTCACCCATCCACCCATCCATCCATCCTTCTCACCCACCCACCCCTTCCTCCTCCGCCCATCCATCCAACCCAACCACCCCCCACCCTCCCCCACCTCCGCCTTCCTCACCACCCCCATCCCCACCCTCCACCATCCACCCTCCACCCTCCACCCCAAACAAAAAAAAACCCCCCACCACCTCCCCATACCACCAGCGTCCAAAACCTTCCCACAGCACACCCTGCTCTCCACATCCACAAGCACCTGCATATACTTTTTCTCGATGAAAAAAGAAGTTTAGAGCCTTCCTACCGATTCCCAAGAGGACTGCTGCGTCTTTTTCTTTCTCTGTTTTCTTTTGATGTGTTTTGGGCAGTAACGGCGGAACGAACGGGCGGGCGGGGGAAGGGGGGGGGGGGGTTGGTTTATTAAGAATTGGAGATGTTCGTGGCTGTGGCTGTTTGGAGAAGAAGAAGAAGAAGGTTTATATATATATATATAATTTTCTCTCAGGTTCGGTGTCTTAGTGGTGGTGGTGGAGGGGTTTTTTTTACACTAGAGCTGTGGCTGGCGGATGATAGGTACCTTTATGTTCCCCCATCCTCTATAATAATAAGGAAACTCATTTCATACATACCCCATCCATACCCTCTACCCTCTACCCGAGCTCCCCCCCCCCCCACCCCACCCCCCTCCCCTCCCCGCTCACTACCTTTTCCCCAAGCTAGGTCCTCACGCTTTCATCTCCACAGAACTACAAAACCGAGACCTGGATGCGCGCTGGACTTATGTATGTGCTGAAGTTCTCCGCCGGGGGGTGAGGGTTGGTTGCTTCGGTAGGGAGGGGAGGGGAGTACATAGCATCCGCCGACAGATAAGGGAGGTGGCGATGCTGGCTGCGACGAGGAGGGTTCTTGGGGGGGGATGGGGGGGTTTGTTTTGTTAAGAGATGGGATGTGGTGAGAGGAGGGGGGGGAGGAAGGTGTAGGTATGTTATTTGCTTGAAGGTAATCCAAAAACCCCGACCACCACCCCTCACTCCCTCCTATCCCTTTGCCCCCCCCTCCCCCCCCCGGCACCCCCCAATCCTCACCTTCACAGCCCACCGACCAAAAAGTCACAACCTTCAGATCTGGGGGATTTAAGGTGTATGTTCTTTTCGACGAGGCGGAACTGGAATGGACACTAGAGCCAGAACTGGTTTTTGATTGGGGTGGGTTCGTTTGGGTTTGAGCGGATTGGGGGTTTGTAAGGGGGGGAAGATGTCTGGGGTGGTGGCGTGGGATGGGAGTTCTGGAAAGAGTTGCGGGGCGGAGGGGGGTTGGAAAGAGTATGGAGGTTGCGGTGGGGGGGGAGTATCAGAGGGTTTGGAGGGGGTTATCGCGGGGTGGGTCACAGGTGCTAGTGTTTGCGGTTTGAGGAACAAGGAGGGTTTGTATGAAATTGGGGATGACGCATTTGTATTGGTCAACTCATCAGAGCGGGATCAATCTCTGGATGCCGTAAAAGTTACGTCTGTGCGTATGTGGTAGAAGATATCTTATATACGAGATGTAGAAGAGAAAGTTTGTTACAACGTATTAGATTCACGTCGATGATGGGAATGCGGGACGCCGCCCTATCGACTGAGTGCGTATGGGCGGTTGGAAGGGGTGGAGCAGCCAGTGCGTCCTTCGATTCGCTTCAATGCTTGCTAAGTCTTGCACTTCATTTAAGCTTCGCAGGTATCATCGTCTCCATCGTCATTGGGGGTGGCGTTTTGAAGCGGGCTGTCGGGAGGCGATGGAACAGCTGTGAGACATTAGGTTAGTTACCACGGACTATTGATAATGGTGATTACGGAAATATTGTAGCAGCAAGGTGGAAGGAAGTTATGGAGGAGAGTGGCAAGACTTACTTCCATCCTTCAAAGGCGTAGCGGGCGCAGTACCCGGAGGCGGAGGAACATTCGTCGGTCCCGGCGCTGCGGCACCGCCATAAGACGGCGACTCAGACGTCGAAGACGACACTGGTACAGCTTCCGCGCTGGTACTCGCAACTACGGCCGCTGTGGTCGAGGACGACGCAGGTGTGGAATACGACGCGGCAGAATCAGTCGAACTTCCCACCGCTGTACTTGAAGCCGAAGCAGGTGCTGAAGACGACGCGGCAGAATCAGTCGAATTCCCAACCGCTGTAGTTGAGGGAGAAGCAGGCGTGGTAGAAGAAACCGGAGCAACACCGGAGTAATCTCCCCATCCTTTGCCACCCGCAATCGGCTGCCACTTTGGCTCTTGTCCTGGCACCCAGTCGCTAATAGGTGGTGAGGTAGTATCATCACGCTTGGGGTTGTAAGCACCGTTGGGATACGTGGGCCAGCCTTTTGCGGCGTAAGCGGCCTGGTTGTTCTTATATTGCGTGGTGGCGGTGTTCTGGGCCCATTTGAGATTGTTGACCAGAGCAGGGGTGGTGAACCAGTTGTTGCCTTGGTAGGCGGGTTGGGGAAGGCCGTCGGCCCAGCATTTCATGAAGAACCACCATGTCTTTTCTGGGAATTCGTTGCCGGTCAATTGGGGGTAGGACTTCAGGGGGTTAGCAGTGAGGCCTTGCATGATCGAGGCTTTGGTTCTGTCGATCTTGATGTCCGCAGGGGTTGCGCAGTGGGTTGGGTCGTTGGGGTCGGTGCTGCAGATATCGGTGACTTTGAGCATCATGTCCGAGGTTCCGTCTTCTTTCCAAAATGAGATGCAGACGTCTTGCATACAGTAGCCTATAGAACCGAGTTAGTAAGTTGAGATCAATGGCGGTAAAGGCTTTGTGGTGACTTACGACTGAGGTCTGCATATTTGAGAAAGTACGGGTGGATAGCCACCTTGCTGATCGAGTATGCATTATCAGGTATTCCGCAAGCGCTCTGGTTAGCATGGTCATTCTGACCAGGCTGCCATACATCCTGTATTCCAGTTGGGCTGTTCAACTGGCCCGCGGCGAAATATTTCATGTTTCCATGGTAAAGTCGGTTGAAGGGTAGGTCAATGTCTCGGGCGCCGTATACCGCAGGTGGTATCTCCCCGGAAGCTGGTGGCTCGGCTACCAACTCAGGAGCGCCATTGTGGAATGTATTAGGTGCTTTGGCTTTGGCAGGAATTGCTTGCATCGGACCTGGATTGGGTGCTTGGCGCGGTATGACGGATGTGCTGGCGAGCGAAGCCGCGAAAAGGGAGACGTAGACATAGGACAACATATTTGCGATGCGAAAGCAATGCACGAAAACAATCAATCCTGCAATTGTTTTGAACGAGTGTGGAAGTAAGAACCAGCTTTACGTATGCCCAGAAGGACGAAATGAACGTGGGAGTACAAAGTACTTCAAGGAAGAGACAGACAGATGGAGACGTCGAACTTGATGGCAGCTTGCTCGAGTATATCCATTTTCTCCCGCAGCCCTAATCATGATCTGGACATTTGAGGGGCCTCATCTCGGATGATCATGGTAGACGCCCACGAGGTCAGTAGATGACAGGAGCGCGTTGAATGAGGGGAGATGAGACGGTCGGTGGGGATGATGGCCTCTCAAACAGATGATGTAAAGAACTTAAACATGTTGAAACATTCGCGTTCTTGGTTGGAAGAAAAGTCCCGGTCGAACTGCAATCCAGCAATCAGCTATCAGCATGAGAGTTTTAAGGGATCTAGCCTACTCTCTGGAGCCTGCAGGTACTGCACATCAATGTTTGAGATGTGCGGGCGGCGGATATGGGACTTGAGCCGACCCTCTCGAGGCCTCTCAAAGGTCAGACATAGCTCCACCGTTGCATCTTTCGTACCGGATTCGTGTCTCATCCTCGGTTCAATCTTCTACAGTAGTCATCGTGGTTGAGGTGATGAAGAGAAGCCGTCGTTGTTTAAATCCCTGGGGCGATCGAGTTTTCCCCAAACCATGAAAACAGACATCAACAACATCCCAAGAACCTGAAAACCATTCTTAGTGGCATCAAACTCGCACTTCACGAGATGCGCATACTACGATACTACTACTGTGCATGTCGCTTTTACCCTCGTCCCTAGGAACGTACAAGTTCCTGCAAGTTCCCCCTAACTCGTATTTCGCAGTTACATACGCGGCTGACCTCGGTGTTTTTCCAAAATTGTACGAGTGGATTAGGGATCACGGTTCGTCATATGACCGTCAGGTCAGGTCAGATGTTTTCGGTCATGCGGACGTCACATGTTTCTACTTGACAGCTAATATGACCGCTTATATATATATTACTAAGGCTTTTGACGAATCAAAGCCCAGGAATCGACTATAGGGCTGAGTGTTCTAAAAATTCCGGAGCCGCAGACGCCTGAGAACCCGGAGAAAACAGAGAAAACAAAGCAAATTATCGTGCAATTTCCGTCTCTTCTCTCCAATCACTGATCTTCTACCCCAATGAGCTCCTCTTCAGTAGGCGTTGTTTGCCATGGGCTATCTTTCGTAGTGTACGCTCGCGGCATTTCACTACTCTTTGATTGACTCGGTAAACGCGACCTGTACAGCTGAATCAGTGCTTATATCGAGTAGGAATAACAGTCAATAGAGGTGGTGGTTGATGTAGAAAGATTGGGGAAAAGGAGGTTTCGAAAGTTGTTCGGAAATTGCAAGATGTTCTACCGAAACGGGCTAGTTCATCCCTTGAAAGGATTAGCGTAAATCCTGATCAGGCTAGACTGCTGTCATGTCATTTGTCAGGTCAGATCCATGTCAGGACTTGACGTCACATGACTTGCCATACCATCGAAATGACGGTCATTACCGATCCCTAGAGTGGATAAATCCGGCCTGAAGATGATTGCTGCACTGCTTCAGAAATTGCACTCTCTGAATATCATGTTATACTTTGTCAAGCCATCTAAGCCTGCACGTGCTGGTATTATTGAGCTGACCTAGAGACTATGAGATTCTGGCTGTTGGGCTTTGGTTGACATGGTTGATTTTTTACGTCAGCATGTCTGTTCTTTCCAGACGAACACAAAGTCCTCGAGAGGGAGTTGATATCAATACTGTATGTTCTAGACTTTTCTCGCCAATCATCAATGTGTCAGTGTAGATTGGTCGCGACCGACACGTTCCTGTAAAGGCTTTGACGATTAATCAGCTCGTACTTCTAGACTGGTGGACCATCAGGTACTCCGTAAGCACTTTCCATCACTACGAGTAAGACCAGCCATGATGAGGCTTGCAGATGGAAAGGAAACCTTCAGAGTTCCTGCCATCATGCTATCCCATCGCTCATCAGCATGCGGGAGGAAGATGCGGTGAATGGAGAGTGCGGCTGAAGTGCCCACCTGACAGTGCCTTGACCGAAAACTCAACGCAAGCCATATGACAGAGCTCTATGTAGTTGACCATACAAGCCAAAGTACGGATGTACGATCAGACTAGCCACAACAAGCTTCATGTTGGTTCGAACCCTTCTTCAACATGATTACACCGCTACGCGATACTCCCACAAATCTAGGTTCTACATCCAGACCGAAGCATCGACCATGGCTCTCCATAACCGCCCTGCCAACCCCTCATTTGTCAATTTCTCACCATGTACTTGAAGCAGTGGAAGCTAGATGAATGAACTCCACAGAGGAGATACTCCAAGTGGTACACAATGCGTCGCTTATGGAGTGTGGCTGGCTGGCTTTCAGTGTCCTCGTATTTATCTAATGCTGCCTTGCAGGATTGGCATTCAGCCCCAGCGGGCACCTGTCACGCTCTTTTTTGGCTCATCTTCTGCTTTAACATCTCATATATGACCGGTTCATTTCTCTCCACAGTGTTCGCTTTTGCAATCTACCACTCCACCGCCTTTTTCATATCCCTAAAACACATCGATAGTTGATAGAAGCCTAAACTGTAGATCTCAATTAGCATGTCACAAGACCCCATCATAACCAAAGGATTGCTTGCCAATTCCGGAGACAATGGTATGTTGCATATACTCCATCGCAATCTCAAGCTCCCTATGCCAGCTCCTCACAGGCTAACCACCCCAGGCCCCGTTCCCATCCGCCGAGAAATCAGAGACCTTGAACAAAACTACCCAGACGTATGGAGCCTCTATCTCCTAGGCCTCGACGCATTCCAGAAGCTCGACGAAAATGATCCCTTGTCGTACTATCAAATTGCTGGTGAGCATTTTCCAACTCACAACTTCACAGCTTTGCCGCTGCCGTAGACAGAGTAGCAGTTGGCCGGTAAACCACTATACTGACTGACAAGAACAGGCATCCACGGCCGCCCCTACAAAGCCTGGCCCAACGATGCCGGTAGCGAACAACCAGCAGGATCCGGCGGCTATTGCACGCACAACTCCATTCTCTTCCCAACATGGCACCGCCCCTACCTTGCTCTCTTTGAAGTAAACCCCCCCCCAATCCAACCACCCCTCTCCGCTAACATTCACCCCCCACCCCAGCAAACCCTCAGCACCCTCATCACCTCAATCGCCACTAGCTTCCCCTCCCCCGCCGACCAATCTCGCTACCTAGCCGCCGCGCGCGATTTCCGCATGCCGTACTGGGACTGGGCATCACCGCTGCAGGCCGGCGACAGCGTGCTACCTGCTTCGCTGCAAACGGAGACGGTGCATGTTGTAACGCCGAGTTCTGCGGGGAAGACGATTAAAATGAAGAATCCGCTATATAGCTTTGAATTCCATCCACTGAACCCGGCGCCGGGGGATTTCCCGCTGAAGAATGTAAGTCGGGTTGTCTGTTGTCCGATCTGTTATACTACCCCTATCGACAATCTTGCCCCCCTCGATCCTGCGAAAAGTCTCCACCCATCTAACCCCTTACCTCGACTAATCACCCCCCCCAACAGACCGGCCGCGGCCCCTTCACCCCCAACCCCTTCGCCACCTACACCTCCTCGGTCCGCTACCCGGTCCGACACACCTCGACCTCGCAAAACGCCCAAGCCGAAGCCGCCTTCGAGCAACAAGTGCGCAACCTGCGCGAGCTAGTCTTCTACCTCGTCTCCGCCTACGACCGTTACGGCCCCTTCAGCAACAATCAGTGGAACCAGGGCCAGCCGGGAATTTATGGCAGTATCGAGGGCGTGCATGATACCGTGCATGGGGTAGCCGGCGGAGGGGGCCATATGAGTGTGATTCCGTATGCAGCGTTTGATCCGCTGTTTTGGTTGCATCATTGGTGGGTATACATTTCTTTGAGGATAGCTGAGAGTGGGAATGCTGATATGCGGATATAGTAATGTTGACCGCCTGTTTGCGCTCTGGCAAGCCATTCACCCCGATGGCCGGGATAGCTTTGTCACGGCCCAACCCACCGAGTCCGGCACTTTTACTACCGCAGTCGGCAGTACGGAAACCGAAACCTCACCGCTTACGCCATTTTACAATGCCGCGGACTCCTTCTGGACATCGGATGGAGTACGCAGCACATTGACTTTGGGTTACGCGTACCCCGAAACGCAATCATGGAATTTTGCAACCCCGGAGGAACTTCAGTCGTCTGTTGCGGATGCTGTCAACCGGCTTTATGGAGGGAGCTCTGTTGCTAGTATGGTCAGAAGGAGTGCTAAGGGGGGCGTGAATACCATGGCGCAGGTGAAAACAGCTGGGACGGCACGTGGCTTGCCCCAAATGAAAATGGCTGTGAAGGCGCCTGCTGAAACGGGCCAGGAGACAACCTGTGATATTGACAACGGTAACGGCAATGGGAATGCCAATGGGAATCCTTTCATAGTGACTCCTACAATAAGGAATGGGGATATAGGCGCTCAGGCACCTATGGCCGAGAAAGCAAGTAACGGAGACGGGCAGCAAAGCAAACAGGTAGCCAAGATGGAAAAAGCGAGCAACGAAGAGCACGCCACAAACGGAAAAGGAACCAACGGAAATAGCACCACACCCGACCCCCAACCAACGAACAAACCGACACCCAACCCCCTCGCCCCCAACAACAAATACCTAGAATGGCTCACCAACATCCGCGCCCAAAAACACTCCCTCGGCGGCACCTTCCACGTCTCCATCTTCCTCGGGCCCATCGCCACCCCAGACCCCGCCGGCTGGTCCACGGCCCCCAACCTCATCGGCACCTTCACCGTCCTCGGGGACTCCCCAGACACCGGCTGCGCCAAGTGCCAACGGGACCGCGAAGCGCACCTGAGCGTGACGGGCCAGATCCCGCTGACGATGGCGCTGGCGGAGAGGGTTACGAGCGGGGAGTTGGCGGGGCTGGGGGTTGAGAGCGTGGTGCCATATTTGCGGGAGAATCTGCATTGGAGGGTGGTGACGATGGATGGGGCGGAGGTTCCAAGGGGGCAGGTGGCGGATTTGAAGGTGTCGGTTGTGAGTAATGAGGTTAGTGTGCCTGGGGGGCCTGGGAGGCTTCCGGTGTATGCGGAGGAGGTGAGGGTTCATCCGGAGGTTACTACGGCGGCGGATGGGAGTGGGAGGGGAGAGGGGACGGGGCTTGTTGATGTGGGGGAGACGTGAGTGGTGAGTATTGTGGTTGCTTGGGTGGTGGGTAGAGTGGGCTTGTTGGACTGTCGTTGACGATTCGGAGGGTTCGAGGAGGGAGCATTCTTTAGGTGCATTTGACTGCCCGTTGTGGGTTCCTTTTCGCGTGAGAGACTAAGAGACTGGATGGATGATCCGACTCGTAACGTCTCACTTGGGCCCGACAAGATTGGAGCTATTTTCATTTGGAACACTGTGCACATATGCTCGCCATGTGATGAAAAACGTCAAGTGAAAGTCTTGTGTATGGCAAGCGCAGCTGGAAGAACCCCTAGAACCGGTGTAACGCGTCGCTCAGACATATATAA
>JAABUY010006633.1_pt1 | contig 11267 bp, 13 predicted proteins | sample 5560271 | NCBI WGS metagenome assembly JAABUY01 (sample SAMN10711886, study PRJNA513374) | rock metagenome | isolation source: Antarctica rocks | place: Antarctica: Victoria Land, University Valley
TGCAACTTCTCATGCGTGCCAATTTCTGCGATCTTGTCATTCTTCATAACGAAAATGACATTCGCATGCCGAATAGTGCTGAGCCGATGTGTGACGACAATCGTTGTTCGACTCAATGTCGCTTCGTTCAGCGCTTTCTGCACAATGCGTTCACTCTGAGTATTCAGCGCAGAAGTCGCTTCATCAAGCAACAACAAGCGTGACTTTTGAATCAGCGCTCTAGCAACTGCGATGCGTTGTCTCTGTTCACCTGAAATTGAAGATTCTTCGAGTCGCAAGACGTATTCAGATCTTCAGACAACGAAGACACAAAGTTCAAAGCGTTGATCTGATGACAAGCTTCTTGCACTTTCTCTTCAGAAGGCTCGTACTTCAGATCAATTGCGATGTTCTCGCGAACAGAGTCAAGATACAAAGACGATTCTTGCTGCATTAAGAACATGTAGCGACGATATGCATGTGAAGACATGAGCGAGATGTCATCTTCATTCAATGTGATGCAATCAGACGTTGAATCGTAGAAGCATTTCAGAAGCGAGATGATTATGCTTTTGTCGCAATCAAAGAATTTGACGATCGCAATGTGCATTTCAGATTCAATCTTCATTGAAATTTCTTGCAACACTTTCGTAGCGTCTCGCTGCTTGTATCGAAATTCAATGTTCTTGACATCAATGAGCTCATCTTCGAACGACTTTCTGTCTCGATTTTCATCGATTTCGCGAATATTGACTCTGATAGTTCGAAGTCAAAGAACATAATTTGCAGTGACTTTGATCTTAATGATTGAAGTCGTGTACAAGAAGAATTGCGCAGTGCTCTAATCTTCAAAGATCATTGCAATGAAGATGATGAAGAACTGTGTTGTGATATACTCTTCACTTGCGATCAGTCGAGATTTGTATCAGAAGTCAAGACTCATGATGAGAAAGTTGATTGATTGCGAAAGCGCATAGAATATGAGCATCACTATCAGATTCAAAATCATCTTGATCACAATGTTTTCTAGAATCTCATTGTACTCACGTAGAATTGATGTCTTTAGAATCAAGAAACTGATGATTCTGATTGAGATGACAGCTTCAATGATCAAGTCAACGCTGCTTGCAAATCACTTCTCTGTCAAAGCTTCAAGCTTTTGATTGAGTTGAATGCAAATGTATTCAGCAGCAATGAGAAGAGAAAGTTCATTAAAGACGATGATAAGATCTAGCTTTCAGTTGAACGCGATATTAAAAGCGTTGCTGAACACAATGTTAATCAGAATGTTCAGAATAAGATCAAGATTCTGAAACATCAATTTCTGTAGCAATGCTGACACAGACGATAGTTTAAAGATCACGAATTTCGAAGAGTTGTCAGAAACTGAGCTAAACTAAAGATACTATCAATATAAAAGACTGATATTATTATTATTACTTTGATAGAATCTAGATACAAGACAATACATCAGATAATGTACAAGATAAAAGATAAAAAGCAAAAGAAAAGAATGAAAACTCAACTTCTATATACATGAATTGAGCAGAATCAAGACTAAACAATAGTTTTATGACTTAAGATTGCAAAGATTTGCACACATGACTGAAATGATTGAAACAGAATTGCTGAGACTAAATTAAGATGATAATAACTAAATTGATGACTTGATTCATTGAATTGCAAAACAGATTCAATGAATCGAGATTATTTAAAACATCGACAATTTATGTTCTAAATTGAATTGATGATTTGACATCATGACAGTAACTTTTCTCTTCAAGACTGAGCTTCTGCAAGATGATGAGAAGAAACAAGATGAAATGAGAAAGAATTGAAGATGAAAATTGAAATGAAACAAGAATTGATGTGAATGCATTTTAATATGATGAAGCACAGATGAAACTAGAATAGATCTAAGTCACATCTGAGTCAAATCTGAGCAAGATGTTTGAAGAGCAAGACGAGATGAGATGCATTTTAACATGATGATGCACAGAAATTGAAACACATCTGAATCACATTTGAGTCAGATTTAAACAAGATGTCTGAGTCAAATCTAAACAAGATCTGAGTCAGATCTGAGCAAGAGAAAGATGAAATGCAATTTAATATGATGATGTACAACAAGATAAAATGCATTTTAACATGATGATGCATGAGTGAAACTAGAATACATCTGAGTCACATCTGAGTCAGATTTAAACAAGATGTCTGAGATAAATCTAAACAAGATCTGAGTCAGATCTGAGCTGAGTTAAAATGATGAAGATTGAACTTAAAGTTCTTGACATTGACATTGAGACATCGCACACGACAGTACATGTGATCTCTCGACGACAGAATTGACGAGATGATATTCATCAAGTGCTTGCTCATAATTATTCAGAAGATGAAAAGACTCTCAAGTAGAAAAATTATTTTCTCAATCGATGTAATACTTGAGCAGAGATGAATTATAGCATCTATCATGCTTGAAGTTTAATATGCTGTTTACATATCAGAATCTTTCATCATTCTTGATAATAATGAGTTTTTAAGATTTCTGATGTTGACTCAAGAGAAAATCACTTACAATATGATTCAAAAGAATGATATGAAAGATTGAATAAATCTTCATGAATGTTGAAAGATTTAACTCAATTATCAGAAAATTGTTCTTGAAGACATGCTTGATCTTGAAGAAGTCAACGTTACAATCATTTAACTTGACAGCAAGACGAGTGATGCTGAGATTGCAAACATTCAGTCAGACTTCATCTTCGACGAAGTATTTAAAACAAGAATGATGAAAAAGATTGACATTGAATTCGTAAATGATCTGAGCTATAAGCATTTCATCATGTAAATGTTCAGTTAATTTCTTCATCTTCTTGATGAACTCTTCAACATTGATTAACTTGTTTCAAGCTTAAGATGTAAGATTTTTAAACAAAGATTCAGAAGATTTGAAATCTAAATGTGAATTCTGACTTGAATTGATCAAGAAGAATGATGCTAAAGTGATTGATGATGATGCATTATTGATAATGAATTTGACTTCAGAAAGTCACTTAGCTCAGTCATTCTGCATGTAGTTGACGAAGACTCAAAGATAATGTTTCATGACAACATTGATTCTCTCGATTTGATCATCGATTTCAGAGTGATACATCATTGATAACTTAATGTCTATCTTCAGCATTTTACACATATGCTTTCAGACATTGAAGATAAATTGTGTGTCTCGATCAGACATGAAGAACTCAGATAAATCATGATGTTTTCAAATATAAGCATAAAAGCAGTTGATAACTTCTTTAACTTTCATAGAAGTGATGAAAACTAAATGTCTCATTTTGATAAAATGATCAATGAAGACTAGAACATATTTATATGTGATATTCATGAAGATACTGAGCGATAAAGAATCTACATAGTTCATGAAGACATCACATCAACGACATTCGAGAATTGAAAAAGAACACAATCATTCTTGAGTTCATTGTCTAGAAAGCTTGAAACGTGTGCACATGTGACAGTTTCATATGAAGCGTTGAACATACTTATAAATGTTTGATCATCAATAAATTCAACTGATCAGTTTATAGCTTTTTGCTCTTTCTGAATGATCATTGATGATACTATCATGAGTGAGCTGAATGATACAAAGACGTAGTTTATCTGAGTTGAGCACATACTTTCTTTCTTGAAAGTACAGATGATTCTTGTATTCTTCACACTTAATTAAAGAAATCTTGTTGTGATGTTATGCTTCATTGCAAAGCACTTCAATTATCTGAATTGCAAATTTGTCATTGATTTCAACTTGCTTTCACAATGTCTGAGTGAGAATATCAGCAGAATCTTCATCAAGATTCAGAATGTCTTGATCTAGTTGAGACTTGATGTTTTCAACATCGAATTCTTCAATTTCTAAATTCATGAGAACTAGAATTTGCAAAGATGCTGAAATAATTGAAGACAGATGTAACTGAACTAAATCTAAAGCAATGATTTGTGATTGAAGCTTCATGACTTTGATGTTGAAGATGTCAAAGATGAGATTCTCAACAATATTGAGATTTAAAACATGAATTTTCAAAATTGTCTGATGTTGATATTGATGTCAAGAATCGAATATATTTCTCTCTTTAAAAAGATTTTCTGAGTGACGTATCAGAGCATTCAACTTATCGTTGATCTTGTCGAAATGATAAGCGATGCAATAGTTGAATTTAGACAGAAACTCACTTCAATGAGCTTGATGATGATTCAACTGCTTAATTGACATGAAATACTTAAGATTTTTGTGATTCGTGATCATCTTAACAGAATAAATAGAGTCTTTAAACTCTGATCATCATTTCTCAAAAGCGCAAACAATGATCATAAGTTCTTTATCATAAATCTCGTAGTTACACTCAATTGAGTTATGCTTCTTTGAAAAGTAAGCGACTGAATGAAGAATCTCATTCTCATTGTACTGAAAGAGAATGTCTTTGAACACATAATTCAAAGCATTGATTTTTATCACAATCTTGTAATCTGAATTATAATGATGAAGAATAATCTTGAAAGTGAAGACTTTCTTAAGAATGTTGAATGCAACTTGACATTTCTGAAATCAGACAAAAAATACATCTTTTCTGATGAAATGAATGAGCGAAGTAGTTATTCTACTATAGTCATAAATGAATCTTCTATAAAAGTTCGCGAAATCTAGAAAACTTTGAATGTCTTTAACGTTGATCAAGATGAGTCAATTGACAATGATGTTTATCTTAAAAAAGTTCATCTTGATCTCTTTGATGATGATCATCAATTGTAAATACAAGACTTAAGTGACGTGAAACTTGCATTTAATTATATTCATCTGAAGATCTGCTTCTTGCAGCTTTCGCAGAATGAGCTTGACATGAATCTCGTGCTTAAGTTCATTGTCGAAATAGATCAAGATGTCATTCAGATAAGCTGTACAGAACTTATTTAAATGTTCATGAATAGTATTGTTGATGTACTTCTGAAATGAGACAGATTCATTACATAAATCAAAGAACATGACTAAATACTTGAATAATTCAAGTTAAGTGCAAAAAACAATGAAAGCTTCATCTTCTTCTTTGATTTGAAGTCGATTGAATGCAGAAATGATATTCAACTTGATAAAGATTTTAGCTCAACTTAGATGATTCAGCGTTTCTGAGATCAAAGACAGAGAATATTGATTCTTGACTGTGATAGCATTCAGATCTCGATAGTTCATGCAGAAGCAAAGTTCTTCTTCGAGTTTCTTGATGAAGAGAACAGAAATGATTGTCTGAAAGCAACTGACTCGAATGAAATCTTTGCTCAGATTTTCATTCAGATAATGATGAAGTTCTAGAATTTTATCATGACTTATGTCGTACAAAGCAAAGACTGAGAATTGAGCATCTTCTTTAAAATGTATGACATGATCATGAATTCAATGCAAAAACAAAATATCAACGTTCTTCTTGAAAAAAACATTTAGAAACTTGAAATATCTGAATGATAGAATTGTGACTGAATCGATGTTTTTACTTTGTCAATAGACTTCAAGATCTTCTTGTGTCGTGAATGCAGTCAAATGAAATTTCTTTTTCATTTGATGAAGATTCAAATGATGATTCTTATCATACATACTGTTTTGAAAACAAGATGAGAACTGAGCAAGAGTTGAACTGTTCTTTGAATAAATAGTCAAAGTTGCATGACGCGATTTTGACCCATCAGAATCTAGATTAGAAGATGAGATTGATTCAAGATTCAAAAAGACATCGATTTTCTTTAAAATGATGCTAAACACTTCAATGTCTTTGACACAAACAGCATGATTAAAGCTTCAAGCTCTTAACTCAACTATGTCAAGTTGTATAAAAGATTGATTGAATTGATCTGCTTGAAAAACAACAGAAGTTTTAAAGAAAGAAGAATTTTGACACTTGATTTTTGATGAGTAATCTTTTTGAATGACTTGAAGAATACAACTAAAAACTTCTTGTTTCAAATGAGAGACAAGACTGAACGAGATTTGTTTCTTGTGAACAAGTTGAGTATTAATTGACTTCTCATGAGTGAACGAGAAATTATATTGCTTCTTGTAAGTAAATGAAAAACTGAGTTACTTCTTGCAAGTGAATTGAAAACTGAATTGCTTCTTGCAAGCAAATTGAGAACTGAGTTGCTTTTTTCAAGTGAATGAGAAACTGAATTGCTTCTTGCAAGTGAACTGAAAACTGAGTTACTTCTTTTGAGTAAATGAGAAACTAGATTGCTTCTTGCAAACAAATTGAATGCTGAATTGCTTCTTGTGAACAATCTGTAAACTGAATTGCTTCTTATGAGCAATCTGTAGACTGAATTGCTTCTTATGAATGATTCATAAACTGAGTTGCTTCTTGTGAGTGAATTGAGAGCGAGACTGAGAAGAAGCTACTTTGTTAACTTCAAACAAGAAATTTTCTTCTTGATGATTAAAATCATAGATCTTGACGAGAAATGAGCAATAATGATTAAGACAAAAGAAGAAAGACAAAATGAGAATATTGTGTTCAAAATTGACATCAATGACATGATGATGAAATCATGACAAACTCATGATAATGAAATATTGACTTAATTCAGTGACATAGAAGAATAGTCTTTTGATGTGTTTATTGAGAATCATTATGATTTCAACGACATGAATAATGTCATTGATTAAAGCGACTTGATCATTAAATTCTCAAAGTCTGCAAGAGTGAGTTAATTGATGTCAGAGAAAATGATGTTGTTGCGTGAAAAATTTATTCATAAAGACATAAGCGAAGATTTCACTATTAATCAGAGTGAGAATAAGAACTCTAAATTGAGCTTGACGTAGAATACAGAATACTATCATGTGATCATCTTTGAATGTCGAATTGAATTCAAAGAGTTTCAAGACAGATTTAGCAGAAAACTTTTTATATAATTGAAGTGAGAATGAGAAGATTGAGACTAGTAAACAAAATGATATATATACAGATTTCTGAGCGTGACTTAGCTCAGAAACTAAACTTTTTTCACAGACAACAAGACTTCTTCATTTATACTGATGATATCACTGTTGTAGATGTTCATGACATGCAGAGTGAAGAACTTCTTATTTGAGCATTCTTTAGCAATTTTGTTTGAATGTTGCAATTTGCAATAGTAGCACAGCTTTCACTTGTTGCAGATTTTCTTGATTTCAGAAACAATCAGAGTCTTATCTTGAATGATGACAATAACGAAGCTTAAATTCATTGACTCATCAAAAGATGAAAAAGAAAGAGATGAAGATACTGTTGAAACAACAGTCACAAAAGTGATGATCTTTGAATTCAAAGAATTACTAGTCAATGCAGAGACATTCTTGACTTTGATGAACAAAATGATGATAAAGATAAAGTGAGATTAATGATGCTTAAGCTGCTGAAACTCTTCATTGATGTCAGAGAATGCTTAAATTCATTGATGAAAGATGAATAATGTTGAGATCGTATCTAGAAACTAATCAGAGTGCGTGCGTGACTAGAATGTTTGATCTATAAAGATAGCTATAACTAAGACTTTAAGAATACAGAAGAAAGAAGATACAAAAGACAAGAAGAACACGCTCTATATAGTAGTTACTCAGATTCGACGCTAGTCTCAAAGAGAACGTGTTGAAACACAAGAAAGATGTTTATTCAAAAGATGTTTGTGACACAAAGAAATGTGTTTGTCATATACATCTGTTAACTACTCGTAACACAAAGAAGTGTGTTTGTCTAGAAGACAATAGAAGCTGATTAGAAGATGCTAGAGAAAAGAACAGATGCTGAGTCATATTCAAGTCAAATTTGAGTTAGATCTAGATCAGCTCTCGACTAGATCTTGACTAGTTCTAATCATTATGCAGAGAACTCGCTAGCGTTCACTGCAAATTGATTAAAGCTTCAGCCTTGTTCAGTCTTGATACACTCGTAACAAATGATTGAATTTCATTGAGATTTTGTCAGAAGAAAATGATGACTTAAGTGAAATAATTGACATTGCACTTCAAACAGTCAATCAACAAGAAATCTTTCATCAAAGAACATTCTTTCTTTTGATAGAAGAAACTGTAGTAGTTGACAAAGTTATTCATGTCTTGCTTCAGAGTTTCATGAAGATATAAATGAATATTTTCTGTCTTGAAAGAATTGTTGCAGCAATGATGCAATTTGTATTATCAATCTGCAAAGATGAAAATGATGCAGAGATCATTGACTTGATATTGACTCATTAGATTGTGAATCTTCTTATCTATGATGAGTCGTGACTCGACATAGATGATCTTGACTCAATGAGAAAGATAACGATCATTGTTCACGTTCATGCGCTGTATCAGACTCTGCTTTCATGCATTCAATCAATCTTTGTTTCTTTTATATTCAGATATGTCGAGAAGCTTCTTGAATCTAAAAGCAATGATGACAGTGACAGAATTTGCAGAGAGATGAATGATGAGAAAAGATTGATTGTTCAAGATTTGTGCAACGATCTGAGTTATCATTGCAAGAGACTGAGAATTCAATTCTATATAAACTGAAGAACTGAAAATGATGAACAAGAACAAAGTGATAACATTATGTTGTTGAACTTAGTTTTGAAACTCACGCATTGCGCGAAAGATCTCAACTGAATTTTCGATCATACTTTGAGTGAACTGTTCAACAGCACGCTCATCGTCGATCAAGAAATTGTAAGATGACTTTATTTGAGCGAAAGAATAACTAAACGAGATTTCAATATATGAAAATGTTGCAGAAAGTGTAGATCTTTTGTAATGTCAGAAACTGAGCTAAACTAGAGATACTATTAATATAGAATACTGATATTATTATTATTACTTTGATAGAATCTAGATACAAGACAATACATCAGATAATGTACAAGATGAAAGACAAAGAGCAAAAGAAAAGAATGAGAACTTGACTTCTATATACATGAATCAAGCAGAATCAAGGCTAAACAGTAGTTTTATGACTTAAGATTGCAAAGATTTATGCACATGACTGAAATGATCAAAACAGAATTGCTGAAACTAAATTAAAATAATGATGACTAGATTGATGACTTGATTCATTGAACTGCAAAACAGATTCAATGAATCAAGATTATTTAAGACATCGATGATTTATGTTCTAAATTGAGTTGATGATCTGACATCATGACAAAAGTTCTTGAAATGATTGAAGAAGTTCTGATCAAAGTACATTATACATTCAATCATCTTTCGACGAACGTGATGTGTAATCGCTTGATCGATTGTATTGCAGACTCATTCAATGCTGAAATATTCAAAGAGATTTGCAATCATCAGCACAAAGAACATGAGAGCATAAAAATCAGTCTGATCTTTTGCTTTTGAACTTTGTAATGTGAAGACGTTGATAAGACGAAAGAAGATGATCGCTTGTGTTGAGTACATGTCATCATTAATTAGATCTTTCAAGACGATGATCAGATATCATATATATAAGTCTGAATATTCTTTCAGCATGATTCAGATGCATTTTTCAAGAAAGTATTCAACAGTTTTAGCAGAAAGATGCTCAACTTCATGCTTTGAATTCTTCGACAGAGTCTTGAATTGCGTTCATTGAAGTATGATGAATTGATCAAGTGCTTTCATGACATCGTCTTTCTTTTTCGATTCTTCACGAAACTCTGATTCTTCAGTCTCGACGTCTAAATCTTGTGCATGCATCATAGCAATGTACAGATCATCGTGCTTGAGAAGTTCACTATGAATTTCTTGCTCGATGATTTTTTCGCTCGTCATCACAGCAATTTTGTCAGTCGTCATGATTGTAGCGAGCTTGTGTGCAATAACGAAAGTCGTCTTGTTGATTGACACATGATGAAGAGCATTCTGAACAACTCTCTCTGCACGAAAATCGAGCGCACTGATTGCTTCGTCAAGCAGTAAAACTTTCGAATTCGAGATGATGCTTCTAACGATGACAACTCTCTGTCGCTGCTCGTCGCTCAACATGCTTGCTCTCTCGTCAACTTGTGTATTGTATTTCTCAAGCAGTCTTTCAATGAAGTCATGCGCGTTGCTGATCATACACGCTTGTTGTACTAGCTTCATTTGCGCCTTCTCAAAGAGATTCTGTTGCTCATCAATGAAATCTTTGATGATATTCTGAAAGATTGTGCCTTGAAAGAGAATAGACTTCTGCTGAACAAGTCTGAAATTGCTTCGCAATCATTTCATATTATATTTGATAATGTCATGATTATTAACGAGAATCTGATCTGAAGCGAGCTGATATCATCTTTCTAGTAAGTCAATCAAGATCGACTTGTCGCAATTGCTGAATTCAATCAGAGTGATCATTTTATCAGTCGATATAAAAAAGTTCAAGTCTTGAAGCACTTGCGTCGTGAGTCGCGTTGAGTATGCGAAGCGCAAGTCACGAATCTGAATTTCTTCAGTGTAGAAAGTGAGTTGCATGCTCTCGAAAGAGAGCGAATTCAGTAAAGATTGTTTGTCGATAATGAAGAAAAGCTTGAAAGCAGCAGACGAAGCATTCGTGATGAATTGAAGCTGTGACGTGATCAGCATAACGAAAGTAGCATCAAGTGTCATGCTGAGAACAACTGTAAAGATCGTTTTGATGTTGTCAATTTCTTTGCTTCGAAACAATTGAAAGTCTTTTCAGAAAACGAGCGCAGTCTCTGACATGATCAAGAAAGTTTGAGCGAAAAAGAGAATGTCAAAGAGAAGCGACTTCTTATTGTCTTTCTTATAAGCTGCTTGTAAATGTTCATCGTATCTGTTTACAATCTTTTGCTGCGCTTCGAATGCGTGAATGATCTTGATGAAACTCATTTCATTCTGAGCAAGAACTGCTGCGCGAGAATAAATCTGTGTCTAGACAGAAGCGATGTTAGAATCACGTTCTCATTTCACGATGAATGCTCTACTACTTACAATTCAAGTCTTCAAGAGTGCATTGAAGCTGAGACATTCTGCTATTGTCAGAACAATGACTGACACTATGTTCTTGATAATGAGAGTAAGCTTTCACTGAACAGCGAGTGTCACAATATATTTCGAGAAGAAAAGTGAGATGCTCTGAACGAATGTATACAATTTCTCGACAATATTTTGATTGACACAATTGTCATCTGAGAGCTTCTGTCAGCGATCGAATACTGTGTAGTGAATGATCACGTACTCATCGTAATCTGCGTCGCTGAAGATTCATTGTCTTCTTTGTTGAAATGTCATACTTTCTGCCTCAGCA
>JAABUY010006637.1_pt1 | contig 11260 bp, 9 predicted proteins | sample 5560271 | NCBI WGS metagenome assembly JAABUY01 (sample SAMN10711886, study PRJNA513374) | rock metagenome | isolation source: Antarctica rocks | place: Antarctica: Victoria Land, University Valley
AATGTTCTAGCAGATTCCGATTCGGAACTTCGTTGTTCCTTGACCACGTATCGGAATCCCTAGGCCCTATTCAATCCCGACATACTTCGTAACAATTACCTTTTCTGAACCGCAGAATCAAGAAGCTTTGAGGAAGGAACTTGAAGTGTGCGCATTTCTGTTCACGGTAAATTTTCATTGCTCTCGTGAAGTAAATTGATAGATAGTACAAAGTGCCGTAAATGCAAGAAAATGTAGCATCATAGGTTCGATCGATCCCATATGATGTTCATAAGATGATATTGAGAAAAAGTTTCACTACATATTCCTTAAACCGTTGTTATGGCTGCCATATCAGAATCATCGAAGCTAAGTCTACCTTATTTAGGCACCCCACCAAAACATTTGTTTACTGATTCACCCCCCACCCTATGGGTGCACTTCTGAACAGTGTACGAGGCTAGCAGCCTGCAAAACTGAGGCCTGCTGAGAGACTCTACATGCATAGGAAGGGGGAGCGAAGAGGGCATACACAGTGATGAAGTGTACAGCAGTAAGCTACCTATCTAGGTTTTGTGCCGCAATTGACGCTAGACTCAACCTGGCTAGCGGGCAGTGTAACGACACTGCAACAACTATGTTCCTAATTAGGAACTATGTTCCTAATTGAACGACTACTCCTCCTGCTCCTACTGCAGCTCCTACTGCAGCTCCTATTGCTTCAACACACAGGAAGGGGAGGGAAGTTTCATTAATTTTTGAAGCAATTGGGGATTATTGCGAAGAAACCCCTATTTTCCTCTACCCCGCACTATTCGCTTAATGAGCTTAGGGTGGGGCACGGATAGGAAGTCTAAATATTAATTCATTGGCCTGGTTAGTCGGGTTATCTACTTCACCCCATTAGTTACTTGCTGTTGCTATGTCTGATATTGATATAAGGTAAGGTAAGGTAGGTAACGTGAGCTGAGACTTATGTACTTACAAAACCACACTAGGCCCGAAACCAATCATAAGTAAACCATGTAAGGTTAGCTGCACAGTTTCCCGGCATTCAGGTAAGTTTTGAGTAAAACCAAAAAACCAACTGTTTAATAGCCCAAGTCTCGGTGGATTCACTTCGTTACTTCATATCTCTCGTTTGATTGACAGAATGTGTCTTGGACTGGCTTTCAACTCATGCTTTTCTTCCACAATAGTAGTTTACGACCTACTTGATGCCTTCTCATTACTCCTTTTGGCATGGATGATTGTGGGACGCTTCGTTTTGGGAACCCATTCGATCTCTGCAGTTACTGTCATGGTAGAGAAGACAGAGGAAGTGAAGACACGGCGAGGGAACCAAGGTATGTGATGGTTGTTACTCTGGTGAGTTCCCACTTGCGAATTGCGCTATCCCGAAGACCTGACATGTATAGACTGAGACTCTGTGGATGTTACCATATCTTCTACAATTCGCAGTTGGATTTCTGAACATTGTCACCTTAAGACCTTCATTCCCAGGTCTGTTGTAAGCTCTAACGTTTTGTCTTGTCTTGTAACTGTCGACAAGGAGAACTCCATTAACGTAAGGTAGCTACCTATGTGCCTATTTCCCTCGTGCACTAGCCCTTGTAACTCTGATCTCCTTCTAGTCGTTCTTTCATGGCTGGTTCTAAGTCTATCTGCTACACGCTCTGTTGGCCTGTCTTGTTCATCCCTAGCCATGAGAGGCTCGTTCGTATGGCCGTGTCTGCCGATACCTTCCCTCAAACAAGATGATCCTAGTGCCCTCTCATCAAACACTTCACTTCCGTTCTAGACTGACGTAAGTCCGCGGAAATGCTACTCATGGAGCCTTGCCCATATCGGCAACTTGCCTGCCGAAGTAGGAAAGGTAGGGCGGCTGTTACGTGATCATGATAAAGTGTGAACGAAGTCTGGGGAATAGCACGTGAATTAAGGTAAGCGGGCTGTGTACCAGTTCCATATCCATTTTCTCTGGCTCTTCTTTTCTCTTCTCGTCCGGTTCGAAAAGCACAGTATTGAGTAGTCTATCTGCTGTGTCATTAGTATTTATCATTACCTGTTCTTCTGGTGAGGATTCGTAGGACGAATCCTCTTTCCTTTACCCTCTCTCCTTGTGAGGACTCGTCCTACGAGTTCTCTTTCTTTTGCCCGCTCTTCTTGTGGCTCCCATTCATCGAACATTCTTCTCCTTCTCTTCTTCCCCTTCTCCTAGGCACTCGTCAAAGCCTTTCACTGTTCTCTTCCATCTTCAATCCTGAAAAGCCATGGCTCCCACTCCCAAGCCACTAAAGTTTCAGCCGAAGCCACCCGGTCAAGTCGTTCGAAAAAGCCTGGAGGAAAGAGATCGATTAGCGAAAATACAAAACGACAAGAGGCTACAAGATAGCTTGATGGCGGCCGCACAACCACGAACCCCGCATATGATTCCGACTGATCAGGTCAATAACAGAGGCCAAGTTATGTACAGAGTCACCAAGCCTACTTCAAGATCGCAATCGTCAAGATCGCAATTTCCGAAGAACTCAGCAACTCTGAATTTGTTAAAGAATTTGCGAAAAATCTTTTACCAGAGCTTACCGTCCGAAATCCGAGCTAAAGTGAAAGACTTCCTTTACGGTGACATCGAGCAAATGGATCCTGTAGTGCTCAAGCACAGATGGAACGAATTTGTCGAGGAAGAACACAAGGTGTCAGGAATGCCTATCAGCCTGGTCAAGCCTGCTGGAGCTCTTGACGACGGTCTTACGGTACTCATGCATTGGCCTACAAATCTATCGAAATTCTCCGGTGAAGCTATCGCCTCAACAAGAGACCATACCAACCCCTGCACACGCGCACTCGTTGATAAATTTGGCAGGATGGAGCACTTAGTAACCGAGGCATACTTCAGAAGGGCAGAGGTTATCAAGACAAACAGGAGCAAAACCCCCATGGATTTCTGGACCGCCGCTCACAGAAAAGTTCATGAGAATTTTGCAGATTTCATTTGGGAAAGATCCAAGTCCAAGGTCTGGCTTATTGTTGGGTCCAAAAACCAGGCGCGATATCAGAAAAGATATCTTAAGACTTTGCCACTCCAGGTTCAGGAGATTGAAATCAAGATTAGATCTCTAACGTACTATGCCTACATGCATTACGAGGGATCCTCCATCTGGCGGATAGTGCTGTTCGGCTTACACCCAGAGACAATCCTTCACAACGTTTCACTACCAATGGCTCAAAGAATGGACACACAGTATAACCTAGTAGTAGCAATTCTCGGAGAGTTTGTAGAAAAAGTTCGGCTTTTCGAGGATAGGTGGAACGAACCAGAGGCGAGACATGTCGGCGCCTGGGATCTTGTACTACAGAATCTCAAGGAGGAAAAACTGACTGGTAGATGTATTCCTTTTGCAAAGCTGCAACCAAGTCTGCTTCTTTATATTCAAAAGAGCTTTGGCGAAGACGTTGAAGGCATGCTCAGCAAGCCTGATAATAATGGAAACTACAGAAGTCCTTCGAGAGTTTGTGTCGCGTTGATGAGAGAGCTTGGGGTAGAGAAAGGAGTCTTGACGAGAAGAAGCCGTTCAATATTTTCTCAACTGTATCGAGATCCAATGGATGAAGAACTCACATCCGTCGCCGTTCAATGTGGTGTATGCAATGCACAAAGGACGGACAAGCACCCTACGTACGAGTGCACAATGGGACGATATGTAGCACGCAGGCTTGTGTGCAGTGATTGCAGGAATACCTGGCACAAACCCGTTGATGCTTCGATAGACTTCATAACTTACGAAAATCTGATCAAGCATGTGGTTGGGATAACCGAGCAAGATGCTCAGGATAGCGAGAACGTCGAAGCAATCGAAAACGATCAAGACTCTCTAGCGGGAGATTATGATTGGAATGATCGAGATGTTCAAGCTGATGGATCGTTGAAAGATATTGCAAGCCTGGATTGGCTGTAAATATATTGTTGAAGCCTTTTGCTGATTATGGAGTCTATGGTCATGATGGACGCCCGTTACCTTTTTTCTGGCTGTACTCTGTATGTAGTATTCGGCTCTATCATAGGCGGCCTTCCCAAATACTATGGTAATTGCCGAGCACAACAACGCTGAAATAGATTCAATAATGTTGCAAATAGTAAAGTGAAGCAAGAATAAGAGAGAGAGCAAGGACGAGGGAAGCACAGGCAAGATAGTTTTCTACACATTTTAGACAATATGTTGGAAAATAAGTATCAAATTCACAAGGGCGTCAGTGGTTTAGTGGAAAAGTGAGTTTCCCCTTCTTCCTCGGGTCGGGTCGGTCCTAACTAACCATCCTGCAGATTCGTCGGTAAGCATCTCGGATAAGTTGTATCTAAACTCATCATCGCTAAACATTACCCGCAGTTGCCAGTAACATGAATTCGACGAGCCGGGGGTTCGATTCCCTCCTGACGCATTTGATTTTTTTCGTATTATTGAATGGGTTGTCAGAGTGGAGAGTCAATGCTTCTTTTTCTTTCTGGCTACTTTGGGAATTTGTGCTGCCATGTTGGGAAGTGCTTTATACGGTCTAGCGAAAGAATGCCTCCGCTGAGGGGACAACAACAATAGGCGAGATGAAGAATTCAGTATCCTTATGCTCGGAAAATGAAGCAAGCCCACCAATAGATCAGTAAACATCCACAGAGGTGGGTGGATGGTGGGAATAACAGCGACAATCGCGTCTTGATTGAAGTTGGGAGTAAGCAGAGTGCAGGGTGACTGCTCGAACCGGAGCACCACTCAATGCAGTCAGCCGACTAGCGTGCACAGTAAGCATACGGGCTGCAGTCATCAGAAGAAATCATATGGTGCTCTCAAGTTCGCAGAATATGGGGATGGATATAAAGCGTATGCCTCGGTGAACGCGGTGGTCAAGGAACGCCTGGGGAAATTTTAGCAGCAATCTTGATACCACTTTGCAACCTGGGATGGTTGAGTAACGACATAATAAATCATAGAGTAGTATAGTCCAATATATACCCAAGGTAGTTCCTATGTATCGAGTCGATCGTAACTAATCAAGGAAATGCTCATGCGTAACCTTGAAAGTCGCACTTACCTACCTCGACTATAAGGGGCAAGCCCGAGTTCTGGCACCAAGCTTAATAGCAGAGGGCGAAGTACCACTGAATGGTATCAAGCTTTTCTGTATCCAGGATAGGTGAGATCACAGCTCTGGAACCTGCCAAGGCTACCTATGCTCTGGCATCTAACGTCGCACCACAAACAGCACTTTCGGAGCTGCCGTGCCGCGACAAGCTCCGACACACCCTTTGATGCGCGAGAGTGCATAGTCGCCTTCTTCGCCGGCCGAATTCATGAAGGGCATGGTAGCCTCTTTTCAGCCAACTTCTCAACAACGTTCTACTTCATATAGGGAGGGCATCAGATGATGTTAGCCTACAAGTATGTGCTCAGTCGAACTTAGAAAAGGACTTCGGAGCATTAGCAATGACGCCAGGACGGCCTGTCGCTCGATGCTCTCCATCACATCTATGATCCCAGCCTCATGAGGCTGCATCGTTGTGGAAAGTCTTCCCTGTGGCAGAGGGTAGCTTATGATCTAGGTTTGCCAACACCTCCCGTGCCGTCTCGATTGCTGATTCCGGCATGCCTTTCCATGGTCAGTTGCAATGCCTTGGGTCAAACTTTTGGCAGAGTTCCGTTGGAGGACGCTTACCTGCAAGACGCGCCACCTTCAGAGCATGCGAGTTCCTATTAACACCCCTTCGAAGACGGTGCACGTAGGAGAAAGAGCCTGCAGATCCCTCTGCTACGTCCGTACAGTAGCAACCCAGCTTCTCAAAGGTCTTGGCCATATCCGCTAGAACATGAAAATGAGTTGCAAAAAGTGTTCGACATCGGTTCTTGTGGTAAAGGTGGTGTAAGCAGGCATATCCAACGGCAACGCCGTCTTCAGGCGTCGTCCCACGTCCGATCTCATCCATAATAACAAAGGACCGGGGTGTAGCCTGGTTTAGGATCGCTGCGGTCTCAAGCATCTCCACCATGAAGGTAGATTGGTCCCGGAACAGATTATCTGCGGATCCGACCCTGGTAAAAATACGATCGACGAGCCCAATCTCTGCGTAATCTGCAGGCACAAATGAACCAACTTGGGCCAGGATAGATATTAAGGCGTTCTGTCGCAGGAAGGTGCTCTTTCCACCCATATTCGGGCCGGTAATGAGCCAGATACGCTCCTTGTCACCAATAAGACAATCATTACTAACAAACGCTCGGCCTTCTTCTTCGAGACCAAGCTTGACGGTGGGGTGTCTCCCGCCAATGATCTTATGATCTGGAACAGGCTTCAGTGTAGGGCGGACAAATCCCTGCTCATCTGCGAGGGTTGCAAAAGAGCGACCAACATCAAGCTCGTCCAGTACTGCAGCATTCCGTCGTAGCTTCACTAAGTTCCGTACAACGCCCTCACGCAATTCCTGGAAGACACGCTGCTCCTCTGACTTGATTTGCAGCTTTACCTGATCGATCCTGGCCCCAAGATTGATCCACTCTGGGTGGTAAAAGGATCGAGTGGATTTGGTAGTTTTAACATCACGGGTATTGGCGGATGCTTCCAGCGATGTCCGAACTTCTTTCACCCCTTTTATATGGCATATATGGCCAAATCCAGGAGTCCAACGTAGGGTCAAGCTCTGCGCTCCTGTAACACGGACCGTCAATTATCACGTCTCGCGTACCGGGAATGTCGACTTGCCTAATTTTTCTCTCAAGTTGGAAGTCAAAGATGCCTTTTCTGAGCATAGATCAACCAATTTGTCGTGAAGCTTTTGTAGTAAAGGACTCGCACTAAACTCTCAAATTAGCAAACCCTTGTCAATACAATGTACCTGCTAACCTTCGACGCATAATCCATGTGTCTTGTTCATCAGCGTCTTGTTCTGACGGAGTTCTACTTGTGTCTTTGGAGCGAACCACTCGTGACATGGCAACTTGGTCCTCTGCCGAGCCTTCGCTCTGCAATACGTCCTGGGCCATTGAGACTATGCTGGCAGTGTCACTTTGTTCGTTGCGATGACTCTGAATCAATCCTTCCTCGTCAATGGCTGCAGCGATTTGACTCGCAAGTTGATTGGGCCCTTCTATGGCCAGTCTGCGGCTCAAGGCTTGGAGTGAGTGGCGTGGTAGCGAATCTTGTCCTTCACCACTTGAGCTTGATTCTGGAGAAGAAACTTGTTTTTCTAGCAGGCTAGCTATTCCATTCGTTGCTTCTATCGTCCTGAGTAAACTCATCATATCATCGCCGTCACCTCGGCCCATAGAAAATTTCTGTACAAGGCGCTGACAATCATAGCTCCGACGAAGAAGATTGGTAATGTGTTCTCTGAATGCTTGGTCATGGAGGAACTCGGACACTAGATCCAACCTTGCATTTATTATAGGTAGAGACATGGAGGGAGAAGCTGAGAGAATTAGTTACGGACGGCCATTACCAGAGAAAACAATCAAGAGCGTGCCAAGAATCTTAAATGAGTCCAATTGCTTGAGCTTTGGTATCTGAAAGGTTCGGGTGACTTACCAATCCAATTTTTGAGTAGTCTTGTGCCGCTCTTCGTTACCGTTCGTCGTACCGTATGTAACAAACTACCTTTCCCGCCTCCAACGCCATCTCTAGACGTCTCCAAAACCTCCAAGCCTCTCATGCTGTTTCTGTCAATGCCCATGGTTTCGGTATCAAATCTCCGTACTGGAGGTTGTAATTTGATCCCTAGTCCTTGAAGCCTTTCAGATACGTAGGCTAGAAGAAGGCTGCCAGCTGATAGCTCCTCAGGAGTAAAATTCGACTCGGTTTCAGCGGGTAGAGGACTCTCTAACATAGACGCCCATGACGAATATGAAAGCTCCTTTGATTGAGCAGGATGATACGTCACAAGATGGCGTTCTTGATGAAGTAGACTCAAAACATCATCCTCGACGTTCTTTTCTAGACCCTTCCTCAGTACGATCTCCCTAGCACCGATCCGTGCTATGGCAGAAGGAAGTGTCCCCAGATGGATACTCTGTGTGAAGAAGTCCCCAGTGGAAAGATCCAGCCAAGCAAGGCCCACAGGTTGTGATAGATGCGATGGATGCGTTGTACCCTTGAGGAGCTCAACCGGTACTTCCTTGGAGTGATCTTTCAGAGACGCATCCTGACTGGTTGGATACAGTGCCAGCAGAAAATTGTTTTCATACGGATCCATGAATTTCTCATCAATCAGTGTCCCTGGTGTGATGATTCTTGTAACTTTGCGGTCAAACAGTAGTCCTCCAGATTTAACCTTGCCTGAGGCGTTGTTGGCAAACTCCTCGCTGATGGCCACGAATTTGCTGAGGTCCTGGACGAGAATCTTGAGGAAGCGATCCAGCTGGAAGAAGGGAAACCCTGACTGGTACTAATTAGCTCTGGGCACAATCTATAGCTCCGCGTTTCGGTTTTAATACCATTGACACCAAGCCGGCAGTGGTCTTCTTCTGTGCCACTTTAAGATTGAGAAGAGGGCCGTATTCATCTGCTTGCTCAAAATAGAGCTACAACCAGCATCAGCATCCGTAGTAAGAAGTCCACCTCAGAATATGCACCTCATAGAAACTGCCAACCCTGGTCAGCAAAACGCAATTTTCGAACTTCCGCATGTTATTCCGGGCCTGCTGAACAACGGCGGGGTATCCTGGGCCATCATCTTGCGTTTCTTGTAGCGGTTGCCGGACCTCTCCTCCATCGTGCTGAAGATCTCTGAGCGGGACCGTTGCCTTTGACTTTGCTCCGCGTCCGTGGATCTTCGTCAAAGGTAGCAGCCAAGGCCGCCGAACTTCATGGTTGACAAGACACCGAGTACTACTAAGCTGGTAGCTCGATCTACGCAAGCTTGTGGTGCTCAGCAGACGTAGGTTGGACCTCTGTAGAGCAACGCTGCGCATATTTAGCCCAGAGCTTCCGACTGCGTAGAGTATTTTACAGTCCGGGACGCGAAAACGCTAGCGTGTTTTAATGATAGGACACAGGGACGGACAATATGTGTGGCAGTGTGCATACACGCAACCGCAACTAAGGTACAATCTCCCAGCGAAATTCTCCGCAGCTTAATCGTTTTTCTACCCCCTATGTACCACCAGTAGACTACTAAAACGAAATATAACCGCGGCGTAAACCCTCCGCAAAAGAGTCCTCCGACAAGCAGGAAAAAGGCCCCTCATCCTTGCCGTAGAGACCTGTTTGTCCATACGGCCCTTTACTAGATGGTCTACTCTCTGCAGGCCAGGTCCCTTCGGAGAGCACCTCACCTAGCTCAAAATTGCCATGCACAAGTAGACATCGAGGTTCGAAAATCAAGTGATCTACCATTATCAATACCAGCTTCCCATGGCGTAAGTGGAATAGAGCTAACTCACTGATGAATAGCTCAATAGAAAGCTCGGCGCCATCCAATCTCCGGGCGGCCATCAGGGACCGCGTTTGCTCGAGGATATGCCAGAGGCGCTCCAGAGCTTTCGGAGAATCCTTCAAGTCGCCTTGTTCGCCACAGATGTTGCCGACCCGGATTTGCACTTCTCCATTCCAGAGAATAGAGGTGTCTGAGAACAGGTCTCCGCACAATGAAGGCATTGAAATCGAGAGATTCCTGAGACGACGACACCGAAGGATTTGTTGGCACGTGTGTCGTTCAACTTGTGGGGAAGCTAAATTCGGATGTTCAAACCCATCTTTTGACAGTGGAGAATACTCCAGTATTTGCAAACTTTCTTGAGATGCTTCAACAAGAGCCATGATTCCGTTGATACTGATCGGACTTGTCGTGCCGGTAACATGTAACTCGCGAAGGTTCTCAGCTGTTCGCGCCAGTGCAACAAGATCTTCATTGGAAAGCGCCATGAAGTTCGAATTCCCGAAGATCTTCAACCGTTCGAGCCCACTGAAATCGACCGCGGTATCGTGCAAGGGCTTCCTGTCTATCTGGTTTGCAGGATTCCTCGTTTGCGTTTCCTTGAGATCGACGGCCAACAGCTCCAAGGATGAGAGATGTCTCCCCCCTTCATTACGACAATGTAACCGCGACCAGTCTTCAGCGGTACCGTAGCGCAAAGCTGTCCATGGGAGGGTCAAGTAATTCAGAGCATCACAATGTCGAAGTATGCTGAAGATGAGCGTGATGGTCTCTGCTCCATAAAAGCCGTTGAACCATAGCCTACGTATACAGTAAGCCAGCTTAGGACTGCGAGAGAATAGCTGGATTGCCGATCTCAGCGAGTAGTAAGGATCCCGGTAGACGGCGACGCTCGAAGGACGCCCTTGAAGAGTATCCAAAACGCGAGACTGTGCCCATCTACCCCATTCCTCAGCAAGAAATACAGCAGAGATGATCACATGGCCAACCTTTCACTCCCTCTCCACCTGGAGACGTACAAGTTCTTCAGAGCATAGTTACAAGCCCAATCATGCCATTGTCGATTTACTTGCCGGATGGCTTTGGAAGCATTCCATTTGAGCGCATCGGGCGCTACATGGCCTCGGATGGTCTGTTGAAGCCGTGAATCCGGTGATTGGTTCAGACCATAAGTCCACTGTGGGGCGTCGTTCAGATTGAGGAGAGTAGCTTCTTCTAGAACTATTGACAGCACTTCATTAGGGAATATTTTCATATTGAAGAGGACGCTTTCCCGAGACTACTTTGAGGGTTGAACAGTAAGAGAGTGCAATCTGTGAATTTCTGCAAGTAATCAGCCGGCAGAAATGGCAAATTCTTTTATATCTATACGTCGAGAAGTCAGAAACATCTTCTCGCTTGGCATCATCAACCACTTGGAAGAATTCAAGCATCATGAGGTCTATTAGTCAAAATGTCTCGTGTTGGGGAAGAATTGCAATTTGCAGCAGGTGGAAGTGGAAGTTATGGGGTAATAGCGTGAAGACTGATTGGCGGGAGGAAAACTCGACTTATGCCAGCCGACGGATGCCAAGACAATTGCGCGTCAAGACCTTAAGGACACGACGCTCACTGGTTAACAAGTACGAGGTACAACCGAGGCGGGAGGCGGCAAATCTCGTCAGCTTCTTCTTCCAACATTCACCAATTCGTGGAACAAACTTGGTGACGTGAATGACCGACCACCTTTAGTAATCAAGATGACGATGGTGGTTCCTTGCGCCTTGCACCGGTTGGCTAATTGTGACTGATACAAGCACACATTTGAAAAGAGAAAAAAGAAAACATTACAGCATTTTGGTGGGAATCAGAGACAATCAATATAAT
>JAABUY010006638.1_pt1 | contig 11258 bp, 13 predicted proteins | sample 5560271 | NCBI WGS metagenome assembly JAABUY01 (sample SAMN10711886, study PRJNA513374) | rock metagenome | isolation source: Antarctica rocks | place: Antarctica: Victoria Land, University Valley
CCTGCCAGCGCCAGACGCAGGTTTTCGATGTTCCCGTCCGCCGCATGATCTCATGCGTGCCGGTGCCATCGGCGCTCAGCAGAACGATGGAGGCCCGCCAAGCGTGCTTTTGAGCCGCATTGCGATCCTTGACGATGGCCTCAAGCCGGAGGCGGTCAGATGCCGAGACGGCAATCGAAATTCCTGTTCGCATGCGCCAGACTCACACGCGAAACGACAAACCGGAATCCCAAAACGGACTCAACCCTCAGATTCCCTCCACTCCGGATAGGGAAACATGCAAAAAGCTGGACGGTTCGAACGATGGCATGATCGCGCGCTTCAACCAGCTTCAGGACCCAGGCTTCATGCTCCGGCGTCGTCCAGCTGTAGGAGATGAAAAGCCTCGGGAGGTCGCCGTCGGGCTGCCCGGTCATATGTGGATGGCTCCGTCGTCAAAACCAGAAAAACGAGATGGGCGATCGCATCTCGTTTTGCGAGTCCCGCGATGCGGGAAGCTTTGGAACGAACCCTCGAACCCGATGCCTCGCCGGGCATCACCATGCCTTGCGCACGGTCGCGAAAGAGGCAGGATTGTTCGAGGTTTCGGCCGTGGTGATGGCCGAAGGGCGGTGCTGGACGGGCGAGGATGGGAAGTCGAAGCGGCAAGCCCGCTACAAGTTCGATCGGAAATTCGAAGCCTTCATCGCCGGGCGGATCGCGTCCGCCACGGGAGCGGAGATCGAAGCAACCGTGATCGGAACGAGTCATGGGCGGGACGGCCTGGCCTATCGCCTGGCTCGTCTCACGTCAGGTGGCGCGGCGCGCGACGAAAATGGGCGCGAGATCTCGACCGAGGCGCATATCCGGGAGCGTGCCAACGCCTGGAAAAAGGACCTCGGCTCCAGGACGGCGCGAGACGTCATGCACCTGGTGCTCTCGGCCAAGGCCGGCACCGATGGTCAAGCAGGGGTCACCTCACCGTTTGCGCAAAATTGCACTTTAAGGCGGGCCGATCCGATACTGAGCCACGATCCGTGACACGGTTGGCTGGCTGACATTGTAGAGGCGCGCCATATCGGCGCCGGACTTACGGCCAGTGACGACGCTTTCGGCGATCTCGCGCCGCTTGGTGGCGTCCAGCTTCTTGCGCCGACCGCCCACACGGCCTTCGGCCCGAGCGACCACCAAGCCGGCTGAGGTGCGCTCGCGGATCATGGCACGTTCGAGCTCGGCGAAGCTGGCGACCATCTGCATCATACGACCTGCAGGGGTGGTGTCGATGTTCTCGGTCACCGAGCGGAAGCCGGCGCCGGCCTCCTCTCATCCGCGGCCTACTGGGTCAGCTTGAAACTTAGGATGGTGAACAGAGTTATATGCGTGTATGCTCATCGAGTTCACCTGGAGGCGTCCCATGCCCGGCGAGATGGCGCTGGAAGCTCTTGCGACCGAACAGCTGCGAGCCGATGTGATTCGATTGATCGCAGAGCGCCTTGCTGTGCCCCTCGAAGCGGGGGCAAAGTTGCATGGGTCGAAAGTAGTCCGTCCGCAAAGTCCCGAGATCGAGACCGGCGCCCGTTCCAGTGCCCTGAAGTTGAAAGCGCGGACGGTGACGGGCCCGCAGTTACTCGAGGCGGTACACGCCGCGATCGGCCAGCTCCTGGGAGACCGGTCGCAGCTGCTCGTCCTCCGCAATGCCAGTCCTGAGCTGGCACCCATTGTGACTGCCGTGCTCGAGCAAGTGCCCCGGGCCGTACGCGCGCGACGTCAGCTCCTGACTGAGCAGCACATCGACGCGCTTGTCGATGTCTACATGGCCAGCGATCCGCTTTCGTCGGCGTTGCCCGATTTGGAGCGGGACAACGCTGAGGCTCAAGCGGGTTTTCTGAAACGCTGGCCCGTGTTGACCGCGGACCAGTTGGCGGAGCGTGCGCGACATGGCTCCACCAACCGAAGCGCCACTGCCAGCCGGTGGAAAAGTGCTAGGAAAATCTTCGGCGTCCGTACCGGTCGTCGAGAGATCTACCCGGCGTTCCAGTTCAGGGAAGGACAGCCTCGAGCGGTGATCGGGCACGTCCTCGAGGCATTGCCGAGTGAAATGAGTCCCTGGCAGACGGCCTTCTGGTTCGTCGCCCCTAACAGCTGGCTCGATGGTGCCGCGCCTGCCGACCGCCTGGACGCTGAAGCCAGCGTAAGGGAGGCCGCGGCTCACGAAGGTGAAGCCTGGATGGGCTGACGTGGCGATCCCGCCGCCGCCAGACCCGTTTCCGGCGTTCAACACGACGTCTGTCTCGGCAGGAACGCGTCTGGTGCGTGTCCATGCGCCCGCTTTTGACGGGGCCGCGTGCAACCCCTGCCTCGGCGGTCCTACGCGGTTCGCGCCGTTGGCGCTTCCCTCCCGAGATTGCCTGCCGACGCTGTACGCCGCAGCGACTTTCGAATGTGCGGTGCACGAGTCGATCTTTCACGATCTGCCCTACGATGCGCCCGACAAATACGTCCGTCTAGATAAGGTGACGTCGCGCGCGATCAGCTGGATCGAGCTTACGACCGATCTCGTCGTCGCAAGCCTGCACGAGCCGGACCTTAACAGGATCGGATGCACGCGGACCGAGCTGATCGACACGCTTCCGAGCGCCTACCGAGTCACTGCGCGCTGGGCCGAAGCTTTCCATCGCGCCGATCCGGCCATCTCCGGCCTTGTCTGGACCTCGCGGCGTTGCGATCCGGAGCAGGCCTATGTGTTTTTTGAGGACCGGCTCCCGTCGGGAGCGCTTGTCGTTCATGATCGGATCGAGGTTGCCGCCTCGGCGCACCATCTGAGCCAGATCAGAGACTTTGGTCGGCGTGCGGGTATCACGATCACGATTTGAGCGCCGAGGCTCAGCATCACGGGCTCACGCGAGGCGTCGCTCGGTAGGCCCGGGCTGGCTTTTTCACCGGATCCGGTTCTGGCATCTTTGCAGGCGCTGCCTTTTTCGATGTCGTTCCCTTGCGCGGGGCGCGCGGTTTCTTCAGCGCAACGGTTGCTGTCTCGGCGACCATGTCCTCCCTGGTCTGGGGAGCGGCCGCACTTCCAACTACGACCGGAGCCGAGGGGTGCCCGGCAAGCTCCTCGAGTCCCTCGCGGGCGGTCGCTCGGCTCGATTGAGCCAGTTCGCGCAGTTCGACCGCAACGGCGAGCGCGTCATCTCGCTGCGCCGCGTTGGCTTGCCGCTCGACCATGTCGGCGATCGTATCCAGGCCTCCGACGTTTCGCAGCAGGTGAGGCCGGCATCGGTCACCACCATGGGGGATTTGAGTCGTTCCCATTTCTGGCGTTCCTCGTCGGCAAGGCGCCGACGCTCCTCTTCGGCCCGCCGTCTTGCCTCCTCGTCATCGTTGGGCTGAGCCAGCGTCGGAGGGGGTGCGACGACACCCGGCGGGTTCAGCGGCGGGAAGGTTGGCGCGGGATCGGCCGGCGGTGCGGCTGGTGGAGCCGGGGCAGGCGGCGGCGGCGCGGGTGGCGGCGTCAGCACGATCCTGCCCTGGTCGCGCGCCGGGGCAGGGGTGTCGATGACGGGCGCACGGTACTGGGTCGTGCGGAAATCGTCACCATCGGCGGCCGTCATGGCGCGGGCCGGGACCTTGTTGCCCGTCCACATCATCCAGCCCACGAATGCCATTGTGACGGCACCCACCAGGACCGACACGCCTTTCGAGGTGCGGTTGCGCGGGCGGGAGAGCTGCGAGGCGGCGTTGTCCTCGAATTCCAGCTGCCTGAGATCGTCGCGTGTGGGCATGGATCACCTCGACCGCGAAAAGAAAGGGGCTGTTGCAGAGGCGCTCAGCTTCTGCGGGCCGTAGGGCTCCATGCCGGTGGGGTCGGGCGCCGAGGGGCGCAGATTGAAGACGCAGGTCGCAACATTGCCGCTGCGCAGCGTCCACTGCCGGCTGATCTTGTCGACCACGAGGAACTTGCCCTCGCGCCGGAAATTCTGGAGGCTCTCGTTGCGGTCCTGGTCGACGATGAAAATCGCCGGGACCTCGCCTCCGATCGCCACCCCGGGATGCTTCCCATCCGGGGACCCCTGGTTCCCTTCGCCCTGAAATTGGAACCAGGTCTTCTTGCCATCATCGAAGACGGCGACCGGCTTTAGGGCATCCGAACCCTTGTAGCCGTAATCGGTATTGGCGTGCTTGACGTTGAATGCCTTGCGGTTCGGGTCGTTGATGAGTTTTGCCGCTTCCTGTTCGAGCTTGGCGTCGCGGTCCTCACCGGGATAGCGGAATTTGATCGTGTAGACCTGCCCGCGCACCGAGGCCTCGTTGGAGCGGAGCGCGAGCACATAGGTACGCCTGTCGCTGACGATGTTCATGTTGGTCGCGGCATGCGGCGCGACCGGCTTCAGGAACACGATGTTGCCGCGCTTGTTCGGCTCGACCTTCCAGGCGACGCTGTCGCCAAGCGTGATGGTCTCGATATGCTCGCCCTCGCCGAGAATGAGCATCACTGAGGTGCCGTAGGTGGCGTCGACACCGACGACGTCGTTTTCGTTGTAGACGATCGTCCGGATGCGAGGGTCGGCACGGCCGGGCAGGGGCTCGGCTTCCGCCCAGGCCGGTGAGGCCGAAAGCGCCAGCAGCACGATAAACGCGAGGGATCGCCCGATCATTGCGTTGCTCCCGTCGGGGTCAGCTCCGGGGCTGGCATCGGCGTGGACCGTGGCGGAAGGTCACTGATCGTGGGTGCGGCTTCCTGATCGCGCCGATATTCCGTGACCTGGAAGCCGAGCGGGTTTTCGAACCGCCATTCGTTCTTCATCGGTGTGTGCGTGTAACGGAACCGCACGAGCGAGGTCCAATAGGACTCGGTCGTGTTGGTCGGGGTGCGGGTCAGGGTCGAGAAGCGGACGATGGCGGTCCGGTTGTTGGCGAACTGCACGGAGCGAACGGTGATGGCCACGGTGCCGGTTCGGGCCAGCACGCGGGCCGGGTTTCTCGGTGTTGGCCGGGGAATAGAGTTCGACGAGGGCGCGCGCGGCGTCCCCCGTCGAGAGCAGCTGCGCCAGGTCGAAATTGTCCTTGACGGCGCGAGGATCGTATGTTTCCCGGGCGCGCAGGTAGCGGACCACGTTCATCTGCGTCACCGCTTCGGACTGCTCGAGGTCGCCGGGCGCGAGCGCCCGCTTGACCTCCAAAAATCCCGTCGTCTTGTCGACCTCGACTACGTAGGGCTCGAAGCTTTTGAGCGGGATCAGCAGCCAGAGGCAGCCGAGCGCCATCAGGGCCACCAGCGTCATCATGGCGGCGGCGGTCCAGGCCAGCGCGCGCGAGCGTTTCACGCTGCGCACGACGTCGTGCTCCCAGGTGGCGGCTTCCGAAAAGTACCGCCGGTCCACCGCGCTGGCCGGGGCCGCCCCGCCCTGATTCGCCACCGTCACCTCGATCCGTTGCGTCGAGCCGCCCATCAGAAGCTATCCCTGGTCTTCTTCATGCGGGCCTCGGCGGCGCGGCGATCCTGCAGAGCCAAGTATTGGCGCTCGGTCCGATCGTGGCCGACGGCCCGGAGGCGACCCATCCGGGTCAGCCCGTAGCGCGTCATCAGGGCGCGCCCGACCGTGGTTCGCTCAGGGTTGAGGTTGCGGGCACTGGCGAGCGCCGCCCCAAAGGCGGTGAAGCGCAGCATGGCGCCCCCGGCAATGGCCTGGGACACGGGGATGAGCTGGGAGACCAGGAACACGCCGATGAGGCCGACGAGGACCACCGGTGCGATGTCCTGGATGCCGGTGGTAGCGCCCGAGTTGGAATTGGCGAGCGCCTGCACGACGTCCTTGATCAGCGACAGGTAGAAGCCCGCGACCGCGTAGACCAGGATCTGCACGACCACGAACTGGACGAGGACGGAGAGCCAGCCGGAAAAATATCGCGTCGTAAAGCCGTAGAGCATCATGACGATGAAGATCGGCGCCAGCGCCAGCATCACCCAGATGATGATCTTGGCGAAGATGACCAGGAAGGCCGTGAAGCCGACGAAGAGCGCGACCACGATCCACACAATCGAGCCGTAGATGTACGGCCCGGGATTGGTGATCCCGGCATTGCTGACGATCTTGGAGGCCGCATCGACCCCGACGAGATAGATGTTCGAGATCGACTGCTCGATGTTCGAGGTCGAGGTGCCGGCGGAGCTCGCGTCGCCGATATTGGTGATGATGACGTTGCCGACGGCCGAGGGCGCCTGGTTCACGACGTCGTAGACGAAGGTCTGGAAGTCGCCCCAGGTCATGGCCAGCACGTAGACGATGAAGACCCGGAACAAGCGGAACGCCATGCCGGACGCGGTGGTGTCGCCACGGCCCTGCCAGAAGGACCAGCCCCAGAAGATGACGTAGAGGGTCAGCAGCAGCGTGAACACCGGCCCCATCGCGCTGGCGAGGGCCTGGTAGGTGTTCTGGGTGAAGTTGCTGCCGAGCGCGTCGACCTTCTGGAAAAGCTGGCTGATGAAAGAGTTCATCGGGTCTGCTTTCCAGTTGGTTCGGCGTTCAGCTTCATCGTCTCGAACGGCGCCGGGCCATTGAGCCGCCGCATCGGGCCGCAGTCGCTATGGGCGGGGCCTTCCGCATAGGACAGCACGCCCTCGCTCGCGTCGCAGGGGGCCTTAAGGTCGGAATGGCCGCAGCCAGCGAGCGAACCCGCGAGCGCGGCCAGGAGGGTCAGGCGAACCAGCATGATCAGTGCGGGCTCAAGGTCATCTTGTTGGGGTCGAAGGCCATGGCGGCGGCCGACGAGGATTGGAGGGCGATGTCCTGCGTGTTCCTGAGATTCTGGGCAGTCAGCACGCTGTTGAGGCTGCCGATCATCTCGTTCATGGTCTGGCTGCCCTGGATCACCAGCTGGCTGTTCTGGTCGATCGATGCCTTGAGGTCCTGGCTCTGGCCGATCATCTGCGAGGCCGAGGAAAAGGCCTGCTGGCGCGTTTGCGAGGCCGCCTGGGTGGCCGAGATCAGGCCCGCCAGGGCCGTCACGGTCGAAACCGCGGTGCCGTAGCTCTTGTCCTGGGTCGTCGACTGGCCGTTGATCAGCCCGGAAATGGTCTTGACCAGTGACAGGCCGTTGATGAGCGTCGCCGCGGCCTGGGCTGAGCTGCCGCTGAGGCCACCCCAGGCCAGCGTTCCCGTGGAGAGGATCGAGCCGAGGTTTGGGGCCTGGGCCACGTTGAAGCCGCCACCAAGGGCTGACTGCGAGAACTGGCCTGCGGAGCTCGTGCGATCGCCGGTCACAGCGTTCAGCACCTGCCGGCTCAGTTGCTGGATCTGCGCGTTCGAATTCATGATGGCTTGCGTGTTGGCGGCGGTTTTGAGCGCCTGTGCCAGGTTGGTGTTGTCGATCACCGGCACCTGAGCGAGCGCGGGCCCGCCGAGGAGCGCCGCGAAGCCGAGGACGATCAGGGTCTTCTTCATGCAAACCTCCTAATTCGACACGTTCTGGAAGGCGGCGAGGTCCGCCGGGATCTTCGGATTGGCGACCGGTGGAGCTGCGAGCGATGCGGCCTGAGCGGAAGAGACCGGCGTCATGCTGGCCACGATGCTGGCGAGGAAAGCCGAAACGTTCGAGGCGTTATCGGCCGCGGGCGTCACGCAGGTCTGACCGAAGGTGACGCTCGCGCAGGCCGCGAGAGAGCCCAAGCCCTGTGACGGCACGACGGAGGGAATGCCGGGCATGATGTTCGAGGTCGGCGCGCCGGAGAAAGCCATCGCCCTGACGGTGTTGCTGTGGATTGCGGCGTCCTGGACCAGCGAGGCGGCGAGCACGGAGTTCCAGCTGTTCACGGCGTCGATGCCGCCCTGCCAGAGCTGGATCTGATCCGCGCGCATCCGCGAATTGACGTCTATGGCGTCCTTGGCGCTGTCTGAGCCGCCGATCGCCGTCGACCGGGTCTGCAGCAGCGTGGAATTGGCCGTCTGCGTGCTCTGGAGGTCCCCGGAATAGCCTGTCGCGTTGTCCGAGGTCGCCCTCGGATCGCCGAGGCTCGCCGCCTTGGTGGCCGTCGTCTTCAAGGGCCGGAAGGAACTCGGATTCGTCGCACCCGTGCCGTTGCCGCCATTGGCGAAATCGCCCGAGTTTGGCATCTGCCCGGACGCGTTGTAACTGGCGACCGCGCCCCGGGCGCCGGAGAGGGAGCCGGTGTTGTAATAGCCCTCGACCAGCGACGAGAACTGCCCGCCGGTCATAGCGGTCGAGCCGCCATTGCCGGTGATGGCCGAGGCCGAGACGCAATTCGTGGCCGGGGCGTTCGGGTTCTGCAGGAGGCAGGAGGAACCCCCAAGTCCCTGCTGGTGGGCCAGATAGGCTTCCTCGAACGTCGGGGTCCGACCGAGTTGCCTGGTCAGTCCCGAAACATCGTCCTTGGTCAGCCGGGCCATCGCGTCGGCATTGTCATCGGGATTCAGTTTGTCCCCGCCGTTGCCGTACTTGTTCCAGGTCCCGTCGATGAACTGGCCGAGACCGCCGGCAGAACTGCCCGGCGCCTTGGCACTTGGATTGCAGTGCGATTCGACGACGGCGGCGTTCTCGAGGAACTGCGCCGAAATGCCATTGTTGGCCGCGGCGCGCCCGATCGCGTCGGCGCTGGTTTTCCGCGAGACCGAGCACTTTAGGCCGCCGGTCGATGTTGACCGGGCGCTGGATGATGAATTCGTCTGGCCGGTGTTGTCGGCCTTTTGGCTTTCCGGCTTGAGGCGGGCGTCGTCCGCAATCGGAACGTCGGCCAGGACGGCGCCGGTCCCCAGCGCGAAGACGAGAATGCAGACCGTCACGCGCTTTGGGCCTTTGACCCGCCCACAATGATAGATGTAGTTTCGGTCGGGGGTCATGTCGCACCCCCGTCGCGGAGAGCAGCATGAGGCTTTGGTTTGTCCTGATCGTGCTGGTTCCGACGATCGGCACCGCGGCCGCGCAGGACCGTTCCGCGTGCAACGGGATCTTCTGTTCGCAGACCAAGGCGGCCGATTACGCGGCCGAGTTCGCGCCCTATGTGGCGGGTGAAAAGACCTGGGAGCAGATCAAGGGACGCAACATCCTGGTCATCAAATACTACGACTCGAACGGCACGCTGGAGTCGGTCAGGAGCTATCCGCAGTCGCGCTACATGGAGCCGGTCAATACGCTCCCGGGAAGACTCGCCTTCGCGGGGCAGGGGACGCCGATCGTGGCTCTGTACGGCTTGGCGCCCTGCAAGAAAATCGGCAGCTTCGACTTCAAGGGCCAGACATTCACCTGCCACACGCTCTGGCAGGATCGGCTCGAAACCAGCCTCTACGCCACCCAGGCCGTCATCTGCCGTGCCTACACGGACCAGATCGACAAGCCCGTGCAGGAAGCCACGTGCCTGCGGGCCGACGAGGGATTTGGGACCAAAACCCGCGGCGGTTCCGTGATCGACGACGCCCTGGTGGGTCTGGGCGTTGCTGTGATCGGCAAGGACGCGAACGGAAAGCCGCTGCGGCCGGATCTGGCCAAGGTCGCGGCACGGGGTGCCGCAACCTTCGATGCGATCACCGCGCCGTAAGGGGGAGCAAAGAGCGCGGCTCACGGCCTTGACTCCCAACCGCAGAAGATCGGCAGCCAGATTTTTGGGTCGTCGCCGACCTCGGCCCGAAGCCGGTCGAGCTCCGCCACCGTCTCGACCCGTCCCGAAAGAACCTTGATCAGGTCCTCCATGCCGCGAAGGCGGATGCGGGCGATGACGGAATCCCGTCCGTGCTTGATCAGGAAGGCGCGGCTTTGCGGGTCCGTCCGCAGGATCCAGTCCATCTCGCGTTCCGAGAGCCGGAACGCGCCCACATAGGATTTATGGTCCGCCTTGGGATTGGGGAAGAAGAGGTTTGTCGCGCTCTGTTCGATCAGCGTGTTGGCCGACCCGGACCGGACGATGTCGGCGGCGCTCTGTGTCCCGAAACCGATGACCCCATTCAGCTTGCGAATGGTCTTCATCTTGTCCTTGATGAAGGACGCGAAAACCGGGTCCTCGAGGAGGCGCCAGCCCTCGTCCAGAAAAATCAGGGCGGGTTCGCCGGTCAGAAACTCGTCGATCCGGTGGAACACATACATCAGCGCGGCGGTGCGCGTGACCGGATCGTCGAGGACGCGGGTCATGTCGAAGCCGTAGATGGTTGACCAGGCGAAACGATCCTCACGATTGTTGAAGAGCCAGCCGAGCTGATCGGGCCGCACCCACTTCTCAAGCCGCGCCACGAGATCCTCCTCGCTGGCCCTGATGCGGCCCCGCAACAGCGAGCGGAAGGCGTCGAGCGTACGCCCCTCTGGCTCGCTCAGCAGCGTTTCCGCAATGGCCGAGCGGATGACGCTTTCCTCGCTTGGCGGAAGCGAGCGGCCGTCTGCGCGCTTCAGCATGAAGGCGAAGAGGCAGAACAGGAACTCGCGATTGGCGCCGGTGTCGGGCAGCATGAGCGGATTGAAGCCGGAGGGTTTCCCCGGGTGCAGGGTCTCGTAGCGGCCGCCGAGCGCCCGAATGAAGATCTCGGCGCCGCGGTCCTTGTCGAAGAACACGCATTTGGTTTGCGGGCGGATGCGCTGCGCCTGCGCCATCAGGAAGGAGAGCGCGACCGTCTTGCCCGATCCCGAAGGCCCGACGATCGTGAAATTGCCGAGGTCGCGTTCGTGGAAGTTGAAGAAGTAGGCCGTCTGGCTCGTCGTCTCAAGAAGCGAGATCGCCGTTCCCCAGTGGTTGCGGGACGCCCTGCCGCTCGGAAAATTATGCAGCGACACGAAGCCGGCGAAATTCTTGGACGAGATCAGGCCCGCGCGGGCGATGTAAGGGAAGTTGCCCGGCAACTGCGCCCAAAACGTCGGCTCGGCATTGAGGTCCTCGCGGACGAAGATCATCGATTGATCGGTCAGGGCCGCGCCGACCGCCGTCGTGCATCGCTCGACTTCAGCCATCGAGCCGCCGAGGCACATGACGCTGAGGTGATGGAAGCCGAAGATCGACCGCGAGCCCAAAAGCTCGTCGCGGGCATCGTTGAGGTGCTCGGTGATGATCGATCCGGCCTGGTCGGCCATGTCGACCTGGCGGCTAACCAGCTCGATCCGCTGTTGCGTGGCGGCGCGGTCGACGATGGCGAAAGACTGCGTGACCACAAACTCGTGTGGGATTTTCAGGAGCCCGTCCATCATGGTGGGACCCGTGAAGGCCGGGTATTCCCGCACGGAGAGCATGGCGCCGTAACGGCTGTCCGACGGGTGCGCGGCGCCCACGAACTCGATCGCGTTGCGGC
>JAABUY010006639.1_pt1 | contig 11257 bp, 12 predicted proteins | sample 5560271 | NCBI WGS metagenome assembly JAABUY01 (sample SAMN10711886, study PRJNA513374) | rock metagenome | isolation source: Antarctica rocks | place: Antarctica: Victoria Land, University Valley
TCCCACACGCACCGCGAGCGGGCAGCAGGCGGGGGCGTCCCCCGCCGCAATGTCGCGGCTGCCGCTCGCGGCGGGGTCCAGCCAGAGCGCCGGGACGAGCGTGTCAGCAGAGCGGCGCTCCAGCGACAGGCGCGCCGCGAGCGGGAGGCCGCCTGCGTTGGCCAGCGTGATGGTGGCGGCGGCGGCGGGGCGTTCGAGGTCAGGGCTTGCGGCGGCGTCAGGGTTAGCGGCCGCCAGTGCGATGGGCGGCAGCTGCTCGGGCTGCAGCGCCAGCTGCGGCGGGCGCGGGCAGGCCGCCTGGTGTCGCGCAAATGCAGCCATCAGCTGGCATACAGTGACATACCTGTCGTCAGCACAGCCAGGCCAGCCGCGACCCATTGCTGTCACGCACATGCTCTAGTTTCGTCTACAGCCCGCACCTGTGCACACCCACTGCGCACACCACATGCATCCATACTCCCACACCCCACATTGCAAGGGTGAGAGGCTTAAGCCCGCATACTTAGTGCAGTGCTGCGCACCGCGGCGCCAAAGTCGGCGACGTCCGCGGCAGCGGCGCCGCCGGCGGAGGCGCCGACCAGGCCGGCGGCGGCGCCGACGCCGAGCCAGGTCAGGCGCACGGCGCCCGCCGGCTGGAAGTGGCCCGCCGCGGTGAACAGCTCCGCCTGAAACGTGGAGCGGGGCGCGGCCGCGGGCGCGCCGCGCGCCGCCATGCGCATAAATGTCACCACCAGCCGGTCCGGGCGCTCGTGCACCAGCACCTGCGCCGCGGCAGGGGTGCTTTGGGCGTGTCGCATGCGCGTGTCGCGGACCTCCCGTTTCGTGCAACGAGCGCGAAGTGCCAGCGTGGCTGCAGGCCGCATGCGTGGCGTGCTTCACACGACTCCGTGGGAGGCACTCCCGGTCCGCATGGCCTGACTTGCAGGATGGAGCTCGGCCGGCCGGCCTGCCCGACTCAGCCCATGCGTGCCAGCCAGGCTCGGGCGCAGGCAAGCACAGGCCCTGGCGAAGCACGCACCTGCCCGCCCGCCGCGAGGTCCCAGTAGGCCACCAGCGCGCCGACCTGCGCGCGCGCCGCAAACGCGGCGGCCGCCGCCGCCGGCTGCGCCTCCGCCGCCGCGCCCGCGGCCGGCGCCAGTCCCGGGCCCGCGGCGCGGCCGGCTGCCCCCGCACCCTCGCCCGCCCCCGGCGCCGGCGCGTCCGGCGGCGCGGCGCTGCCGCCAGCTGACCCGAGCACAGCAGCGGCGGGGGCGGCGTCCGCAGCGGGCGAGAGCGGCAGCAGCAGGCGCCCGTCTGCCATGATCTCCACCCAAGCCGCCAGGCGGACGTCCACTGGGAAGCCTGCCGCGCCGGCGGCACCAAGGCGCTGGAGGCCCGCCCGGCCACAGCTTGCGAGGTGCGGCCTTGCAGGGGCGAGCCAAAGGCGCCTCGCCCGTGGCTGCTGGCCAGAGGCGCGCATGCATGGGCGAACGGACTGACTCAGTCAGACGTGCGGAGCAGGCAGAGTACGGTTCAGGCCCAGGCCAAGGAGTCACATGTGAAGCTCCTCCCAGGGCCGCGCCGCACCCTCGCCGTCGAACGGAACGGTCAGGCCGCCGCCGCCTGCGGCCGCGGCCGCGACGGCCGCCGTCACGTCCCGGCTGAACGCAGGGTCGCTGGGCAGGGCCGGGGCGCCCCGCGCCAGGCACGCCGCATACCCGCCGCCATGGCGCGGCGTGAGCATCAGCGACGCGTGCTGCAGCGGGAAGGCGCCCCTGCGCGGCGCCGCGTGTTGTTGTTGCCACCACCTAACCCTAAACCTAAACCTATACCTGGCAAGGCGACCGCCGGGCAGAGCGGCTAAGCCTGGTGTCCTGCCCTCAGCAAGCATGTGTGCAAGGGCCTCATTAGTCGGGGCCTCTGACAAGAGCCGCGAAGACCGCTTGGTGCCAATGCAGCCGGCATGCAGAGCTATGAGAGCGCGCCTGAAGGGCTGCACGAGCGCCGCGCCGCCGCCGCCGGCTGGGCCGCTCCGCGGCGCGCGCTCGCGCGCGGGCGCGGCCGGCGCGGCGCGCCCCGGCTGCGCCGCCTGCTGCGGCGCCGCCTCCAGCGACTGCAGGTGCAGGGCGCCCGGTCCGGCGGCGGCCGCAGCGGGCGTGCCGCCCGCGGGCGGCCGTGCCTGCACACATCACGCCGTGCTGCTGTTGCAGCCACGGGGCAGGCTTTACCACGGCCTCTTCGAGGACAGCACTGCAGGCGGGCACGGATGCAGGGCCCCGCATGCGCCGCTTAGGGGTAGGACTGCTCATAAATAAAGCGACATCGAGGTGCGCACCTCTGGGGGAAAGGGGACGCCATCATCGAGCGACTGCACGGTCAGGGAGGCCGGGGACGGGGCGCCAGCCTGGGCCAGCGACTGCGAGGCGACGTTGCTGGCCCAAGCGAGCGCGGGCAGCGGCAGCGGCCGGTTGCCCAGCATGTCGGGCTCCAGCAGGCCCTTGTCGCCCTGGCGCGCGGCCGAGCGCGCGCTGGCCCCCTGGGCTTTGTGGGCGCACCGCCGCAGCGCTGTGGCGCAGCAGAGGTGTGGCAGGAGCTCTGGACTGAGCTGGCCGGCAGGGAGCTTGCCGCGCGGCGCAGTGCTGCAAGGCAGGCCAAGGGACATTGTGGCACGCACTGTGAAGCACAGCGATGTGAACGGAGCCCAGGTCATAGCTGCACCCCTTCTTCGTGCCATGAGGTAGGCACATGTCCCTGGATGCGGGCCTGACCTAGGCCCTCCGTTCACATCGCTATGCCGCACAGAGCTTGTCACCCACGTCCTCGGCCTGCCTTCCAGCACAGCCGCGCGCGATTCTGGCACGACGGAGGGATGCAGGGCGGTATGACTGGCCTTCTCTGCTGATAGCACAGGGCCGATCGCAGTCAGGAAGTCTTGGGTGGCACATGGGGGTGGGCGTGGCGTGGGTGCTGCTGCTGGGAGGTGCATGGGGCGGGGCAGGGTAGGTGGGGCGTCTGGGGCAGGGCATGCGGGGTAGCGCCTGCGGCCGCTCACCTGCCGCAGCAGCCGCTGCGGCGCGGAGTATGGCACGAGCGCCATCGCGCGCCCCATGTCCAGCATCCCGCCTGCCCCGCGCGCGCCGCGCGACTCACGCCCAACTTTGCCAGGCGTGAAGGCCGACGCCCGTGCCAAGCGGCTGGCTGCCTGACCTGGGCGCCCTGCGTCCGGCATTCCCGGGGACGGTAACAGCGGCTCCGGCGCACAAGCAGCTGACCGATCTCATTCCTGAGATTTTGGGGATATCTGCAGCTCACTGCTGCATGTCACTGCTGCAGCTCACTGCCGATGTTCTGACAACTCCCAGCTTTTTGAGCGCGGCCGCGCACCCGACTCGCACTTGCTGGCCAGCTCGTCCGTCTGCACGACGCCGGCCATCAGCGCGTCCTTGACGAGCGCGCCGGTCATGTTGGGGAAGCCGGCCGCGCGGTAGGCGGCCAGCAGCAGCGCCGCGCCGCCCGCCACGTACCCCGCCGACTGGCTGGTGCCCTCGTGCATGCCGTACTGCGCGCGCACGCACTGCCCCCGGTCACCAAAGGGGCGCTGGTGCGGGCCGTGCGGCGTCAGGGCCACCGGACACTGGCTGTCCACATGCACGCCCCAGCACTCACACAGCACCCTGGGCAGCCATGAAACGCCCATGCATGCATGCAAACCTGGTGCCCTGGTGCATGCCGCAGTGTTGCCATTCCCTGCCAGACACACATGGTGGGCTCACCCTCATCATGCAAGCCCACGACACGGGCACCAGCGCCCGGGAACGGCACCCCCGCCAGCGCGCCGAGCGCGGCGCGCCTGGCCATTGAGGATGGTGGACAGGATGCGGCTGCCGGGCGCAGCAATGTCCGCGTTGTGGTGCCCGAAGTTGCTGTAATTGGCCAGGCGGTTGCCCTGGTCGGTTGCGATGACCGACACGATGTTGCTGTTGTTGTAGCTCGCCGGGTAGGTGGGCGTGGCGTCGATGTTGGTGCCTGCGCGCGCGGCCCGCTCGGAATACTGTGATGGTGGGCTGTATGGGACTCGTCGTCCTGGCGCCTGTGCGTGGCCACAGGCACTCCAAGTGGCGCGGCCGGCAGCGGAGGCCCGCGCAGCGTGTGGAGCTGCCTTCTTGGCGACGCTGACGATTCAATGCCTCACTCACAGTTCTTGCTCTCCACCAGTGCGGCACTGGGAAGACGGCGGCGGCGGCGGCGCGCCGTAGTCGTTGCCGGCCGCGGTGACAAACAGCTGCCCTTTTGCCTCGGCGACGCCGATGGCCGTCTTGAGCGCGGCCGAGTCCGCGTACAGCCCGCCGTAGCTGTTGAGCGTCACGTCCGCGCCGTTGGCGAGCGAGTACTCCAGGCAGCGCACCTGGGGTAGGGCATGGGGGGTTTCGTGCGCAAACATCCGTGGTGCGCGGGCGCCGGCGCGTGGTGCGGCACCCAGTCCGGTGGTCTTCTGCCAGCTCAGCGCGCATGGGCGGACACAGCGTCCCGCACGCGCGGCCGAGCGTCCGGCGCATGTGGGAGGGTGTGAGGAGTGCGCTGCGCTTCTGCGGCGCAGCACACGCTTCGCGGTGCATGCCGTGGCAGAGGCGGGCCACAGGCGGCGCTGTCGCGACACAGACCGGCGGCCAGCGGCTCTGCTCGCGTGGCGGGCGGGCGCCGGCTGCGAGCGGGCGCCGGCCCGCCACGGCCGGGCCGCGCACCGCGTCGCTGGTGTACCCGTTGCCCTTGGCGTCCAGGAACTTGCAGGCCATGACCCTGCGCCGGCGCCCGCCCCCCCCCGACGTGCGTCACGTGTGCGGGGTGTGTGCGGGGTGCGTGAGAAGCCCTGTGTGTGTGAGAGTCATGTAACGTCCATGGGCACGGGCTCTGCTGGCCGGCTCAGCCGCTGCGCGCCTGGACAGCGTTCACGCGCGTCCGCCGCAGCCTCTTTTGCACGGCTTGCAGACCTGGCTGTGGGGCTCTCCGGATGGCTTCACGTGGTGGCTGATGCTGTGCGACAGCGCATCTTTCAGAGAGCTTAAGCAGTCAAGGGCCAGGGTGCTCACAATACGCCGCGCATGCAGACAGGCCGGCCGGGCTCAGCGCCCGTGCAGCGGGGCGGCCGGGAGCATGCCTGACGTTGGGCGCAACGCCGCAGACGCCCATGTTGTTGTTGCACACGGCGCCGACCATGCCTGCAGCGTGTGATGTCGCTCGGCGGCCAGCGGAGGCGCACGCCGGAAGATCAGGTGACACTCTGTAATTGGACAGATCTATACACAGGGTGTAGGGTAACCCTATACCCTTCCCTAACCCTATACATCACCCTATAAAAAGCTGTCCCACACGGCAATATGGGTAGATTTACATGGCGTGTAGATATGAGCCCGACCTGGTCCATGTTCGGGCAGGCAACATGCTGACAGCATGAGCAGGCACATGGATGGTCTGTCTGTCACACAACGAGAGTGTGCAGTTGGACCCGGCGGGACGCTGTCACGGCCTCATACGGGCGGGGCAGCTGATGCAGCAGCGGGAGTGCACCAGACAGATGCGTGCCGTGGAAGTTGTTATCCATGGGGTCCCCGTTGCTGGCCAGGAAATTGTAGCCGTGCACGTCGTCGACGTAGCCGTTGCGGTCGTCGTCGATGCCGTTCCCGGGTATCTGCCGCGCGGCAGCACCTCCTCACGCGCCGTGACATGCGCCCAGCTCGGCACCGATCTGCAGGGAGCGTGGCGCGGTTGCGCCAGGCGCCCCAGCCGCACGGCAACTGTTGCAGGGTTCGCACGCAGGCCGAGATTGCCCCATTGCTCAGGTCGCTCCGCGGCGCGCCATTTGTGCTGACGTTCGTGCTGACAACTGAGCCTCTGCACAGACAGGAGTTAACAGGCATGCGCTGGTGCAGGCGCGGGCGGGCGGCTGAGGCAGGGGCCGCGGCAGGGGAGGGCAGGCGGGGGCACGGCCGCCCACCTCGCCCTTATTGGTCCAGATGTTGCCCTGCAGGTCGGGGTGCAGGTAGTCCACCCCGGAGTCGATCACGCACACGACCACCTCGCTGCTGCCCTGCGTCCTGCGCGCGCGCGCCGCGCCCGCCCGCCCGCTCAGCCCCTGGCCGGCGCTGGCCGCGGGCCCTGGGCTCTGCGGCGGAGAGCGCGTGCATTCATGTGGAAACTCTCCATACGTCGCAAACGCGGCTACGTCGGACAACTGCCGCTCGCGTGCGCTTGTGTTGCATGCAGCCTGCATCACTGAATATAGCCCTGCACATGTTGCTCCCGACACAGGGCGCACAGAGCGTCTGCGTAACGCCAAGCGCGGGCACAGCACGCTCGCGCCGAGCGCGCTAGGGGCCAGGGGCAGCACGCCAGAATAAGCACCACGCCGCAAGCGCCATCGGCAGTGCAAGGGAGGGGTCTGCCAGCTCTGCACTTATTGGCAGCATGCGCCCTGGTTGTTGCTATGGCGGCCGCGCCTGGGCCCTCGTAAAGGGGCTCAGGCGGTGCAGCGCTCCCCGCGGCAGCAGGTCCGGGCCCGCTCAGGTGCTGCGCTTGCTCGACGGCACCCCCCCATTGCCAAACCTCCAAGGCCTGCCAGGCCAGGGCCGCGCGCGCCGCCGCGCCGCGCGCGCGCACCGGTTCCACGCGCCCTGGTTGCTGCCGCGCTGCAACGGCGTGTCGGTGAAGAGGCCCAGGCGGTAGAGCGCCCACTGCTGCGGCAGGTCCGGGTCGTTGGGCGTGGCGTACGCGGACAGCACGCGGTCCTCCTCCGCAAACTCCACGCCTGCGCGCCCGGCCCGCCCGCGCTGGCGCAGGCGCCGCGGGGTCGCAGCACATGATGAGCGCGCGCGCCGGCGCCGGCGCGCTCGAGCCGGCAACGCGTGTGCGCCGCTGGGGCGCCTGGTGCGCGCCCGCGCCGCTGCCTGGCAGTGCTTGCTCGCGCGCCTCCGTGATGGCCTCATGGAGTGCGCTCTCAGCGCGCGTTCCCCGTGCGGCGACAGGCACATGGGCAGTTGTGGGCGGGCACACGTTGCGTGGGGTGGGGAAGCGTGGGGCGGGGCGGCGCGGCGAGGAGCGCGCCCGGGTGGTCCTGCAGCGCGCGCAGCAGCCAGGCGGCCGGCTGGCCGTGCGGCAGCTGGACCATCTCCAGGCCCGCCAGCTGCCCCAGCGACTGGAAGCGCAGGCCGGACGGCGCGCCCGCCTGGCGCAGGCGGCGCCCCTCGGGGCCGCCCTGGCGGCCGGCCGCGAGGTGCAGGTCGCGCTGGAGGTCTCCCGGCGCCGTGCTGTCATGCAGCTTGTACAGGATGCGCGGCCCGCGCTCCGAGGCGCCCTCAACCGCGCCGCGCGCCTGGGGGCGCAGCGAGCGGGGTTGTCAGGGCCGGGCTGCCGGCCATGTGCTGCGCGGCGCGCTGGGCGCCTGCAGCGCCGCGCTGCTGCGCGGTCTGAGGGGGGTCGGCAGGCTGCGTTTTGATGCGCCGCCGGCCGCCCTGCGCACCTGTTGTTGCAGGTAGTGGGCCATGACTGCCCCCCGCAAGCCATGCCCCTGCTAATTACGTAACTTGCACAGCTGCGCAGGCTGCCCAGCGGTGGCCCGTGCAGGAGGAACTCTTTGACTGCAGACACTAGCAGCAGACTGGGGCACGGCATGCAGCCAGAAGTCTGAATTTGGTAAACGGCTAGGTGTCAGACGTCAGAGCTGCTGGGCATACCTGCACCAACAGGCTGCACAGCAGGACCAAGGCCGGCCCAGCCGGCAGCAGTTGCCGCCAGTGCGCCTGCATTGAGTGCATGCGCGCGCAGGCGCAGGCCGTCGGCGCTCACCCTGTACGGCAAGAAGCCTCCTTTCCGAGCAAGGGAGGCATCTGAGCAAGGCCTGCTGAGGGTGAACCAGGCCCGCTTCTGAGTGTGCAGGGTAGGCAAACTATCGCAGCAGGCCAGCAGCTGGACTTGAATGTCTGAGGGTCCCAGCAGGGTTGGGCATCCATGCTCCCAAAATATAAATAAAATAAAAGATAGCCTCAGTGGTCGCCCACTCGTCTCTAGGATGGTGCGCAGCGGCGGGCAAGTGGTGGCAGCAGGGCGCGGGCACGTGCGCTGCCACGCAATGGTGGACTCGTCGCACCTGCTCAAGGAAGCGCTGTGCACCGGGTGCTGGCGCGCCCTGCAGCAGCGCCTGGCGCTCGACGGGTACCTGCAGCTGCGCGGCGTGCTGCCCGCGGCCGACGTGATGGAGGCGCGTGCCCTGCCCTCTCCCCCCGTCTGAGTGTGCTGTGGTGTGCGCTTACAGTCTCCGTTACTAACTGGCAAGGTACTGGCTTCACAAGGCCGCTGCTGGTTGCAGAATGATGACCGGCACCCGGGTGCTGCATGTGGCAGGCCAATTGCTGCTGTGTGTGCAGGCTCGGGCGCGGCTGCTGGCGGAGCTGCACCGCTGGCAGCCGCACGTGTTCGCCTCAGAAGGAGCTGCAGACGTGCCGCCAGGGACTGCCGGCATTGGCCTGCTCTCGCGGCAGGACCTCGCGCGGCATGCCGTGGTGCTAAAGGTGTTGGAAGCGCCGGCGCTCTACCGCCTGGCGGCGGGGCTGCTGCAGGTGTGCCTCTCGGGCTCACCCGGACGGAGACCGCTCCTCAACGACAGGGCAAGAGCCACTTCTGCCTATACATTTAAAGTGTGTCCGTGCGCTCACCTCTGCCGGAGAGAAGCTTGCATCATGCTGAGACGATGACAACGTAGCGAGAAGTACGACGGAAGTGTGGGCCAACTGGTCCTAGGTGTGTGCGTCCAAGCAGGGGCCTGCTGTGACGGCGAGGTACAAATGGCTGCGAGCCGTGGCGCCCGACGAGTTTACAGGCACGGCCCTGCTCCATGGGTGGCCTTGCTGGACGCATGCTGCTGCATTACATGCAGTGCAGCTGGCAGCACCTGCTCCTAATGCTGTTTGGAGGCATGAATACTCACTGTTGCCAAGCCGTTGCCGCATGCACTGGCACTGGCTGCCTGGGAAAGGGTTTATATGGAAATGCCATCAGCATGCAGGAGTTTCGTCGGCCCGCCACCTGTTGCACACCAGCTGCCACTTAGTGGGCTCGCTGCATTATGCGCAGGCCTGCATACAGACCGCGTATTTGTGGGCGGCGCCTCTCCGCGGTTGCTGACGGTCTGGGTGCCCCTGGGCGATGTAAGTGTCTCGCACGGCGCCTTGCTGGTGCGTTTGATCCCTATAAGTCTCAGTTGTTTTAGAACGCGTGTCAGCATGCTGTGGATGCGCTGCGCCCTGTTCGTGTCTGTCGTAAACCTTCTAATTTGTCGCAGTCGGGCTTTCTATGCAAATACGCTGACACATCCATACTCAACATCAGGTAGCTGACTGGATTGCGATCCATATGGGCTGTGCATGTGCACCGTGCTGCAATAGCTAGCCAGCCGTGATTGCAAGATGAGGGGCTCCAGCAGCCGTGCTCGTGCAACAGCCTCCTCCACATTGGGGGCTGCGGCAGCGCTGCGAGCGCCCCGACATTGACCTGCACTGCTGCATATGCATTGGTGCTCACGAGTGCGAAGCCGCTGCCCGCGGCGGTGCTCGTGTGCTCCTTGGACATGTGTGGACGTTGTCCATGACGCCGCCGGCCTGGGCCAGCTGTTGTCAGGCGGCCGGGGGCGGCCATGCTGAGAGGGCAGAGCGCTGGGAGCGCCTGACCCAGGCCGGCAGCGCCATGGACTGCGCCCACATGTGCCAAGAGGCTCGCGAGCACCGCAGCGGGCGCAGGCGCCGCGCACTTGGAGTGCCGGGCCATGCGCGGCGTGCAGGCCGGCGGTGGGGCGCTCGCGGCGCTCTCGCAGCCCGCCAACGTGGGGAAGGCCATGACGTTTGAGCTTTGGCACGCGCTCGAGTCTCAGGATGGGTTCAATGTCAGCTTGCATCGCTGCGCCGACGTGCCATGCATCAGGCAGCGCTGCGCACTCGCCCTCGCCCCTCTGTCCGGCGTGGGCACCGAGTGCGCCGAGGGTCGTGTCTGAGAGCCTTTGCAGCATGGGGTGACAATCACCCGTCCGCGCGGCCCCGGCCCAGGTCTGCCGGGCCTCGCACCGGCTGCGGGCGTTCCAGCGGCTGCGGAGCTACGGTGCATCGCGCGTTGGCGCAGACGGCACCAGCAGCGGCTGGCTTTCAGATGACGGCGCGCCTTGAGCGCTGGCTGCACGCCCGGCCGCCCTGCTCATGCTGCATGCTCAACTGCTCTGCTCTGGCTGCATGCCTGACCACTCTGCTCTGGGCTGGTGGCGCAGACACGGTATGACGTGGCATGCGTGCCTCATTGGGGAGCGGTCTTCTCTGTCAATGACAACACCTGGTGCTCAGGCTTATCTGCTGAAAGAACTAAGGCTTGCTCCTGAGACTACGTGTGCTGTCCTGTCGTGAATGGGTGAAGCAAGTGGCGCACGTGCAACGGCGGTGAGAGCACCGCCCCGGCGCGCAACAGGGGCCGCCCTGGGCGGGCTCGTGGGCCGGTACGCGGTGGACTGGCGCGGCGCCGACCTGCGCGCGGGCGATGCAATCGTGCTCGCGCTGGACACCTACCACATGACCGCGTGTAACCTGACGCGCGAGGCGCGGCTGTCCTGCGACACGCGCTGGTGCGCGCCTGCAGGGGCCTGTGGTTTCCTCACCTTGGCCGCTCACATTCCTGCAGGCTCTGCCAGAACCGTTGCGGGCATGTTGGGCTCGCGTGCGGCCTGCAGGCGCTTGCAAGTTCGGAAAGCCCTCCCGGTTGCTGCTCCCTTGTGCAGATGCAGCAAGGAGTGGTCTGCCTGTGTGGAAGCTGTCTGAGGCAGCAGGCCCATGCTGAGTCGTTTGCGCATGCGTGCGGCAGGCAACCTGCTGAAGACCCGCGCAAGCCACCCCTGCATGACTGGCGGTGATGGGGCAGGCTGGACGAGGCATGCTGCCAGAGCAGTGCCTAAAGGCATGGTAGCAGATCAGGAGGTGCCTCTAGGCAAAGCAGGAAAGCGAAAGTGTGGTGCGTTCGCTTGCACAATGGTGTCAAACCAGTAGTTTACAGGAGCAGCACACGCCTCATGGCACAGGACATGAGGCGCAGCGCTGCAGCACAGACCGCTGGAGCGGCGCAGGCGGGTCGGCCCTTTCCCAGCCGCTCAGTCCTTCTTCAGCGGCATCACCTCCTTCCGCGTGCCCTCCTTGGTGATGATCAGGATCTCGACCGCGTCGCCCTGCCAGCCAGCGACACAGAGTCTCCACACTGC
>JAABUY010006640.1_pt1 | contig 11256 bp, 20 predicted proteins | sample 5560271 | NCBI WGS metagenome assembly JAABUY01 (sample SAMN10711886, study PRJNA513374) | rock metagenome | isolation source: Antarctica rocks | place: Antarctica: Victoria Land, University Valley
ATGACAAAGTCTGCGCACTCAATCTGCTCCACCAGCAGGTCCACAACAGGCCTTAGGTTTCCTCCTTCACCCAGATCAGGGCGAGCTACATGCACACATGACGCTCAGCTATTCAGCATCTTGCAGCATGCCAACGTGCTGTACCTATGCAAAGAAAATTCTGTGCCGGTGCCTTTGCCAGTTTAAGTGTCGCAGTATACAGTCTCAACATGTTGTGACCTGCACTCCTGAAGGTGGTTGATGGGCTGAAGATTGAAATGATGACGATCACAGTGTTCAATCTATCACAGCCTTTCAGTTCAATTGGTCATGCTTCATTGCAGCCAGCATACCAGCAGACATCAGGGGAGAACCATGGAGCTTACATTATGCCAGACAGGAGAATCAGGGCGAACGTAGCAGGCACAGATACCTGAGACAGGTGTGCGTGATGAATAGTCAGCAGTGAAGCTGCCAGAGTCCACGATAGTGGCCATGGTGTCAAGCTGAATGCGTGACATAAGGGGCTTGCCCATGGCAATGGCTTCACTGAACTTGTCACGGATGTTCTGCGGCTCAGCAACCCCAGAGTTCTCAAGGACAAATCTGCAGGCAAGGTCAGCCAGTGCTCAGCAACCCCACAAGTGGCATGGTGTAAGTGATGCATATATGACACAGGCCAGTGAAAAGCAGGACATGGGATGGCTTGCAGGTGACAGGAACAGTTTGATCAGCTTGTGTTTCACCTGTCATACTTGACACCTTTCCTGTCTGCCAGCGTCAGTAGCTGCTCAAAGGATGTAAAAAGCTCATCAGCGATGCTGCAGCCTGCACACAAGGGCCATTGACGCGCTTGGCGACAGCGATAGCAGAACAAGCGAAAGCAGGCAGCGAATAGGTGCTTACAAGCACAGCCATTTGCCAGCTCAATGGTGTCAGCCAAGTCTGACGTAGTGTTGTTGCCCTGATCTCGGTCCCTAGTGCGGTCGTTCCTGATGAGCTTGGCATCGACGTTTACAGTCGCGACATCGTTGACGATGCAGCCGATCTTGAGCTTCGTGTTTTCCAACAGATGTCTCAGCAATGTCGTTTTACCTGTGGAAAATCATGCAATTGAATGCAATGCCTCGAGAAAGCGTGTCGCCGTTGCGCGCAAGATGATCAACCGACCTGCGCCAAGAAACCCACTGAGCATAGTGACCGGCACGACATCGTGCTGCTCTGCTTGTTCCATGTCTGATTGCTTTCCTTTGTGCAATGCAACTGCTATTGCGTCAGTTGCGCAGATGAACTAGTCGCGAAGTTAGCACTGCAGATGCGCGTGTGGGAGTGTGCTGACAAGGGTTCCTGTTCAACCTAAGCATTCTTCACCGTTGGATTGGATGCTTGATGATTCGACAACTTCTTGATGGCTGGAATGAATGAGTGACAACTGTCAAGCTCAGAGTGTTGAGCTTCTTCTGCAGGTTTGAACGCAAACCCAACCCAAGCACATAGCGCCTGCAGCTGCGTGAGCTGTCCTAAGTGCTTGGAAAGCACTGAAGCGGTAGTACCGGTGATTGCACAATCGAACAAGACAGTTGTCGTGCTGCGTCGCCAGAGACATACCATGGCACCCAAGAAAAACAAGGCAACCTTAAACGACACAGCTGGGGTGAGCGAGGAGCAGCAGGCAGCGCTAGCATTATCACAAAAATTGCAAGCTGTAGCTAAAAGTCAAGGGGTGCGGACATGGTCTATATGCCTACGTCGCGGCTGATCAGTCTTTCGGATACATCTTGCCGGCAGTGGTGCAAGTATCTGAACGGTACGTCAATCACGTTTTTGCTGAACAGGTGGTGGCCGGTTCGCGCCGGGTAATCTCTAAAGAACTTCCAACACCAAAGCGTAAGCCAGTTTGTTAGCAATTTGCAACTGCTAGAGCGTCCTTTGATGATGCTGCTTGCAACCATTCAGTCCTGCTCAAGGCTGATGGCAAGGATCTGATCAAGAAAAGCTCTCAGCGCAAAGGCAGGTACGCATGCCAGTCCGCTAGAGCGCCCTGGCATATATCAACAGCTTAACTCAGCACAACCTCGCTTCAGGTATCTACTGAACATATGCGCTCAAATAGCACCGGCAGCAGCCGGCAAGCTGGTAAATCTTCCCTTTGCCTTCACTGCTTTGAAGGACTGCAATCTTGATCAAGCTTGTGAGTTGACTATGTTTCTGACATGGTTTCAGCAAACAAAATGCAGGGCAGCCTTGCGCAGCTGGACAGCCAGAACCCAGTGCTGTATGTAGATTTTCCCCAGGGCCGCTTGAAATTTTTAGGAACCATAGTGTTTCCCAAGAACAAGTACATGTTGCTGAAATTTGGTCAGAAGGATGTCTTGTGTGAAGACATTTTTGAAAATATGGTGAGGCCTTGCTGGACATTCATGCAATAAATGTATTGGTCATATCAGGCCCTTACGTCTACCATAGAAATGCCGTTGCGTCATGATTCTGCCAATTGTGCTGACAACACAAATGCGCCCTGCAAACCACAGCTGTTTCAGCATCTTAGTCTTAAACTCCATGTTTCTCAGTTGCTGGTGCATACCTACCAATGCTGTCTTGAAAATTTGACGAGGCACAAGAACGTACTCAGGTTTCCTTTGTTTCACGATCCAGGCCATTCCATGCAGTAGTGAGCATGTACCCAGGCCATTACATCATTACGGTGTGCTCTGTAGATCATTTTTCCTGAAGCACACTGGGTCGGCACCAGGGAGGACAATCCAACAGAGAAGGAGCTGCCTATGCCAGCTGAGCTGCAGTCAGCAGTCAAGCATGAGAAGTACTCCTTTGGCAGCGAGGTCAACCAGACAGGTAAGGCACCAACCAGCCATCTGTTCTTTGTTTGGCAGGATGTGATGCCGTAGGCTGCCCGTTACAGTCATAGCAGAAATAGGGTATAAACAGGTTTTATCAGGGTCAGGTTCACCAAAAACTTTTGCACCTTTTCATCCACATGTGCATTCCATCAGTATCCTCTTTTGCGTCTCTTACTTGGTTGCTTGCCACAAAGGCTGTGGTGCCTGTACTAGTGAGCTGTTCAGCAGGGTTTGCTTGGTACAGGAACAGCAACGCAACCAAGTCAGACACAGCCCAGTCAGGTGCAGGCAGAAGGTAAAGATGAGGATGGCAGCAGCGGTGATGATGACTTGGATGGCGATGAAGCAGGTCCAAGTCAGGTGTGCTTTAGTACGCTTGCACCATGGCTGCATACATTCTCACTCCACTCAGCACAGGTATCAGGTTGACAGCGCAGGACTCGGTCAAATGCTGTGTGACTCTTGCATGGTGTCAGTTGCCTCATGAATGAAATGCCCATGCTGCCATATGGGCGACTTGATGCAAATGTTGCGGTTCTTAGTAGCATTCGTCAATGCATTACAAATGGCTGCACACCCCCAAAGTACAATAGATAAAAGTATGACAGGTGATTCACATAGCAATGCCATGAGTTTGATGGATTGCTGAACACATAGATTCAGCTGCAAAATTAGCAGTTCAGCACAAATCAACAGACCTGGCATTGATATGTGGGTGTGCATGCAGCCAACCCGCATATCCAGTCGGCACAAGGGCAAAAGACCACTCTACACTGAGCCAGGCAACTCAGGCAGCGATGCAGAGGCGAGTGATTTACAAGATAGTGACGGCGAAGGAGAAGAGGTGGCGCACAAGCTTCCAAAGCTATCTCAGCAGGGGACTCCATCTCAAAGCAGAAGGCGCAAAAGGTCTGTGAAACCAAAGTCTAGTGTAGCAGGTTTCAAAGGCATTCTTGTGCATACTACCTACTGACCACACTTGCAGCTGACCCATACATTGTCCCAATTTCTGACCTACACTTCCTGCCAATAATGCCTGTGATACAGAGCTCTGGTGTGCACTTCCCATGGCAACCCGCATCATTTGTGCTTCCAGGCCTGACTGAGCATACAAGAAGCTACTCAGGACTGTACATACTTGACCCTAGGGGAAAACACGTACTGAACAGATGATGCATAATCAACATCAGTGCATCTGAAAAAGGAAAAAGAGATTTGTTGAGCATTTGTCCCTGGGCATCATTGTGCACAAGTGCATCTCAAATGCTTTTTCTCTGCAGCATTGGGCTTTTGGATGATCTAAGCCAGCCAAAGGCGAAAGCAAAACCCGCCAAACAGCCTGGCAATGCTGCCAAGACTGCGGGCAAGGCAACTGCCAGAAGAGGAGTGGTGGCCTCCAGCTCTGATGAGGATGAAGAAGATGCAGCGCCAGTCCCTGCTGCCAAGAAAGGTAAGCTGTCCAGATGACAGTTACTCTTGCAGGCATCACTAGTGAAAGCGTTGCAAGACAGACAGGAACAAGGCAACACGTGATGTTGTTGTAAAAACCCCAAGCATGGTTTTACTGCACAACGCAAAACAATTGCTTTTCTTGTGTGAGTCATCAAGCTGTAACTGTCCCAATGAGGACTGTCCTGGTGGGCCTGTGGTCAAGGCAACCCTGTCATGCAAGCAGCTCTCAGACATGCTCAAACACCTGTTTAAATGCTGCTTAAAGAACACATCCCCCAAGAGGTCACCATCACGGCGCAATCTGACCATGAACTCGACCACTCCATCGGCACAAAATGTGCCCTTCATCTGTATGTGTTGAGTTGCAGTTTGTTTATGCCATCAGTGCATGTGAGGGGACCCTGGACAGAGGCCATGCCTGCTCAACATGAAATGACCTGTTGACTCAGCTTGCAGAAACAAGTTCAGATAGACATGCAAATCCAATTTTGTTTGTCTGTAGGTGGCAGTGCCAGAAAGCAACCATCTTTGAATGCCTTTTTATCAAGGCCAGATTCTGATCGCAAAGGCAGCAACAGCCAGCCCACATCTGGCAAGGGAACATCAGGTGAGGTCTGCGCAGCACTCTCTGGTGGGAACACAAAAATGTGCACAAACAAAGAACTTGAGAAAAGTTCTCTCCTGCCTGAAGTCTGGTCTGGAGCTAAATTGCTGCATCAGATGGCTTCAGCCCCACTTGATGCTGGAACAAAGCTTTTGCTGAAATTGCTTGCATGTACTCAACATGCATGTTCTGTTGGTCTGGGACCACCATTGGCTGCAACAGGCAGCTTCAGCAATCCTGACAATGTCACAAGTTTTGCTCCCAGCAACACAACCTCACACAGCTGTGTATGCGTCAGAGCCTATGCCTGGTGCATCTGTGCTCTGTACTCACATAGTCTTACATTTGCTTGGTGCTGTGCAGCATCTGCCAAGGGCAAGAAGAAAGTTGGAGAGGTGATAGACCTGCTTGATGATGACCCTGGCATGGCATCACAAGATCTGCAAGGCAGTCCTTTGCCAGTTTCACCACTCAGAGTAATGCTTGCTGGCCTTCTGCTAGTTGTAAAATGTCTGCAGCCTAGCAGCACCCGTTTGTCCTCCGTGGCATTACACATTGTGATTTTGCACTGCAGCTGTGTTTGTGCAACCCATAGTGCCATGTGTTTCATGCATTGTGCAATCACATACAGTAATTGTTCGTCATTCATCAAACACAGATCTTCCTTCAGGTCCGGTGTGTCTTGAGTAGCTCTTGGAGTAAGTATCTGCGTTGTCATACATGGTTGCCTTGTGACTGATAGAGCTGCTTGATCCAATTGCTAGTATGGCCTGTGGCGTGCTTTGTTGGTGTTGGTGTCAGAAATGGTTTCTGATGATGCGTCTGACTATCCCTAATGGTGCGACCACCCAAGGGTGCACTACACTTTGACATTCTGTCTTGAGAATCATCAACTTGATAGGGTGGTGGGATTTTTGAGATCATAATGGTCAGGAAGGCTTGGTGTACTGAACAGGGTGAATGAAACAACATGTCAAGCTAGCTGTTCAGAAGTCCGGTTTTTACGATGTTCTGAGTGTTCTCAAAATTCAGGAAGCAACTCATGTGCACCTTCCTTGTTGCTGCAGCAACTGCCAAGAAGGGCCCGGGCAAGCAAGGCAAACAGTCTCAGGAAGTCTACTGTCAGTAATATAGATGAAGACAAGGAATCACAGGGCAGCAGTGATGTGGAACTCCAGTCAGCAGACGAAGACAACGACGATGAAGACTTTGAAGCATGAGTGAAAGCTTGTGCTATGTTTCAATCACTTCCTGATTGTATGTGTGCCTTGTTGCATTTGCAAACCTGCAGCCTTGGGCATAGACAGAGTATACTGAGTGCATTGTGCAATGGCAAAATGAGCAAAGAGAAACACAAAACAGTCATGACCAGCTTTCAAAACTGCTGCAGCCCACACTATGTGTATCAACAGGTAACACTTACAAGGCTAGACAACAGCGCTTGTGCTACTGTGCCACCAGGACGTGGATCTTTGGAAGCATCAGTACCTTGCAGCAGCAGCAAGGAATTGTTGGAATGTACATTGGTCTTGAAGGCCATAGTCTGGTGCCTCTCTAGGGAACTGTCATTGCACGCTGTTGCTTATAATAGGATCAGACCAATTCATACTTGGCAGAAGCCATACTACACTATGGGTCGCAGTAGTTCTCTTTTGCTCTGAGAGGACATTTCCTCTCTTTGCTCTTTACCTCTCAATGATCAAACAAATCTAGCAATATCAGAGCATCCCGTTTATGCATGTACTCATACATACTCGTAGGAGCCAAGCCATCTCAAAGGCTCCTTGGTTTGTCGCACGCCAACGTATGTGGCGATGACTGAATCTTCCTGGCGGTTGACACAGCTTGCATGGCCATGGCAGGGTCACTACCCGCAAGTGTAGTCGATGGCCTCGACTCGCACATCAGGAACATCGAGAAGGCGAGAGTACTTTGCAGTGCGTTGGTGGAACATGAAATGCCTGCTTTGAATGTTGCAACGTAGAAAGTGGCCTGCAGGTGGCAGGAGAGACCAGCGCAAGTCAGGCTAGCTTGCTGAAACAGCTATCTGAGCTTGAGCAAGGTATGCAAGTGTGCCAGTGACATCAGACAGGGGTTGAAGAAACGCCGCATGAATGTCTCCAAGGCTTTCATAACCCTCAAAATCGTGCAATTCTGCAGCCCTCATCTCTGTTAGAAGTACACTGCCTAGCACGGAGTTTGTGGCTCAGCTGGACAAGTTGCAGTCAGTGCAACTCCGCCTGCAAGGTGTATTCGACAGACTGAGCGTTGTTGAGGTGAGTATGAAAGTCAGGTGTGCACATCATCAAACACAAGGCAGTGCCTGCACAGCAAAGGGACTAGCACGTGTGGATTTGCTGCAGGCCAGGACAGTTAGAATTCAAGCGCATCTGTCAAACTCAACAAAGTAAATGTGAGTTGTCTATGCGCTGACATTTCATATGTTTGAGCCTGCAAAAAAGCCCACAAATCAAAGAATTTTTGCATCTATGATCATGCATGACATGCCTGTGCCCAATGGCTCAAGCCTGACCATTCGCAGCTCACAGTGCAATATTGTTGCTCAGAATGAAGTACAGGCATGAATTGACCAGGCTTGAGGATCAGTAATCAAAATCACTGATTGCTGTAATGTGTTGCCATATAGCTGCAGCTCTGTGGTTCAGACTTGTTTTCAACTGACTTTTACATGTACAGCAAGTTGTATCTGTGATGCTGTTGCGCTGCATGCTTACAGCAAGCCAAAAGTCTGAAAAGACAACAGCCTTGCTGTAGCATTCCCCGCTGCATGTGCCAGCAGACTCCTCGACTGCTGCTAAAATAGCAACATGTGACACCGACCAAGGCATTCTGCAAGTGCAGTATGCAACTCCTGTGAGAAAACAGTGAAGCAATGGCTACAGAAGGCAACGTAGATGCTGAGGTCTCTGCAAGGCCCCAGGTAAGCCTAATTGTGATTTTTGCTGATGCAATGCATGGGCCATACTGATGCATGGTGACGACCTCTTCTGCCACTGTCAAACCAGTGGTAAAGAACAGCGGGGCATGGCAGTCAACCACTCTGTTCTGGTTCAATCATGATTGCATTCAATATTTGGCATGCATCAGGTTGGTGAATGTGCCCTGCAGCAATGACTGGCCCCTCCCTGAATGTCACAAGGATGTGCTTCCTGTCACAGACAACAACTGTTGAATGGCTCAATGAGCTTCCTGACCTTGGTATACAGGCCTGTTGTGAAGAGCGGCGTGCTGGACTTTTTGCATGGCTGCAGCATGCAGCCAAACAGCTCAAGAGGAGTGTGTTGGCGTTGTTCTATGCAAGTCAGGATCCCAGTGTTGGCTGGGCACCCCGTGTGATTGCTGCTTTTGTCCTGGCTTATGCACTCAGTCCAATGGACCTCATCCCTGACTTCATTCCTGTGTTTGGCATTCTGGATGATCTCATCCTGTTGCCTGGCATGATCTGGCTGGTGAGCTTCACAAGCAACTCGTTCAACTGCTGCATGAGATGTGTTGTGCACAAACAACGTACAATAGTCAGTCTGACTTGGTGCATATGTCTAGCATTCCTGAGACAGGGCAGGTGTATAACGCATATGTTCCCCTTTTTTTGACTCTGAGCAAACGCAACTTGTGTGCTTGGCTCATGCTTGAAGTCAAGACAGCGCAATGGTGCATCATAATGCAATGCACAAAAGATATAAGTGGAGCTACAGCATATGGTGATTGTACCTTACTGTGCAATATCATGCACTGGCACGCTATTTCACAATGTTGCTTGCTGTCGGTATATGTCTGATCCCAGTACCAGCAGACGTTGTCATCATGTCTGCTTGCTGGGATTGTGCCAGTGTCTCAGCTGCATCAGCGTCACGCTGAAGCTTTGTTGTCTGCAACTTTGGTGCTGTGTGGGCTTGCATCAGCTGACCACCGCCTTTGGAACATGCTGTACAACCTGCATTGTTGAAGGCTTGGTTGCTGATGCATGCAGGCCATTAAGCTCATACCAGACAGTGTGTGGCAAAGAGCACAACAAAGAGCTGATGAGGAGCCTCTCCGCTTGAGCAAATGCTGGCCTGCAGCATGCTGTGTCTTCCTGCTGTGGAACGCATCTGCTGTTTGCTTGACGTACATCATATGCAAGAAATTTGGCAACTCATGGTGGAGCACCCACTGGTGGATTGCAGCTGCCCTGTTAGGGATTGTATTGTTTATAAGCGAAACTGCCTGGGTGGGGCATGCCTTGTACACAGAAGACGAAGTTAAGGTTCAAGCAGACAAGCAATTATCAGATGAAGCTGGGGTCAACACATCACTCCTTGGCTCAAGCAGGTTGCACAGCTGTGTCTGACAGCAGTCTGATGCATGTCCCCTTGAGGCCTTTGCCAGGAGTATATGTGCTGACTTGACAAGAAGCTGTTCTTCAACTCACTTGTCTTTCTCCTACTGGCCACTGAGGGCTCTCAGACAGCTGTGACACATTCACTCAAAACACAGATTTACAGGTCGTCATAGATGACATTATCAACGTTTTGATACTGGCACTATTTGTGCTGTATACATACCAGCTGATACTTAGGGATGTCAGTGTGGCTCTTGCAGAGCTAGCAAATGCATGCCTCCCACTGTACAATGTAAATATAGCCTCTGAGATGCATTTAATGCACTGCGCAGCCTAACACGCCCTTGCATGACTGCGTACTGTGCCATAATATCTCCATGATCCAGGCATGTCATCAGGCTCTGCAAATCAGTGCATTCTTGGGAACATGTATCTGAGGTCCAATCTATCAAGGAAATGCATGCCTTCAGTTGTCATCCACTCATGCATACAGCATGCAGAGTTGTAAGCACAGAATGTTCTTGTCTTGATAACCTTCCAAAAGGTTATAGATTTTGGTGAATGTCCATCAGGTGGTGTTGAAATAACACCATTTGAGGATGGAGACTGAGGTGCTGCAAGCTGTTGCAGCTTACGCACGCTCACCACGAATGCGGCGAGCCAACTGAATGTCCTTGGGCATGATAGTGACACGCTTGGCGTGAATGGCAGCCAAGTTGGTATCCTCAAAAAGACCAACCAAGTAAGCCTCAGCTGCCTCCTGAAGGGCCAGCACTGCTGATGACTGGAACCTCAGATCTGTCTTGAAGTCCTGGGCGATCTCACGGACAAGCCTCTGAAACGGCAACTTGCGGATCAACAGCTCAGTGGATTTCTGGTACTTCCTGATCTCACGCAGAGCGACGGTTCCAGGCCTGTATCTGTGAGGCTGCAGACCAGAAAAAAAACGATGTCAGCCAACATCCAAAGCCAACCCTGTGACACTCGTGCAAGTTGACTGTGCAAGGCATGGTTAGCGTAATGGGCAGAAAGGCAGTACCTTCTTGACTCCTCCAGTGGCAGGCGCGCTTTTCCGTGCGGCCTTAGTGGCCAGTTGCTTGCGAGGTGCCTTGCCTCCTGTGGACTTACGGGCGGTTTGCTTTGTACGAGCCATGTTGATGACTTTGAAGACTGAGGGCAAGAAGGCTACGAAGGCTGTTAGTTGGGCTGATAGTTGTGCAGCTGACGGACAACCATAAAGCTTTTGAATGGTCGGTGCTTTCGGATTCCTGAGGGCGGTTGGCCCGAATCTTGACCGAGCAGGCCTTGTCATGTCTGAATGAGCCCTTGAACACCTCTCAAATAGCCAACCCGACAGACAGCTTGCTCACAACACTTGCATCCATCATTAAAGAAGCTTCAACGCCTTCCACACTTCTGTCTTTGCTCCTCACAACTGTTGAACGCAATGGCACCCAAGGCAGAGAAAAAGCCCGGCCAACCAGCCAAGAAGGCTGTGGCCAAGAAGTCCAGTGCTGGTCGCAAGAAGGGCTCAAAGAAGGCCGTTGAGAGCTACAAGATCTACATCTACAAGGTGTGTTGCTCAGTTGGCATCACACAGATCAATTGCACATGCGCCTTTGACTCCCAAAGTCGAGGGGTGTATTTTGTCAATTCTGTTTAGCGAACAGAACAATTCCTACCACCATTGAAGTGCTAAGTTGCTTTCCTTGTGCTGTAGGTCTTGAAGCAAGTTCACCCTGACACTGGAATCTCGTCCAAGGCTATGTCGATCTTGAACTCCTTCATCGCTGACATCTTCGAGAAGATTGCAGTTGAGACTGCATCCCTGGCTCGATACAACAAAAAGCCCACCGTGACTTCTCGTGAGATCCAAACGGCAGTGCGTCTCATCTTGCCTGGCGAGCTGGCCAAGCACGCAGTGTCAGAGGGCACCAAGGCTGTGACTAAGTTCACATCTGCTTAGATGCTCATTTTCAAAACCCCAATGGTGTTATTTCAACACCACCTTTCCTGGATCA
>JAABUY010006643.1_pt1 | contig 11255 bp, 19 predicted proteins | sample 5560271 | NCBI WGS metagenome assembly JAABUY01 (sample SAMN10711886, study PRJNA513374) | rock metagenome | isolation source: Antarctica rocks | place: Antarctica: Victoria Land, University Valley
GGGCCAAACAGCCGGTATGGCTGCCCTCCCACTTGCTGCTCTTCCATTTGCAGCTGGCAGGGCCTTCCATGCACACACAGTCTGACGAGCCCCACTCTGCAACAGGGCTTTGATGGTTTCTGGCTCATAGGCCTGAAAGCTTGCTTCCTTCATATCATTTCTCACGCTATCTCTGTCATCCCAGCAAGCATAGCCTTGTGGAGCTGTTGATGAGAGCTCCCTGACAATGTGCTAGTCATGTGCATGCACGGTGTGCATGGGATGCAACAACGCTTTGATGATATACTTCATATGATGATATACTTCTGCAGCTGTACTTGCCTGCTGCTTGGTGGGCTTGCTTTGCAGGGTGGCAATATACAATGGGGCCAAACAGCCGGTATGGCTGCCCTCCCACTTGCTGCTCTTCCATTTGCAGCTGGCAGGGCCTTCCATGCACACACAGTCTGACGAGCCCCACTCTGCAACAGGGCTTTGATGGTTTCTGGCTCATAGGCCTGAAAGCTTGCTTCCTTCATATCATTTCTCACGCTATCTCTGTCATCCCAGCAAGCATAGCCTTGTGGAGCTGTTGATGAGAGCTCCCTGACAATGTGCTAGTCATGTGCATGCACGGTGTGCATGGGATGCAACAAGGCTTTGATGATGTAGTTCATATGATGATATACTTCTGCAGCTGTACTTGCCTGCTGCTTGGTGGGCTTGCTTTGCAGGGTAGCAATATACAGGGGCCGAACAGCCGGTTTTGCTGCCCTCCCACTTGCTGCTCTTCCATTTGCAGCTGGCAGGGCCTTCCATGCACACACAGTCTGTCTGGCCCCACTCTGCATGGGCTGCAACAGGGCTTTGATGGTTTCTGGCTGATAGGTCTGAAAGCTTGCTTCCTTTACATCGTTAGCCTCTGACATTAAGTGCGGGGGGAGTGCAACCTGGCTAGCTCTTGCATCATCTTGATCAGGCCAGTGTTCCGAGTTTTTGCCGGATTCTGCATCCAACCAGAGTGTGGGGAATACATCGAGCTAGCTATATACTCTGGGTGGTGATTGCCAGCATCAAGCCAACGGAGTTGTAATTGTATTTGCCTTCGCCCTACAACAGGTAGCATGATACTGGAGTGCAACTCCAACCTACAAAGGTGCACGAGCTGCAGTGTTTGCCTCTATGATGGGCTGTGCTGCATGAGAACCAAGCAAGACAGCCAGTTCTGGCAACATTGTTACACATCTCAGCAGCAAGCAGGGAGAATGCATGCTGAGCTGTGATGAAGTTTCATCAGTTGCCGCTGTACAAAACTAATAACAAGGTGATTTCACAGGTTTACACAGCCCACTCTTTTGTAGATGGTATGGCACCGGTGTTGATGCATTTATATGCAAATTCGCCAGAATCATGTTTGTCATTTTGTACTGCGCGTTGGCACACTGTGCATGTGTTGCTCCCCTACTGGCTAAAGGCTGAGTTCATAACTCAAAACGAGCTTGTGCTGTGGTATGCTGCCAACCCTACATTGCGTCAGTCTAAACAGTGCACTTGCAAATACAAAGGCGAGACACAACACTCACATGGATGCAAGATTTGAGCATCATGACAATCAACGACTCATGCAACGCAGTAAAACCAATCCAGATGACCTGAAGTTCAAGTGTGCGCACAAACTGCAGCAAATGTACCAATAGAAACATACCATGTCAGATTCTCTGTTCCAATTCGAACGCAAAATTGCCTCTACAGCTGTTGCTACCACTATCATCAACTGTGACGAAGCATCACATATCTGAGCTAGTACGTAAGGAACAGTACTTAGTTGACCACAAGGCATGAGTATTATATGTGTATTACAGCAGTATTGATAGGCAACTTTACTGAGTTTACAGTCTCATGCGAAATGCGTTGACTGGGGTTTGACTGAGATGGACGATTATTGTACAGCAGCAGTCAAAAGTCTGCATGCAAACATGTGCATTGCTGTACATTGCAGCAATTTATTGCACCCCCGACTGCCATGGTATCGTGAGTCAGCTCATCACTGGGAATTATGTGATCAAGTTTGAAAGGGATAGCTTTAAAGTTCAGCTGTCAGCGAGGGGTATAGCAACTTGCTTTGCCTCGGCGCAGCCGAAGGCGCAGGTAAGCGGAGGTGTGGATTGTCTTTGTCTTTGTCTGCCGTCTAGTCAAAGTCAAATAGCAACCACTCTGGCAAATTTTCTGGCCCCTGCAAGTGATTGCACTGAAAACAGGGGCTTGCTGGTTGCACAAGCTTTGCTTCAACTGACAGCAAAGCTTGCTCAACAAGCAGACTCCTTGTCTTCTGTGACAATGCTCTGGCTAACAGCACACTGCTTTGCTGCACAAACTGGACACTACAAAAGAAAGCTGGCCTGTTTTTACAGACAGCACTGCCCTCTTGAGGCCTGCTTGCCTATGGCTTTGGCTTGCTGCTGTGCAGCAAATTTGCCCTCTGCTGACAAATGACAACAGGTTTCCTTAGGTCAACGCACAGTCAGGGTCAAAGCTCTGCAGCTAGCGCTACGGACGATATCTGCCGCACTGGTCCCACCTACACACGCGTTCGATGGTTTACTAGGCCTACCTGGCCGTACCGCCAGTCAGATTGAGCTGTCATCGCACAAGATGTTCTGCTAAGCAAGGACTGGTTTTGGATACAGACTTTTGACGACCACTGTACCTGACCTGCGCTTGAGATTGATTCTAGAAGACTCACGTGCATTCTTCAAGGTCTAGAATGTCAATAGCCTATTCTAGAAGAGACCCGTGGATCGCTCTTTCTCTAGGAGCACTGAATCTCTCACACACACATAACTCAGATAAGCAGCCCACTGCTGCTGTCAATCCTTGTGACTATCTCCGTACCAACTCTACCCATGTGCGCTCCTTGCATTGCATACATACGCACTTGCACGGTGACGCTCACCAGCGTCACACAATGACCATAGCAAAACCTGATGTACAGTTGGTGCAATTCCATGAACCATTAGAGCCGTATATAATATGTTCTGAATACACTATGCTGAGGTACAATAGCTTCTTCGAAGTTGTGCAGGTCTCAACTTAATCGAAGAAATTAAGCTGAGCCCGCAGAATCCGGGCTTGGGAGTGCAAAAGAGGGCTTTGGCGCATGTTCAAAGGCCCTTTCAGCAGAATGTCAATGATGTTCTTGCTGACCTCGATCCTCTGCATGAAACTTTTGGAGCTTTAATCCTGCATGCAGAATGCTAGATATTGGTACCACACATTGTTTTCAAGATAGAGTTGCTCCTGTGCACTCTCTGCGCATAGCTTGTGATGATAGTAAAGGCATTCAACAAACCAGTCACGGGCAAGCGCCTGGCGCACAATCAGTTTGCCAGGTATCTGAGCCTCAGAAATCTGAGGTCAAGGTCGCTTTGAGTCGGGTAGTAGTGCGGACGCCCAGGAGACAACACAACATATGAGTTTCTCACTCTTAAATATCTAAAGCAAGCAAAGCGCAATGTAGATGTTTCCAGACAAGACTCAAAATAATTGCACGACGACATAGTAAAAAGTGCGTGCCTGTTTGGACGAATCATGAAGCATTCTAACCCACTCCTGTAGGCGAAACAGTGTGCGCTCAGGCTGGGCAACACACAGGTTTGTAGCTTCTGCCAAGGAGTAGCCTGTGCTGATGGTCCAGTGGTACACTGCACCCTGCACATCATGTATGCACACGTGACAGCAATGTTTTGCAGCTACAAATTGCATGACTACAGGATTTGATGTGCTAGTTGCTTGTTGCTTGTTGAGTGTAACAGCATCGACCCAGTGACATGTTGTCTCAGCTATCCCGCGGCTGCCAGCAAACATAAGAGTCACATGACAAAGAGACACACACACACATTGTGCCACATTATCCAGATTGTGCCAGCCAAAGGCACCTTACTAGCAACAATAAACACATTTCAAGCATGCAAATTAGTGTCCAAGATTTGACAGCTAGCTTTCAGGCACATGCTGGCCTTGCGCAAGATGCTGATGAACACAACAGTAGTGGTTGCATGACTTACAGGATAGGTGAGCACAGCATAGCCGGGCATCTGCACAAATCTCTTCACTCCCAGCTCTTGCAGACGAGACACAGGCATGGTACAGTACATGTGCTTGGCCATCAGGGACACCAGGGCCTCAGGGCCATGCAACTCCTCTAGGTATGCTTCAAACCGGGCTGCACTCTCAATAGGCACAACGTACCTGCATTGCAAAGATACCAAATTTTGTTGCTAACAGACGCAAACCAACTACATCATCATACAAATTGCCTAGCATTGCACAGTTGCACCCAGATTGCTTACACAGTACCCATGCGATGTCACAATGCAGCGTACAGACGTATAGATAACAGAATGCCAACTAGCAAGTGACACAAACAGCAAGTTCAATATGACAAACAAATGAAAAGTTGTTGTTACATCTGAAACAAATTACAGCTAGCAGACAGCTGGCATTCAGCTGAAACACATGATGACATGAACAAATGAACACAAATAAGCAGTGAGTTGCAGCGTACCATTGTCCACAAGTTGGCTGACAAGCAGAGTCCATAGAGACAAATTCAGGCACTTACAGCATTTTGTACTAGGTAACTGTTGTGACGTCAACAGAGAACACGTGTGCTTACAACATGCAAAACAACAGGATACAAGAGCCGTACGGGAACAGCTTCTTGAAGCAGATGTCACAACCACTGGCACGCAAGGCGAGGGTGCTACTTACCATATTTTAGGTGCACCATAGCACAGCATATTGTATGCTCCAAGCAGGGCATCCTCGACATGGAAGTTGGTGCGAGTGAAGAGCGTGCTGAGAATGCCCAGACCACATGTCACCCCTGCACCATCAATTGGCTGCTATCTTTGTGACATGAATCCATAAAAGTTAGGCCTGCTTTGTGCAAGCATGCAAGTCGTGATGCATACGCTACATATGCATGCCAGTGGCAATCAGAGTGTGTAGCAAGCATGAGGCAGGCTGCCAGGAGGACACCAGAAGTTGTCATGGGTTGCATAAATATCATGGAGAGACGAGTATGGTAAATGTGTGAGTGAGCAGGGCACCGATTGGCGTGTACAACTGGCTCAGCGCTTTGAGTCATTGACTGAGCATTTGTTATAGATAAATCAAACTGAGAATGCTCTGTAGGCCTGTCAAAGCCCAGAATACCCATCTTTGAGATTCATGTAAGACAACAGCACTTGGCAGATAGGAAGTTAATGACATGCACCAAGCAAAGAGGCAGGGTTGTGAATGGCAAGAAGAGTGAAGTAGGAAGCAATTGCGAATGGTCATACTGCAACCTTGACACAGAATGAGACAATGCAAATTCTGATGAGGGCTGTGCATACTTGTGATGCACAACTGACAAGAGATTAGCAGAAACATCACCCAGAATGTTGCTGGCGGGCTGTTGATGTGCATGGCTGTGTGCCATTGAAGCTCCACAGCCGTCATCACAGTAGGCCAAGGCAGTGGGTGACGCACTGCACCAGTTGGTGGGGGTGTAGGGGAAGCCTGCCGGGATGGCGGCCTCATCCTTGGGGTCCGTACCATGACAAGGTAAGGGGAAGGCGGGGTTGGCATAGAGGCTGGGACCTGCACCCTCCTGGTTAGGGCCCAAGAAGGGTTCCACTCTGCTGATGTCCACCTGCAGAAAGGCTGTGTCTGATTGAGTAGGGCCGAGCAGGGCAGTAAGCTTTTTTTGCTGGAAAAGGCAAACGCTGGTATATCCTTGCAATATTGCAGTTGAGGGCAGGGCAAGGCAGGGCAGGGCCAGGCCTTCTCTTGTCTAGAGCATGTGTAGGCTTTATCATCAGGACCTGAAACAACTCTGCTGCATACAGCAGTGTATTGATACCAAGAAATACAAGACTGCAAACACAAATCATTGACTCTGGGGCAACTGCAGCCTGCCTGGTGCGCATAGGGGACAGCAGTTTCATTGACAGAGGCAGGCAGCTTGCCACCGATCCAGGCTGCCATTAAGGCCTCCACTGCACAGCTGTACTCCAGCGGGTCGTCTGCTCTCAGACCCCACTCCAACTGCACAAAGGACATGTGTTGATACCTATGCAAGCTGGCCATGACCATGCATCACTTCACATCCTTGCTGAGTGACCCTGCTGAGCTTGTTAATGATCAACAAGGTATGCACAACAGTCTGAGGGAGTCACTCAGCAAGGTTGTCAGCTGACATCTGATCACAAATTGCCAGTTTGAACACATGCACATGCATGATTTGTGGATGATGTGTGTCACAATCAGCTGTTTTACTCATACTTGATAGAGGAGGTTTGATTGCTTTCACTTGATATGCTGCCTGCTTTGAAGTTTGCTTGAATTGCGTAGACATTGCAAGCAACTCTGGCCAGTGTTGCGTACATGCTCAACAATGACTACTGGTGCATTGTGTTCCTGATTGTTTGCATGACGCATGGCAGTACACCAAAGAAGCTGCAGAGACCCATGAGACAATATGCCCAATTGACCAAAATTGGATGTGTCACCTGGAGCGCATCAGCCCACTTCTGCATGCAAGGAATGAGGGCTTTCACGGCCTGCTCAGCAGCACCCCCACTGTCACAGAAGTCAGCTGTGTTGGCCTTTTGCCAACCCTTTCTCCAGGCCTTCCTTGTCTGCTCGTCACAAGGGAACTTGATGGCCTTGTTGTAGACCATAGCAGCCTGGCGAGGCTCCTGCATGTCCAAAGTATGCATTTCAGATGTAGCACTCAAGTTGTAGATCACATTCAAATGAGCATTGCAGCATGCAGGTGTGGTGATGGGCAAAGTCAGACTGCACTCACTATTCCATGGCGTGCTACATGACAACTACGTGCTGGTTCAATGTGGCGAACACGTCAAGAAATGTGAGGGTGCAGCATTGATTGTTTTAAGCCATGCTCAGGGGTGTAATGAGCTTCAACTTACAATGTCATGCTCAGGCCCTTGCATCACCAGCAAATGATCATCTGTAGACCCCTTTGGGGCATGCTGCCGCAGCACCTCCATCAATTCACCAGCAGACTCAACCCCATGACGTAGCAGCTGGACCTTGGACCCTTGGCTCAGACTTCTCAGCTGCAAGCTGTGCACCAAGATTTCACGCTGCAGCTCTGATTCACTGATGGCCTCAAATACCCGTAGCAGAGTAAAAAGCCCTTTCAGGGGCTCGGCTGTATCTGTATACACCAAATCAGATACAGGTGAGCATGTCACTGTTCCCGGATTGCTGCACACATGCACATGAGCAAATGCTGTGATTGTGAATGCAGAAAATGATACAACATTGCTGCAGCAACTGGACAGACAGATCATTTTACTCTGAGTCCTTGATAATGGCCAATCACAAAGACCTATCAAGGGCATGAGCAATTGCACATAGTGTATCAGTCAATTCACACATGATGTTACTGCAGTCAAACAATGGGTTATGGCATTACTCACAGCTGGGGTAATGTGTTTTGTTGTATCCCATCTTTTTCCTGAAGCTCTGGTAGTGAGAATCCTGCGAGCTCCACAACATTGCGCTCAAAATGTTTCTCCCTATCTGAGGTGGTCCGGGACCTGCTAGCCCTCCCCTCATCTCCTCCAAGACAACCCCCTGCAACCATCATATGGTCAATCTTTCATCATGGATCACTTCCAGGGTCAAGGTATCCTCATACCTTTCTCTTGAAAAGCTCTTCTTTTGACTTGTGTGACGGCTCTCAAGACACGGTTGCTCACAGGTTTTGGAATGATCAAACGGTGCATATTGCCAAGACAGAGCAGGTTGTGATTTGCTGGCATATGCACTGGGCAAAATAGTGATCAAGCAACTGCAAAGTATTGGCGACAAATAAACACAGCAATGAAGCCAGCATATATCTGATTTACCCGAATTTGGCATCCATGGCCACTGGGCGCTGCATCAGCTGCTGCAGAAGCTCCAGCAGTCGCTGATGAGGCCCGTGACTGAGCATCAGCTGGGCTGCCAGCCATCGCTGACTTGTCGCCTACAGCTGGTGCTGACGCAGTCAGCTCATCTATTGAAGCCTGCTGTCGTTGGACTGCAAGGCCGCCATTGGCTTGCTTGGCCTTTGCAGCAGCTGGCTCTACTGTTGCCTCAGGCTGCTCAGCCAGTGAAGATTGGTGCTGCTGCTGTTGCTGCTTCTGCTGCAAGTGCAGAACTGTGTCAGTGTCTGGTGCAGTAGACTCAGCCAGTGTGACAGGACTTTGTAGCATGGGGGTAGGGGGTTCGGCTGTACTGACCTGCTGTTGCTGCTGATCTACAGGCTCTGCTTGGAGTGTCAACACAGTTGATGACTTGTCTGCATCATCAAGGCTGTCTATGTGAATGGACTCAGCTGGCTGGCATGCTGACTGCGGACGCTGCTGATCACCAGAAGTGCTTGATACACTTGGGCCAGTGTCTAAATCAACAGTATCGGAAGCTGTAGTAGCTTGCTCAGCAGGTGCAGATGGCTCTGCTTGGTGACCACTGCTTATGTCTGGTGCAGCAGACACAAGCTGTGCAGCAGCCACATCAGCTCCTGGAGTGGGCTGCCCTGCTGCTGAGACCTGAGCTTGCTGTCCAATCTTGCTGCCTGCTGCGATGGACCCAGCCCTTGAAGCAGGCTCAGTGTCAGCCTGACCAGGCATTGCCACCCGTGCCTGGCTGTTCTGTTGGCTTGCATCCAAAGGTGTTGATGCATTGTCAGTGGCATCTTCAGAGGCTGAGGCACCAAGAGTCGCGCTGACAAGCTGAGAAGCTGACTGTTCTTGTGGTGCCTCAGCGTGAGCGATCTTCTTCTGCTGCACCTCTGGCTCCTGTGACATGCAAAACCCTAGATGAAGCTTTGTTGGAGTACTCGCGGTACGACGTACATGGAATGCACGCAAAACAAAGCTAGGTGGGATGTCGAAGCCAAGCTCCAGATAGAAAACATCTCGACTATGTCTCGACGTGTGAACACTCAGACCAACAGCTCAATACAACACAGCATTTACACATGGCCTTGCTGGCATTATCCGTACTGTCTCGCTCTACTGAATAGCCAGTCAACCTTCATACAAGAGCAAGATGACTCTTTGCAGGCTCTAGACAGATGTCAGGCAATTTTGGAGCTCACATCATCATCACTGATCAGGTCAATGACATCTGGCTTCAACACATCAGTCGCACCAACACTAGCTGGGTCTGACACTTGCCGCATGCAGCAATCTGCTGCTGACTCTTGAGGTTGCTCATGCTGCATAGGTTTCCAGGTGCTGTTGCACAAGACCTGCGGAGAAGCAAGTGATTGGCTCAGGCAGGCAACTGTTGGTTCAGAGAACGGTTGCAACTAACAGCAACTCCAAGACTCAGGAAGCAATAATGTGGGATGCATAGTTGCAATGAGGAGTTGGACAACATGATGATGTAGCAGCGGTCAGCTTCAAGCTGGCAGCTCCTGGAGCTGAACAAATTGAGAACATGACATAATCTGCATTGAACTGAATCCATGTGAGTCTGAACAAGCTGAGAGGGGAAGGGGGTGGGGGTCACCTGTGCATGCGCTCCAGTGCTACCTGCCCTTTGCTCACATGGGGGTGTGGCCTGGTCAAGGGGGCTCGCCACCTGCAATTTCAAACCAAATGTCTGTCCAACATAGTGTGTAGCAGGTAGATTGTAGCGAAGACCACAAATGTTCAACAGCCTTTGAGCCAGCAGAGCATGCACACTATTCTGATGCATCAGTGTGTGGCAGGCAGGCAATGCCATCGGTCTCAGAAGCTCTGCCTGCTGCAGTTGGCAATCTGAATGAGTGAGCTAGCGTGCGAGCCAGTGCAAATGGGGGACTTTGAGCTTGCAAAGTTCAGGCACATAAGGTTACTCGTTTCACTACAAGGTGAGTGCATCAGCCAAAAATTTACCTGCAGAGATGATCTCACTCTTGCATGTGGACTCACACGCTTCTCAGAGATATGAGCAGCAGCATGGGCAGGCGAAGTGAGAGGTATGAGGCTGTGCTGCAGGTCGTGGCTGCGCCCACTGAGAGCTTGCTGCTGACCGCTACATGCACTTGAACCCTCAGCAGCGCCTTTGTCTTGTGCAGGTACATCATCATCAGTCGAGTGAGCATTGCAAGCAGCAGGTGCAGCTGCATGGCCTGAAGGTATGCATCCGGTGGACAGCTGTAGCTTTGGACGCTGCTGTGGTGCCTGCTCAGCAGAGTTGCGGCCTGACTGGCAGGGGTGGTCTGGTGCCTCTGAAGATGGTGCCTACATGAGATACATGGTGGTAGTCAAGTGTAGGCCACTTCGGGCACACTTGAACAACTGCAATGGACAGAAAATAAACAAAGGAAAAACACGGAAAAAAAGTAAATTACACAGACAATTAAATCAGTCAATTAATGAGGCACGCAATTTACACAGGTACAACACATACATGAGGACGGCTTCTTGTGGGAATTGGGAGGAGTTATCTGGGCGCCAGCAAATAATGACTATTCATGGCAGCATGTAGAATCCTAGGTGCTGCAACATCATATAGCAAATATCTCAGCCAGCCTTGAGTGGTGACTAAGCCAGTGAGTCATGTTCTGAGCGATGAGTCATGTTCTGAGTAATAAGCACATTGAGCGCAGGCATGGCATGGGGATGCAGCGTTCCCCTGCCAAGCAAGGAGGAAACATGCAGCACAGTCCGGCTTACCTGCACAACGCTGCAATGCTGCTCCTGAATAGCTGCTGGATCAGACCCAGTGTCGTCCCAAGCCATAAACACTGCTGCCTTGGTTTGCAGGGATGTGGTCTCAGCCTGTGGCAGCTGACCGCCCTCTTCAGCCTCCTCACGGCAAAAGTTACCACCCTTGCAGAGTGGCCGAGGAAATCTGCCCTCTGTGCCTGAATGAGTAAATATGTGACTGGGTGGGTGAGGTGAGTGAATGAGTGAGTAAGTGAGTGGGTGGGTGGGTGGGTGGGTGGGTGGGTGGGTGGTGGGGTGGGTGGGTGGGTGGGTGGGTGGGTGGGTGGGTGAGTGGAGTGAGTGAGTGAGTGAGTGAGTGAGTGAGTGAGTGAGTGAGTGAGTGAGTGAGTGAGTGAGTGAGTGAGTGAGTGAGTGAGTGAGTGAGTGAGTGAGTGAGCGAGTGACCACATGACTAAGCAGGTGAGTGCAGACATGAGTCATTGAGGCAGCAAATGATTGAATAAGTGTGTGAACGTGTGACTGAGCAGGAGAGTGAGTGCATAGGCAACAGAG
>JAABUY010006646.1_pt1 | contig 11252 bp, 12 predicted proteins | sample 5560271 | NCBI WGS metagenome assembly JAABUY01 (sample SAMN10711886, study PRJNA513374) | rock metagenome | isolation source: Antarctica rocks | place: Antarctica: Victoria Land, University Valley
ATCGCCGGGAGTCTCGCGGGAATCGCTGCCTTTGTACCCATGCGCTGTGTGTCCTCTCCAAGCGCCGCCCCGCCCGACCAGCGGATAATAACCAGCCCCTCGACTCAAACTGACCCACTACCGAAATCTGCGTTGAACTGGCGGATCGTGTACTTATCCATAGACACATAGTAGCACATTTGCTACGTGCTGTCAAGGGATAGTCGCCACAAGCATTATCGTTCTGAGGGCGTTTTGGGCTTCTTACGCCGCCCGCCGCCGCGCGGCCAGTGTCGCCGGGTGCCCACGCTCGCCTGAACCGCCTCCTGTGTATGCAGATGGAACATGCGATAGCGCTCGACTTCCGCCACCGTGATGTACCATCGCCGTTCGCGCTTCTCCCCCACCAACCGGCCGCGTTCTATCGCGCTCTTGACACCGTGCCGCGTGAGATGCAGGAGTCGCGCCGCTTCGGTTGTTGTCACCATCTCATCCATGCGTCCGCGCCTATTCGTCGCTCTTCTTGCGCCGGTGTCCCGGCCCCTGCTTGCCGTGCAGCGGATGATCCGGTCGGGCGAAGCCGCGCGGTTGCTTGCGGAATTCGTCATAGCGGGCGATTTCGCGGGCGGTCACGAGGTAGATACCACCGACGCGAGTCGCATTGAGTAGCCCGCGCTTCACCTGTTGGCGCAAGGTGTCGGGCGTCACACCGAGACGAGCGGCGGCTTGTGGGATAGTAAGCACTTCATCATCTCCGATCTGCATACAGGCATGGTACGGGATTCACACGAACCTTCACCAGCCCTATTGACATTATCTACGTAAAGACGTATACTGTCAATGTCAGATGGAAACGCCACTGACAACGAAACGCCCCGCCGGTGTTGAGACCACCGACAGGGCAGCGAACAAAGGACGGTTACTCCGATGTCCACGACGAATGGTACCACGGCCCGTACGATCACCACGAAATCCGGCATGCTTTTGCCCGCGACGATTGACCAGCAGACCGACTTCAACCTTATCACCACGGCGATGGCAATCTACTACAAGCGTTCCGGCTGCCTCGGCTCGTTCGCGACCGCCGTTGCCGTTGCCGACGCGATGCGCGATTCCTCGGCAGTCGTCGTGCTCTATGTCGGATTGGACGGTGGACAGGATGCGCGGGTACTCTGGCCGAACTCGATTACCTTCACGAAAGAGAACAAGATCGTTGCGCGCTGCTATTGCACGATGCGCCGCGAGTGGAAGACGTTCCGCATTGACCGGATGTTGACGTGCCACGAGTTGACGACGCCGGACGATTGCGAGACGGCGGCGTAACTATCGGAATCGCGGGGCCGTCGCTGTGGCGGCCCCTCTTGTAGAAGAGGGGATATATGGCAGCCGGGAGCGTTCAGAAGATTCTGAGGGATTATGGTGCGTCGTACCGTGTGCGAGTGGAATTTCCGCTTGACCCAATGACCGGGAAGCGGCGGCAACGCTCTAAGGTTGTCAAAACGAAGAAAGAAGCCGACCGGCTACTCGCTGAATGGCTCGTTGAAATCGAGCGCGGCATCGCGGTTGACGGCGCGAAGATGACGGTAGCGGAGTACCTGAAATATTGGCTCGAAACGTATGTGAAGCACAATACGCGCGCTACGACGTATCGCGGCTATGAAGTCTGTGTTCGCGTCCACCTGATACCCGTGCTTGGGTCTATCCCACTGCAAAAACTGACGGCGGCGCATTTGCAAGGATATTACCAGAAGGCGATTCAGCAAGCACCGGCGAACGGGCGAAAAGGCACTCTCTCCCCGCGCACGGTGCGACTGACGCATAGCGTGATTCGGGAGGCCCTGCAACACGCGCTCGAATGGAACATGGTCGCGCGGAACGTCGCTGATGCCACGAAGCCGCCGCGCGCAGTGCGTCCGAAAGTCGAGGTATGGAACGCCGAAGAAGCGCAACGATTTCTTGCGGTCGCTGAGAACGACGGCTACTCCCCAATCTGGCTTGTCGCGCTGACAACCGGAATGCGGCAGGGTGAGTTGTGCGCCCTGCGATGGGAAGACATAGATTTCAAGCGGGGCGTCTTACACATTCGGCATACCCTGATGACGGTCAAGGGAGAACAGGCGCTACGCGAGCCGAAGACGCGAAGTGGACGACGGACGATCACACTCTCGCCTGTATGCCTTACCGCCCTAACCGATCATCGCGACCGCCAACGGTTCCAGCGGATGAACGCCGACGAATGGCACGATCAGGACGCGGTATTCGCGGCATTGAACGGCGGATGGCTCGATCACGGCAATCTGACACGATCCTACAACGCGCTAATACCCAAAGCGGAAGTGAAGCGGATTCCCTTCCACGGCCTGCGACATACGCACGCGACACTGCTCTTGAAAGAGGGCATCAACGTGAAAGTAGTCTCAGAACGGCTCGGTCACGCGAACATCGGCGTCACGCTCGACACGTACGCGCATGTGCTCCCATCCATGCAGCAACAGGCCGCAGATGGCATTGACACTGCCCTTTTCGGAGCCGCCTGAAACCATCCGTGACACATCCGTGACACGAACGCCCCGGACCGCATAAAGCCGCAGTCCGGGGCGCTCCGTTTTTGCTTTCTATATCAAGGAAAAGAGTGGTGCCGAGGGGCGGAATCGAACCGCCGACACTACGATTTTCAGTCGTATGCTCTACCGACTGAGCTACCTCGGCACTGAGGCGAAGTGCATCCTACGCGGGCGGGCCGCTCCTGTCAAGAGCCGCGAAAGCGGGCGGCGGACAAGGAGTGGACTCATTGCTGCCCGCTGCCGACTGCCCGCTGCCTGCTTTCCTCTCGTTGCTCATTGCGCATTGCTCCCGGTATGATGGTGGTGATTTAGTGGATGCATTGACACAATCGTGGGAAGGGGAAAACGCATGCGCGAGAACGCGACGAAGGCGAAGATGCTCCGGGGCGAGGCGGTGATCGGGCCGTTCATTCCGATGCCGTCGGCGATGGCGATGGAACTGACGGCGTTTGCGGGGATGGATTTCGGCATCATTGACTGCGAGCATGGCTTTATTGACTATGAGGGCGTCTATCCGATGGTGCTCGCCGCTGAGGCGCGTGGCATGACCGCCATCGCCCGCTGCCCCGTGCGCGACCCGCAACTGATCCTGCGCTACCTTGATCTCGGTGTGCAGGGCCTCCATGTGCCGCAGATCAACACGAAACAGGAAGCCGAAGACTTTGTGCAGGCGTGCCGCTACCAGCCGCGCGGCTGGCGGGGCAGCGCCTCCCCGCGTGCCAGCGACTACGGCAACAGCGGCATGAGCATGTACGACGCCATGCAGCACATCAACCGCGAATTGCTCACCATCGCGCATATCGAGAATCCGCGCGCCGTGGACAACCTCGAAGAAATCTGCGCGGTCGAAGGGCTGGATGTTCTCTTTGTCGGGCGCGGCGACATGAGCCACGCCCTCGGCGTGCCAAACCAGTTCGAGCATCCCTCCGTCCAGGAGCAGATGCGGCGCGTCGTCGAGAAGAGCAAGGGAAGCGGCAAGATTCTCGGCACTGTCGTGCGCGATGCCGCGCAGGCGCGTGAAGCGATAGAAATGGGCTTCCTCTATATCGCCTGTGGCTTCGCGGGGTTCATTGTCGGCGGTATGAAGCAGTTCCTGGTCGAGACGCGCAACTAGACATAATGCGGAGGCTATGCGATACTGCGGCCCACGATGGACAAGGCGTGCGGGCGTGTCCGTACACTAGGGTGGGGGCCTTTGCGACACTGGCAGCATGAACAGCGTGCGGCTCGTGTGGCAAACGGGAAGAGGAGGCTGCGTGGAAACATCCGCATGGCTGCGACGCACGATGGCGCGGTGGGCGCGGTGGAGTCTCGTCCCGCTCGTGGCAGCGCCGCTCATCCTCGCGGCATGCGGCAAGGATCAGGGCCAACAAGGGGCCGTCGTTATCATTACTCCCGCGCCGCCGACGCCAACCAGCGTCGCGCGTAGTCTGACACCGCCGCCGACGCTGCCACCTGCGACAGCGGTCGTCTTTCCGTCGAACGCGCCGACAATCACGAACGCGACCAGTAGTCAGTTAATGGCGGGGGTCAAGGCGAAAGTGAAGGACAGCGCGGATGGTCTCTCCTTGCGCGAATCGCCCTCCACAAAAGCGAAGTCGCTGGAATCGCTCGCCGCCGGTACGGTGTTGAATATCCTCGCCGACCCGCAGGAGGCTGAGGGGCGGACATGGGTCAAAGTCAGTCATAGCGGCAATCAAGGCTACGTCGCCGCCGAATTTGTTGATCGAATAAAGTGAGCAATGCGCAATGAGCAATGAGCAGCGAGTAACACGTAACGCGTCGCGAGTAACGAGAACGGGATCGGAGCGCGGTCATCGCTCGTTACTCGTTACTCGTTACTCGTTACTTCTCCTGCTGTTGCTCGCGGCGTGCGGCGGGTCAACAGCGCCTGCGACGCCGAATGTCGGCGTACCGACGGGGAATGCATCACCGACCGCTGCGGTGCGGGTAGCGCCAAACGCGGTCGTGGTGACGCAGGCACCGGGTGTGCCACCCGTGCTGCGTGGCGCGTCAAGCCCGGCATCGCCGTTGTCCGCCAACCCGAACGATCCTATCGCGGGCATCACCGAAGTCGGGTCGGCGGATGCGCGGACGCTCAACCCGATCCTGATTGCCGACCCAACCTCGTTGGCGCTCTCCCACCTTTTCTTCAATGGCCTCGTTACTATCAATCCGAAAGATGGCACGGCGACGCTTGACCTCGCCGAAGCGTGGACGGTTTCGGATGACGGTCTCACCTACATCTTCACGCTGAAGAAGGGCGTCAAGTGGAGCGACAATCAGGGCTTGACGGCGGATGATATCACGTACTCCTACAACCTCTACCTGAATCGCGACGCAAACTCGCCGCGCTACAACACCGCCTACGCGGTCGTCGAGAGTGTGAAGACGATCAACGACCGGACGGTGCGCTTCAAACTGCGGCTACCAACGGCGAGTTTCCTCACCGATGTCGCGACCTTCGGCATCGTGCCGCAGCATAGTCTCGTCAACACCCAGCCGACGGATCTCGCCGCGAGTGACTTCGGCACAACGAGCAATATCGTCGGTACCGGGCCGTTCCGCATGGCGCGCTGGCTGCGCTCGGAGCGGATGGAGGCGGACGCTAACCCGGGGTATCATCTCGGCCCGGTCGCATCCCCGCACTACATCTACATCGTCCTTCCCACCGATGACGCCGTGCGCGATGCGCTGGCGACCGGCAAGGCGGATTTCGGCGTCGTCTCATCCGCCGCCCAGAGCGGGCTCGCGAACACGCCAGGCGTCAAACTGACGACGTACGATACCTACGACATGACCTATGTCGGTTTGCAACTCGACGCCGCCAAGCCCGCGAGCAACTTCTTTGGCGATGTCACGATCCGCAAGGCGCTGATGCTCGCGCTCGACCGCAGTGCGATGCTTCAGAGCGCGCGGAATGGTGTCGGCATCGTCGCGGACGGCGTGCAGCCGCCACCCTCGTGGGCGTCTACACCGGTGGACCCGCGCTACCAGCAAAACCTTGATGAGGCGAACCGGCTCCTCGACGCAGCGGGCTGGAAGGCGGGCGCGGATGGCGTCCGGGCGAAGTATGGCCAGACCTTCTCGTTTACGCTCGTCACGAACTCAAGCGACCCAATCCGCGAAACCTATGCCGGGCTGCTGCGCGATGCGTGGGCGAAAATCGGCATCAATGTCACAATCGTCTCGGAGAAATGGTCAACGTTCGTTGATCGCGTGACGCGGACACACGATTTCGACGCTTTTGTCGCCAGTTTCGCCAGCGATGTGGACCCGGATCTCTCGCCGCTTTTCTCGATTGACGCGGCGAAAACGGGTCTCAACGCCGGGCGCTACTTTAATACCGATGTGGACAGGATGCTCAGCAAGGCGCGCAGCATCTACAAACCGGAGCAGCAATCCGAGCGCAAAGACCTCTACACGAAGATTCAGCAGCAGATCATGACCGATTTGCCGATCCTCCCGCTCGACTTCTCGAAGAATACCGTCGCCGTGCGGGATCGCGTCAAGGGCTTCGACCCTTCCGCCAATGATCTCGGCCTCCGCTTCCGCGCCCTCGCGTATCTCTGGAGCATAGGGTAGGACTGAGGACTGAGCAAAATGCGGGTCTTTACTTCGATTACTTGGAAAGGCGAGGTACATGTCCGTTGAGGAACGAGCAGGTGACACAAGGCAACCCTTAGTCCTCAGTCCTCAGGCCTCGGTCCTCGCGATTGGCGATGCGGCACTCGCACGCCTGGAGGCAGTGAACGCGGCCCGTGAGAAAGCGCTGGCGGACACGCGGCAGATCGTGCGACTGAGTGCAAACGCGATCCGTGCCGTGCATCGGAGCGAGTTCGCCGAGGCGGATACCCTCCTGCAACGGGCGCATGCGATGCATGCCGGTTTGGGAACATATCGGGCGGACTTTCCCGCCGTCTACTGGGCGGGCTACGTGCAGGATGCGCAGAAGGAGTATGCCGAGGCGCGTATCGTCCGCGCGTTGATCGGCGAGACGGCGATCCCGTCTCCCGCCGACCTCGATATTGACGAGCCGGTCTACCTCAACGGGTTGGGAGAAGCGGCGGGCGAACTGCGGCGGCATCTTCTCGATGTGCTCCGTGCGGGCGACATCGCTACCGCAGAGACGACGCTCGCTATTATGGACGACATCTTCGGCCTGCTCGTCACCGTGGATTACCCCGACGCCGTTACGCACGGCCTTCGTCGTACAACCGACCTCGTCCGCAGCGTCCTCGAACGCTCGCGTGGTGATCTCACCCTCACCGCCCAGCAAATGCGCCTCGAAGCCGCCCTGAAAAGTGTGTCTGGCGACTGAAGATTTCGCACGCACCCCGCGAAACCGCAAAGCCAGTTCCTCCCAAAAACGGCATGCCCTCGTCCATGCTAGTATTGGCGTGGGAAACAGGGACGGATGCAAGGGGGAATGGGATGCAGCTGCGGGTTCTTGTCGTGACCTTCGATACTGTCGGGGCAATAATGGCGGGGCCGGGGATCCGCGCATGGGAGATCTCTCGCATCCTCGGTCAATTCTTCTCAACAACCCTTGCCGCGCCACGTCCGGTCCCGAACGACCCGCCAGGTTTTTCATTGATCGGATTGCCGGTCGGCCCGGGGGCGGAAGAAGCCCTCCTCGCGCTCGTGGACGACTACGATGTGATCGTCGCACAGGTTCTGCCACCCTCTCTGATACGGGACGAAGTGCTGCACGACAAATATCTCGTGGTTGATCTCTACTGCCCGTGGGTATTTGAAAACCTCGAACGCTATCAGGGGGACGATACGGTCAATAGCGCATGGCTCAAGGCTGACATCGAAGCCATTGTACGGATGATTACCTACGGCGACTTTTTTATCTGCGCAGGTGAACGTCAGCGTGCGTACTGGCTCGGTGCGTTGACCTCGATGGGACGGTTGACACAGGCGATCTATTCCCTTGATGCAGACGGGCGCGCGCTGATTAATGTCGTTCCCTTTGGGCTCTCCGCCGAACCACCAGTGAAGACAAAGAATGTCCTCAAGGGCGTGTTCCCCGGTATTGGCGAGGATGATTTTGTCGCCTTGTGGGGAGGGGGACTGTGGGATTGGCTTGACCCGCTTACCCTTATCCATGCCACGGCACATCTGCGCGCGGCTGGATATCCGATCCGTACATTCTTTCTCGGCACGCAACGTCCTTCCGTTTCGAGCGAGACGGCAGTCCGTCCGGCCATGCTGGAGGCGACCAGGGCGCTCAGTGACGCGCTTGGTCTGACCGGAACACACGTCTTTTTTAATGACAGTTGGGTTCCCTATGCAATGCGGGCGAACTATCTGTGTGAAGCGGACTTCGGTATCAGCCTGCATCGGAACACGATTGAAACCCGGTTCGCCTTCCGCACGCGGGTGCTTGATTATCTCTGGGCGGGCATTGTGCCGATCGTCAACGACGGTGACACGATCGCCGATCTCGTGCGCGCGAACGATGTCGGTCATGTGGTTCCCATCGGGGATGCTGTGACGCTTGCACGCACAATCGCGGCGCTCATTGATGCCCCAGAGGAGCGTGCGCGATTGATCGTCGAGGGCCAAAGGCTGGCGCAATCACTGACCTGGCAGGAGGTCACGCGCCCGCTCGTTGCGTTCTGTCAGCAACCGAGGAAAGGCGCCTCAGTGCCGGAGACACAGTTTACCCAATTCCCGCTGATTGCGCGCAAACTGCATGATATGGGGTACACGCTTCGGGATACGCAGGAAACATTGGCGGAGACGGGTGAGTATGCCCGACGATTGGAGCAGGAAGTCCACGCGCGAGGGGCAAATCGCCGATTTGCGCGCACATAATGCGCAGCTGGAACGTGCGGCTCAGTCTCCCAGTATCTCGCATGCGGTCCGCACGCGGCTATCGAGGGGGCCGCGTGGGTAATCCTACGCCCCTGGCAATAGAGGGGAGCCGTCCCTCCGCCACTCTCTGACGACATGGCATCGAATGTGCATATCGGTTCGCATGTGAGCGATACTCGTGCTCTCTCGTTCACGACGCCGCATCTCTCGAATCCATGCGGTTATTGGTCACGAGTGGGACGTGAGAGTTGGTTGGGCAATACACTATTTTCCCGTTCAGTCTTTCACCACAAGAGTGTCGCACGTTATTGAACGCCCACATTGAAGGAGGGATTCATGTCAACTGCAAAAACCCCCGCGACGATCCAACGATTTCCTGTCGGCGATGGCAAGGGAGCAGTGTTTGGCATTGCGCATGGTTTGAACAATCAGTTTCCGCTTGTGCAGGTCTATCGCGCGGATGCTCCCTTCAGTCTCGTTGTGGTACAGATCGAAGCAACGTCATCGAACGAAATCACGTTGCATTTCTCCTCTCCACCCCAGCCAGGCGAGTATATGGTCGTTATCGTCGGGTAACGAACGTGAGAGGAAGCAAGCGTCGAACTGGCCACGGCGTTTGATGTGCGTGTACGAAGTGTCATGATGCGATGGAGCGCTGTCAGTTCTCGTGTGCCGTCTCCTCCAATCGAAACCAGTAGAAAGCGTGCGGTCCAAGAGTAAAGAAGTAGGGGCGGTCGGTGATCGCGGGGAAGTGCGTTTCGCCGATCAACTCTACTGGCTGCGTGCCGATGAAGCGGCTCAGATCCACCTCCGCGCACTGCACGAAGCGGGAAAGGTTGAGAACGATGAGCAGTGTCTGCCCCTCATACTGTCGGATGTAGGTCAGCACCTTCGGGTTGCCGCCGCCAAGGAATACGAGCGAGCCGCGCCCGAACGCCGGGTATTTTTTTCGCACGCGGATCAGCCGTTTGATCCAGTTCAGCAGCGACGTTGATGTCCGTTCCTGCGCCTCGACATTGATGGATTGGAAGCCATAGACTGGATCCATAATCGCTGGGCTGTAGAGCCGGGCGGGGTCTGCGCGCGAAAACCCGCCGTTTCGGTCGCTCGACCACTGCATCGGCGTGCGGACGCCGTTGCGGTCGCCAAGGTAATAGTTGTCGCCCATGCCGATCTCATCGCCGTAATAGAGGATGGGGCTGCCGGGCATCGAGAGCAGAATACTATTCAAGAGTTCGATCTGGCGACGCCCATTCTCCGCCAATGGTGCGAGGCGGCGACGGATACCGATGTTGATTTTCATGCGCGGGTCTTTCGCGTACTCGTAGTACATGTAGTCCCGCTCGGCGTCCGTCACCATTTCGAGCGTCAGTTCGTCGTGATTACGCAGAAACATGCCCCATTGGCAGAGTTCGGGGATGTCCGGCGTCTGCTCCATGATTTCGACAATCGGCATCCGTTCCTCACGCCGGATTGCCATGAAGATGCGCGGCATGATCGGGAAGTGGAAGGCCATATGGAACTCGTCGCCATTGCCGAAGTAGGCGATCACATCGGCGGGCCACTGATTCGCTTCCGCGAGGAGGATTTTGCCGGGGTAATGCTCGTCCACATAGCGACGTACCCGCTTCAAATAGGCGTGCGTCTCCGGTAGGTTCTCGCAATTCGTCCCGTCTCGCTCGTAGAGGTACGGGACGGCGTCGCAGCGGAACCCGTCGAGACCGAAATCGAGCCAGTAGGAGATCACATCGAGCATCGCCTGCTGAACGGCGGGATTCTCGAAATTAAGGTCCGGCTGGTTGCTGAAAAAGCGATGCCAGTAGTAGTGCCCGGCAACGGGATCGAACGTCCAGTTGGAGATTTCGGTGTCCGTGAAGATGACCCGCGCGTCCTTATACAGAGTCGGATCGTCGCTCCAGACGTAGTAGTCGCGGTACGGCGAATCGGGCGAGTGGCGCGCCTCCTGGAACCACTGATGCTGATCGGACGTATGGTTGAGAACCATATCGGCGATGACACGCAAGCCGAGTGCGTGCGCGCGGTCGAGAAAGGCCTTGAAATCGTCGAGCGTGCCATAATCGGGGTGGATACCGTAAAAATCGGCGATGTCGTAGCCATCGTCTCGCAGGGGTGAGGAATAGAATGGGAGGAGCCAGATACAGTCTACACCGAGATTGCGAATATAGGGCAGTTTCTCGGTCAGCCCGATGAAATCACCGCTGCCGTCATTCGTACTATCGTAGAACGAACGGACGGGCACTTCGTAGAAGATCGCGTCCTTGAACCAGAGTGTGTCATCCATGAGTACATGCCGTTGTAGTCAGTCGGTCGTTCATTGCTCGCTGCTCCCGTACACACCGCGTACCTGCCATCGTATCTATTCTGCCACAAGGAAGGCTGCTTCCCGCAAGATACAATGGCAGAAACTGCGAGAAGACCAGATTGTCTGTCTACTGACTACTCGTTACGTGAGCGTGAAGGAGTTCGCAATGATCGCCCCGTAGCCAGCGAAATCTTTCACCCTATTCGCCAGGACGGTGTATGTGAGAACGTATCCCTTGCCATTGGCGACGATGAACCACTGATGAAATTCGTTGACCGTGCCATTGCCGAGCGCATCCGCAGTGAAGACCTGTAACTTTGCAGGCTGGTCGGCGATCGTCGTGTCGCTCTCACTGACTTTCTTGTATGCTTTGAAGCCGGATGTCGGATCGGAAATCCCCGTCACGTTCGCATCGTAGTATTGCTGGAGGGTCTTCGTCCCGCTGTTCTCGATAACGACTAGGACTTACGCAGTTGAGCAAAGCGGGTGGAAGCGGGTAGAGTAGTCGGCATGAATCGACCGCGCTGCACTGACACCGAGTACATCGATTTTCTCGTCGC
>JAABUY010006649.1_pt1 | contig 11249 bp, 13 predicted proteins | sample 5560271 | NCBI WGS metagenome assembly JAABUY01 (sample SAMN10711886, study PRJNA513374) | rock metagenome | isolation source: Antarctica rocks | place: Antarctica: Victoria Land, University Valley
ACTCTCACGGATCCCGAAACCCGCATCAACACTACGCTCCCGATCACGCCGACGACCCGAAACCCACACTAACTGCGGAACTCGGGCAGGAGTTCAGGAAGGAAAGCGAGCGTTGGAACCGTCGTGTCAAGAGCGCTATCAGCGAGCTCGATAAGGCTGCACGTAGCGTGAAGCGTGGTTCTCGCGGCGGCCGCAACGACGCCGCCACCACTTGAGCAGCGATCGCGTACGCCGCGCCTAACCGGGCGCGCTGCCGGCTACCCGCGGGCGGCCCGCTCATGAACGTGAGCTACGCGCGCAACCCTTCCGGGCACCCGATCCCATGGGCTCGGGTTTTCGGGCTGTCAGGACGCCCGCGCCCGCCGACGCGCGCTGGGGTGCCCGACGAGCCCGATCTCCAGGAGGCCGACGGTCTGCCCGCTGGACTCGAGCACCAGCGGGAAGCGTCCGGCGCGGTCGGCGACGAGCGAGAAGCGGGCCGGGGTGGTCGGCGAGCTCGGGTGGGTGCGGTCGAAGCCGACGACCGAGATGGCATCGGGCTGGGGTGGGGTGACCGCGAGCTCGATGAGCTGACCCAGCCTGGCGCGCACAACGGGGGGGCGGGGCGGTATCGGCGGCCCCCCGGTCGCTCGAACCGGGACGCCCCCCAGCGCGAGGGGCGCTGGCGGCGGGGTCGGCGCCGGGACAACGATGCGCGCCACCAGCGGGGTGCTTACCGGCCCAGGCGCTGGAGCCGGCGCCGGCGCCGGTGCTGGGCGGCCCGAGTCGACGGGCGGCTGTGTCGAGCCCAGGGCGAGGATCAGCAGCCCGACGCTCAGCGTCAGGGACATCCAGAGCAGCCGGCGACGCGCGGGCATGTCCCCAGGCTATCGGCGGCCCCTGGCCTGCCGCCCGGGCGGATGGTCGAATCGTCCACATCGCTTGAGATGCCGCGCCGGGACGTCGAAGACCAGGGTGATGGGGACCCCTGAGCGAAGCCGTGGCCGCATCGCCCGCGCCGCGGGGGTGCTCTCGGTCGCCCTCGGGCTCGCCTTCGTCCCGAGCGCCGGGGCGAGCACCGTGCTCTCTCAGGACTGGGAGTCAAGAATGGGGGCGTGGACGACCTCCGTGCCGGTGCCGGGAGCGGGGCCGAACTACTGGCACGTCCAGGCCGACCCGCAGACGATCTCGGTCGCAAGCCGGTTTGGGTCTCCTCGCTGGTATCTGATCCGAGCACCCAGCCGTTGAATCTCCCCTGATCGGGGCGCGTTGGGCCGATCTGACGGCACACGCGTCGTGACCGGCCCTCGCTAGGCTCCCGCGCCGTGCTCGCCGCCGTCATCCTCGCGGGGCTGGTGGGCCTGGTCCTCGGTTCCTTCCTCGGGGTGGTCGCCGACCGGCTGCCCCGCCGGAAGTCGGTGGTCTCGCCGGGATCGCACTGCACGGGGTGCGGGCAAGCGGTCAGGCCCTACGACAACATCCCGGTGCTGTCTTGGCTGCTGCTGCGCGGACGCTGCCGCCACTGTGCCGCGCCCATCCCGCGCCGCTATCCCCTCACCGAGGCGCTCACCGGCGCGCTGTTTGCCGCGGTGGTGATCGTCAAGGGCGCCGACGAGCACGCCCTGGGCGGGCTTGTACTGGTCATCCTCCTGGTCCCCGTCGCGCTGATCGATCTCGAGCACCGGATCATCCCCAACCGGCTGCTGGCCCCGGCCGCCGTGCTCGCCGTGGTCATCCAGGCCGGGGTGGACCTCCGTGCCCTCCCCGAGCACCTGATCGCCGGCGCGGCGGCCCTGATCTTCTTCGGCCTCGCCGCCCTGGCCTACCCGCGGGGCATGGGCATGGGCGACGTCAAGCTCGCGGGAACCCTCGGCCTCTTCCTCGGCGGCAGCGTGGCGGTTGCCGTCTTCGTCGCCCTCGTCGCCGGGACGCTGGTCGGGCTGGCCATCATCGCCCGGCGGGGCGTGGCCGCCGGGCGCAAGACGGCCGTCCCCTTCGGTCCCTTCCTGGCCCTCGGTGGCATCGTGGGCCTGCTCGCCGGACCGCCGGTCGTGCAGGCCTATCTCGATGCCTTCACCTGAGCGGGGCCTCTCAAGTCAGCCGGCCCGAAGGTCGATGCTCAGAGGCGATCCGGGCGCCAGGACGGCGGTCGGTGCCTCCACCATGATCTCCGTCGGCAAGCGCTCCTCATCCCGCGTGGTCGGACTCGACGTCCAGCCGGGCTACGTCGCGGCCGCCGAGGTCAGCGACGAGGGCAGCCTGCGCCTTCGCCGCGTCGGCGTGGTCGACCTCGATGCCGGGGTGGTGCGCGACGGCGAGGTCGTCGACGTCGCCGGGCTCGCGTCGGCCCTGCGTGTCCTGTTCGCCGAGAACGGCCTGCCTCGTCGCGCCCGGGTGGGCGTGGCCAACCAGCGGGTGGTCATCCGCACCGTCGACCTGCCCCCGCTCGAGGGCTCCGAGCTCGACGCGGCGCTCCGCTTCCAGGCGCCAGACCTGATCCCCATGCCCATGGACCAGGCGGTCCTGGACTACCACAGCTCGGGGTGGTGGACACTCCCGACGGGCCGCGCGCCCGCGTCGTGCTCGTCGCCGCGCGCCGGGAGATGGTCATGCGCCTCGTCGAGGCCCTTCGTGGCGCCGGCGTGCGTGCGGCCGGCGTTGACGTGTCGGCCTTCGCCATGGTGCGGACGATGCGTGACGCCTCTGCCTCGGTGGAGGAGACCGTCCTGCTCATCCACGTGGGCGGCCTGACCAATCTCGCCGTCGCGCGCGCGGGCGTCTGCCTGTTCGGTCGCGCCATGCCCGTTGGGCTGGAGAGCATGGCCGGGGTTCTAGCCGAGCGTCGCGGGCTCACCCTCACCCACGCCCGCCAGTGGCTTCCCCACGTCGGGCTCGAGCAGCCGGTGGAGACGATCGACGGCGAGACCGAGATCGTCACCGAGGCCCGGCGCGTGCTGTCCGAGAGCACGCGGACCATCGCCGACGGCGTTCGCAACTCGCTCGACTACTTCCGGCTCGGCCGACCGGACGCCAGCGTGACCTCCATCAAGCTCCTCGGCCCGGGCTGCGAGATCCCCGGCCTGGCCGGGGATCTCAGCTCTCGGCCGAGCTCGGCCTGCCCGTCCAGCCGGCGCCCGCTCTCGATGCCGTGGCCGAGCTCTCCGGACGCGGCGACCTCGCCCGCTTCGGTCTCGCCGCCGGCCTCGCCGTGGACGGACGCGGCACATGAGGGCGGTCAACCTGATCCCGCGTGAGGAGCGGGGGGGCGTCGGTGCCCCCACGCGCTCGGGCGGTGCCGTCTACGTGGTGCTCGGGGGGTTGGCCACGGCCATGCTCGCCGCCGTGCTCCTACGTCCTGGCCGTCAACGGGGTAACCGACCGCCGCGACCGCCTCGTCCGCGTCGGTCAGCAGGCCACGGCGGCTCAGACCGAGGCGGCACGTCTGGCGCCGTTCGCCCCGTTCGCCCAGCTCGAGGCTCGCGGGTCGCCACCGTGCAGCAGCTCGCGGCCTCCCGCTTCCGGTGGCACCAAGTGATGGGCGACCTCGCTCGGGTCCTGCCCTCCGACGTTGCCCTTACCGCCTTCACCGGGTCACTCAGCGGTTCCTCGGGCGCCAGCGGCTCGGCGTCGACACCGGCAACCGCCCCGACACCGGCGCCCGCAGCAGCGGCCGCGGCCCAAATCGCCCGGCTCGCCCGGCGCGACGGCCAGCGCTCCCGTCGCGCCCACCCTCAGCCTCTCGGGCTGTGCCCCGAGCCAGGATCGCGTCGCGACGCTCATCCCCCGCCTGCGGCTGGTGAGCGGGGTAACCGACGTGACGCTGGGCTCATCCACGGAAGCGAGCGCCGGCGCCCCCCGGCTCCTCGGTCGCCCCGCCACCCCCGAGCCCCTCGGCGGGGACTGGCGCCGGAGCCTCGGCGAGCTGCCCGAAGTCTCGCGGCGTCACCTTCCAGCTCACGCTGAGCTTCGTCAAGCCCGGCGCGGCGCCGACGAGCGTCGCGACCGGAGCGCTCTCGCGATGACCGCCCGTGACCGAATGGTGCTGAGCGTGGTCGTCGCGGTCGCCGCGCTGGCGGCGTTCTGGTTCCTGCTGTTGTCGCCCAAGCGCGACGAGGCCAAGTCCCTCGACGGCCAGATCGGCACGACGCAGTCCCAGCTCTCCTCGGCCCAGGCTTCGATCGCCCAAAGCCAGGTCGCGGCTCGCAGCTACCCGTCGTCCTACGCGACGCTGGCGCGGCTCGGCAAGGCCGTTCCTACCGACCCCCAGGTGCCGTCCCTGATCTACGAGCTCAACAGCGCCGCGCAGTCCCAGACCGTGGCCTCGGGATCCCAGGGCGTGCCGGAGTCCCAGGTCGTGGCCTTCGAAGGCATCCAGGCGGCGGGCGCGTCGAACCCGGGCTCGGCTTCCCCCCGGCAGCATCCGCCGCGCAGGCGCTTGCCGGCGGCCTGCAGCCCATGCCGTTCACGTTCACCTTTGACGGCGACTTCTTCCGCCTGCTCAGGAGCCGACCACTCACGTCAACGTGATGACCGCGAGCGACGACCAGCCCATCGACGCGCCGGAAGAACGTCGCTACGCGGTCCTGCTCGGGGTCACGGCCAAGGCTCACCGCGCCATCTTCCTGCTCTCGGGCGAGCAGATCCTCAACCCCAACGCCGACTGCCGGCCCGACCAGAACGACTGCCGGGAGGTCGCGCTCGGACCCGGCGAAGACATCGTCTTCAACGTGGTCGCCGCCAACGGCCACCTGGCCCGCTACGTCATCGCCGTACGCTCGATCCGGCTGCCGGGAGTGCAGGCGGCGGCAACCGCCGCCTCGGCCTCTCCGGCCCCCACGGCCGGCTCGTCGCCGGCCGGCCCGACAACGTTCGACGGGCTGGTCCCCCTCCTCTGAGTGCCACGTCTGACCCGGACTCGGCGCCGGCAGCTAGTCTAGGAGCCAACAAGGAGATAAGGAGAGGCGGCCGCGAACAAGGCACGCGACCGTGTCCCGCTCACCGATCCTCTACTGGGGCACGACGGTGATCGCGCAGCGAACGCCGGGTGCTCGACCGAGTCGCGCATCGGCGGTGAGCAGGGAGCAGTCCAGGAGTTCCGCGAGTGCGACGTACGAGGCGTCGTAGGCGGAAACGTTCTCGCGGAGCTCCCAGACCCGATCCAGGAGCGGGAACATCGCATAGCGCGTCATCCCGAGGCGCCGCCAGGTGTCCAGGGCGCTCCACGCGGCGTCGGCCTCCATCTGCTGAGCCGTGACCGTGCGACGCAATCCATTGGCGACCTCGGGGTCGATCAGATGCGGGGCATGTAAGCGCTCGCTGACGAGAGCACGTCGAGCCGGCCCGGCGTTGAGCATGGCCGACAGGGCGGCGGAGGCGTCGACCACGATCACCTCTCGGCTCGTCCGGCGTCCACGTTGGCGACAATTGTCGCGCTGTCCACCCGAAGGTCGGGAAGCGCACCCAGCAGCGCTGGATTGTCAGCCCTGCGCGACGCTTCGGCGAGCTCCCTGACCGCTACGGCGCCCACCGACATCGAGTCGAAGGCGGCGAGCCGCTCCAGGCGTTCGACTACGTCCTCTGGCACGTTCCTGAGATACAGCGTCCTCATGTCGCATGATGCTAGCAATTTGCTTGCCGCACCGGCGTGTGTCCGGGGGTGCTCCTCGCGTCCCCGACCAATCGCCTCCGCCGGGTGCGGTGGCATCCAGCGCAATTCCCCTGCATCGCCGTCCGCAACTAAGCTCATCCGGTGGCTCTGCGCCTGATCACCGCTGGCGAATCGCACGGTCCCGGGCTCACCTGCGTAGTGGAGGGGCTTCCGGCCGGCCTGGGCCTGCGCCGTGAGGATCTCGACACCGATCTGGCCCGCCGTCAGCTCGGCCACGGGCGTGGAGGCCGGATGAAGATCGAGCGCGACCGAGCGACGGTCACCGCCGGCCTGCGTCACGGCATGACCCTCGGCGGCCCGGTTGCCCTCCAGGTGATCAACCGCGACTACGAGAACTGGCAGGAGCGGATGGACCCGTGGCCGGTCGAGGCCGACGTGCCCGAGGTCCACCTGCCGCGCCCGGGCCACGCCGACCTCGTGGGGACCCAGAAGTACGGCCTCAGCGACGTGCGCAACGTACTGGAGCGCGCCAGCGCCCGGGAGACTGCTGCGCGGGTGGCCGGGGGTGGACTGGCCAAGGCCTTCCTGCGCGCCCTGGGCATCGAGGTCGTCTCCCACGTCACCCAGATCGGCTCGGTCCAGACACCGCTGCGCGAGCCGCTCGCGCTGACCGACTTTGATGATGTCGACGCCTCGCCGGTGCGCTGCCTGAACCCCGACGCCTCCCGGGCGATGGTGGCCGAGATCGATGTCCTGCGCAAGCGCAACGAGTCCCTCGGCGGGTGCTTCGAGGTGCGGGCCTTCGGCCTGGTGCCCGGCCTGGGCAGCCACGTCTCCTGGGAGGAGCGCCTGGACGGCCGGCTGGCCATGGCCATCCTCTCCATCCAGGCGATGAAGGGCGTCGGCATCGGCGACGGCTTCGAGCTTGCCGGGCGCCCGGGCTCCGAGGCCCACGACGAGATCTTCCACAGTCCGCAGCGCGGCTTCTATCGCGTCACCAACCGGGCCGGCGGGCTGGAGGGCGGGATGACCAACGGCGAGCCGCTGGTCATCCGGGCAGCGATGAAGCCCCTGCCCACCCTCACCAAGCCGCTGCGCTCGGTCGACATCGCCACCCACGAGCCGGCGCAGGCCCTGCGCGAGCGCACCGACTCCTGCACCGTGCCCGCCGCCGGCGTGGTCGGCGAGGCCATGGTCGCGCTCGTGCTGGCCGACGCCTGCCGGGTGAAGTTCGGGGGTGACCACATCGAGGACGTGCTCGCCGCGCTCCACGCCTACCGTCGGCGCATCGATTGGCATGCCGACCGGTCCGGCGCCCCGGGCTCCGACGGCCCGCCCGGCGCCGCAGACCCGGCCGGCGCCCCGGGCGCCGACGGGGCTCCCCGCGCGGACGGCCCCCCCGACGGATCCCCGGCGGCAGGCACGCCCGCTGCCCACGCCTCCGGCTGACCCGCGGTGGCCCTTGTCCTGATCGGCTTCATGGGGGCGGGGAAGTCGACGGCTGCCGCCGAGCTGGCCCGCCGCCGGGGCGGCCGCGCCCTCGACACCGACCGCATGCTCGAGGCCGAGCTCTCGGAGTCGATCGCCGCCGCCTTCGCCCGCGAGGGGGAGAGCGCCTTTCGGGCCCGCGAGGAGCGAACCGTTCTCCGGGCCCTGGACCGGGCGGGTCCGCGCGACGCCGTCGCCCTCGGCGGGGGCGCCCCGACCATCCCGGCGGTACGGGCCGCGCTGCGAAAGCACACCGTCGCCTACCTCCAGCTCGACGCCGACACCGCCTGGCGGCGGGTGTCGACGTCGCCGACGGTCAGGCCCTTGGCCCGTGATCCCGTCGCCTTCCGGGCGCTGCACCGCAGCCGGGAGCCGATCTACGCCGCCGCGGCCGACGCCTACCTCCCGGGCGACGAACAACTGGATCCGATGGCCCTCGATGCCGCCGCGAGCCTGCCCGATCGCCCGCGGGGCACGCGCCTGGTCTGGGCCCGCGCCGCGTCAGGTTCGCATCCGGTGTGGGTGGGACGCGGCCTGCTGCGCCCCGGCGTCGACTGGGGACCGGGGGCCGGCGCCTGCTGGCTGGTGGCCGACGAACGGGTCATCGACCTGCACGCGGCACGCTTGCCGGTTCGTGCCGGCGAGCTGCTGCTGGCCGCCGGCGAGGAGCACAAGACCCTGGACCAGGCCCAGCGCGTGTGGCGCTGGCTTGCCGAGTCGGGCGCCACCCGCGCCGACGCCGTCGTGGCTCTGGGCGGAGGGGTGATCGGCGACCTGGCCGGGTTCTGTGCCGCCACCTACCAGCGCGGCGTGCCCGTGGTCCAGGTCCCGACCACGCTCGTGGCTCAGGTCGACTCGGCGTTGGGGGGTAAGACGGGCGTGGATCTGCCCGAGGCCAAGAACTACGTCGGCGCCTACCACCAGCCAGCCGAGGTTCTCGTCGATCCCGAGCTGCTGGAGACCCTCGCCGACGCCGAGCAGGCCGCCGGCTACGCCGAGGTGGTCAAGACCGCCCTGATCGCCGGCGGGTCGCTCTGGGACAGGGTTCGCGCCGGTGCCGCGGTCGACGAGCAGACGATCGTCGGGTGCGTGCGTACCAAGCTCGGCGTGGTGGCGGGCGACGAGCGTGACGCGGACTCGCGCCAGGTCCTCAACCTCGGACACACCATCGGTCATGCCCTCGAGACGGTGACGAGCTACGCCCGCCTGCGCCACGGCGAAGCGGTCGGCCTGGGACTGCTCGCGTGCCTGCGGCTGTCGGGCGCCGAGGCCCTGCGCAGCGAGGTGGGAGCCCTGCTCGCCGCCGCCGGGCTCCCCGTTCGCCTCGACGGAGTCGATCCCGAGGCGGTGCTCCTCGCCACCCGCCGGGACAAGAAGCGACTGGGCCCTCGCGTGCCGTTCGTCCTCCTGGCCGAGCCGGGATGCCCGCAGGTGGGGCGCGACGTCGATGACGACGCCGTCCGGGCCGCGGTGGAGGAGTTGACCCGGTGAACGGCGTTCCCCTGCGCATCGAGGTGCTCCACGGAGTGAACCTCGACCAGCTCGGCCGGCGCGACCCGGTCCAGTACGGCGGACTCGATCTGCCCGAGCTCGAGCGGCGGATCACAGCGTTCGGCGACGAGCTGGGCCTGGTCATCTCGTTCTTTCAGACCAACCATGAGGGCGAGTACGTCGAGCGCGTCCACCGGGCCGCCGAGGTGGCGGATGGCATCCTGCTCAACCCGGGCGCCTGGACGCACTACGCCTGGGCCCTGCACGACGCGGTGGAGCTGGCCGGCGTGCCCGCCGTCGAGGTCCATCTCTCCGACGTCCATGCCCGGGAGGCCTGGCGCGCGGTCTCGGTGCTCGCGCCGGTCTGCCTGGCCACCGTGAGCGGACGGGGGGTCGAGGGCTACGGCGAGGCGCTGGGGCGGCTGCGCGCCGCCCTCGTCGGCTGATCTGGCAGGCTCGTCGGATGGCCGCCGTCGCCAGCCGCACCGATCGCCTGACCGGCCGGCTCGCCGAGCGCGAGCTCGATGCGCTCCTGGTCACCGAACCCCTCGACGTCCGCTACCTGAGCGGGTTCACGGGCGACAACGCTCTGGTCGTGGTCGGCCCCGACGCCCGGGTCTTCGTCACCGACTTTCGCTACGTCGAGCAGGCGGCCGATCAGGTGCGCGGCTTCGACCGCCGCGAGGGCAGCCGCGACCTGCTCGACGCCGTCGGGCCAGCGCTCCCCGACCGCTCGACCCTGCGCCTCGGCTTTGACGACGAGCGCATGTCCGTGCGCACCCATGCACGGCTGGGAGAGCTGCTGGGCGCCGGTGTCGAGCTGGTGGGCGCCGGCGGCGTGGTCGGCGCCCTGCGCGCGGTCAAGGCTCCCGACGAGCTCGAGCGGATCGCCGCCGCCGCGGCGCTGGCCGATGAGGCGCTCGGCGAGGTCCTCGGCACCGGACTGGCCGGTCGGGCCGAGCGCGACGTGGCTCTGGCCCTCGAGCTGGCCATGCGCCGCCGGGGGGCCGAGGCGCTCAGCTTCCCGCCCATCGTGGCCTCAGGACCCCATGGTGCCCTGCCCCACGCCGAGCCCCGGCCGGTCATCATCGAGTCCGGATGCCTGGTCACCGTCGACTGGGGTGCCCAGCTCGACGGCTACTGCTCGGACTGCACGCGCACGGTCGCCTGCGGCACGCCCGGGGGAGAGGCGCGCGAGATCCACGCCCTCGTGCTGGCCGCGCAACAGGAGGCGGTCGCGGCGGTGGGCGCCGGGCGGGGCGGGCGCGAGCTCGATGCGGTTGCCCGTGACCGCATCGTGGCCGCCGGCTACGGCGAGCGCTTCGGCCACGGCCTGGGCCACGGCGTCGGCCTCGAGGTCCACGAGGCCCCCCGGCTCTCGCGGCTTTCGGAGGACACGCTGCTGGCCGGAAACGTTGTTTCTGTCGAACCGGGTGTCTACCTGCCTGGACGCCTGGGCGTCCGGATCGAGGATCTCGTCGTGGTGCGCGACGGCGGCTGCGACGTGCTCACCCACGTCGATCGCGGGCTCGAGCCGTTCTAGTGCGCGCTGCCGATCGTTCTCATCGCGGCGCTCGCCTACCGGTATCGCTGGGTCACCGATGACGCGTTCATCGACCTCCGCGTCGTGGCGCACGTCCATCACGGGCTGGGACACGGTTCCTTCAGGCAACCGCCTTCGCCAGTGTCCGAGCAGCGTTCGCCACCGCGATATGGTCCATCGTCAGAGGATCGATTTGGGCGATGCTCTGGTCAATCTCCCATAGGCAGTACACGCGCCACTGCGGGCGGTGAAATGACCACCAGCGAATGCCGTTGTACGTCCCTTCTCGGTAGATCCTCAGCGCCAACGCCTGCGTGTACGGCCGGTGGCGCTCGATTACCTGCGATGGACGGACGCCGAGGTCAACGAGTCGTAGGGGATCGTCCAAGTCAACGTACGGCAGGTCGTCGGGGAGATCGCAGATCCCGAGCGCCTTGCGCGAGCCAGCGATCAGCGGGAACTCGAACATCTCATCTCGCCAAGTGGAGAGGTGTGCGAAGCTCACCCCTACCGCACTAACGGCTTCGGCCGCCATGTACCACGCTAGGTAGTGCGCGGGGTTGTCGAACCGCCCGGCCCCCTGCGTTCGGTGAACGTAAAGCGGGTGTCCGGGCTCCCCTGTCGATGCCGTGGGCAAGTACGGGAAGACCCGGTACAGCAGCACGTCCGCAGCTCAGACGTACGCGCCGCTGATTGTCGCCTTTAGTGCGTCGATAACTTCGGGCGAGCCTCGCTGCAGCAGCACCTTGATCGGCTGAGCACCGTCAAGGAACCCATTGCTCGTGGTCATCCAATCCATCACGACCGCAGGATCCCAAGCCTGCACAGCAAGCGCTACGACATGGTCGAGGTCTAGCAGCTTCGAGGCAATCTCGGGGCTAGGGACCTCTTTGCCCGACCTCCAACGCGAGGGCTGACTAGCCGCCACGCCCAATGTCCGCGCGAGCTTAGTCACCCCACCCACGGTGTCGATGAGGAACTGGGTCCGCTCGACCGGACGCCAGGCGGGCGACCCCTTGCGTGGCTCTAGGAGCGTGGGTCACTATCCACTCAAGAGCCCGTTTTGGCCCGGGTCCGGGGGTCAAATCACCAGAGGCGATCGCTCGGAGGGCCGCAGAATGGCTCTCAGCGTCTCGTTAA
>JAABUY010006654.1_pt1 | contig 11245 bp, 11 predicted proteins | sample 5560271 | NCBI WGS metagenome assembly JAABUY01 (sample SAMN10711886, study PRJNA513374) | rock metagenome | isolation source: Antarctica rocks | place: Antarctica: Victoria Land, University Valley
AGCGGCAGACACATCATCTGAGCAGCTGCCGTCAGATGCGCTCCTTCAGACTTGGCACAGACTCAGGCTAGCAGTGCTGCACAGCATCTGGACAGCGTCTCAGATTGCTCAGGCCAGCCAGCCAACCCAACCTTCGGATACCTCAGAGCCGGACGCGATACTGGCGTCATCTCCTTCATCACAACAAGCTTCACTATCATCATCATCTACCTCACGCCATGGCCACTTGGCGAGACAGCTCGCATTGAAGACTGTCGAGGCCATGATTCACAATGACTGGACGAAGTGCAATGACAACATCAAGCAGATTTCTGGAGTCTGCTCTAGTTGGTTACGGGGAAAGGATCCCAGCATGACTCTTTTTTTTGTTTTTTTTTTGTTTTTGTTTTTTTGGGTGGGAGAGCTGTTCATTACACCTACATGGACATGCAACGAAAGAAACCACAAGTGTCAAACGGAAGGCCATCCACAGCCGAAGCTGCAAGCTAACCTCACTACTTGGGTAGAGGCAGACACAAAAGTCTGCAAAGAGGCAACATGTCAGGCAAAACAAGCAGCCCACAAGGCAGTTGTTCACCAGCCCACAGCCAAGCCTGTTCATTTTCAAGAAACAAAGCATCACCTCTGCCCCAATCAACCCAACATAGCTGTCAAGATCACAAGTATAATGTCCATGGCAAGCAATGCCCGCAAGGGGCAAGTAAAATGTCCTGGCGCCAAGACGACCAGCCATGATGGCAGGGCCGGTCATGTCATGACACATATGTGCCACCCGAGTAAAGCAAGCAGAATGGCAAGTGTGACCATACAAGTGCACCCCGGCAACTGGCATAGCGCTTTGGCCGGCTAAATTGCCGAGCCAAGCAATGTCGTTCTAGTCGTCCTAGAGTACGGTGGCCCGTGAAAACGTGCGAGAAGAGAAACAAGCAAGCAAAGCCGAACGCACTTCGCCAAAGTGGGCACATCACTATGCCGAGCCCAACTCGACTTCCAAGACATGGTGGCTTTCATGTTTGCTGGATGCTGCCGACTACAACGCTTTTGCTTTGTAATGAAGTCATTATCTTGCTCGTTTGTATGGCATTTGGCTGAATTATGCTTTTTGCAGGACAAAGCTTTGACAGTCCGGGTGGCAGCACTACAAATAAAGTAGCAACAAAAAGTTCCCCGATATGAATTTGTAGCGCTACTTCGAAGGCTGTCACTGCGACAGGCTCTTATACAAATGATCTTCTGAGATGGCCTGGGTCCAGTTCAAGATGTGTTGTTAGCCCAGACATTCGAGTTTGGTGTGATCATCGCATTCTCTTCAGGTTGTAACTAATATCCCTCCCTCCAAACAAAAAGAGAAGAAAATGAAATGAATTGGCTGTGCCCAGGGCCCTGCTGTGGCCTGGCAGGATATCTAACAATCATTCACAGAGCTGACAACGGAAGCAGCCAAGGCGATGATAAGGCCTCTCAAAGCTGCTCATCTAGCGAATGCTGTAAGGCTTACATGCTCAATGCCTTGCTGCATTTTTGAGTCAGTTCAAGTTGAGAAGCAACCCGGCCGCTTTGCCTCCTAAATCTGCAAATCCAGCTGGGCGCTGACCAGTTGGCGGCGATTAGAACAAGTCAACATACAATAATGTACAAAGTACAACACCACTATCCACCATGAACACAGCAACTTAATGTCAGCTTCAACATCAAGAGCCATGCGGCAACATGAACACTGCAATAGACTGGTCTTTGGGCGTGCACACAAACGGTTGATCTGCCTTTGCCCGATCCAATGTGACTGCAATCCTGTGATGATCAATCCAGCTCAACCCCTCAACTGTGCAATATATCATGTCACAGTTGTTGTCTCGAGGAAAGTGATAGACTTTGCCCAAACCGGCGAATTCCATGGGCCCAAAGTCGAATTCCCCAACCCAGAGTGCAGAGTTCTCCTGCAGTAGTCATGTTTTGTACCTCAGCACAGCAGGCAAGTTTTTATCAGATGCACATCTGTTTGGGTGTCTCAAGCAGTCTGCCCTTGCCAAAGGCCTGTTCTTGCAGATTGCATCGCAAATCATTTTGCATGCTGCCACAGGAAAGTCTGAAATGTCATGGCTATACTTCAACTCCTGTCTTGACAACCAGCATACGGTTCTACCTGAGATACAATGCCAAAGCGCTTGCCACTGAACGCCATGCCAGAGTAGTCTGTGAAGGCTGCTGTTGAGGGAACATGCACGGTCTTGATTGGTACCCATCTGCAAACAGCAATTAGATCATGACCTTAGAACATATGGCAGTTTGTTGAATGTGTGTGCAAATTACAGGATTCCATTACCTTATATAAGCCACATGGCGTAGGAGTTGTGATGTGGCTGCAATCATGTGAGTCTACTACACTGCTGTTATGTTGGTCTGGTCAGTGCTTGTGACTGGACCAAGTAGGACTGTATGATGTTTGTAAGGCCACAGTCCTACGGGCTTATGCTTTATACAGCAGCTGCTGAAGCAAAACTTTGTGCAGCATGCTGTCTAATCAATGCATTGCCAAAGCCATATGCATGAGATTGATCAAGGACACATTGTGATGCATTTGCACAATCATAAGTGAACAAAGGGAGGAAATCTGGACAGTATGCACGGCGTAACTGATGCCCCTTCGGTTGCACAATACTCTCACGAATGGTCGTTCACACTTCATGATTTGCAAAATCAAGACCAGTGACACCAAGCATGGCGTGCAGTCTTGCAACGTTGCTATAATGGCACAAAAGGATACTTGTGTGTTTTGTAAGGCACAGCAGAACTGTGCATGCTTGACCTCTGCTCTATGATGCACTTGCCATACAAGTAGCATACCATTGTGAAGCGAGATAAATCACTTCTCTGAATGGCCGCTAACACTGGAAGGGTTGTAGATTTTCCAGCAAAGCATACAGCCTTGTTGTGCACATGGGGTAACTGGTACAAAGAATACTTGGTGAACTTACTTGCAAACAGTGTTGTCATTGGCGTCTGTCTCGAGCTGTGAGATAATTAGGCGCCCATTGCCTGCCTTTTTGCCTCTCTTGCCGCCAACACAGAAGTTGCCCTCGCACAAGGCAAAAAGAAATTTACCTGCAGCACAAGCACATCTAGTCTGTTTCACCATAATGAAAATTGAAATATGCTGTTACAGCAGATTGCAGCGTGGCCAGAGATGAGCTTGGATGATGCATTTATGAGCAGGTGCAATTGAACGTGATCATTGCAACTAGAACATGCCTTGCTCCCCAGCGTCGTAGTATTGTATGCTCTCAACCCCCTTGTTGGCATGAGACAGCTCTAGATCCATGTTACATGCCCTCATAGATCGGTAGGCTGTGTTTGTGGGGAAAAGCATTAGTTCCTCAACCAGTGGCTTCAATGTATTGTCTGCATTATACATATATGAAGGTCAATACAGTATGCAAATACTGCAATTCAAAGCTGCATTTGTGACTCAGACATCCCCAAATGCACCATGTGAGAGCAAAATTACACCTGTGAACCAGTAGCGTGTTGCCATGCACCCCCTCATTAGGACGCAGCAGCAAGGTTTGCTTTGGGACAATACTTCTCTGTGACATGAGCTGTGCCAAGTTGGCATATGTGACTGGTCAACGTATCCAGGCTGTGTATCTCAATCCAGGAAGCATTTTGCATTTGCTGCGCACGCATTCATTTGCAATGGTTCGGGTGTGACAAGACGATGAGTCTGCTTCAATTGCACCGCAGTTTTGCATGGCTGGGGAGACATTCCCAAGGCATGTGCACATCTCATCATTGCCCTGTGCAACATTGATTGCATATCAAAAACGTTGCACATGCACATTGTCATAGTACTGTGTACAGCGCTCACCTGCATGCATGTGAGACTCTTGGACAACCAGGAAGGTGTTGGTATCAGGCCTGCACAGGAACAAGAATGCCGTGCACTAATCTAAACTAAAGTGAACTAATGTGAATTAATGTCAGATTTATGCCTTTCAGCATGACACACTCTGTCTTACTGGTGCAGCTCAGAGCACTTCATCCACTTGCTATTATGAGTGTCTTGGCATTAAAGCATGCAGAACAACACTGGGGCATGATGCAATGGCAGGGTGGATGTAGTGTCAGTATTTATTGATTTCGAATGTGTGAACTTTTTACTACAAGCGCTGGTGTCACCTGTAAGTGATGCCTTCAAATTGCGACTCCTCACCAATTTCTCCTGCCAGGAGATTGGTTTCAGACATCATTTCCAACTTGTCATTGACAACGCCAAGACTTCGGTGACTGCACCAATACAATGCCACATTGTTGCAGGCCTGTAGCTGTAGTTGTTCCAGACAAGAAAGCTGGTACACTTTTGGCGCTGCACCTGTCAAACACGACATAGTAAGTATCATTGACGTGCACCAAGCCGCTGGCCTCGAATTTGCTTTCTCCCTGCAGGTCTTGAAATAGGCCAGCAAAAGGAATTTCTTTTACGAGCTTCAGGGACTGCTTGCGCCAGTCCGTCTGCTCACAGATGCTTTTCTTGCTATGCCGATGGTGCCTGTCGAAAGCTAGCAGGTCAAAAATAGTGTTGGCGCGGTCTAGTAACGATGCTTTGGTGTCGGAAGCCAGCACGGAGCCCTGCAGTAGGGCTTGACCGATCAAGACAACTGTCAGTATGCAGGGCACCATCGCGCAGACAGATGGCGCCGACAGTTGATGAAGGCCAACTGGAAATAGAGACTTGCAGCAGTAAAGTAGCCGCACATGCGCCAATACCCCGCGGTATTGCAGTATGAGCTGCAGCTGAGGTCAAGTTTGCATGCTTGCAGTGAGTCACTTGGGCTCCACGTGACCTTGCCGCAGCTGACCGCCACGACTCAGTCATTCAGATCAAGATCGCGCAAAAGATAAGACCGCTCGTGCCTTTGATTGTTGCTGCCAGAGCGTGACCTACTGAACGATTGCGCTGATCTCGACACAGGCCAACATGCTGCTGCAGAAGAGCTTCCTCGGGAGCGCCGTTGGCAAGCCCAGTTTGGAGCTAAAGGTGCAAGCGCATGCATACTTGATCAAGCGTGATTTTGTGCACCGATACACACTTGCGGGGTCCACAGCAAGGTCCCGCCAAGTGTAAGCGATGTTTCATTATGGCATTGCTGCGTACGCAGGCGAGCAATGGCTCGCGTACCGTGATGAAAGGTGCCGCAAACAAACTCGCTGGCAAGGCCAAGTCTGCTACTAAGCAAGCTGCAAGCAAGGCAACACAATCGGCGAAGAAGGTCGCTAAGAAGGCACCAACGTCCCCACCAAAGGGGGCCCGCAAGACCGTCAGGCAGGCGCTGCTGCAGCTGCTATTGAATAACGTGCCCAGCATTAGCAGGCACTGACTTGCTTTTGTGCGACTTGCAGGAGTCGGTTGGGCTGGTAAGTGGAACAGGGCTCCCATTGTTGCAACATCAGTGTCACAACACTACCTTTACTGCTGCCTCGAATCGCACATCATCACAGCTGTACCGTGGCTGTGACTAAAGTTGCAGTGATACAGGTGGGGCCCTGACACTGCAGAGTCCGGCAGCAACCCATGGTATGGCCCTAACAGAGCAAAGTTTCTAGGTGAGCCATGAAGTAATCAACGTCAAGGACTGCGCTGCTTCAGCATTGCACTTCTGCCTGCAGTACTGTGAATCGACGCGTGTGTCGTGTGTAATGTGACAGGACCATTCACAAGCCCTCCGGACTACTTAACAGGAGAGTTTGCTGGTGACTATGGCTGGGTAAGTGTGCCAACTTCAGCAGCAGCTACTTGCTTTGGTTCATGCCTGGTCTGTCAAGCTGCAGTGACATCTGCATGGTCTGGATCAATTGGCAAAGCAGTGCATACACACCACACATGTGACATACATTCACAGCTATTCACAAGCCCAACAGAAATCACAACACTGTTTGATGCTTCATGTCACACTTCATGTCACACAAGTAGCCTACAACAATGGCTAGCTGCACGCAAGCTGCGTGCAACAGGCTGTCCATGACCTATTTGACATCAGCCACTGCCAAGCTTGCACCAGTGTATGTTCTGTTGCAACATGAGCAGTTCATTGCAATTGCAGCCACTCTGGCTCGGCATCAAGCAAGACATGTTGCGCCGAAGCTGTGCAGCATGCTGCAGGACACACAAGGGCTGTCAGCAGACCCCAAGACCTTCTCCCGCTACAGGGTCATTGAGGTGCTGCATGCACGCTGGGCCATGCTGGGAGCCCTCGGCTGCATCCTTCCTGAGGTGGACCCTTGCTTGTTTGTGCATTGAAACGCGCTGATCACTTTGCAGGCTTGCTGGATCGTGACACACAGTCTTGGGGACAGTCTGACTTGTGCACCTTTAAGACTGAACAAGTGAGTTGATGTGCGGCGCAGTCATCTTATCCTTGCATGCCAGGCTGTCACAACCAGATCAAAAACGGTCAGATGTTGTTTCTGCATCTTGCTGAGTTGCATGTTCATCATCATTGCACATCCCCAAACAACATTGGCATCGTTTGAAGTATCATTCACTACATCAGACACTATTTCAGAGGCACAAAACAGCTGTCATGAAGCTTGTGTGTTAGCAACTTTCACTCTGCATGCGTGTCAAGCGTTGCTTGTTGCTGACTTGTGCAGTACTTGGAGAAGTTCCAAGGCATCAAGTTCCAGGAGCCCGTGTGGTTCAAGGCCGGAGCTGTCATCCTGAACGAGCCCCTGAACTACCTGGGCCAGGACAACCTGGTGGGTGCCAGGAGCATCATCGCCACCCTTGCTGTCCAGGCAAGCCGTCTTCACTCTTCTTCATATGCTGTACAGAATGTAGTTGTGCTAGAAGCGGTGCACTTCCCATCAGGCGGTAGAATGGCAAGTCCTCCACACATTCAAGACAGATTGGCTGAACCATTGCTGCTCTGACTGTCCAGGTAAGCAAGATGTGTAGTGCAGTGCATGATGCTGCTGTACCTCCAGCAGTGTAGAAAGGCTACACCTGTCTCAACATTGTTCAACAGCATACGCATCAGGCAGCTCAGCCCACATGTTGTTGCTCACTATGCAAGCCAGGCATGCTGTCCTTGCATTTTTTTAGAGCTCATTGCACGTCTTTGCATACTGGAAATGGCATGAGGTGTCAGCATGTGATGGGGCATTGGCTGAGCGTGATGTTGGTGGTGATAAGGTCTGTCTTGAGACTTTATCTTTGTGTATGGGTTTTGGTTGTGAAGTCTTGTTCTGGTCAGGAACCACCGAGATGATACACATCAATGGATGTGGCATTTCATTGCCTGATGTATGACAGATGCATGTGTCCCAGGGGTTGCACTGGACAGGCTCAACCCTGAGTCTGGTCTTGGCAGCGCCAGAAAAGGCCCAAGTTCTGCAGCGTCTTATGTGCATTTGTGATCAGACATTGCCATGCAGGTAGTGCTGATGGGTCTGGTGGAGGGATACCGTGTGAACGGAGGACCTCTGGGGGAGTCTGTAGATCCCCTCTACCCTGGGGGGTGGTTTGACCCCCTGGAGTTTGCCTCAGACCCTGTGAGTGGCAACCTCAATGCTTTCCGGCACCATCTGCATGATACACAATCATGAAAGTCTGTGGATAATTGCATCAGCATTGTCATCAGCAGTTGACCCCAGGCCCAAGTGCATCAGTCATGGAGATGCTGCAGTCATCTAAGACTCATGACAGTTGACCAATAGTTTGCGCATGCTGTCATGTGTCACAGTTGATGTCCTGACAGCTGTAGTCATTGCGCAAGCAGTCTTGAGTATGTGTTGGCATTGTGCTGTGCAGGACAGCTTTGCTGAGCTGAAGGTCAAGGAGATCAAGAATGGCAGGTGATTGTCACACCACCAGTCCATCTGTTGTGCTCGTGATTGACGAGTGCGCTAGCTAGAGTCTTGCTGCATCCAGTTTTTGCTGTCTGTGAATGCAACAGTAGGTGTTTGAAAGTGGCAAATGTCATGCATCAACAGTGAATACTGATTGGTGTGGTTGTTGTGCAGGTTGGCCATGTTTGCAATGTTTGGCTTCTTTGTTCAAGCCATTGTGACTGGCAAGGTGAGCTGCCTCTGATGACTGAACATCACTTTGAATGCCCTTGAGCTCTAAGCAAGGCACAGCAGCATACATGTACTAAATGCTTGGTGTGCCCTCAGCTTGCATCTGCAAGCTGTGGGTGCTTCACAACGTGCTGCAGACAGAGTACCACAGGCATTCATCTTTGTACAATCAAGTGCTAATGTGGTGTGAAGCAAAAGTATGCTTACTGCACGTGTACAATGTACACACGTTTTTAGTACAAGGGGAATCAGTATTATACAGCCCTCAACAAAGTCTTTTGGTGTAGGGGCCTCTGGAGAACCTGCTTGAGCACATTGACGACCCATTCGGCAACAATGGCCTCACCCTAGACACAGCTTCTAAGTTTACCCCAGGCAACTGAGCAGAATGCGTAGTACATTCTTTTGTGACGAAGCTTTTTGTCTGTGGTTTGGTGATGCATGTGTGCCTGCTACAACGTATTCTTTACCATTTGTTTGACATTAAGCAGAGTGATAGTCATACTTGAGAGCCATAAACGCCGTTTCTGTAATTAGCCAGCATGTAGAACAATCTGTGCCTAGAGCGGTGTTTTTGTTTGTCTCAGCAGTCCTAGAAAAGGCAACAGACTGCATCAATCACGTGATCACCTCGGTCCACCAGGACATCACAGCTGTCAGTGCAGGCAGGATGCACGAGCATGTCTTTTGCACACTGTCAGACTATTCAAAGGGAGCACGTAGCATCACAGCAGCTTTCATAAATTTCAGCCAGCTGTTGCTATATGAGTCTCTAGTCTGATCTGATACGAACTCTAAAGAAGCCACCCAAGACTTTGGCCAGGTGACTAAATCAGATTACAGCTGATAAAGATGTTCATTGCTGATGGCAAACCTATGAGTATATATGTTTGGTGTACATGTTGACCCTGAGAAAAGGCGCTATCCTGACTTGAAAACTCATTGTACACAATTGATTTGGACATGTACCATCAAGGTGCATACATCTGTGTTGGGCGCAAGAGCAGAGTTCACACAAAGCGCTTCACTCCTGCAGCAGGAGTGAACGCAACTTGGGAACAGCAGCTTTCATTGCTGCTGTGTGCCAGTCATCCTCATAGTGACGCCTGTCAGCACCTTGCTTTGGGTTCCTCATGTAGCCAAGCACATCAGAGCTGCCCCACCCCCCAAACTGCTGCTGTGAGCCTTGAAGCTAGTTATGACGGCTGTATCGTTCTGAATGACGGCCATTAGCAGCATGTCTCTCCAGAAGCAAGGAATGACAGTGTCGGGTGAGCCCTGGTATCTGCTGTTGCCACTTGAGTCTGAGACAACGTAGCTGGGGTCATAGCAGCAGGTGAAATCTGCTCTACAGTTGTCGTGTTGTCAATAACCTGGCTTTCAATGAAAACCAAGCACTCCTGGGTAGTAGCCAGCTGCATGCCACCCAGGAGTGGCAATCTTGCCTGAGGCTGCGTTTCAACTCCTTGGCTTGCCCACATAGGCTGGCTTGGTGTCCAGCGAAATTGACCATCTGATCAACATCATCTTTCGCTTTGAAGTCGCTGATAGCCTGCTGGACGACGTCTCTGCAAGCTGCGTCATCTACTCCAGGAAGTACATGCTGATTGAGCAGTTTGACGTATTCATCTTGTGGCAAGACTACAGCTGCTTCTGTGAGCACTGCTGATACTTTGCTTGGCAAGCACAGTGTGCACAGCCGTTGGAGCACTACGTATGGGAGGCATTGTGTGAGGTGTACAAGCCCTACGTTGAGTTTGATCTTGCGCGATCGAGCAGCTGGTTTTTGTGTAAAAAACGTCGAGGCCCCGTTCAAAGCAACATGCTGAGCACAGCATGACACTGGTCCTTTGCAACAGTCACAGCTGAAACATATGCAACTGTGCTTGGACTGATCCTGGAGATTCTCTGCACCTGAAACATTGTTGAGCACTTGGTGCCAAAATGACAAAATGATACTTGCCGTCAGAACAGTAGCTAAACGTTCTGTTGCAGCGTTAGCATCGATCAATTTGAGCTTACCTGGTAGCAGGGTTGGGCTTGAAAGAATTGTCCCACCCTCCCTCTTCTGCTTGCTTCCAGTGGCCATGAGACTTCTAAGGGCCAAATGCTGGTGTATTTGCATCAGACTTGGTAACCCACCATTATTCATGGCCAGGTTTGCTTAGCTGAATGAATGATGTGAGCATTACATGCAGTGATTTAAGAAAGTGTCACATGTTGAAGCAACGTGTTAAAGCAAGGTTCTAGAAGTCAGCAGCATACGCTACAATGGTTTTTCAGTAGCTTTTGACGTCAGCGGTTCTATTTGACATTGACATAGCCTCCGAGATGCATTTCAATGCATTTCAGTGCATTGCGCAGCCGCACACAGCCTTGCATGACTGCATACTGTATCTGCCACAATACCTATGATCCAGGCATTTCACCAGGCTCTGCAAATCAGTGCATCCTTGGGGACGTGTATCTGAGATCCAATCTATCAAGGAAAGCAAGGTTCTAGATCTAGACCAACGTGTTGAAGCAATGTGTACTTGACTTCAAAGAACAGAGCTCTTAATCGGAAGGATACTTGCTGCAAAAGAGGATCTTGCCTGCCTGTCACCACATTGTACACAGCGTTGCCTCAACATTGTACAAAGACATGTACATAGCTTGCCATGCGTACATGCTTATATTACAGGTGGAACAATATTGATAGTAACGACGGTGTGCGCCTGAACCATGTCATTGCATTGACAAGCAGGTTGACATATATGTATGAGCATATCGTCATGCACAACGGCCTACAATAATGCTACCATGACGAAACATCCCATACAAACTTTGAACTGTCCACTTCGACTGCAGATATCATGCATCGATGCCAATGACCTCTGTGCATGCATGTGAGGTCTCACTAAAGAAGAAGAAGAAGAAGAAGAAGAAGAAGAAGAAGAAGCGACAACTGTCGTTGCCATGGTTGAAGTCGGACTTCTGGTCCGCTTGCGCTCCTTAAGACGTTTCTGGATGCTAACGACTACGTCAGCGAGCTTGTCAACAGTATCTATCATCCCTATGCACGTCCATATTCTACTTGGACTGATCAGGACATACGCTCGTATAGTGTGTTTGGGTCTTGACCGCTGAAGACGCGAGCAGATTCGGCGCTTTATCACCTCGCAGTATC
>JAABUY010006655.1_pt1 | contig 11245 bp, 9 predicted proteins | sample 5560271 | NCBI WGS metagenome assembly JAABUY01 (sample SAMN10711886, study PRJNA513374) | rock metagenome | isolation source: Antarctica rocks | place: Antarctica: Victoria Land, University Valley
ACGCGGTCTCGGGGTGTCCTGGTTGGAGTCAGTGAGGCCTCGGATGTCATCTGAAGATTTTCGAATCGACCAGGTCATGACGTCAAGTGCCGGTCTCCGAAGATGTCAACACGGGGTACACCCCAACCACACAGTTTCGACGGGCGGCAAATCCCGTGCGTCTGGGGTCCCGATCCACCTACTGACACAGTTCGTGTTGAAGGTCTAGACATGGCGGGACAGGTTGTCGGGTACGCGCGTGAGCAGCGTCGAGCTGCCCTGAAGCCGTGGGTGGGAGGCGCGAAGTTTGTTGAGCGTCTCTGGGAATGACGACCGCGGGGTGTGCCTCGTCATTGAGTTCTCCGAACCGCCGCAGTGTGACCACCAGCTCGGGCAGCACCGGACTCAGCGCTTGCCTGCCGCCATCCCCAGCACCGCCCAGCGAGACACCAGGGGCGCAACCACTTTCGGCTCGTAATTCGGTGTCCGCGGCATCCGGGCTCGGACGATCCTCGGCGTCATTGCCTGCGCAAACACCTTCGTCACAGCCCTGCGCTGGCCCTAACCGACCGGACCAACCGGATCCGGCAGGCGCCGCACGCGCGGGCACTTTCAGATGAGGCAGCGACTACCCCCACGCGCTCACCCGGCGAACCAGCCTTCACCGATCTCATCCGCATGGCCGCACACGACCTGGCGCCCGATCTGCACTCGCACCTCGAGTTGAACCGTTTGTAGGCCGGGGCCGTGATACGGGTAGAGCCACCTTTAGGTACTAGCGGAGGCAACCCGGCGCATGGCCACTGCACCGAAGGCCGGGCCGATAGCCAGCGCTGCGAGTGCGACGTGCCAGGACGTGGCGGCGACGAGTGTGGGGACTAGCCACAGGGTGAACACGGTCGTGAGGTAGCCAAGGGCGAGCTGCAGCGAGAGGGCGCTTCCCACGTAGTCACCGTCGGCGCTCTCGGTCACCAGTGCCGAGAACTGGGCGGAGTCGGCGATGACCCAGAAACCCCAGAACACGCACAGCGCGACGACGACGAAGACGGGAAGCAAGGTGTAGGTGATGCTAAGGATGAGCGCGGCCCCACCGGAGAGAACCAGACAGATGAAGGCGGCTGGTGCCCGTCCTTTTCGGTCGCTGAGCACTCCACCGACCAGGCATCCGACGGCGCCGATCCCAATGCACAGGAACGCGAGGCCGGAGGCGAGGGCCTGCGGGTTCGACGATGCGGCGATGGCGGGCAGCGTGGCGAGGAACGCTCCGACCCCGGCCCACATCGCGTACAGCTCCCACATGTGTCCGACGTAGCCGAGGTTGGCCAGCGCGACATTACGGTTGCGCAGTGAGGCGAAGGCGCCGCTGATGCTGACCTGGCGGCGCGGGAACGGGTATGACCCCTGTCCGTGGACCACCGTGATCAGCAGGCCGCCGAGGGCGGTGAGGATGCTGGTCACGGCGATGACGAGGTGCCAGTCGAGGTCTCCGAACACGTTGACCAGGTGCGGGAGGGCTGAGCCGAGCGTGAGAGCGCCGACCATCACCCCGAGTGCCTTGCCGCGACCGGACTGGAACCAGGTGGAGACCTCTTTGATTGCCGGCGGGTAGACCGCTGCGAGGAACATCCCGGTGAGCAGTCGCAGCGGAAGCGCGGTGGCGAGACCTGATGAGAGCAGCAGTCCCCCGTTGCAGACGGCGGCGCCGAGTGCGCCGGCGCACATGAGCCGCCTGCTGGGTACGGCGTCGGCGATGCCGACCATCGCAGAGACAACGGCACCGACGACGAACCCCAGCTGGACCGCGATCGTCAGCAGCGACGTCTCCCCGGAGCTCAAGTCCCATTCGACGACGAGTTGCGGGGTCACGAACGTGGCGGAGAACCAGACGGCCATCGACAGCAGCGTGCTGACGGCGATCACGGTGAGCGCCGGCCCGGCCGTCCACTGCCGCAGAGGCCTGGGCATCTCAGCATCGGCGGGGGATCCCACCAGCGGGTTCGTTGGTCGGTACGTCGGTTCGGTCATCGCTGCTCGTTCCGCAAACCTTTGCCGTGCCGGGTGAGCCACCGGATGCCACCGATGGCGGCGATGGCTCGGTCGACGGAGTCGAAGACGGGGACACCATGGTTCCCGCAGGCGGTCCGCAGGTCTCTCGCGAGGTCGTCCTGGTGCTGGTCACCGCTGCTGCGCAGGACCAGGGTCAGCGGCTTGTCCCTGCGGGGGGCCGCGATGAGGTCATTGATGAGGAGCTCGACGAGGTCATCCGACTGGTCCGGGTCGTACATGTCGTAGAACGTGCCCAGGTCGAGGAACGCACAGAGCACGGCGACCTGCTCGTCGGTAGCTACCGCCTCGGTGATGGGCCCGGTGTGAGTGATGACGTGGGCGCCGGTGTTGTCGAACAGCGACCAGACTGGGATGTCGACCGGGTTCGTCAGACTGGCGCCGGGCGCCGAGTACGGCGCGAGCGCGGCGAGAGCCGTGGCGCCGAGCGTGGGCACCTGCAGTCCCCAGTCGTCGGCGCTGTCAGCACCGACGACGGCGACACCGCCGCCGCTGCCGAGGAGCCCAAGACCGTCGCCGTCGATCGTGGGGCTGGACTGGAGCAGGACAAGGGTGTCGAGGAGCTGGTCGAGGTCCTCGACGAGGAGAACCCCGGTCTGCTCGGCGACGTCGTGGAGCAGACGGGGGTCGCTGGCCAGGGCACCGGTGTGGGAGGCTGCGGCCACGCCACCGACGGCGGTGCGACCACCCTTGAGCAGCACGACGGGCTTCGTCATCGTGGCGGCGAAGCGGAAGAAGGCGCTCGCGCCCACGTCGCCCTCGAGATAGAACGCGACAGCTGAGGTGGAAGGGTCCGCCTCGCAGAACGCGAGGAGCTCGGCCGGGGTGACGTCCTCACAGTTGCCGACCGAGCTGACGAAGCTGCACTGCAGGCCGAGGGCGAACCCTCGGCGCACGACGTCACCCGCGTAGGTGCCGGACTGGGACACGACTGCGATCGTGCCTGTTCGGGGCTCTGATGCGGTGGGCGCGATCATTGTGATCCCGCTGGCGGGTGCGTAGTGACCGATGCAGTTGGGTCCGATCACGCGCAGGCCTTGCTTGTGTAGGCCGACGTCGAATCGGGGTGTGCCCGCGGTCAGGACGTGCGCGGTCCGGGTGCCTCGACGTGCTAGCGCGTCGAGCGCGTGGGGCACGGCCGCCGCCGGCAGCGCGACGACGGCCCGGTCGATGCCCATGGGCAGGTCGTCGATGCTGGCGACCGTCGGCACCCCCAAGATCTCGGTGCTGGTGCGGCTGACCGGGTGCAGGGACCCGGTGAAGCCGAATTCGAGCAGCGACCGCACGGCGCGGTTGCCCATCTTCCGCGGGTCGGCGGAGGCACCGAGGACCGCGACCGACTCGGGGTAGATCGCCGGCCGCAGCGCCGCGAAGCAGGCGGCCGGGTCCGGAAGCGGTGTGCCGCTCGCGGGCGCGTCGAGGGCGGTGGCGCGCGCGTCGACGGCGACGACCCTGTCCGGGCTCACGATCACAGGATTGAGGTCGATCTCAGTGATCGGCTCGCACATCAACATCCCGTCCGGCCCGCCGACGGCCATGAGCTGAGCGACCAGGTCCGGGACACGGGCGGGCAGCCGGAGCCCGACGGCCCGCCCGATCCGGGTCCGGGACACCATCTGTTCCGCGTCGCCACGAGTGAGGGGGGCCAGAGCGAACGTGACGTCGTCAAGCTGCTCGATGTCGACTCCGCCGTGGCCGAACATGACGACGGCCCCGAAGCCAGGGGTGCGAAGACCCCCGACCACGACCTCGAGGCCGGGGTCGACCATCGCCTCCACCGTGACACCCGCGACCTGCGCGCCCCGCGCACGGTGGGTGGCCAACATCTCCTCGGTACGGGCGGCGACGTCGTCGGGATCTACGTCGAGGAGGACGCCGCCAGCCTTGCTCTTGTGGACGACGTCGGCGGCCACGAGCTTCACTGCCACGGGCCTGCCGATGTCGGCAGCGACCTTCGCGGCCGCAGCGCCATCGTCGGCGAACGCGACCACGTTGGCGGCGATGCCGTAGGCGATGGCCAGGTCGCGGACCCGGTCCTCCTGCAGTCGGGTGGCCATCAGAACTCGGCCACGGCGTCGAGCTGGTCCTGCAGGTCCGTGGGGGCAGCGGGGTAGACCGGGGGGCGCTTCTCGAGGAACGAGCTGACGCCTTCGTCGCCGTCGGGCAGCGCGCGGATGACGGCAGCCAGTTGTGGTTCGAGAGCCGCACCCGCGTTGATGCCCTTGGCGAGTGAGGCCCGCAGCCCGGTCTTCACCGCCCGCACCACTGCCGGTGAGGACCCCGCGATGTGCTGGCCCAGGGCCACCGCACGCTCGACGGTCTGCGCTGGGTCGCACACCTCGGTGACGAAGTTGACCCGCAGGGCTTCCTCGGCGTCGATGGGGGTCGCGGTGGCGAGGAGCTTGAATGCCACCGGGTAGCCGACGACGTCGAGGAGCCGGCTGAGCTGACCACCGACCGGGACTAGGCCGATACGGGCCCCGACGGCGCAGAACCGGGCGTTGGTGCCCGCGATGCGTAGGTCGCAGTTCATCGCCAGGATGAACCCCGCGGCGTACGCGTTGCCGTTGACTGCCGCGATGACCGGTGTCCCGAGCAGCGGCGGCGTCGTGAACGCGGCGTTCGCGACGGGGTCGCCGGCAGTCTCGGGGTTCTTCAACACCTCCTGCAGGTCGTGGCCGGAGGAGAAGGACTCGGTCCCGGCGCCGGTGACGACGATGGCGCGCACACCGGGATCTGCGTCCGCATCGAGCAGCAGCCGGTGCAGCATCGGCGCCATGTCGCCACCGAACGCGTTGCGCTTGGTGACGTTGTCGATCGTCAGCACCCGCACCGGCCCGTCGTCCGTTGCGTGCACGGTCAAGCCTTCCCGCACGGGGACGGAGCCGTTCGAAGTTGGCGTGACGGAGGTGATTTCGGGCGTAGCGGCCACGGGGGCCTCCTTCTCGTTCGGGTGGGTGTCGGCGGCACTCGTGCTCACGTCGGCTGTGCTGGCGCGCGTTGTGGTCATCGCGTGGCCTCGCCCAACGCGACCGGCTCCGGGTTACGGGTGGGTGCGCTCGCCTCGTCGCGCGGCTGCACCGCCTCGCGGTGTACGGGACGCAGGTTGAGCAGGAAGCTGACAACTGTAGTGACGACGAGGTTGACCAGCAGTGCGGTGATCGCGATGTAGATGGGCGAGTCGAGGAAGAACGGCACCGCAGTCGAGCCACCGAAGTGACCGGCGGTGGGTGAGGCCACGTTGTAGGCGGCGATGGAGCCGTAGGCGATGCCGCTAGCCCACCCGGCCAGGAGACCGAACTTGTGCGCGAAGCGCTTGGTGAACAACCCGAAGATGACGGTGGGCAGGGTCTGCAGGATCCAGATGCCGCCCAGGAGCTGGAAGTTCAGGGCGAAACTGGAATCGAGGGTCAGCACGAACACCAGTGCGCCGACCTTGACGAGCACCGAGACGATCTTGGAGACCTCGGTCTCGAAGCGGTCGCTGCGCTGCTTGGTGGAGAACTCCTTGATGAGGTTGCGGCTGACGAGGTTCCCTGCGCCGATCGCCATGATCGCAGCGGGCACGAGGGCACTCATCGCGATCGCGGCGAACGCAACGCCGACGAACCAGGACGGGAACATCGCCTGGATCAGCTGGGGGACCGCGAACTGCGGGTTGCCGTTTTTGGGTGTGATTCCGGCGGCCAACGCCATGACTCCGAGGAGCGCGACGAGACCGAGCAGCACCGTGTAGATCGGTAGCACCGCCATGTTCCGGCGAACGGTGCTCGCGCTCTTGGCGGAGAAGACGCCGGTGATCGAGTGCGGGTAGAGGAAGAACGCCATGCCGGAGCCGAGCGCGAGGGTCATGTAGACGCTCGGGTTCACCGAGATGGCGGCGCCGACGACGTCGCTGGAGCCGGTTCGCCTGGCGATCATCTGGCCGGCCTTGTCGAAGATGGCGCTGAACCCGCCGAGCTTGATTGGGATGACGATGATCGCAGCCAGGACGAACACGTAGGTCACGCCGTCCTTGACGAACGCGATCAATGCAGGAGCGCGGATGCCCGAGGAGTAGGTGTAGGCGGCGAGGACGGCGAACGCGACCAGCAGCGGCAGGTCTCGGACGAACCAGTGGGTCGAGTTGCCCCCATCCAGGCCCATCGCGGAGAACACCACCTCGAGGCCGACGAGCTGCAGCGCCAGGTAGGGCAGGGTCGCGAGCAGCCCGGTCAGCGTGATGGCCAGCCCCAGCCCTCGGGAGTTGAACCGGTCCTGCACGAAGTCGGTGAGGGTCACGTACCCCTTCTCCCGGGCCAGGCGAACGAGCTTGGGCAGGAATAGGAACCCGAGGGAGTACAGGACCACGGCGTTGGGGACGGCGTAGAAGCCGAACGCGCCGATGGAGAACACGGCGGCGGGCACCGCGATCAGCGTGTACGCCGAGTACAGGTCCCCGCCGAGCAGGAACCAGGTGACGAAGCCGCCGAAGCCGCGGCCGCCCAGCGCCCACTCGTCGAGCTGGTGGCTGTTGGCTGCGCGGCGCCAGCGGGCTGCGACGAAGCCAATGCCGGTGACCAGGAGGAACAGGACCGCGAAGACCGCGAAGGTCACACCGTTGAAGCCCATCAGTCGTTCTCGCTCTCGTGCCGGAACAGCAGCAGATATGTGGTGCCGCAGGCGATTGCCGCGGCGACGGCCATGAGCATCTGGAACCAGAAGAAGAACGGAACTCCAGCGAGCTTGGGCGTGGTGCGCTGATAGAGCGGTACGCACAGGGCGAGGACGACCGGCACCATGACCAGGACGACGCACAGCGCCCAGCGGGCTGGGGACGCGGCAGGTGTGTGTCTGGTCGCGGTCGCGCGGACCGGCGCGTTGGGCCGGCTGGGGTCAGGTGCTGGGTGCGACACGGCGATACCTCAGGCCCGTCCCACGTCGGGACGATCGGCCCCGACGAGGATGACGGTGTTGCCGAAGACTTCTTCGCCGCGCCCCATCTCAGCGTGGGCGCGGGGGATGTCGTCGAAGGCAAGGACGCGTCCCACGACCGGGTCAATCTTCTCGTCGCGGACGAGGTCGTTGTAGGCGTAGGCCTGGATGTCGTTCGTCCCGTGCGAGCCCTGGAACCTTTTCTGCCGGGTCCAGTGGTAGCGCAGATCGACCATGGCGTCGAAGCCGGTAGTGCCGGCGCAGATCACGACCATGCCTCCGGGGCGGCACACGAAGATACTGGTCGGGACGGTTGCCGTCCCCGGGTGTTCGAACACAATTGCCGGATCTTCCCGACTTCCGGCAACGTCCCACAGGCGCTTGCCGAACGTGCGGACACCGGCGGTCCACTCCTTCTGCCCAGCCACGTCGGCGACTAGCGGCGGGATGCCCCAGTGGGTGAAGTTGCGGCGGTCGATGTAGCCGATCGCGCCGTACTTCTTCGCGAACGCGCCACGGTCGTCACCGGAGACCACGGCCACGGGGCGGCCACCCGCGACCGTGACGAGCTGGCTTGCCTGGGTGCCCAGACCACCGGAGCCGCCCCAGACGAGAACGAGGTCACCGTCGAGAGCGGTGTTGCCGGGCCACCCGAACAACATCCGGTAGGCGGTGGTGCCGACCAGGGTCGGTGCGGCTGCCTCAGCCCAACTCAGGTGCTCCGCCTTCGGCATCAGTTGGTGAGCCTGGGCCCGGGCGAACTGGCCGAACGAGCCGTAGTTGGTGTCGTAGCCCCAGATCTTCGCGCTCGGCGCGATCATCGGGTCCCGACCAGCCGTGATCCACGGGTCGGCCTCGTCCCAAACACCGGGGTGCACGACGACCTCGTCGCCCACCGACCACTTCTCTACGCCGTCACCAACGGCGTAGACAATGCCGGAGGCGTCCGACCCGCCGACGTGGAAGTCCTCGACGTCCCCGCCCTTCTGTCGGACCTTGACCTGGTCGACGGGGTAGCCGCGCGCCGCCCACACGTTGTTGTAATTGACGCCCGCGCCATCACTGCGACGAGGACCTCGCCAGGACCGATCTGCGGCGTCGGCACCATCTCATGCACGAACGCAGTGGCCGGGTCGCCATACCGGTCGGGGCGCACGGCGTGTGCGTGCATCTGATCCGGCACGACGCCGAGTGGCGGCAGCGTGCCGATCTCAGTCGCTTCAGCACCCGTGGTGGTCACGCTATGCCGGTCCTGGTTCTCGATCAAAGGTGCTCCCTTAAGTCAGCGTGGACGCGTCCACCGAGCGGCCGTAGTGACCTTGGTCATGTGATGGGGGTTACTGCTTGCACGATGATGCACATGCAGCAGAGTCTGTGGCTATGGGGGAAACGAGGAGTTCTGACGCTGGTCGTTGCCGATCACGCGAACTCGCCAGTAGAGTCATGCAGCAGCGCGAGAGCTTGGCGCAGGAGATCGTGGGCACGTTTCGATCTCAGATCGTTGATTACCAGGCGCTGGGACCCCTCACCATCGACGACGACGTGCTACCGACGGCCATCATCACGATCGGGGACCTGCTCAACCGGCTGAGCGAGGATGACTCGGAACCGGGCAATCACGAGCTTGAGCTTGAGAGCATCCGGAGAAGCGCCGCGCGCCGAGTCCACCAGGACGTCAGTCTTCCCGCGCTGTTGCACTCGTACCGCATCTGGGGCTCCCGCGTGTGGGCAGCGATCGCCACCGAAGCGGAGCGTGAGCCGTCGCTCCGCGACGCCGCGCTCGGGCTCGCCAGCGGGTTGTTCGACTACGTCGACCGGGTCTCGGTCGCCGTCGCGCAGGTCTACCTCGAAGAGTCCGCGGGACTGCTCGGTGCCCGCGACGTACTGCGCACTGACGTGCTGGAGAGCCTGCTACTCGGCCGGCCGCTCTCGGACCGGGCGCGACTAGACATCACACGACTGAACCTGACCGACACCAGCCGACTCGCAGTCGTCCTGGTGCGCCTCGGCGACGTACCTGCCGAACGTCTTCGACAGGAGTCCGTGCTCGCCGTACAGGCATGCCGGGAAACGGTGCTGCGCTCGGGCTCTGCGTTGGTCGGCGTACGGGACACCGACGCCATTTCCGTCGTGAGGATCGCGGGCCAGGCCGACGTCGGCCGGCTTACCGCCGCCGCGAACGCCCTGGCGGCTGTCAATGCAACGTGGCGAGTCTGCGTCGGCCGGCCGCACGAAGGCCTGGAAGGAGTGCCCCGCTCCTTCCACGAGGCGCAGGAAGCCGCGATCGTCGCGACGATGCGAAGCGCGTCTGGTGTCGCCGTGCAGTTTTCGGATGTAATGCTCGACCGGATCCTCGTGCACAGCGCCTACGCAGAGGACCTCCTCGACGAGTCGGTGCGGCCGTTGGTCGCCTACGACGCGAAGCACTCCTCCTCGCTGATTGAGACGCTCAAGGCGTACGTCGACAGCGACTTCAACCTGACACGGACCGCCACACTCCTCACGGTGAACCCGAACACGATCGCCTACCGGATGCGCCGCATCGGCCAACTCACCGGACACAACCCGTCGACCTCGCGAGGCCTGGTGACCCTTGCACTGGCAGTAAGGCTCCTCGGCTCCTGACCCACCTACAGCATCGAGGTGCTGGTCGGCATCGAGCTGCGCCCTGTTGGGGCCGGAGTTGGTGGCGTTGCGCAGGCAGCTCAAACACACCGGGGACAACGTGAACCAGGTGGCGCAGCTGTTGCACGCCCGGGTGAGGTGGCCGGGCGCGCGGAGGCGACGTATCGGCGTGCACCTTCGAAACCATCATGTGGCTTCTTAACCGTGGAACGCAAGGCCCGGTTCATCGCCCAATCAGACCCGGGGACCTCGATGCGCGCACCGCCGATAACATTGGTTCGGACGAGCTGGGCAACGCCGCCGCCACCACCAAGGCCGTCGCCACCGGCGACCCGCGGTATCTGCAGCAGGGTGCAACTCGATGACGATGCGAAGCGGTTGACCGCCCTGAAACATGCCTACGGCGACGCCGAGGCCCGGCACCGCAGTGAGCAACGCAGCTACAGCCGCAAGGCCGCGGCGACCGCCGAGCAGCTGGCGGTGGTCGCCGCGGCGCTGCCCAGGATTCGGGGCAGCGCCGACGCACCGTTCGCGATCACCATCAACGACCACCGTGACACCGATCGGGCCGAGGCAGCCCCGGCGTTGCTGCACGCGGCGCGCCAGGCGTATGCGGACGGGAAGAACTCTGGGCAGCAACGGTCCTTCCCGATCGCGGAGCTGCGCGGCGTAGAGGTCCGGGCGAGTCGGTGGTTGAGCAGTGACGAGCTGGCGCTGGCGCTGTCGATTCCCTGGAACACCACCACCATCGCCGCGAAGGATCTGGGTGGTGAGGCGGGGCTGGGTTTGGTGCGGCTGGTGGAGAATTGGTGCGCAACACCGAGGACTACCGCGACCAGGTTCAGGCACGGTATGACCTCGCGGTGCGGCGCATCGAGGAGCTGGCCGCTGTCGCGGACAACCCGTTCGAGCACACCGGGGAACTGGTCGCCAAGCAAAACGAGTTGGAGCAGTTGACCGCCCAGCTACGGATCGAGGCATCGGGTCCGGACGCTGGCGCTGCCGCCGCGGAGGCAGGCGAGCGGATGGAGGCGATGGGCCGCAAACCCGGCTACAGCTTGCCGCTGAACTCGTCGCCGGCGTTGCTCAAGGACATGGGGGTAAACCTGGTGGAGTACAAAGCCCGTATCGCCCGGGCCACGGGCAACGAACCGGTGCGCCACGCGGACCGGGACCGCTCAGCGGCTGGCCGCAGCTTCGTCCCGTCCCGGTCGGCGCTGCACGCCGCGCAGCAGACCAACCCGGGGACCGAGCACCCTGTCACCGGGGTAACGCCCGTCGGTCCGCACCAACGCAACACAAACCCCCGACGCTGACCGTCATTGCGCACTGATTGTGCGCGGGGTGGTGCGTCATTGGGCGGCGATGTGCGCACCGTGTCCTACACCATGCGGGGAGTGCGTTGCCCCGCTTGGCCATCGTCCTCGGGCAGCGGATCGGGCACGGCCGCACTGTTGCGTGGCGGTGTTGTGCCGCGTTTTCGGGTGACGGTTTTAAGCACGTTGAGGTTCGCGGAGGCGAGTTCGTTGGTGGTCCAGCCGCCGTCGAGTGCGGCCCGGTAGTGCGTGGCGATGGTGGCGTCGAGGTTGTTGATTTCGATCTGCATCGCCGCCACCTTCTCCATCAGCGTTTCGCGTTTGCTCACCTCATCGATGAGCGGTTG
>JAABUY010006658.1_pt1 | contig 11237 bp, 10 predicted proteins | sample 5560271 | NCBI WGS metagenome assembly JAABUY01 (sample SAMN10711886, study PRJNA513374) | rock metagenome | isolation source: Antarctica rocks | place: Antarctica: Victoria Land, University Valley
CTTCAATATCGAGTTAAATGAAAGAACTATGACAACGATCTCAACTGATATAACGCTGACGACGACGAATTTATGAACGCTCAAGAGATGATTGACGACTTTCATATCAAATATTCAACAAAAGCGCACTAAGAAATAACATTCATGCGAACATGAATAGTCAAGGGGGAAGAGTAATGTTACGAGTCTAGCCTTCGTCTATTCTTTCTAGCCTTCGCCTTGATTTCATTCTAATCGAGCCTAGTGAGCATTCAAGCTAGAAATGATGTCATTGAAACCCTGCATCATATGTGTAAGGCGTCAATTCAATCGAGCCTAGCACAGGACTGAGAAACACACATATAAGAATCGAGTTCTTTTCTGTAGATACTTTTCTTTCTTAGCATTTATCTATTAGTTTAATGACACTCATATGACTCGCTCTATGCTGATCTTTAACAAGACAGTAGTTTTATGACTTAAGATTGCAAAGATTTATGCACATGACTGAGATAATTAAAACAGAATTGCTGAAACTAAATTAAGATGATGATGACTAAATTAATAACTTGATTCATTGAATTGCAAAACAGATTCAATGAATTGAAATTATTTAAAATATTAACAATTTATGTTCTAAATTGAATTAATAATCTGACATCATGACAGTAACTTCTCTCTTCAAGACTGAGCTTCTGCAAGATGATAAGAAGAAACAAGATGAAATGAGAAAGAATTGAAGATAAAGATTGAAATGAGATGAAAATTGATGTAAATGCATTTAAATGTAATGAAGCACAGATGAAACTAAAATAAATCTGAGTCACATTTGAGTTAAATTTAAGCAAGATGTTTGAAGAATGAAATGAGACAAGATGCATTTTAACGTGATGATGCACAGCAAAATTGAAACATATTTAAATCACATTTAAGTCAGATTTAAATGAGATGTTTGAGTCAAATCTAAACAAGATTTGAGTCAGATTTAAACAAGAAAGAAATGAAATGCAGTTTAATGTAATGATGCACAGATGAAACTAAAATACATTTGAGTCACATCTGAGTTGAATTTAAACAAAATGTTTGAAATAAATTTAAATAAGATTTGAGTCAGATTTGAGCTGAATTGAAATGATGAAGATTGAATTTAAAGTTCTTGATATTGACATTGAAATATCACACATGACAGTACATGTGATTTTTCAACGACAGAGTTGATGAGATGATATTCATTAAGTGCTTGCTCACAATTATTTAAAAGATGAAAAGATCAAAAAACTTTTAAGTAAAGAAGTGATTTTCTCAATTGATATAATACTTAAGCAGAAATGAGTTATAACATCTATTATGCTTGAAGTTTAATATGCTGTTTACATATCAGAATCTTTTATCATTCTTGATAATAATGAGTTTTTAAAATTTCTGATGTTGATTTGAAAGAAGATCACTTGTGATATGACTTAAAAGAATGATATGAAAGATTGAATGAATCTTCATGAATGCTGAAAGATTTAACTCAATGATCAGAAAATTATTCTTGAAGACACACTTGATCTTGAAAAAATCAATGTTATGATCATTTAACTTGACAGCAAGACGAGCGATGCTGAGATTACAAGCATTCAATCAGACTTCATCTTCAACAAAGTATTTAAAACAAGAATGATGAGAGAGATTGATATTAAATTTATAGATGATTTGAGCTATAAGCATCTCATCACGTAAATGCTCAGTTAGTTTCTTCATCTTCTTGATGAACTCTTTGACATTGATTAACTTGTTTCAAGCTTGAAATATAAGATTCTCAAGCAGAGATTTAAAAAACTTGAAATCTAAACATAAGTTTTGATTCAAATTGATCAAGAAGAATGATGTTAAAGTGATTAATGATGATGCATTATTGATGATGAATTCAACTTCAGAAAGTCACTTAGCTCAGTCATCTTGCATGTAGTTGACGAAGATTCAAAGATAATGCTTCATGACAGCATTGACTTTCTTAATTTGATCATCGATCTCAGAATGATACATTGTTGATAACTTAACATTTATCTTCAACATTTTACACATATGCTTTCAAACATTGAAGATGAATTGTGTGTCTCAATCAGATATAAAGAACTCAAGTAAATCATGATGTTTTCAAACATGAACATAGATGTTGAGATTATGTCTAGAAACTAATCAGAGTGCATGCGTGACTAAAATGTTTGATTTATAAAGATAGTTATAACTAAGACTTTAAGAATACAGAAGAAAGAAGATACAAAAGACAAGAAGAACATGCTCTATATAGTAATTACTCAGATTTGACGCTAGTCTCAAAGAGAACGTGTTGAAACATAAGAAAGATGTTTATTTGAAAAATGTTTGTGACATAAAGAAATGTGTTTATCATAGACATCTGTTAATTACTTGTAACACAAAGAAGTGTGTTTATCTAGAAGATAATAGAAGCTGATTTAAAAGATGTTAGAGAAGAAAAAAGATGCTGAGTTATATCTGAGTCAAATCTGAGTCAGATCTAGATCAGCTCTCGATTAAATCATTGACTAGTTCTAATCAATACGCAGTGAACTTGCTAGCGTTCACTGTGAATTGATTAGAGTTTGATCTTTGACACATTCGTAACATTACTTCTCTCTTTGAAAATTCATGTTCACATGAATAGAACAAATGAAACGCAAAAATTTTCACTGTTTTTTAATTTAGTGTGACTTGTCTGAATAAAGCTTATGAAATTCAACTAGAACTTCTTTTGAGCTCTTGAATTCTTCTTTATCAACATAGTATCATTTATCGTTTTGATCTAGTCTCGTTCATTTGATCTTGTATTGTATTTAATCTTGATAACGTCTAGAGTTCAAAATGTCATCTATTTTTCAATGATCATCATTTTTGATTATCAATGATTTAGAAGATTTCAAATGCTGTTCTGACAACAAGTCTTTGAAATAAGATCGTAATAGCTTCGAGCTGAACATTGAATGCAGCTGCTTCATGCTTATCAATAAACAAAGATGATAGAAGATTTCAACTTTGACAGTGATTTGATAGAATTCTAGCTGTTTGTCTTTCAAATTCTTACATGATCTAGTTGTTTTTATGTTTCTAGAGAATAATCAAACTCAGTCATTTACTTCATAGATGACGTCTCGTTTATGTTTATTGATCTGAGCTTTGATGATCTGCTTCGTCTTTTCTAATTGCTGATGATCAAAGATAAGAAGCTCTTTCATTTAAATGACAATATCATTTGCTTTTTTAGCTTCAAGATGTTCATGAGTTGTTTTGTAGTCAATTGTATTTGAATTGAAACTCATTTATGAGTAAAAACTCTTATTGAAGTAGAATGAAGTCATTAAGATGATCAAGAAGATATTGAAATTCTCGCTGAATTTCATCATGAAAAGTCATTTTGTTCAATCATTCTGCATGTAATTACAGTAGATTCTAAGTTTGTGTTCGACGTCTTGATTGACTCACTCTGATTGATCATTGATCTCAGAATGATAAACTGTTGATAAATTAGTCGTGATTCTTAGTCACTTACAAAGACTTTGTCACATTGTTGATATGAATTGAGAATCTCTGTTTGAAACAATGAAATTGAGTAGATCATGAAGTTGATAGACGTTTCATAGCATGATTCAAACCGTTTCTTCGACTGAAATGCTTTCGTCTTTTCAATGACAGAGAACATAGTGACGTTTCTTGATGAGATGACATATGATTGTGCAAATAATGTTATAATCTTTCGATAGAGATAGCTTAATGATGAAGTTCATAGCTATATCTTTTCAGCGTTTCTGTGAAATTGATAGAGAGTGAAGAAGTTTATTAATGCTATCTCTAAATGCCTTGCTTTGTTGACAAGCATGACAGTTTCGAATGTAACATTTAATCATTACTTGATGATCTGATCAATAGTAGAAACGTTGAACTAAATCAGTAGTTCTTCGATTGTCAAAGTGAAAGATGAAAGACTGATCATGAATTTTCTTTAACAATTTCATATGTAGACTGATTGCGTCAAGTCGAGTCATCGAGGTCGAGTCAAGTTTTCGACTCGTCAAGACTCAATTCGAGTCAGGATTTTGAAATCGAGTATTTGAGTCGAGTCAGAATTTTGGTATCGAGTATTTGAGTCGAGTCACGATGTTGATATTGAGTATTGACTCGAATTCTCGATTCGACCCGTCAAGATATGATTTACTACTACTAATATCTATCTGATAATGCAATAGAATAATGCAATTGATTCGGTTGCACCTTCATGATTCATGAGAATACTGACTACTACTGATAGGGATTTCCCCACGAGTATTGGTCAGAACTCACGAGAATACTGACTACTATTGATACGTGTTTTCTCAGCTTAGTAATTACTACGTAGTCAAGCATAAGCTTTAATCAATTGCATTACCCTGTTGCATTATCAATAGTACATTATCAATAGTGCTCGGGAAATTTCTATCAGTAGTAGTCAATATTCTCATGAATCATGAGCTCTGAAGATGTCGATCACTATCTATGAATCATGCTCGGGAAATCTCTATTAGTAGTAGTCAGTATTCTCATGAGTTCTGAAGATGCTGATTCTGCTCGAGAAACTTCTACTAGTAGTAATCAGTATTTCTTCTCATTGAACTCTGAATTTTCGATTGCTTGGCAAGTCGAGTCGAAAACTCGAATTCTGACTCGACTCGAGATCAATATCGAGTCGAGTCACGAGATTGATATCGAGTATTCGAGTCGAGTTATGACATTGATATCGAGTACTCGAGCGAGTCAGAAAGTAGGTATGAAAACTCGACTCGACGATCAGTCTATTCATATGCATATTCTCAGAAATTCACAGTAGATCTTTTCTGAACAGAACGTCATCAACGATCTCGCAGTGCTTCAATTCAGTGCTATGTAGCTTGAGCTTGTTTTCGCTTATAGCTTATTTATACTCATTGCAAAGCTCATTCATCTTGTTGACATCTTTTACTCACTGATAGAGATCAACTTCAGATTCAATAGCTAGAATATTTATTCTATCAAATATCAGAAAAGTCTGATAGTAATCTTCAGTACGCTGAGTTGATTCAAAGACGTCGATCAAAGACATTCTGATTAAAGCATCAACTTTAATGTTTATTTTGTCTGATCAAAAAATGATCTGAAAGTTAAACTTAAATAGAATGTCTAAATAATTGACTTGACGTCGAGTTAACTGTTTGTTTTTCATGAAGATCTTTAAAGTTTGATGATCAATGAACATCTGAATGAGCAGCTCTGTGCATTTTAGCTCGAATCTTCAGTGTTCAAAACATCGAATAATGACTAGTAATTTCTTGTCATAGATGTGATAATTGCATTCAGCGAGAATCATGCTCTTGCTGTAGAATGCTACTGAATGAAGAACATTCTCATCACCGTACTGAAATAATATTTCATCTTTGACGTAGTCAGAGACATTGATTTTCAGAATAGTCTATCATTTTGAATCAAAGTGTTGTAGAACTGAGATTGAGTTGATTTGTTTCTTTAGATTATCAAAAGCTTGAACACAGACTTTGTTTCAAACAAAAGATGTGTTCTTTCTAGTCAGCTGAGTGAATGATTTGACTAGCTTCGAGAAGTTCTTAATGAAACGACGATAGAAGTTAACAAATCTCACGAAGCTCTGAACTTCTTTTAGATTGATCAACGTAGTTCAGTTGACTATGACTTTCACTTTGATAGAATTCATATGAAGATCTTGTTTTGAAACTATGACTTCTAAGAAGACAATTTCTTCTGTTATGAGTCTGCATAAAGCGAATCATATGAGTGTATTCTAACTAGAAGTTCAAAGCTGAAGTAGAAAGAAGATGCAACATGACGTGAGTTTTATTCACGAAGGCACGCTAAGTCACTAGCGTGTCAACAACAGCTTTACTCACAGCTTTATACTAGTCTATGTTAGGTTAATCAGACTAATCAGAAGTAACAGAGATGCATGCTCGTAACATCTTCTACGTTGAATTCGCACTTTCGAATATCTACTTGTAGATCAGCTTCTCATAGATGATTTAATATCATCTTGACATGTTGTCAATGTTCTCATTGAGTTTTGCTGTAAATCAGAATGTTATCTAGATAGACTTGACAGAAGTCATTTAGAAAGTTTCAAAGAACATCATTCATATACTGCTGAAACGAGATAGAATCATTGATAAGTTCAAAAGATAACATCTTTGATTTGTATGCTTCTAAAGCGATGATAAAGATAGTGTAGTTCTCACTATCAGAATGCATTCGCAGTTTGTTGAAAGTCGAAATAATATCTAATTGAGTCAGATGTTTGCAATCAACTATTTTGTTGATCATTTCATCTATGAGCGATAAAGAATAGCGATTTCTTTTGATAATAGCATTAAGCTTTTGATAGTCAACGCAGAATCGTAGATCTTCATTTGCTTTTAAGATGAACAGAACGAGTGAGAAATACAAAGCTTTGCTAGAAGTTATAAATTCTTTGAAAAGATTCTCGTTCAGATATTTCTTTACTTTCTGAAGCTTGTAGAAAGACATTCAATATGCTCGACAGCGAAGTAACGTTACGTCACTAGTAAGCTTTATCTTATGATCATATGAACGATGAGACGATAGCTTGTCTGCTTGAGCTCGATCAAAGATGTCTAGAAAATTCTGATATTTCAATGATAGCTTGACTTTAATATTCTCTAGATTCTGAATCGTTTCATTGATTGAGAAGATGTTTATGACATCTAGTTCGCATTGAGTATTGTAGACGATTTTTCTATCGATGTTCTCGATGAACATAGCAAAAATCTCTGTCTGATTCTTCTTTTTTCGTTTTACTAGTGCTTGAAAAGAGATGACATCTATATTTTGAATCGAGAATGACTTTTTCTGAATGAATGAAACTGAACGCTTGAGCATCTTAAAGATCTTGCTGTGAGCTGCTGAAGAGATCAAAGTTGATCGCGATTAACTTGAGTGCTTTGTATTTGACGAGATCAAAAAAATCGAAATAGAAATATTTAATTGATCAGAGAATATGATAGTATCATGTCTTATGTTCAATAATATTTCATTTTTGTTCATTCAGAGTTTGCTCAATATAGCTTCATGATGCTTGATATCAGCTATCAGCATTGACACAGTCAATTTCTTATGACTTTCGATCGTAAGATTGAGTAGAATCTTATGAGTAATAGTCTTTCTAACTAACTTCTCATTATAGTCTCATATTAACTTCTCTTTTGCTAGCAATATAAATTGTATTTCAAGTTTCTGATATATCTTATCGACTAGCTTGTCATGTATCAGCGTGTAAACGACGAAATCACTATCTATTAAAGAGCGAAGGCTGAAAGAATTGCTTTGAGAGATAAGAGAAGCATTGATCAGAAATGACTTTTCAAAATAGTTTTCTTTCAATAGAACTTCGATTTGACTGCACAAAAATATGATCTCTATTTCTTTGATGATTCTAAAAGAAATAACTAGTTTTTTGAATCAGAATCTGACTCAGAATTCAATGTAAATCGATCAAACTCATCATTTTCTAATGCATTGACTCTTGAAGTTCGATCAGAACACTCTCTAGTAGTATGATTTGATTTGTAACAGATGAAACAGATTTCAGCTTGTAGATTGATGTCTTTGACGTTAGTCAAAATCGCGTCGTGCGATTTTGAATAATCAACGAATGTAATGACTTCGATCTTTCTATAGAAGTTCAATGAATCTCGTTTCTCAGCAAAGATGACTTGCTTTCTGACTTTGTTCAGAGATTTCTTTTCTTTGATGTCACTCATGACTCGATGCTCATTGTTCAAATGAATCAGATAGTTACGAATTTCATTCAAAGATTCTGACTGAATCAATTGATTACTTCAAGCTGCGCGAAAATGATAAACTATCTTGTCTCGTAGATCGATAATCAATTGCTTTTCGTGATATTCTAGATAGAAGAACAGACGTTGAAACATTGAATAGAAGTCGCTGAATTTGCTCTTTTCTTGAGAGAGATTAGCATATTTTCTTCGAAAGTTTGTCTCTTTGTCGAGATCATTGTAAAGCTGAGCAAGTTCATTTAACAGATTATTGACTGTGACATAAAGATTCAATGAATCTTGTTGACGTTAAGTTAAAGTAGCTTTGACTGCGTCTTCTTTGATTCTGAAGTGAACGTAGATCAGAATAGCTTTATTGATATCAAAATGATCGACGTTGATTTCTAGCTTGTCACAAATCTTTTCTTGTCAATCATCTTAAGTAGATTCTTTTTCATCAGTAAACAGAGATGAATTCGAAAGCTTTTGAAATCGCTTGAAGAAATTGAACAGAGTAGAAGAAAAAGAAGTGACTTCTTTAAATGATTGCAGTTGATGTTGCAATTCAGTCACTTGATTTTGAAACGTCTGATTTAATTGATTCAAGCGTTCTTTGACTTTATTCATTTTCTCGAAACAAGTCTTTCATATTTGTTCGCTTGATATCTTGTCAAATAGCTCACAAGCTTTCATGTCTAGATCTCGTTGAGTTCGAAGACTGTTTAAATTTTCTAGAAAAATCTCTGAGTTTTGTTCAACTCAGTGTTGTAGCTGCTTTACATTTTTTATATTTCATGAAGTAGAAGCTTCATGAGATTCATCAAGAGTCTGAGAGTGAGACAAAGAGTATTAATGTTTTCATACGACATTGATTCTAAGATATTTCAATATGCAAAATGATAGCTCAAAATAGATGATTGAATCTGTAATGTCAGAAGAATAAGAGCTTTAATTACTTTTGAAGAGATTGTTCACAGATGATTGAATCATAGTGAAGAATTGATGATCAAGCGAAGAACGATGCTCAATAGTATGTAGTGAGATTGTTTGTTAAAGTGTTTAGTCTTCAAAGAAGAATGTTGCTGATTTGAGAGATTTTTTGATGATTCTCAAGCAATTAAGATCTTAATTTCTTGATTCTATCAATTGATTTGAACTGATGCTACTGACTGAGCGATAAATTCTCTAGCAATCACATGATCATATGTTCTCGTTGATTCTATTGATTTCTTGATGTTGTTCTGTTTTTTTATGTTGTCAATCATCAAATACACAAATTTCTTTATACTCATTTTGTTGTCAGTCGAGTTGATTTGAATGAGTATAGAGATCAGTATCATGTGATTAATGAATTCTTAAAGTAATGTTGAGATCGTGTCTAGAAACTAATCAGAGTGCGTGCATGACTAAAATGTTTGATCTATAAAGATAGTTATAACTAAGACTTTAAGAATACAGAAGAAAGAAAATACAAAAGACAAGAAGAACACGCTTTATATAGTAGTTACTCAGATTCAACGCTAGTCTCAAAGAGAACGTGTTGAAACATAAGAAAGATGTTTATTCAAAAGATGTTTGTGACACAAAGAAATGTGTCACGATTCTAGCCTTGCCAGACTCAGTCTTCTAGCCTTATCAAATCTATTCTCGCTTCGTCATCTTGACTAGTCTCTATTGAGCCTAGCGTCGGCTGAGAAACACACATATGTAGCCAGCTTCTTTCTCGTAGCTACCTTTCTTTCTTAGCATTTATCTTCTAGTTAAATGACATCTCTATCTGACTCGCTCTAGACAGGTCTCTAACATTAGATAAATGCTCATCATCTAGTATTCTGCTATCGATGAATAGATGATATGAAACAATCTATTCAGTAAGGAAAATTTGCAAGAAATTCTTCAAATTTGCATCATCATTTTAGATCGCAAGAAATTCTTCGATTCTACACTCATTTTCATCATTCTATTCGCAAGAAATTCTTCGAATAAAGCACTCAATTATTACCTGAAATTCACAAGAAATTCTTTGAATTTTCACTCATCAAAAAACATCAATTCAAAACATCAATCTCTCATCTACTCTTATCTCAACAACTTCTATCTTCTCTCATCATGACACGCGACGTCGAGTCAGTTGAGTCTCGAACAACTCGTCTGCTTAGAAGCACTGTCAATAGAAGAGTTTCACTTCTACTCATCGATGCTTCAGTCGAAGCTGAGAAAGCTGTCATCTCATGAAACATAAACATCGAAGAACAACTGTTTCATTGAGTCAGCAATCAACTCGACGAAGTCATCAATATGCTGAACGAGCTTCGAAGTCAGCGAGACTTGACTCTACAACTCAATGAACACTGACTTCTCGTACAAGACAATCACAAAAAGAGAGCGAAACAACTAGAAGTCGCTTTTGATAAAAACGATGAGCTAGAGAAAAAGATCAATCAGCTACAAGGCGAGCGATTGAACTTCAGAGCGAAACAACGTCAAGCTGATCGATCTATGTCTCGTCAAGATACTCAGTCAGCTGAACAACGAGTCAATCAGAAAGAAGCTTCGATTCGTCGCTCTGAAGTTGAACGAAGCTCGACTTTCGAAGCTCGCTCTCAACGAGAATCTTCTACTCTATCTGATAACGAAAACGAAAACGATCATCACAAGTTCGTCAAGCTTTCGAATTCACTCATCTTCATCGAAACAGATGATTCTATCTGAGAGACATGAAACATCAAAATAGCTGACAAGCTCGATGTCAACGCGAATCATTATTCTACTGAAAAGATTCGTATTGTCTATGTGATTTTCAGGCTAGAAGACGATGCTGATCAGCAAATCTATGCAAAGCGTCGTGTTGATGCTTTCTCACTCTATCAATCACTATCAGAGCTACTGAAACATCTGAAAGAAATTTACGAAGATCAGAATCTGATTCGAAAGTGTCGTCGCGAATACGTCGCTCTGAAGCAGCTCAACAAGCTCTTCAGCTCTTTCTATTCAGAATTCACTAGAATATTCAGCTTTCTGAACTACGACGATGTCACTCTGATGAACGACATTCAGAATAAAATCAACAATCGTCTTCAGAACGCGTTGTCAGTTTGTCTCATAGAGTTTAGCTCGCTTGATAAGCTCAAGATCTTTCTTCAAGATGTGAATAACAAACAACGAGTCAATTATCAGCTACGTGACGAGCAATGAACAGTCAAATCGATAGCAGCTTCGGAAAAACGTTTTGTTTCTTCGTCGACATCAGCTTCAACCTCGACTACTAGCTATGTTCGGCTCGCTACTTTTTCCATTCTCGAATCTGAATGATCAAGAATGTCAATCATCTGCTTCAACTGTAAAGTATCGAATCATCTTTCAAAGAACTGCTCTCATCTGAAGACTAGTACTTCGACATCTCGTGCATTCACTTCTCGTCTC
>JAABUY010006660.1_pt1 | contig 11235 bp, 21 predicted proteins | sample 5560271 | NCBI WGS metagenome assembly JAABUY01 (sample SAMN10711886, study PRJNA513374) | rock metagenome | isolation source: Antarctica rocks | place: Antarctica: Victoria Land, University Valley
CCCCGGATCAGGGCCGGGGCCGGGGCCGGGGTCCGGCGCAGCGCTGGGCGGCGGCGGCGGGGAGTGGCTCGCGGCGCTGGTGGCGCTGGAGGCGGGCGCGCAGCGCGACTGGCGCCTGCACCTCAGCGTCATTCAAGCGCTGCCGTCCGTGCTGCGGGCGCGATGCCGGCTTTTCCTCCTGCCGGCTGGGTGCATGCCAGGCGTCGCGCAAGCGCCGCCATCAGTGCTGTGCGCGCGGCGCTACCTCCACTGCTGCCTGCTGCCTGCATGCGGGCGCCTGCAGAGCTCTACATCTAATATTCAAAAGCCACTTGAGCAGTGCGCGCAGATGGGCAGCCCCCAGCACGGCCGTGCTGCTTCTTTTGATGGCGGGACGCATGGCGGGCGCTTGCCAACCCTGACGCATGGTCGGTGCTGACCAACTGAAGAACCCGACAGAGGGTCAGACGCGACCAATTGACCCCATCAATGCAGACAGACCGGCCACCAGCGGCCGCCGCAGGTGCTCACCGCCGACCAGCTGCTGGACGTCGCGGCGCCGCTGGCGCTGCGCGCGATGGCGGCCGGCGCCGCGCCCGTCAAGGCGGCCGCCGCCGCGGCCGCCGCGGCGCTGCTGCGTGCGCTGCGGCGGCCCGCGCAGCGCGCGGAGCTGCTGGCGCGGCTGCTGCGCGACTTCGCGCGCGGCCGCTCCTGCTGGCGGCGCGCCGTGTTTGTGGACTCGTGCGCCGCCGCTCTGCAGCACTTCAGCGCTAGGTGCGGGACGTACACTTATGCTTTTGCATGTGGCTCCGCATGGTGCAGTCAGGATAGCCAAGATAAAGGAGATGCCCTGATCCTATCCATCATCTCATGTACAGGAGTGTTGGCGGGCAACTACTGGTGCATGTTACACAGCAACAAGTGTCGGTCTTGCCGCCCGGTGCGGGTCATCAGGCAACCTGTGCGACCATGAACCAGGCCTCAGGGCCCCTTCGGGAGCTGCCGAAGTCCATGCAGGGCTTCCGGCGACCCTGGATCATTCGCCATCCTCTGGACCAGCTCCCTGATGGCCCCGGCACTGATCACCAGCTGCAAACGCACGCGCTTGCGGCCCCGCCGTGCGCCACAGGTTTTGCATCGATTTCCTGCTGCCGCCCGCGCTGGAGCTGGCGGCGGACGCGACGCCGACGGTGCGGCTGCGCGCCGCGGCCCTGCTGCCCGCGCTGAAGCGCGCGGTGCGGCTACCGGATGACGTGGCCGCCCTGGAGCGCCTGAACGGCGCGCTCGCCATGCTGCAGGCGCGTCCGCAGCCGGCGTGCCATGCAACCCGTCGCAGGCAGTGCCCGCGGTCAGTGGGCTCGTGCCTCAGTACCGCGCCTGCCTCCAGAAACATGCAGCGCTCAGTCTATGACCGTATGATTGTAGAATCAGGTACTACTAGATGACGTCAGACAGAAGTCGCCAGGTCCCCGCGAGCGGAGGTCATTTCAAGCTCTTTTCATTAAATTACCTCATGATGCGTTAGCTGCCACCCTGTCATCACCCTGTGCGAAACACTGCCTGTATCGGCCATGCAGGCCGACGCCGCGGTGGACGTAGCCGCTGCCGCGCGTGCTGTGGCCGAGGACTATAAGCATGCGCCGGTACAGACGCGAACCCCCTGCCTCTTAGCACGCTGCATGCATTTACTTAGCTTTCAGTACATGGTCGACGTTGCATGTGTTGCCCCGCCTTGCCTGATATTAAACCCGCCAGGCAACCAATAATCTGCTGCACCTTGGTACGCAGTTCAGCATAGAACAGGTGGCTACAAGTGCTGCAGATCTTTTGTTTTAACAAATATAAGCAGACCCAGGGGCCTCATGCACTGCATAGAATCAATATCAGACCTGATCTGATCAACAACCCAAAGCATCGACAGAGGAGTCAAAGCTCACCTATCCTCTGTCATGAGGTAAATGGCGAATGACACCGAGCGCTGCCGTGATGCGCAGGTGCGCATGGCGGGCGGCGGCGGCCACCTCGACATGAACGGCGCGCCCGGCCCGGCCGCGGAGTCCGAGGCGGAGGACGCGCGGCGGGAGGCCCAGGAGGCCGACTGCGCCTTCTCCGCAGAGGACCTGGAGAAGTGCGCCCGCCGCTGCAGCTTGTTCAATAACCGAGGTGCAAGAGGGTTAGGGTAGGGCCTGACGCGGTGGGCGCTTGCAGGATCAATGGGGCGTGCGGTGCTGATGAGGCCGGCGCCGGCCGGCGCCGCATGTCGGGTTTGGGCGGCGGACCGGCGGCCCTGCGGCGCATCAAGGCGTCCGCCGACCTGGCCGGCGCCCGGCCAGGCCTCGCGCCTCTGTCCGGCGGCGGCGCCATGCCCACAGCCCTCTCTTCTGGATACGGCGCTGCAGCAGCGGCCTCGTCCGCGGCGGCTGTAGCGGCGGTGGCGGCGGGCCTCAGGAGGGCGTCGGCGGAGGGGCCGCTGAGCGTGCCAGCAGACGGGCCCACTGCCTCGCCCGCCGCTGGCGGCCGCCCAACGTCTGAGCACAGCGCTGGCGCGCCGCAGCCCGCTCCAGCGGCCTTGCCAGGCGGCGCGCTGCGGCCCGCCGCTGGGGCTGGCGGGGGCCCGGCAGGCGGCGCCGACGAGCCAGCTCAGGCGTGGGCGCCGCGCGCGCATGCCGCAGCGGCGCGCGGCAGCAGCAGCGGCAGCGAGGCTGCCAGGCGAGCGGGCTGGCGCCCCTCCCGTACATGCCCCGCTCATGTGCTCAGGCAAACTTGCATGGCGCATGATGATACATACACCATGATGCGCACTTCCTTGCACTGAGCTGTCATGGCCGAAACACGGGAGGTGCGTCCTGCACATTTTACAGCACAGTGGCATGATGGCAGCGCCCAGGCAGCCGTTGCTTCAAGATGCAGATAAGCGTCAAACAAATGCAGGCAGCCCATGGCATGCACTCACCCAGCTGTTAAGCCCTGCTGCGGCGATCTCTACGCTAGGGTACATGTGCTGACTGCACATGCGCACCCATGCAGGCTCGCCGCGCGCCTGAACAGGCTCACGACGGAGGCCGACGCACAGCTGAACCGCAGCCGCGCCCGCAGCGCGGCGGCCACGCCCGCGCCCGCCGCCGCGGACGCGCTCGACGCGCCCGCGCGCGCCCTCGTACCGGCCGAGGCGCGGGGTGCAACCAGCGGCCCCGGCAGGACGGCCGGCGTGGCGAGGCGGTGCGTTGTGTGCGCAGCGGTGCTGACAAGCACATGTGGCACATCAGACACAGCAAGGCATGCATGCAGTTGCACATGCGGGGCTCTGCGCTGTGCATGGCCTGGACAGACCCAGCGGGAGGGCCCCACAAAGGTCCGCCGGGCAGCACTCATGCGTCTGTCTGGTGACTGGTGGCAGTCCAGCCAAGCTCCGCACTGCTGCGAGGGCGCTGGGCGCTGCTCCCAGCAACCGTTCTGCCGTCGGGACTGACACGAGCAAAACACAATACGCGGTGTCAGCTAGACATGCGAGCTTCTGCTGGTGTGCATGGCGGCGCGGGGCAGGCTGCTCATGAGCACGGTGAAGGGGTCAAAAAATCCTGTGGAAGACATTTTTATTTGTGATAATCATGCGCGTGCAGGGAGCGCAACAGCAGCGGCCCGGCGAGTCCGTCTGCGCAGCACTCTGGAAAAGCAGCACCGTCATTGCAGCCGAGCAGAGCGCCAGACAGCAAGCCGCCACCCGCAGGCCGCAGGGCGGCGTCGACAGGCGGCCCGCCGCCTAGCAAGGCCGTGGTTGGGAAGTGATCGCCGTGGCAGGCTATGTTGGGGATGCAAGCGGGGCTGTCTGATTATTCGTCACTGCCTGTATGTCTAAGATAGTAGGTGTGGGGGACCACTGTGGTGCCGTTAAAGTGTGCGCATGCACAAAGTGTGGCAATCAGCTCATGTGAGCGGGCGGCCCGGACACATGGCTGACGTTTTTTGCACAGCTGCGTGAGCATGCAGTGGTGTGGATTTGTGCTTATAAGATACAGGCTGAAGCATGCAAGGATGCAATGCTAATTTGATAGGACAGCCGCATGTCATGTCTCAACATGCATATGCATGAAAGGATAGCATGCACAGCGGTTGGTCCGAGGCGCTCAGAGCTCGAGTTCCGTGATCGCTAGGCATTTGCCTCTTCGATAATTCCGCTGTATTGGGACGCTGGGGGGGCATGCCCTGCTACCTAAACAGGCTGGTAACACATGTGTACAGGTGTTGCAGGGTCTGCTCCAGCACATGGAGGTCGTGGTAGATGGCATGCAAAGCAAGCTTGAGATGATAAGCTGATGGCAGAAGAAAGCGCGCACGAGCAACAAGCACAACCGACCTCTGTGCAGCATCGTGCATGGTGACACATCAGCCATCAGTAGCATCAACAGTGTAGTACTACCAGAAGGACGCAATGTTGGAATCCCAGGTAGCCTACTACCTCAATCGCTACCTGGGCACCTATGTGGAGGGCCTCAACCAGCGCGACCTCAAGATCTCGGTCTTCAAGGGCGATGTGGTGCTCAAGAACCTGCGCCTCAAGCCCGAGGCGCTCGCCGACCTCAACCTGCCTATCAGCGTCAAGGCTGGCCTGCTGGGCTCGCTCACACTCAAGGCACGTCCCGCAGCTACTGGAGGGCAATTGCGTTGAGGCAGGGCAGTGCCAGGGGAGCTGCGTCTGAACGGAAGTGCTAGTACTTCAAAAAGTGTTATGCCTGCCTTCTGTCAGTCGGTGAAGCTGTAGTTGGCCCGCGTGCCTTTGGGCGCGCCACTCGGAAGTGCTTTTATAAGCCAGGTAGTTTGTTGCATAGGACAATAGGCCTGGCTGTTGCCTGGCACCGTGCTGCTTGAGTGTTGCGCTGAGAGTGGCGGCGCCGCAGATTCCATGGGCGTCCCTTGGCAAGTCTGCAGTTGTCGTCATCATGGACCGCCTGTACATACTTGCGGGCCCGAAAGACGACTCCGTCACACCGATGGCCGAGGAGGAGGATGTGCGCCTTTCGCTCATTGCCATGCACTGTTGTTCTGACGCGCATGGTCTTGCGGCACGGCCTGCCTACTGTGCTGAGTCATGCTGCGCTGCAGTTTGACACTCTGGAGCGCCTGGCGAAGAAGCGGCGCCTGGAGGATGCAGAGATGGCTGTGATGCAGGTGCCTGCGCCTGTGCTCCGCGGACTCAATGCATACCTGATGTGATGCGCACTTAGAGCCAGCAGCGGCGTGCATGGGTGGTGATTTCTGCAGAGCCTTCAGCTTCCAGCTCGCAGCCCCACCGACGCACAAGCTCATAGCGCTGCCGCCTCTGTCAGCGCCCTTGCACTGAGCATGCAGCCTGCAGTCAGGCCTTCCTGTCCCTGTCTGTCAGGAGACAGTCCATGCCCTGCATGTCATTCAAAAAGAGCGTGAGGACAGGTATGTGTGAGACATCAATAGGTGAGCGCCGCTTACCTACCCGCTCTCAGAGCGGAGAAGAGGCATGCTTGTCTTAATGTTGTCGTCGCAGTTGAGAGTGGCAGGTCGGGATGCCATAAGGCATGCATATGTGTGAGAGGTGGTGCTGCAGTCCGAAGGCTGATCTTATTGACGGCATGTGGATGGCGCAGAGCAAGGACAAGGCTGAGGCAGCGGCAGCTGGCGGCGGCAAAGGCGGCGGTATGTTCAGGGGCCTCGTCGACACTGTGATTGGCAACCTGCGCCTGTCCATCACAAACGTGCACATCCGCTATGAGGCGCGCCGCCTGGGTGCTATACTGCGGCTAGCAAGACCTCGCATGCGTGCAGGGAAAGTTGTAACCTGTCACAGACCGTGCTTTGGAAGGATTGAAAGCGTCTGGCATTAGTGCTTCTCTGCCCCGTGCGGACCCATGATCTGCGGTGCAGCCCTGCTGTCTCTGCTCAAAGACTCGTACCGGCCACAATTGCGAGGACCGCGCTGGCGTGGCGCAGGACGACTGGAGCAACCCTGGGACGCCCTTCGCTGTGGGGCTGACGCTGGAGTCGCTGAGCGCGCACACCGTGGATGAGGCCGGCCGCGAGGCGTTCGTCACGCAGGACCCGCTCAAGCTGCTGCGCAAGGCACGCGGGGCGGCCGCGTCTCATTGCAGCGGTCCAGGCCTGCCGCAATGCTCTGCACAAAGTCTTGCAGCGTGCCGTGTGCTGCATGGGCGGATGCCATTTGGCTGCAGAGAGTGCTGCGCGGCCTGGCGGGTCGCTCGTGCAATACAGCGCTTCTGTGCAAGTAGAAGCGTGCATGTCATGCAGCTGCAGCGGCGCGCCCGACGCCTGCTCATCTCTGGAGGGCTGTGGGCCCATGGCGCGCCGCGCATACCGCCGACCGCACGCCCGGCGCTGCGCGCGCAGGCCGCGCAGCTGCGGCGGCTGGCGCTGTACTTTGACGTGGGCGCCGAGCTGTGGCGCCCCCGGGCGGCCTGGGGCGACATGAGCCTGCCCGACTGGGACGGCCTGTTCCAGCCGGGCATCGCCGAGGGGGGCGGCGCGTCCCCACGCCTGCCCGTGCGCGGCGGGCAGGGGCCGCGCGCGGCCCTGGCGGCTGCGGAGGAGTCGCCCCCGGGAAGGGCGGAGCAGACGCGCCCCGCGCGGCAGGCCAACGGGGGAGCGCAGGCGCGCATGCCCGCGGCGCCATGATGTCATAATCGCCCTGCATGCTGTGGGGCGCTGCATGTGGGGCGCTTGCATGTCCAATCATCAAGGACGCCACCTCCTCTCCAAGGTACCGCCTCCGGCGGGTGCGCTCCGCAGGCCGGGGAGCCTGAGCAGCGCCCAGGCTGTGTGCCTGTCAGCGCATGCGGCGTGCGTGCCGACGCCCGCCGCAACAGCAACGGTGGCGCAGCGCACGCGCTTGCGCCAGGCGTGCCGCCGCGAGGCACGGCCGGTCGGCCCGGCGCTCGTGAGCCGGGGCGGCCGAAACAGGCTCGCTGGGCGCAGGGGAACGGCGCGGCGGCGCAGCCGGACGAGCTGCCGCTGGTGCGCGAGGAGAGCGAGGCGATCGCGGAGGCCGCGGTGGCCGGGCGCGGGCAGGGCGTGCGCACGTACGTGCTGCGCCCGGTGGACGGGCGGCTGCGCTACACGCGGCGCGGGCGCGAGGCGCGCGGCGACGAGGGCCAGGCCGTGCAGGACGCGGACGTGGAGCTGGACGCGCTGTCGCTGCACCTGGCCAGTGCGCGCGCGCCCGCCGCCGCCCCGGCCCAGCGGCTCGCGCCATGGGAACCCCGTCTATAAACCACAGGTCAGTGCTGTTGCTGATGCGCAACATGTCGGTGGCATCCCCTGTGCTAACACCCTATCACCCACACGCTATCAACACCCTATGAGCGGGGCCGCCTGGCCGCGCGCAGAGGCGCAGTACCAGAGCCTGCAGAAGCTGCTCGCGGAGTTCAACGCGCACTCCGCGCGCGCGCCCAACCACCTGCTGCGCCCGGGCAGCCGGCCGCGCGGCGGCGCCGCCGCGCGGCGCTGGTGGCGCTACGCGGCCGCCGCCGTCCGGCGCCAGCTGCCGGGCCGCAGCTTCAACTGGCAGCAGCTGGAGAAGGCGCGCTGGGAAGGCCCTTCACAAACCCTGTCTGCGCGCGCATGGGTGGAGGCGGCGAGGGGCGCCACGCGCCCGGTCTAGCATGGCTGCGCCTGGCACCTGTGCCGCGCTGCTGAGGCGCGCGCCGAAGCCGCGCAGAGGCGCAGCGCAGGGGCCGGACTAGGGGCAGCGCGCGCGCACCCCGCGCAGTCCGCGGCACCCCCAGGGCCCCACCTGCACCGCGGCCTCCAGGGAGCAGCGGGCGGCGCCGCGCGCAGGCCGCGCTGCTGCGCAGGCGGTACGTGGACGAGTACACGCGCTGCCTGGAGAGCGGCCAGGTCGGCGGCGACGAGGCGGTTGCGTCCATGGACGACCAGCTGACCGAGCCCACCATCCTCGTATTCCGCCGCCTGGCGCATGCCAAGGCGCGCTCCGGCGCCCGGCGCCCCCGCGCCCCCTGCCACCACACGCAACAGGTGTGCCGGTGCATGGGCTGCCTGGCCTGCCGCCCGGCGTGTGCAGCGGGGCGTGCATTTTCTTCAAGGCAGCTCTCATGGAGCTGACGTCAGGCTGGGCCCGACACATGCGGCGCGCGCGGGAGGGCGCGCGCGCTGATGAGATCTGCGCGCCCCGGGCGCGCAGGTGGACGCGGCCAAGAAGCGCGAGGCGGCCGCGGCGGCCGCGGACCGGCGCGCCAAGGCGGCGCGCGGCTGGGTGGGCTGGCTCTGGGGCGGCGGCGGCGGCAAGAAGGCCGCGGCCGGCGACGGCCAGGACGTCGACGCGGACGCCGAGATGCGCGGCGACCTCACCCCAGAGGACGAGGAGGCGCTCAAGGAGCTGGCCACGGAGCAGGAGGACGCGCTGCGGCTGGGCGCGCCCCTGTCCGTGCACCACCGGCCCCTGCCTTGCGGCCAGGGGATGCGCTCGAGGCGGCGGCCAGGGCGCTGGAGACGAGCTGCGGCGCGGCGGAGCGCCGCTTCCGCCCGTGGCGTCACACTCCATGCCTCGGAAAGACCCATGCCGTGGGTCAAAGCTTGCTCAAGAAATGGAGTAACAATGCGACCAAACCCCTGGGTACCTGTATCCTTATCCAGTGCAACTTTCTGTGGTACAGCCTGCTGCCCGACCCGCTGCGGCATTGTGCCGCCCGGGTTGCACCGCACCCGTGTCAGGACACGGTGCGGGCTGCCCAGTGAGCACTCGCGGCCGGCGCGCAGACACCGAGACCGAGTGGAGCCTGCGCATGGAGATCCGCGCACGCGTCGGCAGCGCGGCGCTCGTGCTGGACGGCCCGGGCGGCGAGCGCGTCCTGCGCGCGGGGCTAGAGGGCCTGTCTGCCACGACGCGCGTCTACCCCAAGACGCTCGCGGTGCGGCCCGGCGCGCCGCCGCGCGTCCCGGGTGCATGCGCACAGACGGTGGGAGGCACGGCGTGCGTGTTGGTGGAGCGTTGAGGGAGGCGCTCACTTCTGAGCAGAGCGCCTGTGCCCTGAAAAGGCAGGGACGTGAGCGCCGTGCTGACGCAAGCAGTCTGGCCAGTATTGTGAGGAAATGGATCATAAGCTTGTATTGCAGTTATCATGAGTCTGCAGGGCAGAGCAAAGAGCCTCGCCCGCGCCTCTTGGACACACTGTCAAGCGTCAAGGCTCCGTCTCAGGCTTGAAGGCTGGTGCTCGAAGTGCTGCCTGACACACAGAACGGGCGCCCTGGCTGAGCCCGCAGGCTGCGCGCGCAGGTGCGCGCGGCGGTCGCGGCGATGGGCGTGGTCGCGCCGGAGGGCACGCTCGTGCGCACCGGCGGCCGGCTGCACGCAACACCGAGCTTTGCCATGCTGCCGCGTGCGCGCGCCCGGGCTGGCCCGGTCTGCTGCCGGCTGCGTGCTTGCGAAATGCATTATACAGCAAAAGCGGCCCACACGCGTTGTCAGCATGTGGAACTGTCGCGGACATGCACAGGGGTGTGCGCCGAGCGCCCGGCGCTGCCCAGCCCCGACCTTAATCACAACGCAGGCCTGGCCCCCTGGACCACTGCTGCGACCCCTCTGACTTCCAAGACGTAGTATGACATGAATGGTACCCCAATTGCCCTGGGTGGTACATGTATGCTTCAACGGCCTCATGTGCAGCGGTGCGAGCCCCGGGCTGCTGAGCTACCGCCCACGAATCTTGCACAATACAGTGCAGCTTGCCGGAGGCAGAGCTGCACGCATGCTGCTCGCACATGCACAGCTGCACATCTGCTTGTGCGGCCGCAGAGCCGGAGGGCGGCGATGGCGGGAAGGCAGACCAGGCCGAGGTTTCAGAACCTACGGGCGGCGGTGGCGGCGGCGGCGAGTTGGCAGGGGGGGACGAAGCAGTCGCCGTCACGCAGCTGCATCGCCAGGTGCGCCAGCTAGCGGCACAGCCGTGAAACTTGGCTGTTTGTTGCAGCCTCTCCGGCCGCGTGCAGGTCTCATGCAGGCACTGCGCAGCACAGCTGCCGGCACATGCCTGCGGCTGCTTGCATGGCGCCAGCGATGCTCCCACAGGTTGCGCCAAATGCCGCCTTTGGCCGCAGCCGCTCGCCTGCACCCTGCAGCGCGGGCACCCCGTCCGAGCTGGGCCGCGCGGCGTGCGGCAGGCGCTGGTCGTGCAGCTGGTGCAGCAGCCGCAGGACGGCAGCGCCGACACGGCCGTGCGCCTGGCGCTCGCGCCGTCCTACGTCACCTACCTGCCGCCCGCAATTGACCGCGTGGCCGACTTCTTCCGCACCGAGCAGGCGCGCGCCGTGAACGGGGAGCTCCTACTCGCGCGCATGTGCTTGTCGTTGGCAGGACGCGGCAGGGAGGCGAGCGCGGTGCTGCGGCGCGCTGGCGCGGGCCTGCGCGTGCAAAGCGTTGCCTGCAGGCTCGATAGAGAGAGGGGCAAGGCGAGGGAAGGAGAGTGCGGGAGCGGCGTCCGCTGCTGGCCCCTGCGCCCTGCTGAAGCAGCGGCCGCAGGGCCGCTGCAGGTAGTGGACTGGCTAAAGGAGCAGAGCCAGGTGATGAAAATGACAAGGAAAGATGAGCTCGTGGCTGGCGCCCGCGCCCTGCTGACCCGGCGGCCGCGGGGGCGGCGCAGGTGGTGGACCTGTCGGCGCTGGGCGCCCAGGCGGCGGCGAGCGTAGAGCGCGCGCAGCGCGCCGCGCGCGAGCAGCTGGCCTCCGCGCTGGGCCGGCGCCCGCGGCTGAGCGTGCACCTGGAGCTTGACGGGCCGAAGGTTGCGGTGCCGGTGCCCGCGACGGAGGCGCAGGGTGCGCGCACGCCCTGGCCCGGTCGGGGCTAAAACCCGTCCTTGGGATGCTGCTCTCAATCACTGTGGCGCCAAGTCCTGTCCCGACGCACGCTTTGGCAGGGCGCAGCGGCGGCCCTGCATGAGCAGGCAGCCACACGCCGCGCAGGCGCGCCAATGCTGGCGCCGGACCTCGACCTGCCGCCCACAAATTGAGACCCCGTGCATGTCTGTGCGAAGTCCTAAACCTATCACATGCCCTGCGCCGCGCAGGCGAGCTGACGCTGGTGCTCGACCTCGGCTCGCTGCTGATGGAGTCGGACGCCGAGGCGGCCGCGGGCTTGCCGGCCGACGCGGCCGCGCTTTACCAGTGCCTGCGCCTGACCAGCCGCGACATCAGCGCGTACCTGGTCGACGGCGCGTTCTCGTTCGCGGCGCTCGAGCGCGCCGGCGCCGCGGCGGCCGG
>JAABUY010006663.1_pt1 | contig 11233 bp, 13 predicted proteins | sample 5560271 | NCBI WGS metagenome assembly JAABUY01 (sample SAMN10711886, study PRJNA513374) | rock metagenome | isolation source: Antarctica rocks | place: Antarctica: Victoria Land, University Valley
CGCGCGCGGCGCACCGCAGGGCGGTCAGCGGCGCGAGCGAGGAGATGCCCTGCCCGCGCAGCTCGGTGCAGCCGCACAGGCTGAGCGCGGACAGCGCGGTCAGCGCGGCCAGCGGCGCCAGGTCCGCGCAGCGCTGGATGCCGCGGCAGTGCTGCAGCTTGAGCGCCGTCAGCGCCGCCAGCGCGCCAACCGGCAGCAGCCTGGCGCGCCCCACAACGCTGCCCTGTTAACAGTGAGCGCCAGCACAAGCAGCCCCGGTCCGTGCAGCGCAGCGGTCAAAGCGTCAGGGAGCGCCTCCCGTGCGCAGTTGCCCGTCGCCATGCCAGGGCTGGCCTGGAGCAGCCGGGGGGCCCGTGCGCCTGCCCGGCGCCGGTCAGCTTCTGGCGTTCGCTAAGGTCGAGCGCCCGCAGCGCGGTCAGCATGGGTGAGGGTCACAAATTTTCCACGCGCGCACCCGGCGCCGGTTAGCTTCTGGCAGCCGCTGAGGTCGAGCGCCTGCAGCGCGGTCAGCGCGGACAGCGGCAGCAGCGCGCCGTCGGCCAGGTTGTCGCAGCCGCGCAGGTTGAGCGCCGTCAGCGCGGTCAGGCCGGCCAGGCCCGGCAGGCCCTGCCCTGGCGCGGTCACAATGTTGCGGCAGGCCTGCAGGTTCAGGTCGCGCAGCCGGCTCAGGCCTGCGCGCGCCCGCGCGCGCCCCCGCTGGGTCCCGTGCACGCTTCCTGGCGCCTGTCTGCGCGTGGCCGCGCTGGCGTGCGTGATGCACTCAGCGCTGCAGTATGACTTTGTTACTCCCTAGCTTATTGGCCAGTCGCCACGGTGTCCACCCACCGGCTGACCCAAACCACACGCACACACTCACGCCCACACACCCACACACACCCTACCACACACACACCTATCCTACCACACTCACACCCACCCTACCACACTCATATACATAGACATGTGACACACACACGTACAGATTGAAAGGCGGCCGCGCACCGCTGAGCGCCTGCAGCCCCTGCGCGGTCACCTGCCAGCACTCGTGCAGGTTGAGCGCGGTGAGCGCGGTGAGCGCGCCCACGCCCGCCAGGCCCGCGTCGGCCACCTTGTAGCAGCCCTTGAGGTTCAGGTCGCGCAGGCCGCCCAGCATGCTCAGCGCGCGCAGCTGGTCGCCTGGCGCGCGCGCGGCGCGCGTCGGCGCCGCCCGGCTCGGCTTGTAGCAGCACGTGCTACAAGGTGAGGACCGTGTCGTGCAGGGCGGCCGGCGCGCTCGGCGCGCGCATGCAAGTGCTTGCCATATCAGGCGCCTGCTGACTTAACCCCTGCTAACTTCCTGTCAGCAGCCTTGAACCATGCATGCCCATCGGCGCTCAGTGCGTGCTGCTTGCTGGCACTGTGCCTGGTGCTGTGTCCTGCAGCAAGCTCGCATGCGAGGCCAGCGCAGCCGCCCAACTATATGCGCAGCAAACGCGGACCGCGCCGACCGCTGCCGTGCCTGCTGCTGCGCCTCTCTCAGACCTGAGCACGACCCCTGGACGGGATTAGGGCAGTGTGGGTATAGGGTAGGGTAGGTGTAGGGTAGCGCGCCGGTGAAGCGCTCGCAGCAGCGCAGGTCCAGGCGCGTGAGCGCGGCCAGGCGCGCGACGGCCGGCGCGGCCGCGTCGGTCAGGTGCTGGCAGCCGCGCAGGCTGAGCGCCGCCAGCGCGGGCAGCCGCTGCAGCACGCCCAGGCCCGCCTCGCTCACGCGCATGCAATTCCACAGGCACAGCGAGCGCAGGCGCGTCAGCGCGCCGATGTGGCCCAGCCCTGCGCCGCGCGCCCGCCCGCCGGCTCAGGCTCCCGCCCCGGGCGAGCGCCGGCCGCCCGCACTTGCGGCCATGCGCGCGCCGCGCCCCTGTGCGCTGCGCAGGTCAGGGGCCCGACAGCCCCGTGCACGAGCCCTGCGCTGCTGTCGGCCCTGCGCAGCCCTGCTCACCTGCTGCGCCTCCCGCCGCAGCAGCTTGTGCATAGTGAGGTCTGTCTGCCTTCACACACAGCGCACGTGGGCAAGGCGAGGGCGTCGGAGAGGGCGCGCGCCCGCGTCGGTGACCTCCGTGCAGCCGGACAGGTCGAGGCAGGTCAGCGTCACGATCGGCGCCAGTGCGCGCAGCGCGCCGTCCTGCCACAGGCGGCCACACCAGTCAGCGGTGCGCGCGGCCCGCCTGCAGCAGGCGACGAGGCCTCTTTCGCGCAGCAGAGCGCAGGCGGACAGGCGGGGCGCCTTCGCCATCACGGACGCCGAGGCCGGCCGCCTCGAGCCGCCGCGCCGCTTGCGGCGGCCTGCGGCGCGCTCGATCGGCCGCCCACGGGCGCGCCGCTTGTGGCGCGCCCCGGGCGGGCGCAGGGCGGGGGGCGTCGGCGGGGCCCCGCGCCTGCACGGTCGCGACGCGGCTCGTGCCGCCCAAGCGCAGGGTTGTCAAGCGCAGCTGCGCCGCGAGCGCGCCGAAGCCGCGCTCGGTCGCCGCCACGCAGCCCGACAGGTCCAGGCTGAGCAGGCACGGCAGCGCGGCCAGCGCGACCAGGCTGACATCGGTCAGCTGCGCGCGCGCCGGGGCACGGCTGGTCAAGCTTAGGGTATGCTAGGGTCTGCGGCACAGGGCTGCTCAGCTTCGCGCTGGCCAGCTGCGCCTCTGCACGCACGCGGCGCTGCAGCCGCTGCGGCACCTACGTGTGCCTGCAAAACATCGCATCCTGACGTTTCCTGCATGCCCAGACTGACTGCGCGGACACGCGCCGCCTCGGCAAGCGCTCAAGCAAGTCATCATGCAAGTCGCAACGGAGTCCGCCTCATGTGCGCTCGGCCCGAGCGCGCGCCTTGCAGCAGTTGCGCAGGTCCAGGTGCGTGAGCGCGGTCAGCGCGGCGAGCGCGGCCGCGCCCGCGTCGCCCACCTCCTCGCAGCCCGCGAGCGACAGCGACCGCAGGCTCTCCAGCGCCGTGGCGCCGCCGAGCGCGGCCAGCGCGCCATCGCCCACGCGCCGGCAGCCGCTCAGGTCCAGGCTCTGCACCGCCGGGAATCTGCGGGCGGGCTTGTGATGTCAGGCGCCCGGGCGCCTGGCGGCTCGGCTGACCGCGTGGTCATATGGTGTCCTGCCCAATTCCAGCCAGACGCACCAGGTTGCCACACGCGCATCACAGGCAGGGCGCGAGCGGGCATGCTCACACGCCAGGTGCCCCATCCATGTGATACTCCTGGGACATGGGCAGTCCCGGGCCCGCGGGGAGGGGCGGCGCGCGGGCGCGCCGGCTGGCCAGGCGGTCCACCATGAACACGCGCGGGCGCATCGCGGTCAGGCCGCTGGAGAAGCCGCGGTGCCACTCGCGGCAGGCCAGCAGCGCGGCCTGCACGTCCTGCGCCGGCAGCGCCGCGACGACCAGGCGCATGATGTCGCGCGGCAGCTCGGTCCAGTCTGCCGGCGGCGGTGACGCCGCCGCCGCTGGCAGCCGCAGCGGCTCGAACTGGCGGATGAGCGCGCGGATGTCCGGCGGGCCGCCAGGCCACGCCGGCGGCTGTGCGCCCGGTTGCAGCAGCGCCATGCCCGCGCGCGCGCCCTGTCGCACGAGAACAGGCTCTTCAGGGGCGGCGCACGACATGGGGGAGCGCTGTCAACTACCCTTGGCCTTCACCAGCTCCGCTGTCACACAGGCGAGGCGGACGTCCTGTCTTTCCTTGGCCGCGCAGGCGCCCGGCCCCTTTGCCAAGGTCTTCAGGTCTCAGACTGCGGGGCGTGGGTTGTACCGCGCCGCTTCACGGCGCCAATGGTGCTGCGGTGCGTGCCCGCCAGCCCCAGGGCGGCTTGGAAGCCTGACAGGCAAGGCAGACTGGGCCAAAGCGCAAGAGCTGCAAGCAGCCCGGGGCCAAGCGCCGGGTTGCGCTCGCTCACGCCGGACCTGCGCCGCCGCGCCTCTGCTGCACGCGGACGCAGGCGTGCGCCATCCCAGCGGCAACAGAGTGCGCACGCAACGGTCATGGACCGCGCTCACACACCCCCAGGCAACCTACCAGTGCGCACAGGCGCAGATTGCACTTGGCTAGCCAGACCTGCCAGGCAAGCAAAGAACAAGCTAGTGCACGGTCACAGGCCGCGAGGGCATCTGACCCATCAGTTGGCCTGACAAGCATCCTGCCACCAGCTCGTGCAGTGCCAGCTTGGGTCCCAAGGCACTGTCCAGTGCAGTATGCGCTGCTTGTGCGCCCTGCATGCCTTCAGACTGGGCTGCATTCCCTCGTAAGCACACAAGGTGCAAGACCATGCTCACTCTAGCCAGCCCCTCTTGTTCCAGGCGGGAGCAGCACATCCACGCCAGGAGCCGGGAACACCTGCAAGCCTGGGCCGTCTGGAGTCTGGCGGGGAAGCCTACTGGGAAAGTTTTTCGTACGCCCGATTACGCCACGACGGGCAGGATGTGCACGTCCAGAGCAAGGGGGTGCAGCCGTTAGAGCCAACACAGCGCTGGCTGCTGAACCCTTCGGCCTCCTGCTAAAAACAATCGTCCAGGAGCACAACTGCCCCCTGTCAGGCAAGTTGCAAGGCTGGGATATAAGGTACAGACCGTGGTAAGGCGTCAGTCTTCAGACCAGGCTGGTGCCTCAAGCGCTTCTTCATGCTGAGCTGCTAGTTACCCTACCACTGTCCTATCAAGGGTACTGAATAGGCCTATTGTTTCTGATCGATGGCGTTCACCGGCTTTCGCCTGCAGCAGCTCTTATTCATTCGTTCACTCTGTGTGCTACATTACAGCATGCCATATGCAGCCAGTACAGTGCATGCCACCGGACCCAGGCGAGGGCATCCAGAGAGGCCTAGCTAGAACGCCTTTGCCTTGCCAGACACGCGCTGCCACAGCGCGTCCAGCAGCGGCTGTTTCCGGCGCAGCCGTCGCAGGTCGCCGGGACGCCGGCCGCCCCTGCACAGCACAGAACACCACTGGACTTGTCAAGAGTGGTGCGATTTTGACACGTCCATGACGAGACAGAGCGCACGTCGCAGTGCACCACAGCGTGGGGCTTTCCCATGCTGTAAGCGGGTGCAGGCGCGCATGCGACAGCACCTCCGCTGAAACTGGAGACTGCCGTTGGCTCAGCGCACCGACCCACTGGTGGGGCCACAGACGAGGCTGCTCACCTCCTACACAGCAGCGCAGGAGCATGGCGGGCGGACGCCGCAACCGGCTCCGCGTGCCTCGGCTTACCCACAGCTTGTCCCAGCTCACAGCTTGTCTCGCAGACAGCCGCGGAGAGGCGCAACGGCAGGGGGCGCCTGCACCGCTCAGCACCCCGCCCAAGCGCGGCGCGGGCGCACGTGGCGTGCGCGTGGTAGAGCAGCATGCCGCCGTAGAAGGGCACGAGCAGAATACCCGCCAGCGCGGCCAGCAGCACGTAGGTCAGTCGCCCACGCGCGCGCCCCTGCCGGCCGCGTCGCGCTGCACATGACCGCCCTCGTTCCGAAAGGGCTGCTGGAACCTGGTATTCACTGGCCTGTCGCGCTTGCCGCCCACGCGTGCCGCATGCGTCGCCATGCAGGGCCGCGCTGCCGTGCGCGCTCAGGGGGCGCGAGGTGCCTGGCTGGCTTGGTGCCGCGCGCGGCAATACAGGCGCGAGACCAAGGGGTTGCTCCTGCCCATGGTGACAGGGCAGAGCCGCGCCTTGGCGACCAGACGGAGCAGGCGCGTCTGCTTGGCTGCGTCGCACGTGTGCGCCCCGCACAGCTGGCTCAGGAACGTGCCTGCGCGCCAGACTCTTTGCTAGAGTTATACAGGGGCGGGACCCACAACAGCGTGGCAAGAACTCCAGCAAGAGAGTAAGCAGCCGAGCAGGCGCTTACTCCCAGAAATGTCAGGTAAGGGCATGTGACAGAACAGACATTTGGCGCATCACACTCCACACTCCGATGCCTACCTCTGCATTCGTCACTCTGCAAGGGCGCGCACGGCGGAGCGCAGCTGCCGGGCCGCCAAGGTCATGCGGAAAGCAGTGGTCCACAAGGCCCTGCCAGCGCACAGCGGCCCATGCTGGACTTCAGCTCGGCGCGCCCTGTACAGATACGCCGGCTCCCTGATAGGCAGGGAGCGCGATGTTTGCGTGGCTTGCCTGCGCACACTGCTCCCGTCTGTTTCGGTCAGCTGCATGTGCACGTTGCTTGCTCAGGCAGAGCAGGCTCCCGCGCATTGCGAGTTGCGCATGTGCGCTGGTGCTTGGGTGCACCTCCTCCCAATGCATCACTTGTTGGCCGCAGGCGCGCTGTGAGTCGCATGCAAAGGACTTCCCCAGCCGCGCACACCCCGACATCGCAGCCACAGGCGGCTCCAGTCCTGTCATGCGGGCCCTGACAGCAGCGGGGCTCGCGGCTCCCGCGCACGGCCAGGCGCCCGCCAGCAGCCGCTTCCCGTGTCGCGCGCGCCGCCGCCGCACTCACCACCGGCAGTGGCCGCGCGGGACGCGCACCTCGCACGCGCGCTTCCCCGCAGCGGCAGCAGACGGGCGGCAGGGCGCGTGTCGCGCGTAGGGGTCGGCGGGCGCGCGCGGCCCGCCCGGCGCCAGCGCGGCCAGCGCGTCGCAGTGCAGCGCGCCGCACGCGTCCGCCAGGCAGGCGCCCGGGCTGCCCTGGCGCGCGCCGCCGCAGGCGCGCCGTGAGCCCGGGTGCGCCAGGCTGTGGGCGGCTGCGTCACGTGCTCAGCAACACGAGCAGGATGCAGGCAGCGGTGCCTGTGCTCTTCTTGGCAGCACGTCAGGGGCAACTCCGCTCGAAGCACGTGGGAGAGCACGTGATGAGGGTGTGCAGAGCTCTGGCGCGTCTGCTGTTCGGTCGGCAGGCTGCCGACCTGTGCCCGCTCAGGGCCGCACCGGCGGCACCAGGTCCGCGAGGTGCGTGCGCTGCACGTGGCGGTCCAGAAAGTGCTCCGCATGGAACAGCTTGCCGCACTCCCCGCAGCGCCACTGCCCGCGCCGCCCCTTCTGCTTGCCGCGCTCCGCCGGCCAGTACCTGTTGTCGGACACACCAGTGCTCCTGGGCTGCCACCCTCCAGGCACGTCGTCCAGCAACAAGCTTGTCGCATCCACGTTTGGGAAAGTCCAGTGACATGCCTGTCTGCCTCTGGCCTCAGGATGCACTGGTCGGGCAGAATATATTGCATCGACTCCACTTTAGGAAGCAGGAACTGCGCACCAACGCTGTTAGTCTCAGACGGTAACCACACGTGGCGCCTGCTTTCACCAAGCCACGGCGCGGCCGTGCCTGTTTGATAACATGCCTGGCGACTCGGCTGCGCTCATAGTCGCAGTCTGTGTATGTGGCCGCTTGTGTGCAGGAGACTATACAAAACAACACAGACACGCGGTAGCTTAGTCCCATCTGCTCTACACCCAGTCTGCTTGTTGGCAGCAACTCAGTTAATACCTGTCTGCAACTTCTTGCCAAATTCGCACAGTTCTTCTGTAGGCTTGCAGAGAAGTGTAGGGGTAAATCGCTATTGCACGATCCCCTCTTATAACATAGCTGGCTCCATATTGTCTGCATGTTGCGCATCCTGAACTACCTGTGATGGCGTATGCTCTACCCTATACAATCGGATGGCGTCAGCAACAAGTAGAACATAAGAAATAAGAATATACTCGCACGGCATGCGCGGTCCACAAAGATGACTTCACCCACCACGCACAGACAATGCTACAAAAATAATTCAAGACCCACAATGACTATACAAGCGCTGGCCAACACTCAGCATTCAGAGTTTCTAGCCCCACATTGTCAAGTGAGCAGAGGGCTCAGAAGCGGCCACACATGCGGGTCGTAACAAGACACACACACAAGAAAATGATTTTTACAGCAGACGCTAGTGCAATTGGATAAGCATCGTCGTCTGGCCTATGCTATGCAGGCGCCGCGCTGCTGCAGCATCTGCTGCAGCTGCTTCTGCATGCCCTTGAACTCGGGCGACTTTGCAAACGCCGGCTCGCGCCGCGCGGCGCGCGCCAGCGCCTCCTCCGCCGCCCGGCACTGGCCCAGGCGCGCGCGCGCCTCCACCTGCACACAGCAGCATCGTTTGTGCCACAAATCCAGACCAGAGCGGGCGCTGGCTGAGGATGATGAAGGGCAGTGAAGCTCCAGGACAGGAAAAGTAATGATTCACAAAAACTGCTGAGCAGGGAATGGCCCGCCGTAACCCATTGCCCCAGGAGGAGAAGGCTGGATCCCTTGCGTCAATGCACAAAGCAGGGCGCCGACAGGCAACAGCACGCCGCAGGAGCAAGCCCGCGGCGGCCCGCGCACCTGCCGCACGTAGCACGTGGTGAAGCCCGGCGGCGCCGACGCGGCGGCCTCGTCCGCGTCGGCCGCGGCGCCCTCGGCGTCCCCCAGCGCCAGCCGCGCGCCTGCAGACAAGCACAGTGATACTCATGCGTGAGACCCTTTTTCGTCCACCTTCAGTAGACATACTCTGCAACCCTGTTTTCATGCGCAGAGACTGAGGAGCATCGTCGCTTGAGATGTCACCTGCGGTATACCATGGAACAAGGGACTCCACACAAGTACCAGCGCCACATCGCGTATTGGCCCTCCTGGCGCTTTCCTCTATGTGCTCCACAACGTCTCTGTCACCACTGGAGGGCGCTGCCGAGCGCGCCTGCGCGGTTGGCGAGCAGCAAGTGGCGCCCGCGCGGCGCGCCCGCATCCAGGCCCGCAGAGTACAGCTCTACCGCGCGCGCCAGGTTGCCATTGCGCGCCTCCGCGTTCCCCGCCAGCCGCAGCTCCGTGGCCTGCCCCCAGCGGTCGCCTACAGTGAAGACAAGGGCTTTGTTTTTTACGCTTCTACATCTACCACTTTTCTCTCTTCACAGGCTTCATAGGCTTCATAGGCTTCAAAGGTGCGCGTGGGCCGCTGCCAGGGGCGCCATGCTGCCTCGGCGCGCCTTCAGCAGCGCGTCAGGGAGCTCCAGGGCGGTGAAGGCGCGCAGCGCCTCTGCCAGCTTGGCCGGCGTGCTGACGTGGCTCAGCGCGAGCTCGCTCCCGGCCTGCCCCCTGGCCTCCAGCACCAGGTTGGGGCCGTTGCCGCACCGGCCTGCGGACGCCGCGGCAGGGCACTCGCACTTGACAGCTCAGTATCTGCCCTGTCCTAGGCTGACTTGTACTTGAGCAACAAAAACATCCTACACCACTGTGAGAGCAAGGCGGCACGCGCAGGGCCACAACAAAGGACTTTGCTTTCAAAACGCGTAGGAAAACGCACAGGAACAAACTCTTAGCAAACTGGTGAACACGCACCTAGGCAGCCCGTCGTCTCGACCTCCAGCTCCTCCAGCGACAGGTCCTCAGCAAACTTGGCGACCTGTGCCAGGAGCGACGTCGGCCTGCTGCTTCCAGGCGCTGACCATGAGCATATTCACAGACAGCGCACACAGTACAAGCTCACCTCCTTGGAGCCCTGCCTGCGGCACGTCTTGTTGACGCATATATGCAGCTTGTGGCCGCCAGCAGGCGCGGCGCCGGAAGGCGCTCTGCCGCTTGCCGTGCAGGTCGTCAGCAGCGTCGCCACACGCATGCGCATACCTTTCTCCGCGCCGCTGCCTGCTTGCTTGCACAGGCTCCTCTGCTACGCTCGGGTATGCCAGGTCCTGCTGTGCTGGTGGAGCGCTTGCAACAGGTGGCCACTATATATACTGACAGCAGCTGAGCTGTTGCCACCACAGGCACTTGTCCACAGAAGGGCAGGTACACAAGGAGGGCACTAGCAGAGAAGCACTTTCAGACTTTGAGAAGGCGCGCTTGCTGCAGTACAGTAGCTCCGTGCTTGCAACTCAGTGACTGGTTTCTTTGGCAGAGCATTTATCATAATCGCTCAGAAGCAAGGAGCAAACGCCAAGGCCAGCTGCTAGGCAGCCCAAAGTTGTGCTCTTAACCTCGTTCTTCGCAGCTCCTGCTACAAGTGCGATAAGAGAGTGGCTGGCACTTGCAGCCCCTGCATGTACGATTACGTGGAGGTATGCGCACTGGAGAGCAGGCGCAGGCTCGGGACAGCACCATAGTGCACTATCCGTGCGCTCCTTGGCGGTCATGCCCCTGCAGCCAGACTGTGCACCAGGTACTAGTGCGCCACTCACACATGCTTTCAGCGTGCCTCTCCATGACGCAGGCCTGTGGTCGACGAGCCACCGCCTGGCGTGTTCTTCACCGAGGAGGCCTTCCGGCAGTATGCGGTGCTGCCATGCGGCCGGCCCACAGTGAGCCCCTCCTGGCCTTATGACTGCGTCTGCCCCTTCAGCTTGTATCCTCCTTGCAGGAGTGCAAGGATGCGTGCTGAAGCGCGCGCCCTTCCTGCGCAGCCGCCCCCGGCAGCACCGCAGCAGCCCGACGCGCGGTCCAGCAGCAGCGCGTCGGGCTCCCCGAGCCGGCGCTCGCCATCCCTGGACTTCTGCCCCAGCAGTTCCTCGTGCGGCGACAGCTCCGCCATTGCCTCGGCCGGCCCGCCGGCGCTCCGCGGCCCGGCCGCGCCGGCCCCACTCGGGCCGCCCGCGCGCGCCGGCCCACAGGCGCCCCGCGCGGCCGCGCCCGCGGCGCGGCCGCAGGCGACCCCGCCCGCCGGCCGTGCAGCACCGAGGCGCCCCAACACAGCCCCAAGTGGACCAGCAGGCGCGTGCGGGGACGGCGAGCAGGCGCTGGCGGCGGCGTCTGCAAGCGGCTCGGACCTGGCGGTGGACGAGTCGAGCGGGTCGGATGCTGAGGCGCTCGCGGCTGTGGACGCGGTGGCGGCCGCAGCGGCCGCGGTGGCGGCCGCGACAGGGCGCTCGGGGCCTGCAGGGCCGACCGGCGCGGGCGCCAGGGAAGCGTCTGCCGCCGCCCGCGCGCCCGGACCCGCCGCAGACCCGCTGGCCGCCGCCCGGGCGCGCCAGCCGTCTGCGGGCGCGCTCGGTGGGGGCGCGTCCCGGGCGCTCGGCGTAGCCGGTGCTGCTGACGGCCGCGGGAGTGGCGGAGCTGGAGGCAGCGCCGCGTCAGCAGATGCAGCCCGCGCCGCGCCTGAGATCGCGGGCCGCAGCGGCGCGCCGCTGCACGGCGCCCCCGGGCTCGTTGCCGCCTCTGGCCCCATGGCATCAGACCCGCAGGCGGACGGGCCCTCGGCCGGCGCCAGAGACCGGACGGCTGCTGAGCCGGACAGCACAGGGGCTGAGGTGGGGCGGAGTGCGGCGCTGTCGCCGCCGCAGCGGCCGCGCCGCGGGCCGCA
>JAABUY010006665.1_pt1 | contig 11231 bp, 5 predicted proteins | sample 5560271 | NCBI WGS metagenome assembly JAABUY01 (sample SAMN10711886, study PRJNA513374) | rock metagenome | isolation source: Antarctica rocks | place: Antarctica: Victoria Land, University Valley
GGATTGGGCCGAGGCTGTTCGGCAGTGGAACCGCGCCGCGCCGCTGGCCGATGGGCCGCTGGCCAACCTGCTGTGGCAGGCCATCATCGGTGCCTGGCCGGTCGGAGATCGCGTCCCGGACGACTACCGGGACCGGCTGCATGCCTATGCCGAGAAGGCGGCCAGGGAAGCCGGCAATTCGACCAGGTGGATCGACTCGGACGAGCACTTCGAGAAGGCGATGCATCGGCTGGTCGACGCCGCGTTCGACGACGTGGCGCTCAACGAATCGCTCCTGTCGATGGTGCAACGGTTGACCGGACCGGGTTGGTCGAATTCGTTGTCCCTCAAGACCATTCAGTTGCTGGCCCCCGGCGTGCCCGATGTCTACCAGGGCACGGAACTGTGGGAGGACTCGCTCGTCGATCCGGACAACCGGCGTCCGGTGGACCATGGGATCGCCGAGCGGTTGCTGACCCGGATCGAGAACGGATGGCTGCCGGAGATCGACGCGTCCGGTGCGGTGAAGTTGCTGGTGGTCTCCCGTGCGCTCCGGGTGCGGCGGGACCGTCCCCAGCTGTTCTCCGGGTACACACCGTTGCCGGCGACCGGCCCGGCAGCGCAGCATTGCGTCGCTTTCGACCGGGGTGGTGTGATCGCGGTTGCGACCAGGTTGCCGATCGGTCTCGCAGACCGCGGTGGGTGGGCCGGAACCCGGCTGACGGTGCCGTCCGGGACCTGGCGGAACGTCCTTGCCGGCGCGGATTCGCCGGGTATCCGCAACAGCGTGGTTCTCGCCGAAATGTTGAATGACTATCCGGTCGCCATTCTGGTCCGGGAAAGCTAGGGAAACTGTGGAATTCGAGCTGTGGGCACCAAAGGCCTCGTCCGTCGTCCTCGTTGCGGATGGTCGCGACTTCGAGATGGTCGAGGCCGGTGGCGACTGGTGGCGCGCTTCGGTAGATACCCAAGCGTCGGTCCGCTACGGGTTTCGGCTGGATGGAAGTACGAAGGTACTGCCCGATCCCAGGTCTCGCCGGCAACCGGACGGGGTGCACGAGCTCTCAGCCACTTTCGATCCTCGGCAGTACGGATGGCAGGACCAGGGGTGGACCGGTCGGCAGCTCGCCGGCGGTCTCCTCTACGAACTCCACATCGGAACGTTCACTCCGGAAGGAACCTTCGAGGCGGCAATCGGGAAGCTGGACCACCTGGTCTCCATCGGCGTCGACTTCGTGGAATTGTTGCCGGTCAACGGGTTCAACGGAACCCACAACTGGGGCTACGACGGTGTGCTCTGGTACGCGGTCCACGAACAATATGGCGGACCGGCGGGTTACCAACGTTTCGTGGATCAGTGCCACCTTCGTGGGCTGGCCGTCATCCAAGACGTCGTGTACAACCATTTGGGCCCGAGCGGAAACTATCTGCCCGAATTCGGGCCGTACCTCAGTGAGGGCACTGCGAACACCTGGGGCACGTCGATCAACCTCGACGGTCCGCATTCGGACGAGGTCCGCAAGTACATCATCGACAACGCGAAAATGTGGCTCGACGACTATCACGTCGACGGGCTCCGGCTGGATGCCGTGCACGCGCTGGTGGACCACCGCGCCGTACATCTGCTCGCCGAGTTGGCCGACGAGGTGGACGCGCTGTCGACACACCTGGCTCGGCCGTTGACGTTGATCGCGGAATCCGATCTCAACGATCCGAAATTGATCACGTCGAGAGAAGCCGCCGGCTACGGACTCACGGCGCAGTGGAGCGATGATTTCCACCATGTCGTGCACGTCGCGCTGACCGGCGAGAACGACGGCTATTACAGTGATTTCGGGTCCATGGGCGCCATTGCCAAGGTCCTGACGTCCGGATTCTTCCACGACGGCTCGTTCTCGACCTTTCGCGGTCGGACCCACGGCCGCCCCGTCGACGTCCACCGGACACCGGCGTACCGATTCGTGGTGTTCGCGCAGGACCACGACCAGATCGGGAATCGGGCGATCGGCGATCGGCTGACGGCCCAGTTGAGCCAGGCCAGGCTGTCCATTGCCGCCGTGCTGCTGTTGACCAGCCCGTTCACCCCGATGCTCTTCATGGGTGAAGAATGGGCGGCCTCGACGCCGTGGCAGTTCTTCACCTCGCACCCGGAACCCGAACTCGGCGAAGCAACCGCGAAGGGCCGGATCTCGGAATTTGCCCGGATGGGCTGGGACCCGGCAGTGGTGCCCGACCCGCAGCAGGAGAGCAGCTTCTCGGCTTCGAAGCTGGACTGGACCGAGCCGGGATCCGGGCTGCACGCAGACATGCTCGGGCTCTACCGGCAGTTGGCGAAGCTGCGACGGGACCGCGCGGATCTGACCGATCCGCGGCTGCATCGGGTGCGTACTTCTCATGACGACGACGAGCGTTGGCTCACCATCACTCGCGGTGATGTCCGCATCCTGGTGAATCTGGCCGATACACCGCGCCGGGTTCCGCTCCCCGGAGGGCCGGGACCGATCCTGCTGGCGACCACCCCCGGGACTGTGTTCGACGCGGGCGCAGCCGAACTTCCCGCGAACTCTGCGGTGGTGATCGGGCCGAACCGCAGCTGACGGGTTCGAATCAGGACCGGCTGCCTTCGATCATCCCTACGCCCTGCCGACGGATGCGTTACCTCGTCGCGGACCTGATCCACAGCTTGCGCACAGGCGGTCACAGCTGGCGCTCAGCCAATACATCTCGCGGGGCCACACAGCCCCTCTACCTTTCTGATGTCGGCCGCCCGATCGGGCGTAGTCACCGGCCACAGATGGTGAAGGTGAGACATGCCTGCGATTTTGCGGAGGATACGAGCGCGCCCCTGGCTGACTGCCGCGCTTGTCATCGCGGTCCTGGGAGCGGGCGGGGGCTTCTGGTGGTTCCTGCAACGGAGCGCCACCGCACCGGCCGCTGCCGCGCCTGCGGCTACCCGGACCGTCGCGGCTTCGATCGGAAACATGAAATCGACGGTCACCACTTCCGGAAGCGTTACCCCTGCCGTCCAGGAATCGGTGACCTTCGGCGCTTCCGGACGGGTGGACTCGGTGCGGGTGAGTCAGGGACAGAGTGTGAAGAAGGGGCAGGTTCTCGCGACCGTCGACCCGATCGCCCTTCGAGCAGCGCTCGCCTCAGCCAAGGCGACCCTGGCGTCGGCGGAGGCCAAGGTCACCGCCGCTCAAATGGCGGTGACCACGGCGCAACTCGACCTCACCGCGGCGGAAACAGCAGTGACCACCGCACAGACGGCCGTCACCACCGCAGCCGCCACCAGCAATGCGACCGACGACACCACTGCGGCCGATGGGGTGATCACGGCGAAGACTGACGTCACCAACGACAAGGCAATCCTTTCCCAGGACCAGGCGCAGGTCGTTGCCGACCAAGCTCAGAGCGCTACGGCCAAGGAGGGCATCACCTCGGCGCAGACATCGTTGCAGGCAGCCACTCTGGTCTCGCCGATCGACGGGTTGGTGGCGACGGTCGGCGTCGGAGTTGGTGATTCGGTATCCGGAACCGCCGGCTCCAGCACATCCACTGGCTCGGGTGTCGGCGCAGCAAGTACCGGTGGCGGCACCAACTCCGGCGGTGGTGGCGGTGGTGCGAGCGCCGGCAGTGGCACGAGCGCCAGCGGCGGCAGCGGTGGGGGCACCAGTGGCAGCGGTGGGGGGAGCAGCAGCTCCAGCTCCTCGGCCGCTGCGTTTCTGATCGTGTCCACCGCGAGCTGGGTGGCCAATGTGACCGTCGACGACTCCTCGGTCAATCTCATCAAGCAGGGCATCCAGGCCCAACTGATCGTCGGAAGTTCGGCCACCCCGATCTTCGGCATGGTCAGCTCCGTCGGGTTGATCTCCACCAGTACCGGAAGCACAGCGAGCTATCCGGTGGTCGTCACGATCACCGGAAGTCCGCCAGGCCTTCATGACGGCGCAGCTGCGACCGTTGATCTGATCTACCGGCAACTGACGAACGTGTTGACCGTCCCGACGGTCGCAATTCACACCGGCGCCGCCGGGAAGTCGATCAATCGGATCCTGAACGGCAAGGCCGTTCCTGCGGCCATCACCACCGGATTCGCCGCGGACGGCGTGACGCAGATCCTTTCCGGCCTCGCGGAGGGGGATGAGGTGCAAGTGCCCGTAACCGCCGGCGCGCGTACCGGCGCCGGGCGTACGGGCACGGGCGGTGCGGCGGGATCCGGTGGTGCAGGTGGCTACGGCGGTGCCGGTGGCTACGGTGCTGCCGGCGGTGCCGGTGGTTTCGGTGCTGCTGGCGGTCTGCCCGGGGGCGGCGGCGCCGCAGGTGCCGGTGGCCGAGCGAACAATCGCAACTCGACCGGAGGCTGACGTGAGCGCATCCGAACCGGCGGACAGCGACCGCCGGTTCCCGGACATCGGTCTCAAGATCCTCACGCTCGATCCTTTGCCAGGGCCTTTGCCAGGAGCAGTGCCAGAGCACGGCCCCGGCCGGACCACGGACGACGACTTCGCCGCGGTCGGAGCTGCTGGGCAGGTGCCGCCCGGCAATCCGGTCATCGATCTGGCGCAGGTGTCGAAAACCTATGCGACCGGCTCGATGTCGGTCCGAGCCCTCGACGGAGTGTCGCTTCGCATCGAAGAAGGCGAATACGTGGCGATCATGGGTCCGTCCGGCTCTGGGAAGTCGACGTTGATGCACATCATCGGTTGTCTGGATGTGTTGTCCGAGGGTAGCTACCAGTTCGCCGGAGAAGACGTCAGTGCCCTGGACGAAATCGAACTCGCTCACATCCGGAATCGGCGAATCGGCTTCGTCTTTCAACAGTTCAACCTGTTGCCCTCGCTGAATGCATGGCGAAATGTGGAATTGCCGATGATCTATGCAGGCATCTCCAGGAACGTCCGCAAGGTCAAAGCGATTGCAGCACTCGAGCGGGTCGGCCTCGGCGACCGGGTGAATCACCGGCCGGGCGAATTGTCCGGTGGTCAGCAACAACGGGTCGCCGTCGCCCGGGCGCTGGTCGCAGATCCGGCATTGATCCTGGCCGACGAGCCAACCGGCAACCTGGACTCCACCGCAACCGAGGACGCGCTCGGGCTGTTCGACGAACTGCACGAACAGGGCCGCACCATCGTACTGATCACGCATGAACTGGACGTCGCGCAGCGGTCGCGCCGCATCGTGCGTGTGCGCGACGGAATGGTGCACTCGGATTCCGCGCAGCCTGATGCCCGACCGAGTCCGAGAACCGCGGGCGCACACCGTACTGGGCCCGACCGGTGAACTTCCTGGAGACGCTCCGCACCAGTTGGAATTCCATTCGGTCCCACCGGCTCAGATCCGGTCTGACGATGCTGGGCATATTGATCGGGATCAGTGCGGTGATCCTGACCGTTGGACTGGGATTGGGCACCCAGCAGCAGGTCGGCGCGCAAATCAGCGCGCTGGGCAGCAATCTGCTGATTGTGTCCCCTGGAAGTTCGACCTCGACGACCGGCGTTCGCGGTGGATTCGGCAGCGCCTCGACCTTGACCACCGCAGACGCGGAGGCGCTCGCCTCCAGCGTGGCTGCGCCGGACATCGGTGCCATAGCGGGAGTGAAGACTTCGTCGCTGCCGCTGACGAACGGCTCTGCCAACTGGACCACTTCCGTGGTCGGAAGTACCGCCTCGTGGTTGACGGTGCGTTCCAGAACCTTGTCCGCAGGCAGATTCATCACCGATGCGGACAACGCCGATCAGGCGGCGGTTGCCGTACTGGGACCTTCGACGGCCACGGAATTGTTCGGGACCACCGATGTCGTCGGACAGACCTTCACCGCCAACAACATCCAATTCTCGGTGATCGGGGTGCTCGCCACGGCCGGATCGGATTCGACCGCCAACCTCGATGATCAAGCCATTGTGCCGATCTCCACCGCGACGAACAGGCTGTTGGGCGGAGCGACGAAGAACTCTCTGTCGACGATTTTCATCCAGGCGGCCTCGTCCGGACAGCTCTCGGCCGCAGACCAGGAATCCCAGGCGTTGCTGTTGCAGCAGCATCAAATTGCAACTGCCGCCGCCGCCGATTTCACCATCAGCAGTCAGGAGGCACTGCTCACGACGGCAACTTCGGTCAGCAGGACCCTGACGGTACTGCTGACCGGCATTGCGGCACTGTCATTGTTGGTCGGCGGTATCGGCGTCATGAACATCATGTTGGTCTCGGTCAGCGAACGGACTCGGGAGATCGGATTGCGGAAGGCACTCGGCGCACCACCGGGGGCGATTCGTCGGCAATTTTTGGTGGAGGCGACGATTCTCGGATCTGTCGGTGGTCTGCTCGGTGCGGCGCTGGGCATTCTCGGCGTCAAGGTGCTGCCGCACTTCATCTCCACGGTATTGGTCGTCTCGCCGATGGCGGTTGGTGGATCCATCGTCATTGCCATCGTCATCGGAATGATCTTCGGCGTGTATCCGGCCGCCCGAGCGGCTCGACTGTCCCCCATAGACGCATTGCGCAGTGAATAACTCGTTCGTCCATCGAAAAAAGGAACCGCATAATGAAAAAAGCCATTTCGACGGCTGCAGCAACCCGGTCTTTGCATCCTTTGCTGGGAGCGTTTACCTACGGCACCGTAGCCCTCGTCCTCGCCGGTTCCCTGGTGGCCTGCGGCGGTTCGTCGGGAACGGCTTCCCCGGTCGCTTCTACGTCTGTCGAATCGGCTTCCGGATCGGATTCGGCCACGATCACCGCACCGTCCGGCAGCCCCGACAAGACCGGGGCTGTCGGCGGCGGAGCCCCGGCGCTCCGGCGAACAATGGTTCGGGTATCGGTGCCGGCAACGGTGCGGGCGGAATTCGCCCCACCGCCTTCGGCACCATCGCGGCGCTGTCGTCGGGCACTGTGCAGGTGCAGAACTCGACGGCTCAGACCACCGTGAAATACACCGGTGCAACGACTTTCTCCACCACCACCACATCGACTCTGGCCGCGGTCAAGGTGGGCTCCTGCATCACCGCAGCCGCGGCCAGAACGAGTACCGCCGGTGGCGGACCTACTAGCGGAACAACAGCGGCGCCGACCACGCGGACGGCCATCACGGCTCTGACCGCCACGACGGTTCAAATCTCGGCGCCCGTCGCCGGCGCGTGCACCGGTGGCTTCGGAGCACGAACCAGAAGTACGGTTCGGGCGAGCGATGGTGCAGCGCCGACCGGTGCCGCTGCACCGTCGGCCGGAGCCTCGGGCGGCACCGGAGGAGCAGGCGGGAGCGCGGGCGGCCGCCGGACCTCCGGCGCTGTCGGCGAACGCGCTTTCGGGAAGGTCACCGCGGTCACCCAGTCCTCCATCGTGGTGGAGCAGACGAATCGGACGACCAAGGCAGCAAGCACCGTCACCGTGACGGTCACCGGCACAACTGCCTTTACGGCAACGAGCACGACCAACTCGAGCGTGCTCAAAGTCGGACTGTGCGCCGTAGCCGTCGGTACCGCCGATAGCACAGGCGCGGTGGCCGCGAAGTCCATCGCCGTCAGCCCGGCATCATCCAACGGTTGCAACGGTTTCGGAGCCGGAGGCTTCGGTGGCCGGGGCGGCCGTCAGAAGGGCGGGGATTCCCCGGTGACGACCAATGGCTGATCAGCTCAGCCCGGCGGTTCAAGCTCGTCTTCGCCGCCGTCGGCGGCGCCGGTTGACGATCTCGCTCGCGGTGGTAGCCGCACTGCTGGCGATCGGCGGAGGGATCGCCTTGGCCGGCGGTGGCAGCACCGCGCCGTCCTATCGCACGGCTGTCGCCGGAATGGGATCGGTGGATCAGGTGACGGCTTCAGCCGGAACCGTGAACTACCTGAAGAAAGCGACAGCCGCGTTTCCCGTTGCCGGCACGGTGGCGGATGTGTCGGTGGCAGTCGGGCAGATGGTGACCCCCGGACAAGTGATCGCCAGGATGAATTCCGTTGAGCTGGCAGCGAGGGTCGCAACGGCAGAGCAGACGCTACTGATCGATCGCCAGAATCTGGCGTCGGACCTGGCGAGCCAGACCGCAATTCCTCCGGCCACCACGACGACCAGCACACCCACAACGTCCACCGCTGCACCACGAACAAGCGCTTCGTCCGGCTCGTCCGGCAGCGGGGTCGGCGGCGTTGCCGCGAACAACGGCAGTGCCGGCTCATCCGGCTCCACCGGCTCGGGTCCGCGGCCGACAATTCAAGGCGCGGCCGGTGCTGCGCCTTCAACCACGAGTGCTGTGTCCACAACGGTGGTCGGCGCCCCCACCGCGGCCGGTGGCAGCGGGCGGGTACCTGCATCGGGCGCCCCCGCGTCTTCGCTCCCCGCGCAGCAGAACGCCGTCGTCAGCTTGCAAGCATGCGTCAGCGCACTGCTGCAACCAGGAACGACGGTACAACCAGGAACGACGGGGAGGGCGGGAGCGCCATCCGGCAGCAGTCGGACCGACAATCAGATCCCGCCGGCCGAGCGGGCCGGGACAACACCGGCCGCTCGTACCCCGGACGCCGCCGGCCGAACGCCGGCGAATCCGAGTGGCGTCAACGCTGCTGTTTGTGATGAGTTCTGGAACAGTCAGCCGGACAACCTCACGAGGCAATCCGAGCAGGAGCTGATCCAGGCGGAAGCCGCGACATCCTCGGGCTGCACTCTCCTGGCGTCCTCCACCCTCGCCGCGCCGACCACTGCCACGTCGACCACCGCCACGGCGACCACGACCCGGAGTTCGACTGGGGCTGGAGGCCCGTCTGGCGCATCCGGTACGAGCGGCTCTCCTGCCGGAACCTCACCCGTAAGCACCTCGCCAACCACCTCAACGTCTCGTGCCCCTACCGGTTCCTCGAACCCGGGCCGGCCGCCCGGCGGTTCGACATCCCCTCCGCCGATCACGGTCACCGCTCCGCCCACTACGACGACAGTGACACTCCCGCCGACCACGGTCACCGCTCCGCTTACCACGATCACGCTGCCGCCCACCACGGTCATCGCCCCGCCCACCACGACGACAGTGACACTGCCGCCGACCGCCGTGACAGCCACCACCACCGGCACACAGACGAGAACCACCTCGACCGGCAGTTCGACGTCCACCACCACCAGCGGAACCGGTCCTACCGACTCGTCCAGCGCCGTCTCTGGAGCTGCTTACCTGCTCCGGGAAGACTCGAAGGGCTTCGGTGACCTGGCTTCCGGTCACGATGTCGACGTCGTCGCTCGGAACGCCGCTCTGGTCGAGACCTCCGCCCGAAGCGGTAGCCACCGCCCGCCCCGGCCAACCGGTCAGCCCGGTACTTCGAATTCGACTTCGACCTCCAGCCCAGCCGCCGCCACCGCGACCAGCGCCACTTCCGCCGCTGCTACGACACCGCAACGGTCGACTCCGCATCGGCCCGGCACGACGACGCTGCCGTCGATGCCTGGCGCGGCCCAGAACGCGCTTTCAGCTTGCCGGACTCTGATCACGAAAGTGCTTGCGAATCAAAAGGCAGTCCAGGCCGCCCAGATCGCCTTGACGAGCGCCGAGAGCGCGTTGGACCATGCGCTGACATCCGCCAGCGCCGGATCCGCCAGGAGCACCACCATCGCGAGTTCGACTCCCGCCATCAGGGGCTCCGCCGCCGGAGGTTCCGGCGCCAAGGGCTCCGCTGATGGTTCCGGGAACTCGAAGTCCGACGGCACCGTCGTCACCGGCGCACCGAACGGTTCTGCTGTTGGTTCCACCAGCACCGGGAGCAGTACCGGCTCCCGGTCCGGATCCGGCTCGAACGCGGCTGGTGCGAGCGGGTCTGAGAGTGGGAGTCAGACCAACGGTGTCCGCTCGGCCGCCCCTTCGGCACTCGGGTCCGCGCCGTCGGCGGCCGGCGTTGCCGGCTCCGGGCCGGACAGCGCTCGGGGCAGTGGTTCGATCAATGGATCGAGCCAGGGTTCCCGCGCCGCTGCCCTTCCGAAGATCGCCTCAGCGGCCGACATCGCTGCCGATCAAGCACAGCTCGATCTGGATCAGGCGAACATTGCGGTGGCCGCGCAGAGCTTGACCGGAACGGTGCTCACCAGTCCGATCGGCGGCACCGTGGCAGCGGTCACGATGACCAAGGGGCAGACGGTTTCGGCGAACTCGACGTCGATGACCGTCACGATCCTGGGGCCGGGGCAGTATGAGGTGTCGACGACGATCGGCCTGTCTCTCATCGACCAACTGAAGGTCGGCGACCAGGCCGGCGTCACTGTCAACGGGATCGCTACACCTCTGACCGGAAAGGTCAGCATGATCGGCGTGCTGAGCAGCTCCTCGACCTCGGCCACCACTGTCTATCCGATCACCGTGCTGCTCGACCCCACCTCGACAACCCTCTATCAAGGCGCCGGAGCATCGGTCGCGATCACTGTGGACAACGTCGCGAACGTGCTCACGGTGCCGACATCAGCGGTGCATACCACCGGCTCGCAGCACACCGTGTCGGTTCTGCAGAATGGCGCTGTCAGTACGATCGCCGTGCAGATCGGCGCCGTGGGTGTCGACCGAACCCAGATCACCGCGGGCATCAGGTCCGGTCAGGAAGTGGTGCTGGCGGACTTGAACCTTCCCATGGCAACCTCCGCTGCCCCCGTGAATCGCGCCATCGGCCGGGGTGGCAACGCTGGGGGGCAGGGCGGCGCGGGCGTTGGTCCCCGGCGTTCCGGCGGCTGAACCGCAGGTCCGGTGAAACGACAATTCTTGCTCTGCTGCTGCGCGGTAGTTCTTGCTTTGCTGCGACTCTGCGACTCTGCGACTCGGTGAGTCTTGAGCTGCTGCTGCGCCGTCCCTCGCGCGCGGCTGCGGCTCAGACCTGGGCGGCGCCGCGAAGCTGGGAGTGCGCGGCGCGAAGCGTCGACACATCGACGCCAACCAACGTTTCGGCGAACAACAGGCCCGGTGCGGGGGGCACCGGCATTTCCGAAGGGACCACCAGCACTCCGATCCCCGCAGCTACCGCCGATCGTGAGCCGGTAGGCGAATCCTCGATCACCAGGCAGGCCTCGGGCGGTAGCCCCAGCAGGTCCAGTGCGCGCTGGTACGGCGCCGGATCAGGCTTGTTGTGCTCGACCTCGTCGCCGGCGATCGTCACGTCGAAGGTGTCGTGTCCCAGTGTGTCCAGAGCCACATCGACCAGATCCCGATAAGTCGCTGTGACCAGGGCCGTCCGCAGGCCGGCCGCCCGGACTTTCCGCAACAGCTCCGGGGCGCCATCCTTGAACGGCATGCCTTCCCGGAAGATCGC
>JAABUY010006666.1_pt1 | contig 11231 bp, 10 predicted proteins | sample 5560271 | NCBI WGS metagenome assembly JAABUY01 (sample SAMN10711886, study PRJNA513374) | rock metagenome | isolation source: Antarctica rocks | place: Antarctica: Victoria Land, University Valley
TGTTGCTGCAGTGTAGCGTACCAGGATCATTTGGAAGTTAAGCAAAATCAACATTGAAAGGGCACGATTCCTGTCAACTCTGGCTTGCACAATCACCCATGCAGCAAGTGCAGGGTTGCGTTCAAAAACTGTAGTCCAGGTGCGCTCCAAGTTTCGAGACGCGCACTGTTTTGTGCAAATATAGCCTGTGGAACCTGCGATGCAGTTGTGAGCGTGGCGAGGCGCGCGCCGCCAGTGGCCCTGCAAGCTGCTGTGATGGAAGCGCCTGCACCACAGGTGGGTGGCATGATGGGACCTCAACAAGCTAAAAGGCGCTGCCACAGAGAACGTTTTCAAGCTACGCTGCTTGACAGCCTCCCATTCCACCAGTGCACAGCCGTGTCACTGCAAGCGCAGCAGGCACCGCACGTCAGCAGCAGCAAGGCCATGCCTGCTTCCTGTCTAACTTGTGCTCCGGCCTGGCACAGCGGTGCTGCCCTTTCACAGCTTGGTATCGCAGTGCACCAGCCAACCTGTGCTGAGTTCCATACCTGGCGGGCCAGGGCACTTGCGGCGTACGCGGCTTTGCGATGCAGCCAGGAGAGCCGCAGTGCACCACGCTTGAGGCAGCGCATACGGCGCTGTGCCAGGAGCGGGCTGCGCGGCGCGCGGCTGAGCAGCGCGCCGCTGCTGCCTCCGAGGAGGCAACAGCCGCGGTGCGCGCTTCAGAGCAGTGGGAAGTGCACAGAGCTGGCCTAGGGTGAGTGCAAGCAGAGCACTGGGACTGTGCTTGTGGCTTGCTCCTGGCAGGCTGCCAGGGCAGGCCAGGCAGGTGCGCGGGTACAAGTGTTGCTGGCGCAGCTGTGGGGTAGCACACCAGCCAGCAGCGCTCTGCGGCCCCTGCCTGCAAAAGCCAGCAGTGCTGTGAGGCAACTGCCTCCGAAAGCCACAGCGCTACCACACCGCACGCAGACGAAGCAGCTGGTGGCTTTTGCGTCGCAGGCAGAGTGGGCCCACGCTGTCAGCGAAGAGAACGGCCTGCTGCGCGAGCGCCAGCTTCGGCTGGAGGGGGAGCTGCGGGCCGCGCGCGCGTCCGCCGCCGCCGAAGCGGCAGCCTGCGCGGCGGCCAGAGCGGGCGCGCGGGCAGTCGAGGTCGCCCAGGCCTGCTCTGGCCGCGGGAGCTCCGAGCGCATCGCCGGCCGCGGCAATGCTCCTGGTGCAGCCGCTGAGGCGGAAGAGCGCGGCCGCGGCGGCGTCACGCCCGAGGGCGGCCCCTGCGGGGCCGGCGCGGCGGCCGCGAGCGCGGAGGCCGCGGCGGACGGGGCGCAGACGGCGGCGCTGGCGCCTGCGCCGGGCTGGGAGCTGGCGGACCTGCGCGACAGCCTCGCCGCGCAGTCCGGGCTGACGCAGGCGAGCGCCCGCATGCTGCAAGCGCTCAAGCGCTCGCTGAGATGGGGAACCCCCTGCCAGGCTGTGCGGGGCGCAAGCTTGCGGAGAGGCTGCACCCACACTCAGCCACTGCAAGGGTGCTGCCAGCTCGGCGCCGGTGCGGCACTGCCGCGGTGTGCTCCGCCTCCGCGCAGACCAGGCAGCAGCTCGGCCGCATGTGGCTCCTGCGCAGGAGCTGGCGGGGGGGGGCGGCAAGCATGCAGGCGCGCACGGCGGCGCTGCGGCAGCGCCTGGCGGCGCGCAAGGGCAGCGCACAGCATGGCAGATCGGGGTGGAATCGCGTGCAGGAGACATCACCAGAAGGATTGATGCTGGGTGGCAGCTGGAGCGGTGTAGGGAAGGGTAGGGGCTACCCTAACACTACACCACCTGCTGGGCGCGCAGGAGCTGGCGGCCGGCCTGGCGGGCGCGCAAGCAGAGGCCGCGGCGCTGCGGCGGCACCTGGCGGCGAGCGAGGCGGACGCGGCAGCCCTGCGCGCGCGCGCGGCCGCGCAGGCGCCGCCGGCGGGGAGCCGGCCGGGACCTCATGGGCAGGTGTCCTATGAGGCGCTGCAGCTGCAGCTGGTCCAGGCGTGCCCTGTGTGCCCGGTTTTAGGTTTAGGGTCGTCACAGGATGCCTCAGGACCGTCCAGTGTGGCATGGGAGCATGACCCTTGTCGCTGGCGGAGGTGTTGCACCTAGACCCGCCGCTCGGAAGCAAGCGTCATCGGCCTGCATGCGGGGTAGTGTGGGAAGCGAAGCGCACCAGTGTTGTCGGGCGCCGGCGCTGTCTGCGGCACGGGCGTGAGCTCGCGTGCTGCCACACGCGTGCAGGCGATGACCGACGAGCCCGCGCAGCAGGCGCGCATGGCCGCCCTGCAGCAGCGCGCCTGCACCGCTGACGCCTCCGACGAGCAGGCGCGCTCGCGCCGCCCCGGCCCCCGGCCCGCGCCTGGGATATGTGCTGCACGGCATGCACATGCCATCACAAGGCGTTGCTCCACTTACAGGCTCGGCTGGTCCTCGGCATGCGGCCGGTGGCGGCTGTGGAGCACTGTCACAGCCTTTGTGCTTGACACCGTCTTTCACTGTCCTGGCGTCCCAGAATTGTTCTTGGCTTCCCAAAATGTTCTTGAGATGTGGCGGAGTAGCACATGCAACCCGAAGCAACCCCCAAGCACGGCGCGCGACCGCGCGACCCATCCTGCGCCAGGCGTTGGCGGCCGCGCGCGCGGGCGAGGAGCGCGCGCGCGTGCTGGCCATCATCGCGGCGGCCGCCGAGGCGCGCGCGCAGCTGCTCGAGGCGGAACTGCACTCGGTGCGCGGCGCAGCGTTTGCCGCGCTGCGCCTCACACCTCTGCTGCATGCGTTGTGGGCCACATACGCCAGGCCGCTGGGCCACTGCAGAGCCGTGTGACAAGAAACCTACAAAGGTCTGAGTTTGCCCAGCCGTGTGTTGGTCCAAACGTGTCGCCAGGAGAGCTATTCCTCTCGGCACCCTTTAGGAGCGCTGCCGCGCCGGAGGCGGCCGGGCCCTGCTGCGGTGCGCGCCGCCAGACGCCCGCGCCGCCGCGCAGGCCAAGGCTGCGGCCGCGGACGCGGGCAGCCGCGACAGCCAGCAGCGCCGCACCATCGCCGAGCAGACGGCGGCCGTGGCTGCGGCCGCGGGCCGCGTCGCGCGCCTGCAGGAGCGCCTGGACGCCGCGCTGGCGGCCGCGGCCGAGGGTGCGCAGGACCAGGCGTACCCAAACCTAAATCTGTGCTGTGCACAAGCGAGCCGGCGGGTGCCCGGCGGGCGCGGCGCGGGCTCAGCCGCCGTGGGGCCGTTCCGGACGTGCCTGGCGGGCCTGGCCTGGTCGTGCGCTCGGGGTCAAGTTGTGCACGCAGAGGAGGTTTTGAAGAAGCCGGCACGCTGTGGCCGGTATGCGCAGGGAGAGGACGTCCATACTTCTCATAAGGGGCCGGGTTATTTAGCATGGATGCGCAATGCTTTCGACCTGCCTGCTCTACTCGCTTGCCCCGGACAAGGCAAGGCACGTACCCAATCTAGGTCTAGGGTTAGGGTGGGTAAACCTATCCTGTGGCGCACGCACCCAGGCGCTGCTGGTCGGGGCGCGCAGGCGCCCGCGCGGCCGAGCGCCTGCGCCAGGCGGAGGCCGCGCGCGACGAGGCCGCGGCGCGCGCCGCCGTGCTGCAGCAGCGCCTGGACCTGGCGCAGGGCGGCGCCGGCGCGGGGCCGCCCGGCGGCGACGCGCTGCGCTTCGTGCGCCAGGCGGCCGCCGCGCGCGACGAGGCCGAGCTGCGCGCGGCCGTGCTCCAGCAGCGCCTGGACCTCGCCGGGGCCGCGGGCGCGCCGGCGGCCGCCGCGGGGTCCGTGCCAGAGCGCTCTAGGCAAGCGGCGCCCGACTGCGACGGGGTCCGCGCTCCCGGACAGGCGCCCTCTGCGACAGAGCCGTGCGGCGGGGCGCCAGCGGCTGCGCAGGCGCCGCAGCGCGAGCCGGCCCTGCCCCGCGCGCGGCCGGGGCACCCCGACCCCGGCCCCAAGGAAGACCCCGCGGCCAGCGGCGAGCGCCCACAGCCGACGCGGCCCGCGCGGACGCCGCCGCGCAGCGTCGCGGGCGCGGGCGCGCCCGCACGCTGCTCGTCCCCGACGCTTGGCAGCTTGCAGCGGCTGGTGGCGGGCACGGAGGCGCTGGTGGCGCAGGGGCTGACTGCAGAGGGTTTAGGGTCTGGCCGGCGCACGCCGCGGCGCGCGGACCCTTCCAGCGCTGGCTCCGCGCTGCACGCCGCACCGTTGGCACGCAGGGGAGGGTTAGGCTTTGGGCAGGGCGGCGGGGCCGGCGTGCGGCAGGCCGCATCCCCATGCGCTGCTCCGGGCACCGCACATGTGGGCACGCACGTTTCGGCTCTGCATGCGGAGCCTCGCGAAGCGCCGCCCAGGCGCCTGAGCCCGCAGGCGCCAGCGCTGGCGAGCAGGCCGCCCCACATGCGGAGCCCGCTGGCGGAGGTCCCCCCGGACCGCCAGCTGGGCGCCAGGCGGCCGGCAGACCCGGCGCGCCCCATGGCGTCCCCGAAGCCTGCGGCGGGCGGGCGCCGCGGCGCGCCGGCGCCGCACGCCGTTAAGAGCCCTGCAGCAAAAGCCGGCCCCGCCTTGAGCGGCCGCACAGAACCCGGCGCCGCACGAGAGCGCGCCACGCCCGCACAGGCGCGCCGCGGCGCAGGCGCCGCCGGCCGCGCCGCAGGCCCTGATCCCAGCGAGAACCCTGGCCAGGACGCGGTCACCTCTGGCAACGCTGCCGGCGCGCGTGCGACCATGCCGGAGGTCGAGGCTAGCCTGTGCCTACACGGCAGCCCCTCGAGCCCGCTCGGAGACCGGGAGGCCGCCGCGCCAGCGGCCGCGCCCGGTGCGGCCGCGTCACTCCAGCGTACAGGCAGAAGGTCTGACAGAGAGATGCCAGGGTGGTAAGGACGGACAATGGTGACATGTTGAATTGCTTCCCTCACACGTGAAGTGCCATTTCGGAAAGGTTTGCCATGACCTCGCAGGGTTGTGCAGCATGCTGAGAGCAGCTTGATCGTCACATACCATTTGCTTGCTGCATGCTTCGTGACCCGTGCTGCTGGGCCCAGAGGCTGCCCTGCCTGCCACCCAGCTCTGCCAGTTGCTGGACATGCGGCAGCGCTCACGTTGCCTGGCGGGGCAGTGCAGGCAGTGCGCTGAGGTGGGCCGCGCAGCAGCAGTGCCGCCGGCCGCCGGCGCAGCAGCAGCTGGCGTCAGTGCAGGGTCTGAGCCCTCGCGCGAGCGAGCGCGCGATCGAGCGCTCGAGCCCCACGCCGGCGCGCTGGGGCGGCGGCGGGACCCTGACCCTGGTCCTGCCCTCGCCCGCCGGGAGCTCTGGCAGCGGCCACCGCCGCAAGGCTGCCCACGACAGCGGCGGCGCGGCGGCGCGGCACGTGCGGCCGCGCCACGCCGGCGCCTGGTCGCCCAACGCGCGCTGCGCTGCGGCAGCGGCCGCGCCCGCGGCGGCCGCGCCCGCGGCAGCAGCGCCCGGCGCGCCGGCCGCGGGCGGGCAGGGCATGCGGCAGGGCGGGCCGTGCGCAGCCGCCGACGCACCCGCCCAAGCGGGGCGCACGCTGCCGCCGCAGCAGGCAGCACGGCAGGCCGCGGGCGCCAGGCTGGGTGCGGGCCTGGAGCTGGGCGGCGCGGGAACCGAGCAGCGCGTGGCGACGCCGCCGTGCAGGCCGGGGCCGGGGCTGGGGCATGGGCTGGCATGCGGCGCGCCCGGCGCGCGGCCGCTGTCCGCCGAGGCAGCCAACGCGGTGTCGCCGCCGCACAGCCACCCCGTGCCGCTGGCGGACTCGCCGCCGCGGGACGCGCCCGGGGCTGCAGAGCCGGGCCGCGCCCCGGGCGGCGCGCCGCCCGGGATGTGCGGCGGCGGCGCGCCCAGCGGAGACGAGCATGGCGCAGCCGACCGCAAATGCCTGGAAGCTAGGGCCGCGGCCGCGCCCAGCCTGCATGCGCCGCCGAGCGCAGCCGCGCGCGCGGGCGCCGCGCACCGGGCGCACGCGCTCACGCGCCTGGCCGCCGGCAGGCGGCCCGCAAAGGCGCCCGGCGCGGCGGCGGCCGCCCTGCGGGAGGACGCGGCAAGCGCCGGGCCGGCCGGCCAGCCTGCGGAGGCCGCCGCGCCGCCGGCGAGCGTGTGGGGCCCGGGCAACGCCGCGGCGCGCGCGGCCGCCCGCAGCCAGCGCGCGGCCGCCGCGCCGGCAGGCCCGGGCGAGCCCGCCGGGCCCGACCCTGACGCCACGCGGCTGCCAGGCGATGCGACGGGCGCGGGCGGTGCGGGCGCGCGTGCGGCCGGCCAGCCGCCTGAGCAGGCGGCGCGTGCGGGGCCGGAGCGGGGCCGCAGCCCGGACGCGCAGCCGCACGCGCCTGACCCGGCGCCGCTGTCGGCGGTCAAGCGCGGGCTGTCGCGGCTGCTGGGCATGTCGCCGCTGCGGCTGGGCCTGCGCAGGGGCTCCCCGGACGCAGGGGAGGCCGCTTCCCGCTGGGGCGGGGCCCGCGGCGGCGCTACGCCTGGCGTGGCGCCAGGGGGCCGGCGGCGCTCGCCCGGCAGGGCCCGCTGGATCGCCGCCGGCGCGGCCGGGACCGCTCGCAGCCGGCCGTGCTGGCTGGCCGGAAAGCGTGCCGCGCGCGGCCTGGGGCCCTGACGCTCGCGCGACTGGTGAGGCTGCGGCCTCCGGGGAGGGAGAGCCTGCGGCCGCCGCCGCTGGAGGCGGCCGCTGGCGGCGCCGGTGAGCCGGGCATGCTGTTGCGAAACAAGAACCGTAACCCTTTGCAGACACAGAGTGAAATTTGTGTCACAGTGTGTTCCAGCGTGCGTTGGAAGGAAGGACCTGTGAAGTCATTAGCACGGCGCATGTCAACAGGCACACTGATACACAGTTCACACCCTGAGCTCCAGGCTGCCCCTTGCAGTCTGTTCATGGACCAGCAAACACACTTCTGCTGAACACTCTGCATGCTGCTTGCTCGGCGACGCCTGTCAAAACTCCTGGGAACTGCTTGCATCTGGTCATGCAGCCCTGCATGAGATCACGATCATGCTGCACAGCTGGTGCCCAGGAGCCGCCCTGCATGCAGTGGCACCCCTAACAAAGCATGTGCGCACGATTCAGCAGTCTTTACGGCAGGACAGCAGAGGTGTGCGCAGCTGACATGGCAGGAGCCACATGCGCTTGCTACCCAGCCTCCCAGGCCTTCTGTCCGTTGGCACGAGCTCGCGCACTGCACATGCAGGTAGCAACCACACAACAAATGCAACCTCCTGAAACACGCGCCCCACTCATAACGCCAACCCTGTACGGTAGCTCAGCACCCACTACCACTCGGGGCAAAAGACCCTGCTGCGGCAGCTAGCCGTACGCTTACTGTCACATGTGCACAGATATAGGGGCGCTGGGATGCTGCATCCTACCTCCCTCAGAGACCTCCAATGCATGACAGCAGCATGCGCTCGCGAGGGACATCCGGATGCATCAGGATGTCCTGCACAGCAGGGACCCGCACTCCCTGCGGGTGTACACCAGCAGGACAGCCACTGTGAGCGAACCACAGCTGCTGTCGTCCCGCCACGCCTGGCCACCGGCCCTGCTCCAGCCAAGCGTCTGGAGCAGGGCCGCGGTAAGACTCCCAGCGCAAGCCCTGCCAGAGCCTCTATCAAACACGGGGGCGCCCTACGCAGCACCCAGCGCCAGCATGGTATGGGTACAAGGCCCTCCTCGCCTGGGGCGGCGCCGCGTGCACGGCTCCCGGCGCGCCTCAGCAGGCGCCGGGCATGCCGGGACCCAGCCGTGCAGGCCGGCCTAGCAGGGGCAGGGGTTCTTGAACGTGGGCAGCGAGCCGGCGTAGGGCGCCATGGGCGCGTCGCCGCGCGTGACCAGCTTCGGGCCGACCGGCGGGCCGCCCTTCTTGGGCCGGATGTCCTGCGCGCGGGCGGGCCAACCGCTGAGGCCCATGGGGCGACATGACAGGCTTGAGCCTGGCGCGGCATGCCGAGGCAGCATTCAGGTGCCTGTGAGCTTCAGCACCACGAAGCAGGCAGAGGCGCACTTGCGTGCTTGGCAACATTCAGTTCAGGTGCGGGCCTGTTCGAAATGCGCAGCAGAGCCTCAACCCAGAGCGCTATATGAAGCTGAGGCGCGCGCTGCATACTGCCATGGGTGTCGCGCGCCTGGTCGAAGATGGCAATGGGGATCGCAAGCGTGCAGCACGCATTGGGCACATCCACGATGCCCGACACGCGGCCCTCGCACGGGCAGCACGACAGCAGCAGGTAGATCTGCGCGCGGCGCCAACCGCCGTCAAGTCTCATCAACAGATTCATGATCAGGGGGATGAGCATCTCTGTAGACTTGCCCTTCGGCAGGAGCGGCATGGGAAGCGGCATGGTTTGGCAGCCCTGTTCACCCTCACTGGTGATCAGGACTGGGTCACGCGCTTAAGATCTGAACCATGCAGGGTGCTCTTTGATGCATGCAGATGCACGCCGAAAGCAGCAGCGGGGCAGCTCCAGGGGCGCGCGCGCGCCTGGCGCTTGGTGTAGCCAAACTTGCTGAGGTAGTCGATGCAGTTGAGCACCGCGCGCTTGAACGCGATGGTCGCGTCCAGGTAGTGCTGCCGGCCGGTTTCGTCCACGCTGATGCCTGGCACACGGCGCACGCGGCGCCTTGCCGCACATGCGTCCTCCGCGGATTGCGTGTTGTGCTGCTGCTCATCTTGATTACTATCTAGCTACCCGCTGATTCTATCCATAGCCAACGGCTATGAAAGCCTGGCATGCCCCAGGTGGTCGGTCAAATAAAGCAAAGTTGGGGAGGAGGCAAGGATTTGCATTGCATGCGTGTCTGCATTGCGAGCGTGGCCCGTTCCCTCATGCGCACGGGGTGCCATGCGCCTGCTGCAGCGCGCAGAGCGCTTGCCAGGGTCGGGGGCGCGCAGCCTCCAAGGCCAGCCACTCCAACAAGCGTTCTAAGGGGCGGGGGCGCGCACCCTCAAAGACCAGCCACTCCGAGAAGCGCGGCTCCAGCGGCCCGATCTCGAACAGCGGCATCACGTGCAGCTTGGTCGGGCCCATGGGCGTCATGTACTGCTCCATGCCGCCGCGCATGATCTCGCACCTGCGCGCCCGCCGGCGGCCGGGCTCTCCAAGCAAGCAGGCTGAGCTTTGTGTGCCGAGGGCGCGCGCAATCAGGGCCTTCCGCTTCCTCTGTGCCAGGTCAGGGCCGTGCACGAGGAGGTCTCTTGAGCAGCCTGCAACAGCGCCGCATGCGTTTCCTATTGTTCTCACAGCGCCGCTGAGCTGCGCGCCACGCAGCCCGCTGTGCAATTCTTCTCGGTGTTGAGCCGCTCGCTGGACGGGAGCGCGGCTCCGCACCTCAGCTCCAGGAAGCCGCTCATTTCGATCGCGCCGCAGAACGACACCTCGCCGTCGCCCTGCGCGGGGCAGCTCGGTGAGCAGAGTGTGGGCGGCTCTGTGAGTCGGGGGCAGGCGCATGACCAAACAACCTGGCACATTTCGTCGGCAGAATCGATTGCTTGGAGGAGATGGAGATTGAGGGCGGCAGGCGAGCGGACGTGGCCACCGCCCTCAGCATACGCTTGGACAACAGCTGCAAGTTTACGGTCAGGACACACCAGGTGAAGTCGCTCTTCCTCGGTCACAGCCTTCACAGTGTGAAGCTCACACCCTGGGCCGCACCTGGCTGAAGTGCATGTCGCCCATGCTGAGGTTGGCGCCCTCCACGAACACCGGGAAGTACACCTTGCAGCCGCGGCTCAGGTTCTTGATGTCGCAGTTGCCGCCGTTCTCGCGCCTGCGCGCCGGGCCACGCTTGCGGCCCAGGCGGGAGGCGGCATGCCATCAGTGCGCATGTCTCTGTCTACTTTCCCAACCCCAGCGGCATGAACCTGCTCAACACTCTCTCTCCTGACTGAGCTGCGACTCATGGCGCCCCAGATCCTGTGACAGCCGTGCTCTGGACAGGCGGGCAGGCACATGCCTAGACAGGAATTTGAGGCTTCCTACTGGCGAGCTGCACCCGGGGATGGTGCGCGCGGCCTCGCCGGCGATGCGCTGGAACTCGGGCGAGCCCTTGGGCACCGCGCCCAGCAGCGCGCCCTCGGGCTCCGGCACCAGCGCCAGCGGCCGCGTGTGCAGGCAGCCTGGCCGCGGCCGGCGCGGGCTCTTAACATGGCGCGTTCATGGCCTTCGCACGTCCGCCGGCCTGCTCATGGCGCCGGGCTGCTGCAGTCGTCCAGGCTGCTGCATGTCTCCACGCAACAGCGGCAGACTGCCAACGCGACGAACATGCTGAAGATCCCATGCGGCGTGTTCAGCTGCATGGATGTCGCTGCCTCATCTGCAAGAGCCCATCTATGCACACCAGGTGCCGTGGCATCCATGCACGCCTTGCACACTGAAGCTCAACATCAGCACAACCCATGAGCTCCAGCCGGGCCCGGGGCGCGCACCGCCCAGGGTGACGGCGTCGGGCCCGTCGGCGTTGAGCTTGCGCTCGCGCTCGTTCCAGATGGCCAGCAGCTCCGCGGAGGGCGCCGTGCCGATCAGGCCTGCCGCGGTGAGCGTAGGTCTAGGGTAGGGGTGGTGGCTCTGCACTCCAACCCCAAGCCACGGCGGGCGTTGTGCATTTTACGCCCACCATGGCAAGCTTGGTGGTCATGCAGCAGCACGGACAGCCTCAAAGGTGTGAACACACACCGGGCACAGGCTTGCAGGGGGTTCTCCACGGCCGCGCGATGCACAGAGACACAGCTTGTCTGCCATGCACGCGCGGATGTCCTGCGCCGGCTTGCTGCCCTGAAGGCACGAGCAGGGAGGGGCGCAGGCGGGCGCGCGCCCGGGTGGATCAGGCCGGCGAAGCGCACGCCGGGGATGTGGCGCGACTGCGCGAAGATGCCGTGGAACTCCCAGCACGCCTTGGTGGCCTCCGGGAAGTGGTCGGTCAGGAAGCCGCCGCCGTTCTCGCGGTCGAACGTGCCCGTGAAGCCCCACTGCGCGCGCGCGGCGGCGGCGGTTTGTGCAGCCCGGTCTTGCGGCAGCGCCGCACATTTGCCTGCATGCATGCGGTCCGCCGCCGTTCCCGCGGTCGGACGTGCCCGTGAAGCCCCACTGCGCGCGCGCGGCGGCGGCGCGGCTCAGGGCTGCACGCTTCTGCACTGCCTTACGTCCAGCCCAGGTCTTGCAGCACCGCGCAGGGTGCCTGCATGCATGCGGCCGGCCGTGCACCACGCGCAGTGCCTGAAA
>JAABUY010006670.1_pt1 | contig 11219 bp, 10 predicted proteins | sample 5560271 | NCBI WGS metagenome assembly JAABUY01 (sample SAMN10711886, study PRJNA513374) | rock metagenome | isolation source: Antarctica rocks | place: Antarctica: Victoria Land, University Valley
TGGCGTCGGTCGCCTACGTCGACCCGGGCAACTTCGCCACCAACTTCCAGGGCGGCGCCCAGTTCGGCTACACCCTGGCCTGGGTGATCCTGCTGGCCAACCTGATGGCCATGCTGGTGCAGTACCTGTCCGCCAAGCTGGGGGTGGTTACCGGGATGAATCTCCCCGAGCTGTGCCGTGCTCATCTGGGCAAACGCTGGTCGGTGGGGTTATGGGTGCAGGCCGAGATCGTCGCGATGGCCACCGACCTGGCGGAGTTCGTCGGCGCCGCCATCGCCTTGAACCTGCTGTTCGGGGTGCCCCTGTTCGTGGCCGGGCTGCTGACCGCGGTGGTGGCCTTCGCCGTGTTGTCCCTGGAGCAGCGTGGGCACCGCAACTTCGAGCTGGCCATCATCGGTCTGCTCTTCATCGTCCTGCTCGGCTTCCTCTACGACGTCGTCAAGATCGGGCCCAGCCTCCCCGACGCCGCGAGCGGTTTCATCCCCACCCTCCACGGCAAGGACAGCATCCTGCTGGCGGTCGGCATCATCGGTGCCACCGTCATGCCCCACGTCATCTACCTGCACTCCGCACTCACCCAACGGCGTATCCCGGGTCGCGACGAGGGCGAGAAGCGGCAGCTCCTGCGCTTCCAACGCCTCGACGTCATCATCGCGATGAGCGTGGCCGGGATAATCAACCTGAGCATGCTGTTCGTCGCCGCCGCCCTGTTCAACAAGACCGGCCACACCAATGTCGACTCCATCGAAGCCGCCCACGCCGGGCTGGGCCAACTGGTGGGGGGCGGTGCGGCGCTCGCGTTCGTGTTCGCGCTGCTCGCCTCGGGCCTGTCCTCCTCCAGCGTCGGCACCTACGCCGGACAGGTCGTCATGCAAGGATTCATCCACCGCCACATCCCCCTCTACGTGCGCCGGGCGGTGACCATGACACCCTCGCTCATCGTGCTGGGACTGGGACTGTCCCCCACCGGCACACTGGTCCTGTCCCAGGTGGCACTGTCGTTCGGGATCCCCTTCGCCCTCGTGCCCATGGTCGCACTCACCCGACGCCCCGACATCATGGGCACCTTCGTCAACACCAAGCCGACCACATTCGCGGCCAGCGTCATCGCCGCGATCATCATCTCCCTCAACGCCTTCCTCCTCTACGAAACCTTCCTCGGCTGAAGCATGAGGCCGATCCAGGGCGTCGCCGAAGCAAGAAGGTTGGCCGCGGTGAGTAGGTCCACCGCCTGCGGGGTCAGGGTGTCCCCGTGTTCGGCGAGCAGCTCGAACCCCAGCTGCCGGTGGACTCCGACGGCGTGCTGGAGGCGGGCGGTCGCCCGCTCGTCCGGGGTCAGGCGGGTGTAGCCCGGGATCACCGCGTCCAGCACCGCGGCGTTGGTGGTGCCGAACACGGCATCCCCGGGCCGCAGGAGGCCCCCGGCGACCGAGTGCAGGTACCGGCTGCCGTCCGGGGTCAGCGGGCACTGTGCTGTCCCGCCGTGGTCTCGACCGAGCTCGGCCAGCCGGACCGTCACCTGCCAGCCGTCGGCGGCGAGGTTCCGTGCCCGTCCCAGCCGTCGGCGGCGCCGCAGTCCAGCCGCGACTTGCTGGTCACCGGGTGGCGGCTGGACTGGGGTCATCGGTGCTCACCTGGTTGGCTCGTGCTCTGGCCTGCGGCGCGGGCATCCCGAGAGTGGACGCAGGACGGGGACCCCGGTGCACTGGTCGCTTCCAGCCGGCGGCTCCGCGGCGCGGACGGACACCCCAGAACAGGCCCACGGGGCGGCCATTCGTGACAGCAGCCCTGGCCAGGTTCGCCGGACCCGGCGGAACACCGATCGCCCCGGGACGGGTGCAATCGCACGACCTCAGACGGGCGGGCGCACCGTTTCCCGCGTCGAGCGGCAACGTCAACGAACCGCGGACCACTGCCGGCGCAGACCGGCGTAAGTCGCGGCGGACCGATCAGTCCTGGCGGCGCCGCTGCGCGGCCACCCACCGGCGGTCGAACCCGGTCAGCTCCGCGACCCGGTCCACCCCGTACCCCTGCTCGAGCAGGTCCACCGCCTGCTCGGTCGTCCACTCCCCCGACCCCGCAGCCATCCGGGACACCACCACCGGACCGAACCGCCCCGACCCACCACCACCCCGAGCCGACCCATCACCACCACTTCGGGCTGCCACGGCCACCACCGTAGGAACCCGGTGCCCCGGTCCCGCGCGACCGGCCGTCCCATCCCGATCCTGTCGGTCCCGCCCCTACCGTCCCGGCCACGGGCGCCGGTGGACTCGGCGCCCGGCCTGCCCCGGTTGCCGGCACCTCCGGTCCCGGCACGCACCCGCCGAACACACCGACAGCGGGCACAGGCGGCAGGCCCGCAGCCAATTACGGAGTGGGCCCGGCGCCGGAGTAAGCCCGGCCCCGGGGGGCGCCGACACGTCTTTGGGGGCACCGTGGACGAACACCCCGTATGTGCCTCAATCCCGCCGGCGGGGTGCCGGCGGCACCGGCGGCCCCACCCCCAGGCTCGCCCGGTGCCGCCGGGCCTCACCGCGCCCGGCCTGGCCAGTCCCGGGCCCGGCCCTCCTCGAGGTGCCGGTACACGGTCCGCTCCGTGACGCCGACCTCGGCGGCCGCGGCCGGGACGTTCGCGCAGCCGGCGACCAGCACGCGGACCCGCTCGGCGCCGGCGTCCCGCCACACCCGCGTGACGGAGCGGAGGTCGACCCGCTGCGCGGCCCGCCACCCGGGCAGCGATGCGTCCAGCTGCAGCGCCGGGTCCTGCTCCGCAGTCGACACCCGCGCATACCCCACCAGATGCCCAGCAGGCTTGGACTTCCGTGCCGCCTGCCGCTTCACTACCTTGCGCGGCGGAGCTGGTACGGGCGGAGCGGCCCGGTCCTCGGCCGTCGTCCGGGCGCGCTGGCGAGCCGCCGCAGTCACCACCCTTGGATCGTACCGAAAACGCCGCGGGATATTCTACCGGTTCGCGCCGGCGCAGCGTTCAAATAACCCTGGCGGGCTCCGGCTCAGCCCGTTGCTTAGGCGTGCTGGTGCTGATGCCGGTGCCGGACGATCCGCCAGGTGACCAGGCCGACGACGACGATCGAGGCGACCACGATCGCCGTGGTCGTCCCGACGGTGTGGGCGACGGTGGCGTAGGAGTTGCCGGCCAGGTAGCCGAGCAGGACGTACCCGACGCCCCAGACCAGCCCGCCGAGGGCGTTCCAGCGCAGGAAGCGCAGGTAGGGCATCCGGGAGGTGCCCGCCAGGGCCGGCATCACCGCGCGGAAGAAGGCGACGAACCGGCCCAGGAACACCGCGGCCCCACCGCGGTGGGCGAGCAGGTCCCGGGCGCTGTCCAGCCCGGCCTTCCGCTTGCGCAGGGGCTTCCAGCGCAGGGCCCGTTCACCGACGTGCTTGCCGATCTCATAGCCCACGGTGTCACCGGCGATCGCCGCGACCACGACGATCACGGCGACCACGTAGACGTTGACGTTGCCGCGGCTGGCGTCGACCCCGCCGAGCAGCGCGGCCGTCTCACCGGGGATGACGAAGCCCACGAAGATCGCGTCCTCGGCGAAGACCAGGGCGCCGACCAGGACGTACACCAGGACCGGGGAGACCGTGAGGATCTGGTTGACGATCGAGCTCAGCATCGGGTTCTGTCCGGCTCAGGCGAAGCGCACGATGCTGAGGGCACCGGCGGCCAGGCAGTACACGGCGAACGGGGTCAGGGTGCGCGTGGTGAACCACCGGGTGAGGAAACGCAGCGAGGCGTAGGCGGCTACTCCGGCGACGATGGCGCCGACCAGCACCTGGCCGTGGATGCCGCGTCCCGCGGGGCCGGCCAGGCTCGGGAGCTTCAGGACGCCGGCCGCGAGGATGACCGGGGTGGCCAGCAGGAACGAGAAGCGGGCGGCCTCCTCGTGGTCCAGACCGCGGGCCAGTCCGGCGACCATGGTGACCCCGGACCTGCTGATCCCCGCCAGCAGCGCGAAGGTCTGCACGGCTCCGACCACCAGCGCCTCGCGGTAGGCCAGCGTCGAGAGCTCGCGGTGCGGGAACCGGGTCGTCATCGGGGTCGTGCGGGCGGCCAGCTCGGACCTGCCCCCTGCGCTCCTGCCCCCTGCGCTCCTGCCCCGTGCGGGCCGGTCGCCGGGGGACGACGCGTCGGTGCCGGCCAGGTCCGGGGTCGGGCGGGCAGTCGATCGTTCGGCTGCCCGGCGCCGCAACCGCTCCCCCCCGAGCAGGATGAAACCGTTGAGGAACAGGAACACGGCTGAGGCCAGGGGCCGGGCGAACAATGTCCGCAAGACGTGCTCCAGTGCCAGTCCGGTGATCCCGACCGGGATCGTCGCCACCACGATGAGCCAGGCGAGGCGCTGCGTCGGTGTCTCGATCCGGCGGACCCGGACGCTGGTGATGAAGCCCCCGATGAGACGGGCCCAGTCGTGCCGGTAGAACACGAGCAGGGCCAGGGCCGTCGCGACGTGCAGGGCGACGACGAACGTGAGGTAGGGCGAGGCACCCGAGTCCTGGGTGGTGCCCTGGGTGATCAGATCCGCCCAGGAGCCGCCCAGCCACGCGGGGACCAGGACGGAGTGGCCCAGACTCGACACCGGGAACAACTCGGTCACCCCCTGCAGCGCCCCGAGAACGATGGCCTGCAGGTAGCTCAATCCGTCCACTGAAGATCCTTCCAGGACGACCGCCTGCGGCGGTCGTGAGCCACACCCGTCAGGTCGGCGCACACTCGGACCGCGACTGTGCTGCGACGGGGCTGCGCCAAGGGCTGCGTCGTGCGACGGGTCATTCGGCCGCACGGCTACTATTGAGGCGGATCGTAGCTGATGGGGAGGCGTGATGCGGCGGGCCCGTGGACAGCTGGAGGCGGCAGTTCTGGCGGTGATCGGATCAGCGCCCGGGCCGCTCACCGTCGCCGACGTCGCCGACGCCCTGGACCCCCTCCCCGCCTACACAACGGTGATGACGACGTTGGCGCGCCTGCACAACCGGGGAGTCCTGGACCGGACCGCCCGCGGCCGGGGATATGCCTACGGTCCGGCGGCTGACCCGTCCCGGGCCGGGGCGGTGAGCGCTGCCGAGGGGATGCATCGTCTGCTCCGAGCCGAAGGCAGTCGCGCCGACGTCCTGAGCCGGTTCGTCGCCGAACTCGAGCCGGAGGACGATCGGGTGCTTCGGTTGCTGCTGGCCGAGCTCCCCGAACAGCCGGAGCAGGCGGGCCGATGACGCTGCTCTGGGAACTGGTCGCGGCGCCGCTGGTGCTCAGCGCCGCGGTCGGGCTGGGTGCCAGGCGGTGTGCCTCCGCGATGTCGGGACGGGTGGCGCTGCGGATGCTGGCGGTGGCCGCGGTCGCCTGCGCCGCCGCCACCGGCTTCGCCTTGACGGTGGGCACCCTGTTCGTCCTGGCGCGCAGCCCCCTGGTTGCCGCGGTGGGCGACTGGTCGATCCGGGCGCTGCCCCGGGTCCCGTTGCCGTGGCAGTCGGCGCTGGGCGGCGCGGGACTGATCACCGGCCTGCTCGGCCTGGCTGCGCGACAGACCGCCAGAGCCGTGCGTCAGCTCCGGCTCGCCCACCGGACCAGCCGCGAACTCGACGGCACCTCCACCGGCGCCGGGACGGGCAGCGGCCGTCCCGGTTGGACCCTGCTCCAGGACGACCGGCCCGACGCCTACGCGATTCCCGGACGACCCGGCCGGGTGGTCGTCTCGACGGGCATGCTCACGGCCCTCACGCCGGCCGAACACGACGTCCTGCTCGCTCACGAACAGTCCCACCTACGGCACCACCACCACCTGTGGATCCAGATGTGCTGGGTCGCGGCCGCCGCGAACCCGCTGCTGCGACGCCTACCGGCGGCAGCCCATCTGGCAGCCGAACGCGAAGCCGACGAAGACTCGGGCAGGCCCCACCCAGATCGGGCTCTGGTGGCCGGGGCCGTGGCGCACGCCGCACTGGCCCGCGGTCGGGGCCGGACGGCCGTCCCAGCGAGTCCGCTGCTAGGGGCGGCGGGCTCCGACGTCGTGCTGCGGGTCCGGCTCCTGGTCCATCCGCCCAGCAGGTGGCGGGCGCGCGCGACCTCGGCCCTGGTGATCGCCACCACCGGTGCGGTCCTGGCAGCAGCCGGTGCCGGAGCGCATCTCACCGAGCAACGCTTCGAACAGGCCCGGCCGCAGACCCCTCAACACCGACCTGCTCAGCACCGGCCTGCGGTGGCCGACCCAGTCACCGCAGCACAGCTCGACGACCCGCACCCGGGCGCCCAGCAGAGGCTCAGTATCGACTTCAGCAAGCTCAGTGGCCTCGGCGGAATGGCCAGCAAGCTCCTCTGAACCTAGAGCCGCTCGCGGGATAGATGGATCTTGAAAGAAGCCTGCCCTGTCACCCGGCCTTCAGCCTCACCGCGGTCTTCGCATGCGAACCAGCGGCGCCGCCTCTGACAGCTGCGGTCCTCGGCTCGCCGACGACGACCCTGCACACCTATGACAACGTCACCGCCCCCGATGACCCCATCCGATCGGACCGAAAACGCCACGGCGGATCAGTTCACCGCTCGTGAGTATCGACACGGGTTTCGGGCCGATCGGCGACGGCGGGTCGCCGTGCCGGCACGGTCGTCCCGTAAACGATCGGATTGAAGACGATGTAGCTGCGTCGAATTGGGGTGGCGGACACGGGGAGAGCAGGTGGCAGCAGCTTTTCCCGCTTTCGTCGGGCTAGCTTTACGGCGCGTGGGCCACGCCGGAATCGAGATCGACGAACAGCTCGTCCGCGCCCTGTTGCGCGCCCAGCACCCCGACCTCGCCGATCGCACCCTGCGACGGGGCCCGGAGGGCTGGGACAACCAGCTGTGGCGTCTCGGGGACGACCTCGCTGTCCGGTTGCCGTGGGCGACCGAGACCGCAGACGCGCTCCTCCTGAAGGAGTGGGCGTGGCTGCCCTCCCTCGCCGCGTCCCTTCCACTGCCGGTCCCCGTCCCGCAGCGACTCGGCCGACCGTCCGAGGTGTTCCCCAGGCCGTGGATCGTCACAACCTGGGTGCCGGGGACCCCGGCTGACCTCGAGCCCGCGGCCCACGCGACGGCTGCGGCCGATGCCCTCGCCGGCTTCCTGACGGCACTGCACCGACCCGCTCCCGCCTCGGCACCAGCCGGGCGCGGCCGCGGCGGGTCCCTGGCCGACTGCGAAGAACAGGTCGCCTCGGGTCTCGCGGCCGCCACCGAGACCGGCCTCCTCCCCGACGCCGATGCCGTTCGCGACGTCTGGCGCGACGCGGTCGGCGCGCCCGGGTGGACGGGACCACGAGTGTGGCTCCACGCCGACCTCCACCCGGCCAACATCCTCACCGCCGACGGCACCTTCTGCGGCGTGATCGACTTCGGTGACCTCTGCGCGGGCGACCCGGCCTGCGACCTCGCGGCCTCGTGGGTCCTGCTACCGGACGGCGCAGCGGACCGCTTCCACAACGCCTACAGGCCACCGCTGGACGATCCGACCCTGCGCCGCGCCCGCGGCTGGGCCGTATGGCGTGCCCTCGGCGGCATCCTCATCGCAGACGCCGGTCGCCGCGGCCGCCCAGGCGGCAAAGCCAGCTGGGGCCCACCCGCCCAGCTCGCGTTGCAACGGCTCACAGCGACAGCCCGCTGAGCGATCCCTCGGTCAGCTCCTCCGACCACCCGACGTCCCACGGAACACCACTTCCGGGACAGACCCGAAGGCGGGTCTACTGAACACTCAGACCAGGACCAACTTCGGCGGCGATTCGGCGGCCCGGGTGTCCCGGTGCACGAACGGCGACTGGGACATGTCAGGGGCGGTTCACCGTGCCAACCGCTCCGGCCGGTCCTTCGTTAAGACGCTGATCCACCATCGGGCTGGTGTGGGGGTCGGTGCTGGTGCGCTGATCCAAGGACGCCCCGACCTTGTTGGTCGTCGACGTCTGGGCTTCCTGGTTGGGCTGCTCGCGGTCGAGCAACCAGGTCCGCGGGACTTCGGGTGCACCCCGGCGCCGCTAGTTTGCGCACGTGGTCCATTCGGGCGGGGCGCTGGCCCTCTGCTGGGGCGATCGCGGAAGTGCGTCGCCTGGCCGGCCCCTCAGCCTAGATCAGCGGCACCAGTCAGCTGCGGGGCGGCCAGCACAGCGACACCTGGAGGGTGGCCACGACGACCTTGGCGGGTCGTAGGCGCGGGCACAGACCTCCCTGTTGACCCGGCTCGTCGGCTGCGCGGATATCACCCCGCGCGACCCTGCGGGTTGGGCTGCGGAGTTGGGCCGCGCCTTGGCGGAGGTGCACAGGGTGCCGGCTGAGCGGGCGCGCCAGTTACCAAGCGTGTTCGACGGCCGGGGCTCACCCGACTTCCTGGGGGCCCGCTCGAGGGTCGGGTCCGTTCCCGGTGGCACGAGGTGCTGATCTCGCCCGCGGTCCTGGTGCACGGTGATTACTGGTCTGGAAACGTCGTGGCCCGAGCCGGCAGGGTCACGGGCATCGTTGACTGGTCGGGCGCGGCTCGCGGTCCCCACGGCTACGACGTCGCCTGGTTGTCGCCTTGACCTCGTCCTGCTCTTCGTTGTCGCAACCGCTGACGTCTTCCTCACCGCCTACGAGGCGGCGACAGGCGTCTCCATCGATGACGGCACGCTCTGGGACGACTGGGCCCTCGCGCGGTCCTCCAGCAACGTTGTCACCTTGGTGGACAACTACGCGCCGCTGGGACGGGCCGACCTGACCGCTGACGTGGTACGGCGCCGACACGGCCTGTGGACGAACCAGCGCCTCGCCTATCACCGCAGCCGGACGAACAACCCGCGACCTTTTTAACCACCGAATCGAATCGTCACCACTATTGGTTCTGCCTACTAGGGCAGGAGGTTGGTGGTAAATAATCGCGAGGTCACCGCAACCGGCCGACGGACCGCCAACCGCCCGTTCAAACGCGAGCGTTGTTAGCGCCCGCGACTTCTGAAAGGGAGTCCGTCAGCGCTTGGGTGAACCTAGCCTCTCTCCCCAGTTGGCGGAGGAATCGACCGAGCAGTCGAGAGGTAAGCGTCCCAGGTTTTTCCATGAGGTCGGCAGAGGATGCTAAGGCTCCTCGGCGATAATTGTCGTCCTCGAACGCATGTATTGGACCCCAACTATCCTGACCCTGTCCCGTATAGGGCGCCAAACCTTTTATTCCGGTAGCCCCGACAGCAAGTTGCCAAAGACCGGAGTACTCGGTCCGCTCGGCGATCTCGGCAGCGAGTCCGATTATCTGGCGTACGTAGATCACCGCTGCTGCTTCGAACAACCGTTGGCCGTACCCGTCTCCGGGGTCGTCACTAAGGCGGGTCATTAGCAGTCGAACGCCGCCGTCTTCGCTCAGCTCAACATCGACCAAATCTTCATGGAATTGACCGCTATTATACGCGTCTGGCACGAACGACCGGTCCGGCGTGAGGTTCGGTGTACTCAGCGCTGCACCGTCGGACCGCCGAGAGTACTGGCTCGCCGATTCGATGCCTGGAGAGAACCCGCCCGACGCGCCCGTAGCAAGCCGCACGACCTCAACTTCACACGCATTCCTTACCAGTCCCGGCAAGCTGTTGAAGTCTAGGTGGGAAAGCAGCATCTCCGAACGCGGGCTCACCGGTTCCGCGACGGCAAATAAATGAGCCTGCTTTCGGGCTGACGATGGCACGGGGTCACGCTCAATCTGTCGTTCAAGTAGCTCCAACGCGCCGTTCTCACTCGACGGTGCCCGAGACTGATCGGCATTGTTGCGCACCCAGCCGGGTCGAGGATCCGAGATGAATGCTCGTGCTAGTGCCGTGGTGACGGAAGAAACGAGGTCGCTGGCAGCAGCCCACCGTTTAATGGTGTGATGGTCCTCAACTCGTTGACGAAAAGCGGTCAAACGCGCTTTTGTGGCGGGGTCCGTGTCGGACTTGGACACAGACAGGTTACTCGGGTCGCTGTGAACGAACGCCAAGATGGGTACGCTTTTTGAGCGGGCATATTCGTACTCAATCTCCGTATAACTGCGACCATCGGGTCCCAACGAGCCATAGCGACCGGCAATGATCAGCACGAAATAATCCGTTGTGTCAAGTATGGGGGAAATTACGTCCCACGGCGGGCGGTTACTAGCCGGAAACTGCTCCATGCCCGCTAGAAGGCACGGCAGGCGCAAGATGGCACTGGAAACCTCGAGTCGCTCGGTCTCGAGATCGGCGAAGGTGGAGCTCAAAAACACCTGGTAGCGCGTCTCCGTCACGAGGGAACTCTTATCAGTCACGAGGAGACTTTTATCACGAGTTCAGGGGTAGGTCGAGTTAGGCCACGGTGAGACACGCCGCAGACGCGGAGGCGAGGGACGCCATCTGCAAGTCCTGTCAAGGTCGGGGTCGCGCACTGAGCGGGCGACTGACCTCGTCGAGGTACCGGTGGGGTGGCAGACACCGACGACTGGGTGGCCCACCTGGCTGTGGTCTCTGCGCTTCGACGGGTCCCGCCGCCCCAGCGCCGAGGAACCGGCCCCGACCGAAGCGGGGAAGCCGCCAGCGCTACGCCTACGAGGTCGTCGCCTTGTTCAGCACCGCATCGACAATCTGAGACCAAGCCAACTTTGGGCCGACACCCCCACCGCCAGCCGCGAACGCGCCGGAAACCTCACCCCGCTGGACCTCGTTCTGTTCAATGCCAGCACTGAGCCGTGCGGCGCCCACACCGGACTGGTGATGGCGACCGATCAAGTTTTCCATCCGTCCCGGGAGGTCGGCCACTCAGCCGTCTAGTCCTTCGCCGGTTTCGCCGCCCGATCCCGCTACGCCTCGCTGCTCGGGGCCGAACTACTCATCGACGAGTAGCGCCTGTCAACAGTTCGCTCACGATCCGAGGAGGGCGATAGTCATGGCACGAAAACGCTGCTCGGAACGCCGCTTAGGTCCACTCGCTAACCAATCGGTCAGAAGAGCTACAGGCGGACCGACTCCTCGACCAAGCGCGGCGAGTTCGTCGCCACCCGACGCGCCGATTGCGCCTAAAGCACAACCCACAGCGACGCCAACTGTGCCGCTGATCGCTAGATGAAGAATATTTGACCGGCGGAGTCCATGAGGCTTATTCAGAACTGGAGCGGAGGGCCGTTGAGATGAGCCGTGCCTTGGGCGTGTCGCGGGGAGCTGACGGCCCGCTTCTCGAGACAATTGGGTTACCAGACTCAATAGTCGAG
>JAABUY010006672.1_pt1 | contig 11213 bp, 10 predicted proteins | sample 5560271 | NCBI WGS metagenome assembly JAABUY01 (sample SAMN10711886, study PRJNA513374) | rock metagenome | isolation source: Antarctica rocks | place: Antarctica: Victoria Land, University Valley
AAGAACGCCTCTTTCAATATTTTTGCGCAAAGTTTGTTGTGAAGCTGCTGACAAGAATCATGCAGTTTGGCTGGACTCCAGTACACATGTCTGGTGGCCATTGTGAGCAAGACAAGCATACACATACAACAGTTACTGTGAAGTGAGTAATTTGCTACTGCAGATCACCTCGACGGTTCATATACTCCAGCCACAATCCTGTTGACCAAACCTCACAGTGTTGAGTGCGGACGCTGTATTGTTCTAACCAATAATTTTGATCTCGAGTGACCTCTGTGTGGAAAACGTCCGCTTTGTCGGCATCTCTGCACCTGAATTTTGTCGAACCGGCTATAACTTGACAGATCTGACACGATGGATGAAGTAGTTGTGACCAGACTTCGGCAGCTTTTGCAGGATGTTGATATGGAAACAACGACAGGTCTGATGCAGGCTGTGTGACCGCTCGCATCTTGAGCCAGATTTCCCTTAACAGCTTGTGTACCCCTGTAGAGAAGCAGTTGCGCAGGACGTTGGAACAAGAGCTGAACGTCGACTTGTCTGGTCACAAAGCTTTGATACGATCCGAAGTGAGTTTGACACCTTCCACAAAATGTTTACTGCAGCCAAGGCTAACATATCAAACTTGGCAACCCCTTTTGGCCCACCGAGTGTCGCTCACTGCAGATAGAGAACTACCTTGATGGCCAGCAACAAGAAGATCTTGGTGATGTCAAAGAAGAGGTAAAAGAAGAGGATGAGGAAGAAGAGGTAGAGGAAGAGGAGGAAGACGTCAAGTATGGCACTTCCTGCAACTTGGCTTATACATCAGACCCACAGCTTGCATACTCAGGCAGCAATATGACTGGGACGGTATTTTGCATCAAGAGCTGTGATGACAAGCCAACTTTGCATGAATGCACATTGTTAAGTGCCACCCATGCAACATTGCAGTTGCTGTTGAAGCAGACGCTGCCTTTTGCTGCAGATTATGCGTGCAATTGCAATGTGCACTGTTTGGCTTACATGTCTGCAGTAGAGCCAGCACGAATGGCTGCTCAAAATCACATATTGTTTTCAGAGCTGTCAGCTTCAATAACATGGCATGTCCCACAACATGCACACTGAAGCACATTGCATGCTGTCTGCTGTGCATGAGCATATTTGGTTGCACACCAGGGTAGGGAAAAAGCGCAAGGGGCGTGGCTTTGGGTCTTCCATGCTTTCAGAGCCTTTAGCAGCATTCATGGGCACAGACAGAGCACCCCGCACTGAGGTATGATCCCTCATGCAAGTGTGTGAAAACATACACAGCCTATCGGCGATTGCTGCATAGGGTTAGCGATGCTTCAGAAGCCTTTTGCAGCGTCACAAAGGCACAACAATGTAGGGTCAAGTATGCAAGCATACGCTTTGCAGCTGCAGCTTGCTCCCAACTGCCTCTTGTCTTCATGGGCAACTTTCATATACACTTGTGAGAACGTGTTGCAGTGTCCGTTCATGATCATAATAAATTGCAGGAGAAGCAGCAACATATGCATGTAGGCAGAAGCTGTTGGTAGCTGCCAAACGCAGATACAATGCACATGTTGCTTGGATTCAAGCACAACTGAGAAAGCTTAATGACAGTCCCCTATCTCTCCTGATGTCAATGTCATGGATGGCATCAAACAACTCTAGTGCATATACGTGTCAAGGGCTTGTTCACCTACCGCCATTTCCTTGAGATGCAGCCATACTACAGCTATGCAGGTGCTCAGGATGCTTGTGTCACAGGTAGTGAAGAAGATTTGGGAGTACATCAAAGCACATGATCTGCAAAACCCCAAGGACAAAAGGAAGATTATACCAGATGAGGTGCTGGGCACTATCCTTACGGCCCCTGTCAACATGATGTCCATGAACTCACAGCTCAACAAGCATTGTTACACCAAAGGTACCTGTCTGCAAGATGATTTTGTATTGCTTTGCTGCAGCTGGATGGCTGAAGGTATTTGTACACTCAGAGACCGTGTTGTTACAATGTGGAATTGAACTGGCCACCTCTAACAAGAAGTCTGACTGCATGTTTCTAGGGTTGCTGTAGGGTTCATGCCATCCCATACTTGCCGATGTGTTGCTCAGTGTTCTGCCCCCCATATGATGCTGGTGTGAGCACAAGCCAGTCATACCTTTCTCGGCCTTTTGGCTAAGATCAAGTGTAGTATCTGTTCTTTAGAGTTTGATAACTCTAATGGGGGACATTGTCCCCCTTGTTATCTAACCTATTTTTCTGGGGGCCTTCCCAATAGCAATGCTTGCATTGCTGGGTTGGCAGCTTGGCCATGGAACTGCACTACAGCCTTGGCCGAGCACCCTCTCAATCATCTTGAAATCTATTATAAGCTCCTGGCATCTCAGTCCTCACTGCTCTTGACCAAGTACCAATCTATGGCACCTCACAGTCAGGTTGACACCACCAAGTGACTTGCTTGCTCCCACAGGGATGTCGACAATATAGAAGGCGGTCAACACAGCTGGAAAGCAACAACCCTTCACCCTCATTGAAGTCACGCTGCCTTGTGGTTCAATGCACACCACATCCACAGCCAGACAAGCTGACGGCCATGCACACTGTCAAAACACAGCAACTCACAAAGTGTGCATGAGGTCTGCAAGACAGGTCAAAGTGTATCCGTGTATGTCTGTGTGTAGGAGGCTGGCAAAGGCAAGGAGTTTGAAGCGCTGCTGGCAGAGATTGAGGAGGCAAGTTTGGAGGGCGGGGCATTGGACAAGGCCTGCAACGAGCTGCAAGCCCTGGTGTCAGGCCTCAAGCCTCCCAAGCAGCTGAGCAAGGAAGTTGGTGAGTCAGACAATGCACATAGGCTGATCAGCTGTTGTCAAAGCCTATGCTGCAGCGTCCTTAACCTCTCTGTCTGCATAGGTCATGTCAGCACTGCACTGGTACAAGTGCTCTTTGCTTTGGTGCATTTGTTTACTGTGGCGTCAGGTCACAATGCACAGCACAAAAAACACCAACTCCTTGCTGCTGCTGGCGGTAGCTTGGACAGAATTACCCTGTTTCAACTTGATGCACCATTAGTGTTGATGCAAAGCATAGCACAGCCAAGGTTGAACCCCATGCCCAGCAACAGACGCCCAGGATGCCTGGGAAGAACTTGCCTTGCATACATGAACTATGGAATATCACCACTAGTCTGCTTTTAAGAATAAACCTGCATTGCTGTCCTCAATGCACTGAACATAGCAGGAGCAGGTGGCAGCTGCTGCTGAGTGCACTCATCATACGTAATATGAGGCCCCCTTTTCTGCTGTTGTGGCAGCAAGCTGTTTGGATATGTACGCCTTCAATGCTGGCAATGCACACAGCAATAAAATCAACATAGCAGTAGCAGGTGACAGCTACAACTGTTTGCACTCATGATTCACAACATGAGCGCTTTGTTCTGCTGTTGTGGTCAAGCCTTTCGGGTATGTACTTCTGCAGTGCTGGCAATGCAGGCAAGGCACTGGGCAATGATGCAACAGTAATAGTGCGCAGCACAGCCAATGTGGAGGACCTAGCCGGCATGTCAGGGGCAGGACTGTATGACAGCATCCCTAACATTGCCCTCACTACCTCAGGGGCCTTTGAGAGGGCCATTGCCAGTGTGTGGGCTTCACTCTACACCAGAAGGGCAGTTCTCAGCAGAAGGGCCGCAGGTCAGCAACTCAATGCGTCTGCATGCATGCATGCAGAGTGTGCATGCAGAGTCTGCTTCTGTAGTAACTGTGTGCACCTGACTAACACCTTGATGCCTAACCTGGTCCAACTGTGTACCAAATTGGGCAGAGCACCTGAAACTGTAGCATACTACGGTGTTAAATTTAGCCCTTAGTCAGGACAATGTGAGTATGTGGACAGTTTAGTGTGTGGGACATACTCTGATGTAATGCCACTATATTAGCAGCCATAGAGAAAGGCTGTTGGGTCATTGCTAAACAATGCTGGCAAGATCACCTAGGCAGCTGACAGTGTGCATCGTAACTAGAGCAGGGGCAGCAACGTCAAAGAGACGCGCAGCAGTGCCTCTGGCAATGTCTATCTGCAGATTACAACAACACACAGCATATGTGCCACATTGTGGCTTGCTATGCAGGAGTGAAACAGGCAGATGCTGCAATGGCAGTGCTGGTTCAGCAGCAGCTCAGCCCCGATCTCTCCTTTGTGCTGCACACAGTCAGCCCCCTGGATGGCGACAAGGACACCATGTATGCTGAGCTGGCGGTAGGGCTTGGGGAAACCCTAGCCTCTGGCACTCGAGGCTCACCCTGGAGGCTGGCTGTCAACAAGTCAACTGGTAAGTTGTTGGCTCACAGCTTTTGCTAAAAATAAAATCAGATTTGTATTGTTCTGTATCTATCAATCAATTTGTCAATTTAAATTTCCTGTCCCATCAGGGGAGTCAACAGACAATAACTGGGAAATCAACGACACACACTATGCACTAAATGTTCAAAGCAGTCGACAATAAGCACCAAAGAAATTGCAGTAGTGATGCTGAAGGAGGGCGCTGTGTGTGTTGTATGTTCTTGTCACATGCTCATTAATGAGGATATTATCATGTATGCATATTTGCCATCTGAAGGGTTCCCAGGTGAGCTCTGCATCAGCTGGTCAGATGCTACAGATCATGTTCTGTGAATATCAGAGTAGAGCTGTGTGTGCATGCCTTATGTACCATTGACATCTCTGTGTAGCAATGTGGGACAATGCAATGTCTACTGCTGTTGTGTGTGACTCATTGTTCTCATTCAATTGATGCCGAAAGGTGTAGTCTTTTCTTTTCTTCTGTTGTGTGTGACTATGATTTGGCAGAAGCTAGCCTGCCAGTGTGGATTGAAGCATAGCAACAGATCTGGGGTGTGTTGTAGACAAGGTACAAGTGCTGGCCTTTGCCAACTTTGGCACAGCCCTACGCAGCACTGGGGCTGAATCCAGCAAGTCAAAAGGAACAGGTAGCAGCAATGCTGTCTTGGACTACAGCAAGCAGGAGTTGTCTCTGAGCTGTGAAGCCAGAGATCAGGTATGCTTTTGTCTGCTGCATGGTACCAAAGGTGCAGTTTTCAAGCTTGGCTGTAAGCTTAAAATCAAGTGCAGAGGTGGTTGCAGATTGTGGGATCCAGATCCAGACGTCAACACATGTATGGCAAATATTCACTTTGCAGCTTGTTGCAGCGCTGAATCTGTGTTGCTGCTGCACCAGAGTGCCATGCCATCGCTGTGTGCTTTTGATGCTTGGGCCATGTCCCATGCCATCCAAATGCTTGACAAGTCGCAGTCAAAGTAGCTGTTGTGGACGGACTCTCCAAGCACAGCCTTGCAAGGCATGCAAAGGCTTGCCATGCAATGCTTGCTTGAGCTTGGCACGATCTGTCTGCAGGTTGGACAGCAGCTGTGCAAGGTTGCGGTGATTCTGGAGGAAGAATTTGGGGCGCCCCAGGATGTGGAGGGGGCTGTAGTAGGATCCAAAATATTCGTTGTTCAGACACGACCCCAACCTCTATAGCGAGGCAAGCACAGGCCGAATGAACATGATTACATAGACAGCAGACAATGATGAACAAATGAGTCAGTACACCAAAAAATGCTGTCTATGCTATACAGGCTGAACAAGTTTGCAATGGCTTATAGTGAGTTGCAGCAATGCTTGGGGAGCTGCATGCATGTTGAGTTCTTTGATTCTGCCATGGCTGAAAGCTTTTGGGCTTGAGCATAATACTTATATGGTTGCTATTGTGGCAAGCCTGCTCCTGAATTTTGGTGTAAAGGCAACAACTATGATAACGGATACTGCACAGGTCAAGAGCTGCATCAAGCTTGCACGCGCATCCTCTGTACCATGACTTGTACTTTGATCAGGTCGATATCTCTTGGGGAAGGTCACAGAGGAGTGCAAGTTGTAGAGTCAACAAGCCTTCAGTGCACTTGCGCCTCCGCCAGGCGATGTCTCTGCGAAGAAGCCGCCACTCATTGATGGCATGCAAAACGAAGGTGATGAGGAGCATAGTCAGTCTACAAGCACCGACTTTAGCATCATACAACTGACTCATCCAGAAGGCAGCCACGCTGACACAACACACAGACGCTGAAAGCTCGCCAGCATGCATCACAGAGCTCAGCGATGAGCGCAAAGCAGACTCTTGCTGGCTTTCGCTTTGAGCATTCTCGCCTTGGACAATCGTAGGGAACGCAAAAGCCTTCAATCGATTGGATATCCCCAGTGACTGCCCCAGACTGCCCCTGGGTTATCTGCCGAGTGTCTTCTCACACTAGTGTGGCGCACAGGCTTATTGCACACGAGCTACATCAGATTTGCAAACTTGATTGAATCTTTTTGGTTGCCATGACGGAGTGGTTGTACATCGCGGAAGTTGAAAATGAAGCAGGCAAGGTAGTCCATTACAAGACGATGGTTCCAGTCCCTGCAAACTGTCGGGGCTCGTCAGCTTCTCAAGAAGACAATTTGGCTTTTCTCAACAAACTCGTCAACCAGTGTCAGTCACAGGTCATGCTTGTCTCCAAAAAAAAGTGTCAGGCTTGCGGAAAGAAAGCAGACCGCTTGGTGTGCCAACCTGGTCTTTATGACAGAGACGTCCAGACTTTTGTGATGGACTATCCAAAGCCAGTATGCCAGAACCCGCGCTGTGACCTCATCATACGACAACAGATGCAAGCAGCCAACCAGCAAAATGGCATGCTAGACAGGGAGCATTTTGTATGCATGCAGTGTGGCAAAAAGGCAGGTTTTGCAAAGTGTTCAAGATGTCGTGTAGCTGCATACTGCAGCAAAACATGTCAACAGCAGCATTGGCCACAACATAAGTTTGCATGCAAACAGCTAGCTAGAAGCGTCTAGGTGCAATTGCAAGACAAATTATAGTCAGGATGGTACATTGTCTAAACAGACCCTTGTTGTGAGGCTGTTGTTGGGAACAGGTTTTGATGCTACAACGGTTGCAGCGGTGCTTAAGCAAAGCAAAGCAGTATGGCCAGTACAGTCTTGAGATTAGCGTACAGCCATATTTTACCAATGTAGAATGAAATTTACCATGACATGAAGGTAGCATGTTGCATACTGCTGCGTGTGGCTGCAGCAAAAAAAGTTAAAAGCAGCATTGACCACAACACAAGTCTACATGCAAATCGCTGGCAGAAGTGTGTAGGTGCAAGTACAAGACAAATTACTGTTGGTACACTGTGTGAACAGTCCCTGCTGTTGTTGGGAACAGCTTTTTGTTGCAGAGGTGCTTGAGTAAAAGACAGCAGTATGCTCCAATACAGTGTTGAGCTTAGCACACATTCTCATCAGGCTACCTCTGCTATGTGCTTAACATCTGAAAAATGGCCCAGAAGCTGTTTCTCCCTGTGAAGTCTTGTTAGTCTTGGACTATGACAAAATGACTCAACCGCAGCCATACCAGCTGCACTTGAAATAGCATCTTGCAGCCATGCCTCTAGATGCATCAGACATATGTCAAACACGTTTCTGTAGGTCGAATCGACACAAGTGCTCGAAATTCCTCAGGTGATGCATATTTGAACTCACCAACTCCCTCCAGGTGCATTGCATGACAAGTGCACTGCCAGAGTCGTATAGCCAAGTTTGGAAGGTGTACACTATGCACATTTTTGCTTCCAATGAGTTGGCAAAGGCATTTTACTACCACGGATCAGTGACATGCAGTCAGCAGTGACCAGAACAACTTACGTCAGGACTGCTCGTCCCCTGCAGTTTGCGCAGCTTTGGCTGCATAGTAGGTTTGAGCTTTGAGCTGCTGTAACAATCAGTCCAGCAGCACCCTTGGGTATACCTAAGGCCTGACTGTCTGTAATGTCAGCAACCCCAAGCTCTTCCTTACAAGTGAACTAGCCGTAATGTATCTTATCTGCATGCTTCAAGTATCTACTGTGTGTGCTACTCATCAAGTCTTCAGATCCTTTATGGTTGCCTGCACAGACAGGTTGGATGCTCATTAGCTCTCAAGCCATCACCTGTGTGTCAGTGACAACAGGTGTTGGATGATGAGGACTTTTTGTGTGTTTGGTAGACAGTCATTCAACAAATGCAGATTCTGTCAGCAAGCGCTGATGAACAGCAGAGGCTGCAAGCTGCACATCTGAATTGTACTACCACTACTACTACTTGCATCTGTGTCCTGGGGACCAATGGAAGGCCAACAGACAACATCTGAGAAAGAAAACAGAAACAAAATGAATTCATTCATCACTAAAGCAAAATGTTTTTGCGTTTGTCAATAGAGCAGCAGCAATTGCAGAGGGTATTGATGGAGGATGCTAGTACTGCGGAGCGTATTAACACCCTAAGCAAATCATCTAAGGCCAAGTGCAGATTCAAGCCAAGCTAGTAGTGCTGCAGCATCAGAAGCTGTGCGCTAAATAAAGGTGTTACGAGGCAGCTGTGTCCATCTATGGAAAATGGATGCATGTTAACTGAGGGGTTGAACAAAACAAAATGCGTATGGAAAAAAGCATTTTCTGAGATACCTCCCTAACAGGGCAGGATCAGCAGTATTGAGGAACCTGCTAAAGGGTCTGAAAAGGAGCAGAATGTTTGTCCCGGATATGACTGTACACAGGGCAGTCAAACAAAACGTGGGGCTCAGTTTCGGCTGAGCAAACATGACACACTTGACGTGATCTATCCTCACGCCCAAAACGGTCAGTTTCTACACGCAGACCGTGAAAACCGCATCTGATTCTGGTGATAAGCTTTTTGTTCAAATGACATGTGAATGTGAAAAGGTAGTCAGCATACTGGTACTCTGCAGCCAGGTACAGGACAAAATTAGATTAGATTAGATTAGATCACAAGACAAGATTCTGCTCTCACCCGTGCAAGGCAGGCCTCGCCCATACCTTGGGCATGGATGAACAACCACCTGCGTTCATACCCGCTGTTGCGGGCGGCTAATTGCGGCGCAGATACGTACTCTGCCTCCTCTGAGCCTGAGCTCGTTAGTGACTTAGTGACTTAGTGTCGGAGCCCACGTGTCTGGGCAGGCCATAAAAATTAGAACTTCGGTCAACTGCTTGTAGAGCTACTTTCTGACCAAAGGGTTCACTTTAGTAGGAGTGTGCACAAGCAACGCAGCATTAACTCCAACTCAGAAATGGGGAATACGTCATAGCTATCCAGTTTGTATCCATATGACGCACATCAGCAAACTTCCCACTCTGCTGCCCACAGGTGCAGATGCCGTTTATGTGGTGACAGGTGGTAACAGAGGTTTGGGGCTGGAGCACGTTCGACAGTTTTTGGAAAAGACGCAGGCACATGTCGTTGCCACCACGACAAAAAGCCCACCTTCCGAAGCCAACAACCTGAGATTGCTTGCTGATCAGGGCAAATCTCACCGACTAACAGTAGTCACTCTTGACTTGAGCGACGAGTCCAGCATCAAGGTAAGTCACCTGTCATGTATGGGCATAGCCGAACACGAGCGAACCTGACTACGATTTCTTGCTGCAGGAAGCTGCAGAGCAAATCAATCTTGCACATCCCAGTGGAATTGACCTGCTGCTAAACAATGCTGGAATGCAAGAGCCCATTACTCGGGCCTCGGAAACGTATGCTTCTACATGCCTTGTATGCAATCTGAATCAGCTTGCTGCTGACCGCTTTTGTGCGGCATCATGCGTATTGTGCTGCACGCTCAAAACTTCCACTAGCCAACATATGTTTTTTGCATGATGCAGGGCCGGCAGCGAATACGTCCATGTCCTGACAACAAATGTTGTTGGACCCTATCTGACAACAAAGCATCTGCTCCCAAGCTTGATGAAGAAGAAAACTAGAGTCATTGTCAACACCTCATCGCTATATGACTCCGTCAATGCAACCCTGAATGACAACCATGGTCATCACAGTCCAACTGGGAGTGTGCTGTTGGCGTCCAACACCAGCAAAGCAGCTGTAAACATGCGTAAGCCTTGCAACTTCTGCCTGGGCTGTTAGTCCTTGCATCGCTATGCATATGGCCAAGCTCACCGCACTGAAGCATCATGCACATTTTAGACCAAGCCACATGCAAAGCCCTGCATCCATGAAATCAAGGTCTGAGTTAGGCAATCACCAATGCATCCGGCAAGTCTCAGTCAGTATGCCATTATTGCGTGTGTTCATGTACCACTGTGGACGCACAGTTCTTCAGCACTGGGCAGGTGAGTGTTTGATTTGCATCATTGCACCTACTTGGACAAATTGTTGAGGCATTGACCTGCAGAGTCCGCTGTTTTAGCAAATGATCTGAAGCACGATGGGTTCATTGTCATCTCCTTGGACACCGGGTGGGTCAGGACTGAGATGGGCAACACCACAGAGGAGCTGGGCCATGGCTGTGCACCCCTGGATGTGCTCACTAGCGTTGCGGGTAAGGGATGAGTTGTTGTTGCCCTCGGGAGTTGCAGTCAAGTGGTCTTTAGACCAAGAGTGCCCAGAGTTAGGCAGCTGCCTATGCGGGCCCACATGTTTGGGCCTGGTGAAAACGTTATGTGCTATTTATTACCATGTTATTTACATCACATGCATTCATGCTGGGGAATGCGCCTGCAGAAAAGTATCAACTACATTTTGCAGGACTCGCTAGTGACTTTGAACACATTCACATCTAACAGCAATTTTTTGGTCATTGCCAAGGTAAAACCTGTACAACAGCAGCAACTATGCAGTGCCATCTTTGTGGTACTCAGTGATTGCACACCAATATCTGTTGCGACTTACATGCCTCTTTGTCACTGAGCTCTCTAGATGTACCCCACAATCTTTTTTGCTCTGTGTCCTCAACGGGCTACTCACAGTGGGTACATGATGCAGGCCAGCAAAAAGTCATCATGGTTTTGACACAGAAGCAAACAGGCAAGTATTTGAACTGGGATGGCAATGCGCCAAAAGAGCACCCATCTTCACACGCATTTGTTACAGCTTCAGCAGCGCCTCAGGCAGGCACAAAACTTGTACGGCCTTTCAGGCGACCTTTTACTGCGCGAAGTTTACTCAGGCCACATTGGTCTGCAAATGTGGCAGGCTTATGGCAAACATGATGGCCTGCACTCTCTGCTGTAGTGCCAAGAAGACGGCAGCCTCGCTGTGTAAGCTCTCTGCAGGTCTCCACGAAACTTGATTGCCACCCTTTGGTCGTGTTCTAAGGGCGACATGTCTGACTTCCATGCG
>JAABUY010006675.1_pt1 | contig 11211 bp, 12 predicted proteins | sample 5560271 | NCBI WGS metagenome assembly JAABUY01 (sample SAMN10711886, study PRJNA513374) | rock metagenome | isolation source: Antarctica rocks | place: Antarctica: Victoria Land, University Valley
GACCGCGCGGAAGCCGTAGTTCATCAAGGCCCACACGGCGTGCTCGCGACTTGACCCGGTGCCGAAGTCCGGGCCAGCGACGAGCACCGACCCTGCGGCATACCGGGGGTTGTTGAGGATGAATACCTCGTCCTGGCGCCAGGCGGCGAAGAGGCCGTCCTCAAACCCGTCGCGGGTGACCCGCTTGAGGTACTCCGCCGGGATGATCTGGTCGGTGTCGACGTTGCTGCGCCGCAACGGGACACCGGTGCCGGTGTGGGTCCTGAACGCGTCCATGGGTCAGGCCTCCGCGAGGTCGGCGGGAGACGACAGGGTGCCGCGGATCGCGGTTGCTGCGGCGACGAGCGGGCTGACGAGATGGGTCCGGCCGCCCTTGCCCTGGCGTCCTTCGAAGTTGCGGTTCGACGTCGAGGCACAGCGCTCCTCAGGGGCGAGCCGGTCGGGGTTCATGCCGAGGCACATCGAGCAGCCGGCCAGGCGCCACTCGGCGCCGGCCTTCGTGAAGACCGCGTCGAGGCCCTCGGCCTGCGCCTGCAGGCGGACCTTGGCGGATCCGGGCACGACGAGCATCCGCACGCCGTCGGCCACCTGGTGACCCCGGAGGACGCCGGCCGCGGCACGCAGGTCCTCGATGCGCCCGTTGGTGCACGAGCCGACGAAGACGGTGTCGACCCTGACCTTGCGCAGGGGGGTTCCCGGCTCGAGGCCCATGTAGGTCAGCGCGCGCCTCGCGGCAGCGCGGTCACCGTCGTCGGCGAACGACTCCGGATCCGGGACGCTGCCCGAGAGGGGCAGCCCCTGGCCGGGGTTGGTCCCCCACGTGACGAAGGGAGTCAGGCTTGCTGCGTCGAAGCGCACCTCGTGGTCGAAGACCGCGTCGTCGTCCGAGCGCAGCTGCCTCCACTCCTCGAGCGCCGCGTCCCAGTCTGCGCCCGTCGGAGCGTGCGGACGCCCCAGAAGGTAGTCGAAGGTCGTCTCGTCCGGCGCGATCATGCCGGCCCGGGCACCGGCCTCGATGGACATGTTGCAGACCGTCATCCGCGCCTCCATCGACAGGGCCTCGATGGCGCTGCCCCGGTACTCGACGACGTAGCCCTGCCCCCCCGCCGTCCCGATCTCGGCGATGACGGCCAGGACGATGTCCTTGGCGCTGACACCGTCGGGCAGGATCCCGTCGACCGTGACGGCCAAGGTCCTGAACGGCTTGAGCGGCAGGGTCTGGGTCGCGAGGACGTGCTCGACCTCCGATGTCCCGATGCCAAGGGCCAGCGCCCCGAAGGCGCCGTGGGTGGAGGTGTGGCTGTCTCCGCAGACGATCGTCATGCCCGGTTGGGAGAGCCCGAGCTGAGGGCCGACCACGTGCACGATGCCCTGGTCGGCGTTCCCCATGGGATAGAGAAGGACGCCGAACTCCTCGCAGTTGCGGCGAAGGGTCTCGACCTGGATCCGGCTCACAGGGTCGGTGATCGGACCCGGCGTCGTGGGGACGTTGTGGTCCTCGGTGGCGAGGGTCAGGTCCGGGCGACGGACCGGGCGCCCGGCGAGCCGCAGGCCGTCGAAGGCCTGGGGACTGGTCACCTCGTGAAGGAGGTGCAGGTCGATGTAGAGCAGATCCGGTTCACCCTCGGCCCGGCGCACGACGTGCGCCTGCCACACCTTCTCCGCCAGCGTGCCTGACATGGTCGATCCCTCCGTGCCGACAGTCGTCTCTGGCCACAGTGCAACAGTTGGCGTGGCGATGAACTTGCGTCTCAGGTCATGAGACGGCAGTATCAGCGCATGGACAACTCGAGCGGGGTCGGCGTTCTCGACAAGGCCGCGACCGTGTTGGGCGCCCTCGAGGCGGGTCCCGCGACCCTGGCCCAGCTCGTCGGGGCCACCGGCCTCGCCCGGCCGACGGCGCACCGCCTCGCCGTTGCGCTCGAGCACCACCGTCTGGTGACGCGCGACCTGCAGGGCCGGTTCGTCCTGGGGCCACGGCTGGGTGAGCTGGCGTCGGCTGCCGGCGAGGACCGTCTCCTCGCGGCCGCCGGCCCGGTCCTCGGAGCCCTGCGCGACCACACGAGCGAGAGCGCCCAGCTCTTCCGCCGACAGGGCGACCAGCGCATCTGCGTCGCGGCCGCCGAGCGTCCCATCGGTCTGCGCGACAGCATTCCGGTAGGGGCCAGCCTCTCCATGCTGGCCGGCTCGGCTGCCCAGATCCTGCTCGCCTGGGAGGAGCCGGACCGGCTGCACAGGGGCCTGCAGGGCGCCAGGTTCAACGCCACGGCCCTGTCGGCGGTGCGTCGTCGGGGCTGGGCGCAGAGCGTCGGCGAGCGCGAGGCTGGCGTGGCCTCCGTCTCCGCTGCCGTCCGCGGCCCGTCCGGTCGGGTCGTCGCGGCCGTGTCCATCTCCGGGCCGATCGAGCGCCTGTCGCGCCAGCCGGGGCGCCTGCACGCGGCCACCGTGGTCGCTGGTGCCAACAAGCTGACTGAAGTGTTGCGCCGCCCCCAGAACCTTCACCAGGGGTGAAGTCGCGCCAACCAGTTGGCGCGAACCGGGTCGAACCGGGTTGAACCGGATCGAACCGGGCCGAAGGCATCGAGTGTGACAACACGAATCGGTAACCGGCCGGACAAGGGGCAACCTTTCCGGGATCATCGACGTCGTTGACCATGACCAGCTCTCCCCGTTCAGGCGTCGTACTGGGCCTGCCACAGATAGAAGAGGACCCCCGTGAGGATACGCGCGAGCCACGCCGCCGGGCTGGCCATCGCCGCCCTAGCGCTGAGCGGCTGCGGGCCGAACGCCGCCGGCAACGCTGCACCGAGCACCTCGGCCGCCACGTCGCTCAGCCCGTCCCCGGCCAGCTCGACCACGCCGGTGACGACCACGGCGCCGCCAACCACGACCGGCACGCCGTCGACCACGGCCACCGCCCCTCCGACATCGACGACCACATCGCCGGCGCCCACCGTGGCGACCACGGCGACGACCACCGCGGTCCCGGCCGCCACGGCGACCCTGGTCCCCGCCCGCGCCCTCGCGCTCATGGCGGCCGGCGCGACCGGGGACACGGTGCGTGAGCTGCAGTCCCGCCTCAAGCAGCTCGAGTGGTACGACGGTGATGTCACCGGGACCTATGCGACCACGACCACGGCCGGGGTGCGCGGCTTCCAGGACAGGCGCGGCCTGGCGGTGACCGGATCGGTCGACCAGCTGACGTGGCAGCGGCTGGGCGCCATGACCGGCAAGCCGACCGAAGACGAGATGCACAACCGCCTCACTCCCGGCGCCGCCCTGCTCAGGCAGGGGTCGACCGGCGACACCGTCAAGGAGCTCCAGGCCCGCTTGAAGCAGGCGGGCTGGTGGGGCGGCGAGCTCACCGGCACCTACGACGTCCCGACCGACGTCGCGGTCAGGGCCTTCCAGGACAAGTGGGGCCTGCCCGTCACCGGCGAGGTCGACCAGCGCTCCATCGACCGGCTCCGCGCGACGACCCGCACCCCGACGGCCGACGAGCTGAACAACGTCAAGCCAATGCCGCCGACCCCGACCCCGACCGCAGGTCTCGACCCGCGGTGCCTGACCGGTCACGTCATCTGCATCAGCAAGGCGAGCCGCTCGCTGACCTGGGTCGTCGACGGCCGGGCCCAGCGCACCATGGACGTCCGGTTCGGCTCGGAGAACACGCCCACCCGGGAGGGCGACTTCCCGGTCTACCGGAAGAACCGTGACTGGACGTCGACCATCTTCGGGTCCAAGATGCCCTACTCGATGTTCTTCAGCGGTGGCGAGGCCGTGCACTACTCCTCCGACTTCGCCGCCCGCGGCTACGTCGGTGCCTCACACGGCTGTGTCAACGTCCGTGACCTCGACGGCGTCGGGTGGCTGTTCGACCAGGTCAAGGTCGGTGACCGCGTGGTCGTCTCCTGACCGGACCGCGGCCAGACGAGCCCGGGCCTTGTTCGGGGCGGCCGGCACCGAGGACGTCGCCGCAGCGAGTCCCATCGGGGGGCACGCGACGTAGACGCTCTCGTGCCCACCCGCGGGCACGGCATACGTCTCATGCCAGATGCCCACGGCGCCGACGGCCTTGCGTGCTCTGGTGTTGAAGGCCGCCCAGGCCGGCCGGTGGGCCAGCCCGGGTGCACCGGCATACCGGTAGATGTCCTCGGTGCTGCGCCAGTACTGCACGACCGTGGGTCCGCCACCCCCGATGAGCGTGCGGGCACCGAGGAAACCGAGGTCCTCGGCCTCACCGCGTCCGGCGGCGGCCTTGTTGCGGTAGAGCTCGGTCAGCATCCTCGGCATCGTGAGGAAGACCGGCAGCCACTGGTCGGGGCGCCACCAGTGGTTGACCTTCATGCCGATGAGGAACACGCCGATCGCGCCGTCGTACTCGTGGGTTCTCCGCCCGTCGACCTGTGCCATGACCCGCTCCGTTCCCAGTGGATAGTTCAACTCTCCGATTATGGAGAGTGCTACTCTCCAATGTCAAGGAGGTGCGATGCGGCTTTCCCAGCTGAGCTCGGAGACCGGAGTCCCCGTCGCGACGGTGAAGTACTACCTGCGCGAGGGGCTGCTGCCCGCCGGTGAGCGGGTCAGCGCCACCCGGGCCGACTACACGCCGGCCCACGGCGAGCGGCTGCGGCTCGTCCGGGCGCTCGTCGAGGGGGCGGGGATGAGCATTGCCGGGGTGCGCCGGGTCGTCGAGGCGATCGAGCGGCCGCCGACGTCGTGGCACGACTTCCTCGGGGCGGCTCAGGCGGCGATCATCGCGGACCGTCCCGCGACGGAGGTCTCCGACGGGACGAGGTGTGCCGTGGAGCAGCTCGGCTGGACGGGCACCGCCCACCCTGACTCGCTGGGCCTGCTGCAGAGCGCGCTCGACACCGCCGACCGCGCGGGCTTCGCCCTGCCCGACGAGCGGCTGGTGGCCTACGGCCGGGCGATGGAGCAGGTGGCCGGGATCGACCTCGACTCGCTGGCCGCCGATACGCAGGACACCGGGGCCGCCGACGCCCTGCGCTACGTCGCGGTGGGCACCGTGGTCATCGACCCGGTGCTCATCGCGCTGCGCCGGCTTGCGCAGGCCCACCTCAGTGCCCAGCGCTTCGGCGCGAAGTCGTCGGCCGGCGCTGGTCACTGAGCCTTAAGAGCTCAGGAGTCGAGCGCCTGGCCGATGCAGTCGGCCAGCTCCTGGACCTCGTCGTCGGTCATGACGAAGGCCGGCGAGACCTGGATGCCGCCCGCCCCGACCGCGCGGGTCGCCACACCGAACTCACGCAGCTTCTTCGCCAGGGCGGCAGCCTGCGTGGCGTCCGTGAGCTGGACGGCGGCCAGAGCGCCGACGCCGCACCGGACCTCGGCCACGCGATCGTGCCCGGCCAGCGGGCCCAGCTTCTCGGCCAGGGTCGTCTCGAGGCGCGACGCTTCGTCGAGCAGGCTCTCCCGCTCGATGATCGCGAGGTTGCCCAGGGCTACCACCGCGGCGGTCGCGTGTCCGGAGTAGGTGTAGCCGTGCCGCAGCCACACACCGCCGTCCGGCTGGAAGAACGGCTCGGCCACCTTCGGCGCGACGAGGACGGCACCCATCGGCAGGTAGCCCGAGGTCAGTCCCTTGGCGATCGTCACGAGGTCGGGCTCGAGCCCGAACCGCGTTGAGGCGAACCACGACCCACCGATCCGGCCGAACCCCGTGACGACCTCGTCGGCGACGAAGAGGACGTCCATCTCGGTGCAGAGCTTGCGGACACCGGCGAGGTAGTCCTCCGGCGGCGGATACACACCGCCCGCCCCGATGACCGGCTCGCAGAAGAAGGCGGCGACGTTCTCGGCGCCGATCCGCTCGATCGTCGTACGCAGGTCCTCGACGTCGTCCCAGGCAACCGTGGCCGAGTCCGGCACCAGAACGCCGTAGCCCTCGGTGTTGCCGGGGATCCCGCCGATGGCGGTACCGGCGTAGTGCATCCCGTGGTAGGCCTTCTGGCGCCCGATGATGACGGTCCTGGACGGCTGCCCCACCTCCACCCAGTAGCGCCGGGCGAGCTTGGCGGCTGTGTCGATGGAGTCCGACCCGCCGGAGGTGAAGAAGACCTTGCTCCCCGGCACCGGGGCGATTCCGGCCAGCTTCTCGGCCAGCTCGACGGTCGGCGCGGTGACGTAGTCCCCGAAGGTGCTGTAGGCCGCGATCGTGCGCATCTGCTCGGCTGCCGCCTCGGCCAGCTCGGCCCGGCCGTGGCCGACGTTGGTGAACCACAGGCCTGCCGTGGCATCGAGGTAGCGCTTCCCCGAGTCGTCGAAGACGTGCGCCCCCTCGCCCCGGGTCATGACGAACTCCCCGTCGCGTTCCACGGCCCCCATGTCCGAGAAGGGGTGCCAGAGGGCTCCCATGTCAGCTCCGATCCAGTCGTCAGCACGTCCGTTCCAGACCGTATCGCAGGCGACTCGGCCCGAGGGATCGGCCCGGGCCGCGAGGCATAGGCTCGACCCGGCATACCGGATCGTCGTTCTCGTCACCGAGACAACCGAGGAGCAGCGCCATGACCCTGAGGATCGGCTACAAGGCGTCGGCCGAGCAGTTCGGGCCACGACAGCTGCTCGACTACGCGGTACAGGCCGAGCAGGTCGGGCTCGACAGCGTTCTGATCTCCGACCACTTCCAGCCCTGGCGCCACCACGGCGGGCACGCCCCCTTCTCGTTGGCATGGCTTGCAGCGGTGGGCGAGCGGACCGAACGGGTCCAGCTCGGCACGTCGGTGATGACTCCCACCTTCCGCTACAACCCGGCCATCGTCGCCCAGGCGTTCGGGACGCTCGGCTCGCTCTATCCGGGCCGGGTGATGCTCGGCATCGGCTCCGGCGAGGCGCTCAACGAGGTCGTGGTCGGCTCGGTCGGGGAGTGGCCGGAGTTCAAGGAGCGCTTCGCCCGGTTGCGCGAGGCGGTCACGCTGATGCGCCGGCTATGGACCGAGGACCGGGTCACCTTCGACGGCGACTACTACTCCACGCGTGACGCGACGGTCTACGACAAGCCGGAGCACCCCGTCCCGGTCTACGTCGCCGCCGGCGGACCGCTCGTCGCCCGGTATGCCGGCCGGTCCGGCGACGGCTTCATCTGTACCTCGGGCAAGGGCGCGGAGCTCTACCGCGACAAGCTCCTGCCGGCCGTGGACGAGGGGCTGGAGAAGTCGGGACGCACGAGGGACGATCTCGACCGGATGATCGAGATCAAGCTCTCCTGGGACCCGGACCACGAGCAGGCCGTGCGGAACTGCCGCTTCTGGGCCGCCCTGTCGCTCACCGCCGAGCAGAAGCACGGCACCTCGGACCCGCTCGAGCTGGAGCGGCTCGGCGACGAGCTGTCCGACGAGCAGGTCGCGCGGCGGTGGATCGTCGCATCGGACCCGGAGGAGGTCGTCGTCGCGGTCAGGCAGTACGTCGACTGGGGATTCAACCACCTCGTCTTCCACGGCCCCGGCGAGGACCAGTCCCGCTTCCTCACGACCTTCGCCGAGCAGGTCGTGCCGGGTCTGCGCGGGCTCGACGGAGGCTGAGCCGCCCAGCGGGGCAGTTCACCGCCCGGAGAAGGGCGTCCGGGTCGAGCGCGTGGCAGGCCTGCTGGATGTGCTCGAGAAGCCGCTGGTATGCCGTCGCGGCGCAGAGCTGGTCGCGCGGCGACCGCGGGGTCGACATGCCTACAACAAGGCACCCGTAGCCAACATCTCGCCATCCGTGGTGGAGACTCCGATCCTCGCGGCGTCGGGATAGGCCATGGCCGAGGCCAGGTCGACGGTGGCGGTTCGACCGCTCGGTGGGGTGAAGGTGCCGCAGGGAACGCGCTTTCCGTTCTTGTCCACGAGCCAGACCGCCACCTGCTGACCAGGAGCGAGCCCGGTCGCGGTGAGGGTGACCTTGGTGCCCCACGGTCGAGGCGTCAAGGCAGCACTCACCTCTGCGCCCGTTCCGCCATCGGCGACGGTGGCAAGCGTCACCTGTTGCGCGGCGTCGTCGGTGGTGCTCACCGACGTCTGGTGGCCGGTGAGGACTCCACCGAAGAACAGTGCGAGTCCCGCCGCGACCGTTGCGGCCATCAGCCGGATCCGCCGCCGTCGTCGACCCGCCACCTCCTGACGCACCTGCGCCAGTGCTGCGTCGACGATGCGGGGAGGAGCAACGGGATCCCGTCCTGCCGGGACGTGGCGCCACGAGTCCTCGAGGTCGAAGGACAGTGTCCTGGCGGTCGAGCGCAGCTCGTTCAGGACCCCGCGACAGGTTGCACAGCCGTCCAGGTGCGCCTGCACGGCGGCCCTGCGATCCGGCTCGAGGCGGCCGACCGCCATCATCGCCAGGTCTCCTCGCCAGGCCGGGCAGACGTCAGTCATTGCTCCATCCCATCTCGTCGAGGATCAGCCGGAGGTTACGTAGGGCGTAGAACACGCGGGTGCGCACTGTCGAGGCGGGAACCCCCAGATCGGCGGCAACGTCGGCACCCGCGCAGCCTCGGTAGTGCACCTCGAGGATGACCTGCCGGTGCTCGTCCGTGAGCCGGCGGATGGCCTCTTCCAGCTGCCATCTGATGAGCGCCTCGTCCACCGCCCGGTCGGGTCGAGCCCACAGCGGTTGCCGCTGCCCGAGCTCGGCAAGGGGTTGCACAGGGCGCGCCCTGCGGGCTCTGTGGATGTCCCTCACCACGTTTCGCAGCACCGCGTGCAGCCAGCCGCGCTCGGTCCCGCGGTCGTCATCGTACTGGTCAGCGAAACGCCAGACCCGCAGGAACGTCTCCTGCACCGCCTCCTCGGCGGCGTGCCGGTCGCCGAGCGCTCGAGTCGCAGCTCCGAGCAGCTCCGCCCCGTATGACGAGTAGGCAGCGCGCAGTCCCGCCTCACTTCCGAAGACGGAACCGCGCGCTGTCGCCACCGGGCGAGGTTCAGCTCCGGCCAGGGGCGGCACACGTGCTGCCGCCCTGCGCCGGCTCACGGCAGCCACCAGAGCTGGTGATCGAACCGGGACCCATGGCCACTCCCTGGCGAGTCGCCTGGAGCACCGGAGCACCTGAGGCGTCGGGTCCGGTCACGAGCTGGGAGACGCCGAGCCGCTGGAGGCCGGTGAAGGTCGTGGCGCAGCCCCCGTTTCCCGAGCGGGACGTAGTGAACGAGCAGATTGCGCTGGATGCGGTCGCAGGCGCGAACCGGCCCTTCACCATCACCGTGTAGCTCATGTTGGCAGCGAGCCCGGAGAACCGGAACGACGAGGTCCACTGCGTGTTCGGCTCCACCCCCGAGGTCCCCTTAACATAGTTGATGATGCCGCGGCCGCCGGCACCAGGGGAAGCCGATCCCGCGACAGGGGCGTAGCTGAGGTGGTTGGCGCTCTCGTGGGCGGCCATCGCGGCGGGAGCGCCGATGACCAGCGCCGAACCAACGCCGATCGTGACGGTCGCCAGGGCGAGCAGGCGGGCGGGAGATCTCAACTGCATGGTGGTTGCCTTTCCATTTGACGTACCGCGCCGACGTTTCGGCGTCTGCCCCTAGTACGTGACGGGAGGCACTGGCGTTCACCCGATCCCGAAAGACTGCGTGTCAGGCTGCGTCACCTCCAGCGGGCCGCCCCGGTGACCCCCGACCTGTCGGGTCAAGGGCCTCTTTCGACACGGTGGCCCCACGAACTGGACACAGTAGCCCCGACGGGATTCGAACCCGCGCTACCGCCTTGAGAGGGCGCACAGAACCATGTAGGGCAGTTGTTGGTCGCTGTTGAAACCGTTGGCTCACAGGAGATTCGACCGTTGGCCAAGTTGGTTTGGTCGGAGCTGTTGTGGATCCGCGCGTGTACCCGGTGTGTACCCGCGTAGTCTGTCCGTGGTTCAGTTGGGGCGAGTGGGAGATCACGGCACGCGCGCTCGTGGCCGAGACCGGGCCCCGACCTCCCCGCCCGGCTGGCGCGACCTCGGACTGACTGGATTGGGGCACCGGCCGCAGCTCTCGACGCCTCGAGTCGCAGTTCCTTGCGATCGACGCCGGCTGCTGCGTCCTCTCGAGTCCGACGAGGTGTGGGGGCAGCTCACCGGCGCGGAGGCGTCTGCCGGACGGACCGCTGTGGGGAACTTCATTGCCGATCGGTACCGGACGGGGCGACTGCTCCAAGGGTCGCCACTCATCCCCTGTTCGCGCCCACACCGGCCACGTCCGCGCGGACAGGTTGGTCGTCATCGACGCCGACCCAGACGTTCTGGTCAAGTGGGCTATCCGCTCGGCTGCCCCGTGCACGCGCCTCAGATTTGGAGGTCACTCCTAGCTGTGAGCAGCCCGCCAGGATCGGTCCTCAGGCGGCACAATGCGAGGGGGCGGCCTGGATCCAGACCCTGAACCCCGGCCGGATTGTTGGCCTCTGGAGGCGAGATCGCTACCGACTTCCGTTGATCTGCCGCGAGGCGCCGGCGGCATACTGCAGGAGTCCGTAGAACAGCGGTCCTCCGGCCTGGAGTGACGCGGTTGAAGCGGAAGCAGAACTCTTCCAGGTAGGACTGCAGGTGCTCGGGCTGAACACCGCCGCCTTAGGGGCGCCCAACAAGCCAACGCTGGCACAGGACATCACCCTGGTGCACCACGCGGCGCAGCTCGCGGGCCCGCGGCTCGGACGGCGCCACCCGATGCGGCTCTCGATAAGCCTCTGATGACCAGCGGAAATGTGCACGTGGTTCGTTGATGCAGAACGACCTTTGCACGGCTGAACACCGATGACAGTGAACGGTTAAGGTCTGTGACCTGCAACGTTAACGCCGGCCAGCGTTGGCTGCGGCGGAGTCGTGACGGGGGTGCGGACTCTTGGCGGACTGGGTGAGAGCACGGCGGCGACCCGGAGTCGATTCACTTCTTCCAAAAGGCCGGTCTAAACTACGTCTCCTGGTCGCCGTACCGCGTGCCGGTCGTCCGGTTGGAGGCTGGTCGAGCCCAGGCGCTGACACCTCGCTGGTGGAGATCCGGTGTGGTGGTTGAGGGGCGCGGGGCACCAGATCAGGGAGGCGGCAGATGACGACCGGAGGGTGTTCGCGAGACCTGCCGTGGAGTCGGCAGTGAAGTCGGCCCTCGGCCCGTGGCGGGTCCTGGACCTCCTCGTCATCGCGCTACCCGCTGCGGTCGCTGCCAGGGTGCTCGACCTAGGCGCAGCGGTGCTTTTCGTCCTGGCAGCGCTCGCGGTCATTCCGCTCGCGGGCCTGGTCGGCCGCTC
>JAABUY010006679.1_pt1 | contig 11203 bp, 12 predicted proteins | sample 5560271 | NCBI WGS metagenome assembly JAABUY01 (sample SAMN10711886, study PRJNA513374) | rock metagenome | isolation source: Antarctica rocks | place: Antarctica: Victoria Land, University Valley
AACAAGACGCCGTGGGAGGCGATCTACCGCCAAAACGTCGGCCAGCTCGGCCAGGGCGGCTGCCTGGAGTTCGCCACCGAGTTCCTCGACATCATCGACCGCCGCGGCGAGAGCCGCAACAACCACTAGGCGCAGAGCGATGACGGGACGGCTGGCGGGCAAGACGGCGTTCATGACCGCCTGCGCCCAGGGCATCGGGCGCGCCACCGCCCTCGCCTTCGCAGCCGAGGGCGCGCAGGTCATCGCCACCGACCGCGACCTCGACAAGTTGGCCGACCTCGCCGGCGACCGGATACGGGTGATGCGGCTCGACATGCTCGATCCAGCCGCCATCGCCGCTGCGGCGGTCGAGCAAGGCGCGGTCGACGTGCTGTTCAACTGCGCCGGCGTCGTCCACCAGGGCAGCGTGCTGGACACCAGCGAGGCCGACTGGGACCTCGCGCTCGACCTCAACGCGCGCGCCATGTTCCGCAGCATCAAGGCGTTCCTGCCGGCGATGCTGGCGGCCGGCGGCGGCTCCATCGTCAACATCTCCTCGGTCGCCGGCAGCGTGAGGGGGGTGCCGAACCGCTTCGCCTACGGCGCCAGCAAGGCGGCGGTGGTTGGGCTAACCAAGAGCGTCGCCGCCGATTACGTGACTCAGGGCGTGCGCTGCAATTGCGTCTGTCCGGGCACCGTGCAGTCGCCCAGCCTCGACGGGCGCATCGCCGCCAATGCCGGGTCGGCCGGCGGATTGGAGACGGCACGGGCGGCGTTCGTGGCGCGGCAGCCAATGGGCCGGCTCGGCACGGTGGACGAGATTGCCGCCCTCGTGGTGTATCTGGCCAGCGACGAGGCGCAGTACATGACCGGCCAGGCGGTCGTCATCGACGGCGGCTACTCACTCTAGCGACAGGACGGACCGACGATGAAGCTGCTGCGCCATGGCGCCCCCGGGGCCGAGAAGCCGGGCCTGCTCGACGCCCAGGGCCAAATCCGCGACCTGTCCGGCACGGTGGCCGATTTCGACGCGGCGGCGCTGTCGCCCGAGGGCCTGGCCCGGCTGGCGGCGCTCGACCCGGCGAGCCTGCCGCAGGTTCCCGGCTCGCCGCGCCTCGGTCCGTGCGTGCCGCGCCCGGTCAACTTCGTCTGCATCGGCCTCAACTACGCCGACCACGCCGCCGAGACCGGCGCGGCGATCCCCAAGGAGCCGATCGTGTTCCTGAAGTCGCTCGGCGCCTATTGCGGCCCCAACGACGACGTGAAGATCCCCCGCGGCTCGAAGAAGACCGACTGGGAGGTCGAGCTGGCCATCGTGATCGGCAGCCGCGCCAGCTACGTGCCCGAGCACGCGGCGATGGACCACGTCGCCGGCTACTGCATCGTCAACGACGTCAGCGAGCGCGAGTACCAAACCGAGCGCGGCGGCACCTGGGACAAGGGCAAGGGCTGCGAGACGTTCGGCCCGACCGGCCCTTGGCTGGTGACCAAGGACGAGGTGCCGGACCCGCAGGACCTTTCGATGTGGCTCGACGTGGACGGCAAGCGGATGCAGGATGGCAGCACCCGCACCATGATCTTCGGCGTCGCCAAGCTGGTCAGCTACGTGAGCCACTTCATGGTGCTGTTCCCCGGCGACATCATCAGCACCGGCACGCCGCCCGGCGTCGCCATGGGGCAGAAGCCCAACCCGGTTTTCCTGCACGAGGGGCAAACCATGCGCCTCGGCATCCAGGGCCTGGGCGAGCAGCGGCAGGTGACTGTCGCCGGTTGATCGCCGGCCACCGATGGCGGATGCAAAAAGGGCTTCGACCTCGCGGTCGAAGCCCTTTTCCACAAGTCGGCGCCGGACTTAGCGGCTGTTGCGGTTCCCGGTCAGCTGCAGCAGCAGCATGAACAGGTTGATGAAGTTCAGCAGCAGTTGCAGCGCGTCGAACACGCTGCGCCGTGCCGCAACGTCCGATCCCTCGGCATAGGAATACTGGACGTAGTCAGCCTTGATCCGCTGCGTGTCGTAGGCGGTGAGGCCCACGAACACCAGCACGCCGATGATGCTGATGGCGAACTGCAAGCCCGTGCTGTGGACGAACATGTTGACCACGCTCGCCAGGATCACTCCGAACAGCCCCATCATCAGGAAGCTGCCCATCTTGGTCAGGTCGCTCTTGGTCGTGTAGCCGTACAGGCTCATGCCGCCGAACATCGCCGCCGAGATGAAGAACGTGCGGCCGATGCTGGCGCCGGTGTAGACCAGGAAGATGCTGGTCAGGCTGGCACCCATGGCGACGCAGAACGCCCAGTACAGCGCCTGCACCGTCTTGGTGGACAGCCGGTTGACGCCGAACTGCATGACCAGCACGAACGCCAGCGGCGCGAACATGGCCACGTAGGCGAGCGGGCCAGGCGCATGGACCACGGCACCGCTCGCGGTTTCGCGCAGCGGGTAGAACACGTCGAACACGCTCGGCACGTTGGCGATGCCGTAAGCGACGACGCCGGTCAGCAGCAGGCCCGACGCCATCCAGTTATAGACTCGCAACATGTAGGCGCGCAGGCCCGCATCGACGACCGCGCCGGCAGCACCGGCGCGGGCGGCGGCCGGCGCACCGCGGAATTCCGGACTGAAAGCCATTTTTATCTCTTTCCTATGCAGGCACGATGCCTGTTGCATCATAAATTGGTCGTTACTTGACCTGGCGCAAGCGAATTCGCCGTAACCTCGCAGCCGTACTTCGCAATCAGGCCACCGCCTGCTCGGCAGGCAAGCAGTCAAAGCCGAGCGCCTCGGCGACGGCGGGATGCGTCACCCGACCGGCGTGGACGTTGAGCCCGCTCCGCAGTCCCTGGTCCCGCGCCAATGCTTCCCGCCAGCCATGCTCGGCCAATGCCAGCACGTACGGCAAGGTCGCGTTGGTCAGCGCCAGCGTGCTGGTGCGCGGCACCGCGCCGGGCATGTTGGCGACGCAGTAATGCACCACGCCGTCGACCACGAAGGTGGGGTCCTCGTGCGTGGTGGCGCGGCTGGTCTCGAAGCAGCCGCCCTGGTCGATGCTGATGTCCACCAGCACGCTGCCGCGCCGCATTCGGCCGAGCATGGCGCGGGTCACCAGCCGTGGCGTCGCGGCCCCCGGCACCAGCACCGCGCCTACCACCAGGTCGGAGCCGAGCACGTGCGCCTCCACCGACGCCGCGGTGGCGAACACGGTGCGGAGCAGGCCGCCGAACCGCTCGTCCAGCTCGCGCAACCGGTCCAGCGAGCGGTCCAGCACGGTCACGTCGGCCCCCAGTCCGGCTGCCAGGCGCGCCGCGTTGGCGCCGGACACGCCGCCGCCGAGCACCGTGACGATGCCGGGCGCCACCCCGGGCACGCCGCCCAGCAGCACGCCCGAGCCGCCCTGCGCGGACTCCAGGCAGTGCGCGCCCACCTGCACGCTCATGCGCCCGGCCACCTCGCTCATCGGCGCCAGCAGCGGCAGCCGCCCGCTCGCGTCGGTGACGGTCTCGTAGGCGATGGCGGTGGCGCCGCTGGCAAGCAGCCCCTCGGCCTGCTCGCGGTCCGGCGCCAAGTGCAGGTAGGTGAACAGCAGCTGGCCCGGCCGCAGCATGGCGATCTCGGCGGGCTGCGGCTCCTTGACCTTCACGACCATCTCGGCCGTGGCGAACACCGCCGCCGCCGAGGGCAGCAACTCGACGCCCACCGCCCGGTAGTCCTCGTCCGCGAAGCCGACCGCGGCCCCGGCCCCGGCCTGCACGACGACTTGGTGGCCGTGCGCCACGAGTTCGCGCGCGCCAGCCGGAGTCAGGCCGACGCGGTACTCGTTGTTCTTGATCTCGCTCGGGCAGCCGACGCGCATCGGGCGTCTCCTTGTGACTGGAAGCACTACTCGAAGCATCATGCCACGGCGGCTAGTCGTTGCGTAACATCCGAGCCGGCTTGGCCCGCAGCGCCGCCTCGGTGCCGGCGAAGCCGAACACCAGCATGATCGCCAGGCTGATCGATATGGTGGCGAGCAGGGTTGCGGGCAGCGGCGTCCAGTCGGCGTGCATGACAAAGCGCAGCACCCCGAAACTCGCCAGCGTGCCAACCGCCGCGGCCAGCACGCCGCCAACCAGGCCGAGCACGCCGAACTCGACCAGCCAGGCGGCGCGGATCTGCCCGCGCGTGGCGCCCAGCGTCTTCAGGATCACCGCCTCGTCGATGCGCCGCCGCTGCCCGCTGGCCACCGCCCCGGCCAGCACCAGCGCCCCGGCGGCCAGCGTCAGGCTGCCGGTGGCGGCGAGGGCTGCGGCGATCTGGCCGAGCAAGCGGGCCACCGCCGCCAGCACGTCGGCGACGCGGATGCCGGACACGTTGGGCAGCGCGTCGGTCACCGCGCGCAGCACCTGCCCGTCCGCCGCAGGGGCCGAGCGGACCGTGGCGATGTTGCTGTGCGGCGCGTGCGTCAGCAGCCCGGGGCTGGCGACCATGGTGAAGTTGATGCCGAGCGTGCGCCACGCGATGTCGCGCAGGTTGGCGATGCGTAGGTCGATGTCGCGCCCCAGCACGTTGACCCGCAGCACGTCGCCGATGCCGACATGCCAGCCTTTCGCCAGGTTGGCGTCGAACGAGACCAGCGGCGGCCCGGCGTAATCGGCCGCCCACCACTGGCCGGCGACCAGCCTGGCGCCCGCCGGAACGGTTGCGGCGTAGGTCAGGCCGCGGTCGCCGCGCAACGCCCAGGCGGTGTCCGGGTCGACCTTCACTCGGTCGACAGGCACGCCTTTGACCGCGACCAGGCGCGCTCGCAGGCTGGGCACCTCGGTGACCTCGCCAACGCCGGCGATTGCGCCGAGGATGCTGCGGAACCGCGGCAGCTGCGCGTCCTGGATGTCGATGAAGAAGAAGCTGGGGGCATGCGCCGGCATCTGCTCGGCGACCTGCCGGCGCAGGTTGCCCTGGATCAGCGCCACCGCCGCCAGCGTCGACAGGCCGAGCCCGATGGAGACCAGCATCAGCGGCGTGCTGGCGCCCGGGCGATGCAGGTTGGCGATGCCGAGCCGCGCCCAGACCAGCCGCGGCGTCGGCAATCGCGCGGCGGCGCGCATCAGCACCGTCCCGCCGACCCGGAACAACGCCAACGTGACCAGCGCCGCCGCGCAGAAGCCGAGTGCGAAGCCCGGCGCGCCGGAACTCGCCACCGTCAGTCCGACCAGCGCCAGCGCGAGCAGCACGTTGGCCGCCAGCACTATCCGGTTGAGCGGCACCGATCCCGGCTGCAGCGCGTCACGGAACAGCGCGGCGCCGGGAATCTGCATCGCCCGCGCCAATGGAGCCAGGGCGAACGCCGCCGCCACCAGGACGCCGTACAGCGCGGCCAGCGCCAGCGGGCGCGGGAACAGCCCGATCTGCGGCGCCACCGGCAGCGCGTCGCGGAACGCCGCCACCGCCGCCGCCGGCAACCCCACTCCCACCGCCAGGCCGGCCAGCACGCCCAGCGTCGCCAAGGCCATCACCTGGATAAGACAGATCGCGAAGACCAGCCGCGCCGGCGCGCCAAGGCAGCGCAGCGTCGCGATGCCGCGCGCCCTTGCCTGCAGCCAGGCGCGCACCCCGTTGGCGACCCCGATGCCGCCGACCAGCAGCGAGGTGAGGCCGACCAGGGTCATGAACAGGCTGGTGCGGTCGACGAACTGCACCACGCCCGGAGCGGCGTCGTGGGCGTTGCGGATGCGCCACCCGGTATCCGGGAAGGCCGCGCGCAAATCCGCCATCGTGCGCGCGACGTCGCCGCCCGGCGGCAGCGCCGCGCGCAGGTGGTAGGTCGCGAACGCTCCCGGCTGCAGCAGCTTCGCCGCATCCAGCGTCGCCATCGACACCAGCACGCGGGGGCCGAAGATCGACGGGTCGGCGACGCGGTCCGGCTCGCCGGTCAAAACGCCGCGGACCGCCACCGTCGCCTCGCCCAGGCGCGCGCCGCCGCCAGTCGCCAGCCTGAGGCGGTCGAGCGCCAGCTGCTCGACCAGCGCGCCGCGCCCGGCCAGCGCCGCCGGCATGCCGAGCGGGGGCGACACGGCGGCGGCGCCGACCAGCGGCCAGGCGGCGTCGACCGCCTTCAGCTCGACCAGCATCCGCTCGCCGGACGCTGCCACCAGCATCGAGCGCAGCGTCACCACGTCGGACAGCCGCGCGCCGCGCTGCCGCAGCCAGGCGTGCAACGCTTCCGGCAGCGGCTGCGCGCCGCCCACCACCTCGATGTCGCCGCCCAGGATGGTGCGGCCCTCGGCGGCCAGCGTGCGCTCGATGCCGGTACGCAGGGTGCCGACCGCGGTGATCGCGGCGACGCCCAGGGCCAGGCAGGCGAGCACGATCCACAGCCCGCGCACGCCGCCGCGCAGCTCGCGCCGCGCCAACCTCCAGGCGAGCATCACGCGATCCGGCCGTCGGCCATCGTAACCGTCCGCCCGCAGCGCGCCGCCAGCGCCGGGTCGTGGGTGATCAGCATGAGCGTGGTGCCGCTCTCGGCGCGCAGGCCGAACAGCAGCTCCATCACCGCCTCGCCCGTGGCGCGGTCGAGGTTGCCGGTCGGCTCGTCGGCCAGCAGCAGCCGCGGGCGCGGCGCGAACGCCCGGGCCAGCGCGACCCGCTGCTGCTCGCCGCCGGACAGCTGCCCCGGCAGGTGCGTCATGCGGCGCCCCAGCCCGACCAGGCGCAGGCACTCGGCGGCGCGCTCCATCGCGTCGGCGCGGCCCGCCAGCTCGAGCGGGATGGCGGCGTTCTCCAGCGCGGTCATGGTCGGAATCAGGTGGAACGACTGGAACACGATGCCGACCGTCTCGCGCCGCAGCCGCGCCAAGGCGTCCTCGCCCATGCGCGACAGCTCCTGCCCGGCCAGCGTGACGCTCCCGGCGGTGGGCCGCTCCAGCCCGGCCAGCACCATCAGCAGGCTGGTCTTGCCCGAGCCGGACGGGCCGACCACGCCGACCGCCTCGCCGGCCGCGATGTCGAGGTCGATGCCGCGCAGGATGTTGACCGGCCCGGCGGCAGCGGGCACCGTCAGCGTCAACCCGCGCACCTGGACCAGCGTTCCGGCGCCGGCAGCGGCGTCCCATTGGGAAAAGTCGCGGAGCGGGTGGCCCGGAGGCGGAGCGATGATGTCCATGACGACGCGATATGGCCTGCGCGGGCGCGCACGCAAAGCCATGGCGCCGCTGTGTTGCGCGGTGTTCATCTGCGCCGCCGCGCCGAGCCCGCCGCGGCTGCTGGTGTTGGGCGACTCGCTGGCCGCCGGCTACGGGCTGGCGGCGGCGGACGCCTTCCAGGCCCGGCTCACGGCGGCGCTGCGGGCGCAGCATCGCGACGTCACGCTGGTCGACGCCGCGGTTTCGGGCGACACCAGCGCGGGCGGGCGGGCGCGGCTCGACTGGGCGCTGGGCGATGCCGGGGCCGATGCGGCGCTGGTCGAGCTTGGCGGCAATGACGGGCTGCGCGGCGCCGACCCGCACGAACTCGAAGCCAACCTGGCGGCCATCCTCGACGCCTTGGCGGCACGCCATATTCCGGTGCTGCTGACCGGCATCTATGCGCCACCCAATCTCGGAGCCGACTACGAACGCCAGTTCCGTGCGGTGTTCGACCGGCTGGGCCAGCGCCCCGGCGTGCTCTACGACCCGTTCTTCCTGCAGGGCGTGGCGCGCGACCCGGCGCTGAACCAGGCCGACGGCATCCATCCCAACCCGGCCGGCGTGAAGCTGGTCGTGGCCCGGCTGCTGCCGCTGGTCGACCGCCTGCTCGATGGCGTGCGGCCACATGCGTGAGACGGCCGCGACGGGACCGGGCTGAGTTGGAGGCATTGCGGGGATGCGGCTGTTCGTCGGACTGGACCTGCCCTGGAGTTTGCGCGAGCGGCTGGCGCTGCTGGCCGGCGGCGTGCCGGGCGCGCGCTGGGTGCCGGTCGAGAACTACCACCTGACGCTGCGCTTCATCGGCGAGGCGCCGGCGCATCGGGCCGAGGAGATCGATCTGGCGCTGGCCGCCCTGCGCGGACGTCCGTTCGCGCTGAGCTTCGCCGGGGTCGGCACCTTCGCCAAGGCGGGGCGCGAGGTGGCGCTCTGGGTCGGGACGGAGCGGAGCCAGGCGCTCGATCACCTGCAAGGCAAGATCGAGACGGCGCTGCAGCGGTGCGGGTTGCCGCCGGAACGCCGCCGGTTCACGCCGCACGTGACCCTGGCCCGGCTCGACGGCGCCGTCGCGGAAGCCAAGCTCGCGGCCTACGTGCAGGCGCACAACTTGTTTCGCAGCGGTCCGATCGACATAGATCGTTTCACGTTGTTCAGTTCGCAACTGGGCAAGGAGGCGTCCGCATATACCGCCGAGATCGATTACAGCCTCGCTTGACTTCCGTAAGCCTTAAATCTAGCAAACGACGGTATCACGCCCGACTCACATCTCTCGGAATTTGCAACGAAATCTGGACGATCTGCACAACTTTGTTCCGTCGCGAGTTGGGTTTTGTCAACGCAGCAGTAAAATAGTCCTGCGGAAGAAACGTAACAGAACGTTACCATTTTGAAAAGCCTTGAAGTTCGATTCGCTTGGCGACGATTAATGAGAAAATACTGCCCTTTGCGAAGTCGCATATATTTCTTGACTACGCTGCATCGCGGTATGTTAGTTTGTTTTAGAGCTAAACCAATTAGGAGAGCGCAATGGCCGTTGTGACCGTAACCGGTGCCGGGAGAGGCGCGACCATTCCATTCCAGTCGGCGCAGCAGGCGATAATAGCGCAATCGCTGGGAACCGCGATCAGTTCGCAGCTTGCCGCCGGCACGCTGCTGCCGACCGACCCGGTTGGCTTCCGGGCGCCGCACACCGCCGTGCCGTCGGCTTTGTTCGTGCGGAACAGCGGCGTCGTGCTGCTGAACCCGTCGGTCGCGGCGGTGGTGGACAACGCCGCCGGCGCCGTCACCCTGCTGGGCGACCACGCCCTCAACCAGACCGTGGTCGCGGGCTCGGGCGGCCTCACCTACCTCACCAACGGCGGCTTTGGCAGTATCGTGGCCGCCGGCGGCAACAACCGCCTGATAACCTCGGCGAACGGCTCGGCGGGCTGGGACGTCAACACCGGCGCCGGCAACGACACGGTGCTCAGCCTGACCGGCGACGACAGCATCTCGGCTGGCCTGGGCAACAACCAGGTGCTTCTCGCCTCCGGCAACAACCTGGTCGACGTGACCGGCAAAGACACGGTCGTCGCCGGCTCCGGCGCCGACACGGTCGAGGTAGGGACCGGCGGCAGCGCCGTGGTGTTCGGCGGCGCCAGCAACCTGCTGTTCGTGGGCGGCGACCTCGCCGCCTCGGTGTACGGCGGAACCGGCAGCGCCACCATCTTCGGCGGCAACGGGGGCGGCGCGTATACTGGCGGCACCGCCGGCAACAACTTCATCTACGCGGCCGGCACCATCACCGGCGGCAACGGCGGCGACCAGCTCTACGCGACCGGCAGCATCGCCAGCGCGATCCGGGCGTCGAACGGCAACGAGACGCTGTCCTCGGCGCTGTCCAGCGGCGCCGACACGCTGTTCGCCGGCTGTGGCGCGGACACGATCACGCTCGGCGTGAACGAGAACACCGTCGTCGGCGGCACCGGCGCCGCGACGATCTTCGGCGGCGTCGCCCCGGCGGTCTACGAGTTCATCAAGGGCTCGGCGGGCGGCCAGGACGTGATCAACGGCTTCGGTGCCGGCGATACCGTCAAACTCGTCGGCTACGCTGGCAACGAGTCCGTCACCGCGGTCTCCGGCGCCACGGCCGATCCCGCGACGTGCGGCACCACGGTCACGCTGGACGACAACACCAAGATCACCTTCTCCAACGTCACCGACGCCAGCAAGATCCACTTCAGCTGATCCAACGCCGTCGCTAGACGATGGGGGCGCGGTCCGGTGGGCCGTGCGCCCATCCGCTTCCTACGCTTCGGGGCCACGCTCCAGGGCCTCGATGTCGGCGTCGCTGAAGCCGAAATGGTGCGCCGCCTCGTGGACCATCACGTTGGCCACCAGGCGCGCCAACTCCTCCCCGGTCTCGATCCATTCCAGTAGGATTGGCTGGCGGTACAGCACGATCAGGTCGGGCAGCGGGGCCACGTCGCCGCTGCCGCGCCGGTGCCGGGGCACGCCGCGATACAGCCCGGTCAGGTCCCAGGCGGATTCGATGCCGAGGTCGTCGAGCGTCGCGTTGTCGGGCATCTCCTCGATCGCGATGGCGACTCCGACGAGATGCCGCCGCAGCGCCTCCGGCATTTCCGCCAGCGCCTGCTCGGCCAGGGTTCCCAGCGCCGCCGCGTCGGGCGGCAACGAATAGGCTGCGTCGGCCATGGCCGCACTCTCCGTTTCGGCGCATGATGGCTCGGTGCATGGTGAAGCTTGCCGCACGCACATGCAACGAGGCGACTCCGATGCCCAAACCCGTCCCGCTGACCGATGCCGAGCGCGCAATGCTGCCGGCCACGCTGCCGCTGTGGCAGGCGGCCGATGGCCGCGACGCGATCCTGCGCCGCTTCAAGTTCGCCGATTTCAGCGCCGCCTGGGGCTTCATGGCGCGCGTCGCCCTGCTGGCGGAGCGGCACGACCACCACCCCGAATGGTCCAACGTCTATAATAAAGTCGAGGTCGTGCTGACCACCCACGATTGCGGCGGGTTGTCGGCGCGCGACGTGGCGCTGGCGCAGGCAGTCGACGCGCTTGCCTGACCAGTACGTCGTCGAGGCGGGTTGGCCGGAGCGCACCGAAGCGATCCGCCGCGCCGCCGCCCGCCTCTGCGTGACGCTGGGCTGGAGCGCGTTGCACGAGATGCCGCTGCCGAACGCCCGGCGCGCCGACCTGCTGGCGCTGGACCGCGACGGCTGCTTCGCCTGCATCGAGGTGAAATCCGGCGCGCGGGATTTTCTGGCCGACGCCAAGTGGCCGGACTACCGGGCGTTCTGCGACGCGCTGTTCTTCGCCGTCGACGCCGACTTCCCGCAATCGCTGCTGCCGGCCGACGCCGGCCTGATCGTGGCGCATGACGGACTGGCCGATATCGTGCGCGACGCGCCGCGCCATCCCCTGCCGCCGGCCCGCCGCCGCGCCCTGCTGCACCGCTTCGCCCACCTCGCAGCCGGCCGCCTGATGGCCGTGCAGGACCCGGCGGCGGCGGTCGAGGCGCGCGCGGCGCTATCGCCCGAGTAGCAGCGCCTCGACCGCCGCC
>JAABUY010006685.1_pt1 | contig 11199 bp, 7 predicted proteins | sample 5560271 | NCBI WGS metagenome assembly JAABUY01 (sample SAMN10711886, study PRJNA513374) | rock metagenome | isolation source: Antarctica rocks | place: Antarctica: Victoria Land, University Valley
TCCTCGGGCCGGGCTATGCCGCGCTGGGCTATGGTGAGCGTCGCCTGTTGCAGGCGGCCGAACGCCTTGGCGGTCGGCCCGGCGAAAGCGGCGAGCTCCGCGTCCTCCGCATGCGCCTCAAGCCAAGTGCTGACGGGATGGAAGAAGCGGCGCAGCAGCCGGCCGGCGTCCTGGCCCAGCTTGCGGCCAACCAGGTCCAGCGCCTGGATGCCGTTGGTGCCCTCGTAAATCTGCGCAATCCGGGCGTCGCGCACCAACTGCTCCACCCCCCACTCGTGTACGTAGCCATGGCCGCCCAATACCTGGACCGCGTTGTTCGCCGCCTCCGATCCCAGGTCCGACAGCGCGGCCTTCACGATTGGGGTCAGGAGGGCCACCAAGTCGTCCGCCTCCTGGCGCGTGGCCGGGTCCGGATGGTGCTCCGCCCGGTCCAGCTCCATGCCGACCCAATAGGACAACGCGCGCCCGGCCTCGGTCATCGACCGGCTTTCGAGCAGCATGCGGCGCACGTCGGGATGCACGATGATGGGATCAGCAGCATTCGGGCCGTTCGGCGTCGCGTCGGTGCTCTTGGTCTCCTTGGCGTCGCTGCGGGCGACCGACTTGCCCTGGCGGCGGTCCTTGGCATAGGCGGCGGCGGATTGGTAGGCGACCTCGGCGATGCCCAGGCCCTGCATGCCCACGCCCAGGCGGGCCGCGTTCATCATCGTGAACATGCACCTCATGCCGCTGTTCTCGCGGCCGACCAGCCAGCCCTGCGCGCCGTCGAAGTGCATGACGGCGGTGGACGACGCCTTGATGCCCATCTTGTGCTCGATGCTGCCGCATATGACGCCGTTGCGCGGCCCCGCCTTGCCCTCCGGCGTCGGCAGGAACTTTGGCACCAGGAACAAGCTGATGCCCTTGGTGCCGGCGGGCGCACCGGGCAGCTTGGCCAATACGAGGTGCACGATATTTTCGGTCAGGTCGTGCTCGCCGGCACTGATGAAAATCTTGGTTCCGGTGATGCGGTAGCTGCCGTCGCCGCCCGGCTCCGCCTTGGTGCGGATCAGCCCGAGGTCGGTGCCGCACTGCGGCTCCGTCAGGCACATAGTACCGGACCAGGTGCCGTCGACCAGCTTGGGCAGGTACTCGGCCTTCATCGCCTCCGTCCCATGGGCGTGCAGCGCACGGTAGGCGCCGTGCGACAGGCCCGGATACATGCCGAACGCCAGGTTGGCGCTGCTGACCATCTCCTCGAACACCGTGCCGACCAGCGTCGGCATGCCCTGGCCACCGTATTCCGGGTCGCAGGTGAGCGAGGTCCAGCCGCCCTCGGTCATCTGGTTGTACGCCTCCTTGAACCCTTTGGGCGTGCGGACGACGCCGTTCTCGTACGTGCAGCCCTCCGCGTCGCCGGACAGGTTCAGCGGGAACAGCACCTCCTCGCTGAGCTTCGCCGCCTCGCCGATCACGGCGTCGATCAGCTCCTGGTTCACCTGCTCGTAGCCCGGCAGGCCCGACAGCGCGCTGCTGTCCAGCAGCTCGTGCAGCACGAAGCGCATGTCGCGGAGGGGGGCGGTGTAGGTTGCCATGGTCTGGTGTTCCTAGTTGCGGAGCAACGTTGCAAACTGATTGTGGAGCAACGTTGCGAGCCTCAGTTGCGGAGCGGCTTGCCGGTGGCAAGCATATGCTCGGTGCGGGCGAGCGTGGCCGGGTTGCGCACCAGCGCCATGAAGGCACCGCGCTCAAGTGTCGTCATGTCGTCTTCGGTCAAGGTGTCGAGCGGATCGGCCTCGCCGCCGGTCAGCACGCGGGCGACCGCCTTCGACACCACCACGTCGTGCGGCGTCGCCTTGCCGGTGGCGGCGAACCCGTCCACGGCCAGGTCGAGCGCCACGCGGCCACCGGGTCCGGGCAGGCGGTACTCGGACGCCTTCGGCGGCTGGTAGCCCTCCGCCAAGGCCAACACGCGCTGCTTTGCGTCGAACAGCAGCCGGTCGCGGCTCATAGTGACCTGGTCCGTGGGCCGCAGGAACCCCAGCCCGCGCGCCTGGGCGGCGGACTTGCTGACCTGCGCGGTCGAGATGATTTCAAACGCCTTGGCGACGGCGGGCATCGGGCCGCGCGGCAGCTTCGGGTCCGCCTGCCAGCGCGCCAGCAGCTCCTTGCAGCCGCCCCAGCCCGGCAGCAGGCCGACGCCGACCTCAACCAGGCCCATGTAGGTTTCCGAATGCGCCTGGACCGCGCTGCAATGCATCAATATTTCGCAGCCGCCGCCCAGCGCCATGCCGGACGGGGCGCCGACGACCGGCACCGGCGCGTACTTCAACGCCTTGTAGGCCGCCTGCCCGCCCGCGACCTGCTGCTCGATCATCGGCCAGGCCGCGACGTTGGCGGCGAACATGGCGATGCCCAGGTTGGCGCCGACCGAGAAGTTCTCACCCTCGTTGTAGATGACCATACCGCGGTGCCCTTTGGCCGCGACGCCGAGCGCCTTGCCGAGCAGCGACATGATCTCCGGGTCGATCGCGTTCATCTTGCTGGTGAACTCGAAGCACAGCACGCCGTCGCCGATGTCCCACACGCTGGCGGAGCCGTTGCGCATCACGGGCTTGCCCGCGCGCCTGATGTCCTGCAACAACAGCACGCCTGCGGGCCGCGCCACCGGAGCGTACTCCCCAGCCGGCGTCAGGCACTCCAGCGCGCCGTCCCGCACACGGTAGAACGACCGGCCGCGCGCCAGCGCCAGCAGCGCGGGCACCGGCAGGCCGGCCGCCTCGACCGCACCAGCCAGCCAGTCCGTGCCCAACCGATCCATCAACTCGAACGGCCCCTGCGACCATGCGTAGCCGAGCCGCATCGCCTCGTCGACCGAGGGGATGTCGTCGGCGATGGCGGGCACGAGCGACGCGGCGTAGGCCAGTACCTGCACCAGCACGGCATGGGCGTACTGCCCGGCGGGGCTGGGGTGGCGCACCAGCGCGCCCAGGTCCCGGCGGCCGGCCTCAACCGCCTCCAGCTTGGACTTCTCAGCCGGGCGGTACTCGCCGGTCTTGAGGTCGACCGCCTCCAATGTCCGCTCCTTGCCCGCTTTGCTCATGCGGTAGAAGCCGCCCTTGGCCTTCCGGCCAACCTGGCCCGCCGCGATCATGCGGTTCAGCAACGGCTGGTCGCGGAACACCCGGCGGTAGTCGTCGTCGGGCGGCAGCGTCGTCAGCAACGACTTGGCGACCAGCGGCATCAGGTCCAGCCCAACCAGGTCGACCAGGCCGAACACGCCCGTCTTCGGCATGCCCATCGGCCGATGCACCGCGTCGGCGTCCTCGACCGGCAGGCCGCGGGCAATGGCCTCGTTGATCGCGACGGTGATCCAGTGGGTGCCGATGCGGTTGGCGACGAAGCCCGGCGTGTCCTTGCAGTGCACGACGCCCTTGCCGAGGCGCACGTCGCACAGCGCCGTCAGTTCAGCCGCGACCTCGGGCCGCGTGTCGGGGCCAGCCACCAGCTCCAGCAGCCGCATGTAGCGCGGCGGATTGAAGAAGTGGGTGATGCAGAAGTCCTGCTTGAACGCGGCCGACTGCTTGCTGGACAGGGCGCGCAGCGGAATGGTGCTGGTGTTGCTGGACACAATGCTGCCGGACTTGCGCACCGGGTCGATGCGGTCGTACAGCGCCCGCTTGATGGCCAGGTCCTCGACGATCACCTCAATGATCCAATCGCACTCGGCGAGCTTGGCCAAGTCGTCGTCGAAGTTGCCCGGCGTGATCAGCTTGGCGAACTCCGGCAGCATCAGCGGCTGCGGGTCGGCCTTTTTTATGCGCTCGATGGCGGCCATGGCGACAGCGCTGCGCGGACCCTCTTTGGCCGGCATGTCCAGCAGAAGCACCGGCAGGCCGGCATTGGCCAGGTGCGCAGCGATGCCACCGCCCATCAGCCCAGCGCCCAGGACGGCGCAACGATTTATCTTGGTGAAGGTGGGCGTCATGGCGGTCAGGCCCGCGCCAGGATGGTCGCGACGCCCTGGCCGCCGCCGACGCACATCGTCGCCATCGCATACTTGCCGCCGGTGCGCGCCAGCAGCGCCGCCGCCTTCCCGGTGATGCGGGCGCCGCTGGCCCCCAGTGGATGGCCCAACGCAATCGCGCCGCCGTCGAGGTTCACCCGCGCGTGGTCCAGCATCAGGTCACGCTCGACCGCCAACGCTTGGGCCGCGAAAGCCTCGTTCAGCTCGACCACATCCATCGCCGACATCTCCAGCCCGGCGCGGGCCAGCGCCTTGCGCGCCGCCGGCACCGGGCCAATGCCCATCACGTCCGGGGCGCAGCCGGCGACCGACATGCTCGCGATGCGCGCCAGCACCGGCAGGCTATGCTTCTCCGCATAGTCGGCGCTGGCCACCAGCACGGCCGACGCACCATCGGTCAGCGGCGAGCTGGTGCCGGCCGTGACGGTCCCTGTCGCCAGGAACGCCGGCTTCAGCGTCGACAGCCCGGCATCCGTCGTATCGGCGCGGATGCAGCCGTCCTGGTCCACGGCACCGCTTTTCGTTTGGATCGGCACGATTTCGTCGGCGAACCGGCCCTCCGCCTGCGCCGCCGCCGCGCGCTGCTGGCTGGTCACGGCGAACTCCTGCTGCGCCGCGCGGTCGATCTGGTAGCGCTGCGCCAGGTTCTCCGCCGTCATGCCCATGCCGATGTAGCTGTCGGGCTTTTCCTTTTGCAGGCGTGGGTTCAGCACCGGGTTGAAGCCCAGCATCGGCACCCGGCTCATGCTCTCGACGCCGCCGCAGACAAAAAGCTCGCCAGCGCCCGCCGCGATGGCGCCCGCCGCCATGTGGACGGCGCTCATGCTGCTGCCGCACCAGCGGTTGACCTGCGAGCCCGCCGCCGTGATCGGCAGGTCCGCCAGGAAACCCACCACCCGGCCAATATTGAAACCCTGCTCGCCCTCGGGGAAGGCGCAGCCGATGATGATGTCCTCGATGTCCTCCGGCTTGGCGCCGGTGCGCTCGATCAGCGCGCGGACCACCTGGGCCATGAGGTCGTCCGGCCGCACGCGCGACAGCGCGCCCTTGCCGGCGGGGGTGAAGGGCGAGCGGGCGAAGCCAACGATCACGGCTTGGGTCATGGTGCGGTCCTCTTGGCAGCGGCGTCGCCGGGCGGGGCGGAGTTGGTTTTCGGGTTCGCGGCGACATAGGCGAGGATGTCGCCTTCCATGTCGCGCAGCTCGGCCAGCGTGATGGTGATGTCCTCAAGCTGCTGCTCAAGCTCAGTGATGCAGGCGCGGGTGCGGCCGAGCGTCATCTCCATCTGCTGGCGCTTGGTGCTGTCGGCGTCATACAGGTCCAGGAACTCACGTATGTCGGCCAGCGAAAAGCCGAGCCGCTTGCCGCGCAGAATGAGTTGCAGCCGGGCGCGGTCCCGCTTGGTGTAGACGCGCTGCGCCCCGGCACGCGCCGGCGTCAGCAGCCCCTGGTCCTCATAGAAGCGGATCGCGCGCGGCGACAAGGCGAACGCCGTAGCCAGCTCGCCGATGGTGAACAGCTCAGTCATCTACCGTATATGTCACCATGCTAACGTATACGTAATATGCCCCTTACGTACCGTCAAGTCGAACTAGCCGCCCTGCCTGGAAGACGCCGTTGCAGGGCCAGCGGCGTCTCTTCGTTCTGTGGCTAGACCCAACCTGCCTTAGTACTAATAGACGTCTCTATCGAAGACGAGCGACAAGGCGGTCAACACGATGATCCTCAGGTCCATCAGGACCGACCACTTGTCGATGTAGACGAGATCAAGCTCCACGCGGCGCTGCATCTTCTCCAGCGTGTCGGTCTCGCCGCGGAACCCGTTCACCTGGGCCCAGCCGGTGATGCCCGGCTGCACGCGGTGGCGCCCCAGGTAGTCGTCGATCAGCGCCGCGTATTGATGGTTGTGGGCCACCGCATGCGGACGCGGGCCAACGAGCGACATGTCGCCCTTGAGGACGTTGAGCAGTTGCGGCAACTCGTCCAAGCTCGACCGCCGCAGGAAGCGGCCGACCCGCGTCACCCGCTTGTCGCCGCGCTGCGCCTGCGGCACGCCGTCCTCTGGCGCCTGCTCGTGCTTCATGGTACGGAATTTGTAGACGACCATGACATTGTTGTTGAACCCCAGCCGCTGCTGCCGGAACAGCGCCGGGCCTGGGCTGTCGAGCTTGACGACCATGGCAACGAGGAGCAGGACCGGAGCCAGCAGGATCGTCATGATCGTGCCGAGGATGATGTCCTCTGCCCGTTTCACGACACGGTTCCAGCTTGTGAACGGCCGGCGGTAGATGGTCAGGACCGCGCTCTGCATGAAGAAGCCGATGTCGCGGACCGGCAGCCCCAACTCGGCGACCCAAGGGCAGATCCGCACGTTGGTTGGGATGGTGCCGAGCCGACGCAGGGCACCGGACAGCTCGGCCCCGCCCTGGCCGGAGACGGTCACGAGCACCTCGTCGATCCGGAACAACTGGGCGAGCGCAATAAGGTCTTGGATGCCGTTCCGCTGGGCGGCCGACCGCTCCTCCGCAAACAGGCCGACAAGATGGAACTCTCCGGGCTGGGACGCCTGTAGGCGCCGCACGATCTCACGGCCGCCGCCCTCGCCTCCCAGCTCGACGACCGCGACGGTGCGGGTCAGCCGCCCCTGCCGCCGCCACCGCCGGGTTTGCGAGATGCTCCAGGTCCGCGTCGCCGCAAAGCCGCAGAGCGCCACAACGTACCACGAGACGACCCAGAGCCGGGAGTAGCTTTCTGCCGTCTTGGTGAGATAGCCGAACACCATGAGGACGGCGAAGACCAGCGACCACGCACGGACGGCCTTGGCGACCTGCGTGGCGAACCCCTTGCTCAAAGCGCCGGCGTAGGCACCGGAGATCTGTATCGCGTTCACCGTCAGGACCGCGGCGAGCAGCACCGTCGAATAGATTTCAAACGGGGTCGGCACAAGCTCCTGGACTGCAAGGTTCGCCACCGCCGCCGCGACGAGCACGGTTAGCGCATCCGCGACCCACAGCCCGTCCGTAAGGAGCCGCATAGGGTCGGCACCCGAGGAGAAGGCGCGTGCCCCCGCCTTTGCCTGGCTCCACGCCTGCGTGGTCAGCGGCAGCGCCGGCTGGAAGCCGGGCACGCTTCCAGGACGGTTCAACACTCTGGCCCCTAGTTTCAAGAAGTTAGCCCAAGCGCGCTGAGGTCGAACGGCAGCTCGGACACATCAATCCGCATCGCGCGCCGGAGCCGCTCGTCCAGTTCCGGCGCTGGACGCCGGAACCGCGCGGCGGCGCGAGCCCGCATGTGTTCCCGTTCCTGCGGCGAGGCGTTCAACGCGGCGTCGACCGCGCCAGCCATGGCCCCGGCCTCGAACGGGTCGAACACCCATCCGGTGACGCCGTCGACCACCGTCTCCACCACCGCGCGGGAGCGGCTGCTGCCGAGCACCGGAAGCCGCGACGCCATCGCCTCCGAAACCATGTCGGTCCAGGAGTCGGACAGCGCTGGCACGGCGAGCAGGTCGCAGTCCCGGAACATCGACGCGAGCTGCCCGCGCGACGCCATGCCTTGGAACCGCTGGCTGACGTTCGTGGGAAGCGGCTGCGCCTCCAAGACGCCGCGGAGGCAGCCCTCGCCGGACCACCAGAGCTCGACCTGGCGGTCCGGGTTGCGGTCCGCCCAGGCCACGACGCAGGGCAACAGCTCCGCGACGCCCGCTTCAGGCTCCAGGTCGCCGACGTGGATGATGCGACAGGTGTCTTTGTCGGCCCGCGCCCGTGGCGGTTGGTTGAACAAGGCGAGGTCGACGGGGCCGGACAGCGAGACGATCCTAGGCGCCGGCACACCCAGCTTCATTACGGCACTGGCAAGCGCGTCGGTCTCGACCACTACGGCGTCCACTCCCGCCAGCACGAAGCGGTGCAGGCCCCGCAAGCTCGGCGGCAATTGCTTCAAGCGAAGAAGGACGCGGCTTTGCGGCGCGAGGGAACGCCGCACCACCGCGCGCACCGTTTCGGAGCCGAAGTCGCGGCAGAGGGTGAGCTTGGGCCGGCGTTCTGGGAATGCCGGAACAACCCTCTGGGCGCCTCTCTGGGTGAACGCGCTGGTCAGTGCGGCAGCCATGCCGTGTCGGTCATGTGGTGGGGGTCTCCTCGTTTCACCGCCGCGAGGAACGGGGTCTACAAAGTTGGCTGCGGCCGGGGCATAACCTCCGACCGTTGTCTCATGACCTGAAACCAAGGTCACAAGTTGCTTCAAAGTCACCATTGCGTCGGCCACCTAAGATTTCCGGAGCGCTGCTTCCCGGCGGAAACGTTCGATCCCGGCTGAACGAGAACGGAACTTAGCGGAGGCCGCATCATTAAATCTTGAGCCGCACGGTCTAGGTCAAGCATTTAATTGGCCTAGGTCCAATGATCTCTTTCAATCTTGACCAGAGTGACATGCTTTTAGTAACATTACGAACACGCAAAGTAGAGTTCCGGCAGGCTTAATGGCAATGGTCTTAAACGCTTCGATGCAGAAGGTTGCAGGTCCAATTAGCCTCGCAGCCGGGCTGCTTCTGTTACCGGCCGTCGTTCTGGCTCACGTTATATTCATCTATTTAGGCAAGCCGCGGACGATGTCGACCACTCTGCGCTCCGTTTCCCAGCGGGTGCGCAACCTCGTTGGCCGCCCGTCCTGTGGGCGCGTCCGCTGCCACGCTTTGCCACTTTCTGCTGATCTCATGGGCGCCGGGCACGGTCCGTCGCCCAGTGGGGGCAACAAGGACGGCCAGGGGTTGCGCCCATCCGCTCGATGGTGCCATGAACCCGGCTATGGAATGGTTCGTCCACTGGGCTGGTTCGTGGGTTCAGCCGTCCTTCGCCCGTGGCTCTACCGAGTCCGCCGTCCTGACCTCAACGTGCCCGTCGTCCGGAACGTCGTTATGGCGAACTTCACCAAGCATGGCTCGCCTCAAGGCGGTGCCTGGGAAGGGTGGGCACGGTGATCCTCCGCCCGCACTGCCGCCAGCTGCACCACCATACGGATTTTAAGAGTGCGAAGCCCAAGCGCCACAACAAGGATTCCGGGTTGATGCTGTCCTTGAGGGACCGGATGTTTGGAACGCCGCGCCTGCCTGAGCCTGGTGGGGGGGCGCTCGGGACGGGACCGTCCGAGGGGGCGCCTCAATGGCGCGCTCCCCGCAGCGCCCGGCATCAAACCTCGCCGGCAGAACCTGGCCGGACGAGCCTACGGACGGAAGTCGTCAAAACCGCAAGCCGGATGGCAGAGCTCAAGCCTGCGTGGGATTCCCTGTGGACGCGCGGCGGGCAGAGCGTTTTTCAAAGCTTTGGCTGGATCGACGCCTGGTGGCGTTCGAGGCGGGCCAACGACACGTCGCGGCTTTGCATAGGGCTGTGCTGGGCGGGTAGCGAACTCGTCGCCGTGATGCCGTTCGTCACGCGCTGGCACCGTGGCGTCCGCGTGCTCGAATGGGCGGCCAAGGATTGCAGCGACTACTGCGACGCGCTGGTTGATCCGGATTTCGCCGACGGCTGGCGGGCACTTGGAGATGTTTGGGCCGCTGTGGCCGCCTCCGGCGGCTTCGACGCCACCTACCTCAGCCACGTGCGCCCCGACGCCGCGCTATGTGGAATGCTCGGCGGGCAGCGGCGGGGTGTCAGGCTCAAGCCGGGCCATCGGTCGGCTCGAAGCTTGCAGGTTCAGGGCGACAAGCCGGACGGGCAAGCGTGGTTTCGCGGCCTCAGCAAAAAGGCCCGGAACAACCACATGCGCGGCATGCGCATCATTGGCGAAACAGGGCCGGTCACGGTGAGGGCGTCCGAGCCGGGCGACAACATCGACGCTGTGGTCGAACGCATGATCGAACTCAAGCAGCAGTGGCTCGTCGACACCAACCAGGGCAACCAAATCCTGAACGACGACGCGCGCATCCTGCGTGCGCTCATCGAGGAGCTCGGGCGCCAGGGGGCGCTCCGCCTTTTCAGCATATATTGCGGCGACCTGCTCGTCGCCGGATCGGTGAACATCCTGTCCGGGACGCGCATGCAGGCGTTCTTCGCCGCCTATGACCCGCGCTTCGACCGTGCCTCGCCGGGAACGCTGGTGATGGTCGAGTATCTGATGTGGGCGTTCGACAGAAGATTTTCGGAGGTCGACTTCCTGTGTGGCGAGGAGGAGTACAAGTTCAAGTTTGCGAACAAACAGGTCGACCTGGGCTCCTACGTCGGCGCCAGGACTCCTGTGGGTCGGCTTGCGCTTGCAGTCAGTGAGCGGCTTGACCAACGGCGTGGCGCTGAGGCAGAAGTTGAAATTGCCCGGCCCAACAAGGTGGCCGAGGTCTAGGCGGGGCCACTGGTCAACACAACAGCACTGCTGAGCCTCCTTCCAGAACGCCTCCGCATCCGGCTGCAGCCGCATTCCCATGTCGGCAAGAAAAGCACCGTCGACCCTGATATCCTGCTGACGGGAACACAGGTCGGGGTGCATAATGCGCTGGTCGCGGCACTGCTTGAACCAACGGCGCTCATCGTGCTGACAGGGGCTGCGGGCCTCGGCAAGACGAGCATCCTGACGGCGGCGCTCGAAAGCGTCTCGGATCCTCTGATACGGGTCATCCAGCTCGATGACGGCGAGTGCGGAATGGACCAGTCTTTCGAGGCGCTGTTCAATGCCGCCCGCTGCGAGGAGCGGCGGCCGGGCTTGTCCGGGCGCCGCATCGTCCTGGTCGCGGACCAGGCGGAAACGCTGCCTCCTGGGATCTTCGGCTATTTGGAGCTCCTTACCAGGATGCCGGGCAAGGATGCGTCGGTGTAATTGGTCATCGTTGGCCGCCCCAGGTTCCAGGACTGCATCGGCGATCCCGTGGCTGACTGGTTCCAGGACGCAGCCCCGGTCCACCTCGTCCTGGCGCCGCTGTCGGAACAGGATGCCTGGAGCTTGTTCCACCACCGCGTCAGCCCGGCCCACACCCCGCGGTCGGTGCGCCGCGTGGTAATGATGTTGCTGGAACGGTCTGGCGGCGTGCCGGGCCGCTTCGATCAGGCGTTGCAGGCGGCGGTCGCCGGCGGGCTGCTGGAAGGCGCGCTGGGATGATCCGGCCCATCGGGGCGGCCCGGCCGGGCCGCCCTGCACCCTGCTGTCGTCAGCAGGAGGCAAGGCAAAGCCTGGACCACGTTGCGCTGGGTTCACGCTTCGCTAGG
>JAABUY010006686.1_pt1 | contig 11198 bp, 15 predicted proteins | sample 5560271 | NCBI WGS metagenome assembly JAABUY01 (sample SAMN10711886, study PRJNA513374) | rock metagenome | isolation source: Antarctica rocks | place: Antarctica: Victoria Land, University Valley
CCTGGCTGGGGTAGCTGCCGACCCAGCTTCTCCCCTGACTCATCCTCAGTCACTGCGTTCAGCGCATGCTGAGTCATCAGCCCATGAGCATCAGCCGTCATCACAAGCTGATGTGGCGGCAGTGCTGTCAGCACCAACAGAGGAACAATCACTCCGACCTGCTGATGTGTTAAGTGCTGGCACTTCTAGTGGGCCAGCAAGTGAAAGCAGCCTGGACATCTATGATGCTCTGAGAGAAGACAAAGGCAACAGGCATGACTGGTATGTGGTCAAGGCAGGCCGCAAAAGTGGGCTGAACGCCACCAAGGCAGTAGACAAGTCTACTGACCTGCCCTCTGCACCTGACCAGCAGCAGCAGCTGGGCATGAGTCACAGAGGCAGGTCGGCTGAGTCCTCCCTGAGAGGTCAAGAAGGTGGTGCAGAAGCTGCTGCACATGCTGTGAGTGGTGAGCCTGGTCAATCAGGGAAGACAGTACGGCGGTGCTCATCTGGGGCCTCCATCTCATCTTGGAGCTCAGCTGAAGCTGTGGAAGCCATGGAAAGGTATGCTGAATGCTGACTTTTGGGTGAACATGCAAGTACCTATAGGGGCTGAGGAGCCCCTTCAGGCTCAGACTTTGCTTGTGCTAGCTGAAATGCAAGGAAGCGAGAAGGCAAGTCATGCCTTATGCCTTGCTTACATGAGCTCAAATTTATGCCTTGTCTTATGTATCATCTATCCAGTGTTGACTTTAACCTCACAGCTCAATTGAGGCTGTGGATGTCATAGAATAGATATGACTGGCTTGTCTATTTGATCATTTGCTTCTGTGGTCATTTATTCAGTCATGGACTCCTTTTAGACAGTGTGGAAAGAGCACTAGATCTTCTGTGTTAGGGATCAGACGTGCCTGTCTAGGACCAGCAGATCAAGCGTGCTGCATGCATTGCTTTTGGTGGTGCGTCTGCATTTTGTTCCTGGATGCACTGTGGAGCATGTGTCCCTGAAGCTTGACCATGCACATTTCGGCCTCTGCTGCATGCATTGTGTGCAGAGTGTCAACAAGCATAACATATACTGTGCTTATTTTCTATTGCATTTCCGTTTGATTTGCAGGCCAAGTGGGAGACCAGGCAATGTCACCTTGGGTCAGTACATGAAACCAGCAAACGCAGCATCTCATGGAAGCAGGCCGCCCCCACCGCCTGCCTTCAGGGCGCCCCCACCCCCTCCCCCAGGTCCACCGCCATCTTCCTCTTCTCACAGTGCTTTCTCATCCACCTCCAAAGGGCAGCTTGGCAGTGCCCCTGCTCACGAATCCCGACAAAATGCCTGGGACCAGCCCTTGCCTGGTAGCAGGTTGTCACAGGTCACAGGGGCACACGCAAATGCCTTACTTCCTAGAAGCCCTGTTCAAGCACAGTCTAATGTGTCCACATCAGGCAGTAATGGCAGCGCCCAAGTGAGAGAGTCTGAAGGGCAGAATGGGTACTGTGAGGTCGCTGTGGCTGGGACACTTTCACACAGCCCTGCTCTGGAGAATGGCAACAGCCCTGTGGCTCAATTGCCAGAGGCTCAGCAGCAGCCTGGTGGATATGCATCAGAACCTCAGCATCTTGCACAGATTGCTGATCTGCAGGCAAGCTAGCTTTCCCTGTCTTTCTGTTCTTCTTTCTCTGTGTGCATGTCTATCAGCGGCTTCAGCAGCAGGGAGGTGTCAGGTTGTAGAGATTGACAACCTGATTCGACCGTGCATGACTACGATCATACTGATGAGTGCATAGTACTTGTTCTTGGGTCGTCATGCACTATCAATGTTACATCATCATGCATCATTGATATTATTGAGTGGAATGAAGCCCATGCACAGCGAGGTACCTGCCTCAGGAACTGTGGTACAAAGTCTTTGCTTGAAGAAATGCAGGGGGAAGGCAGCATGTGCGTGAAAGTGTGCATCTGCACACGCCCATATACCTGAAAAACATGTGTATATACCTGAGTAACGTGCACATATACCTGAGTAACATGCCCGTACACCTGAGTAACATGTGTATATACCTAAGTATCATGCCCATGTACCTGAGTAACATGCCCATATACCTGAGTAACATGTATGTGGTGCAGGGGGAGGTGACAGCACTGAGGGGTGACGTGGCCCACCTCTTCCTTGCACTCAAGGCTGCTGAGTCCAGGCACCAGCAAGAGCTGGCTGGGGTCATCGTAGATGCTGCCCAGCACCAGACCAAGGTCAGCCTCCCCATCTCCAGGCTGTTGCCTCGAAAGATCTTGTCATGATTGCTACAATGCGCAACTCTCCTTTCCTTTTCTCACCTCTCCCCTTCCCTCCCTTTCCTTGTTTTCCTTTCCCTTCTTTTCCTTTCCTTTCTCTTCAGTGCATTCTATTGAAGGGTTCAGTATAGTGTCTTCTCTTGCATGCTGCAAACTCTTGATGTGTATGCATAAGACCTCTGCTGGCTGTACTTGTGCCCAGCAGAGAACCAGGGCAGCATTTTGCCATCATATGTCTTACCTGCCAGGAAATATGTATGCATATGTGAGCAGCACTGTAGAACGGTTTCTGCCTTCCTGGCTCTGTCCTGCTCATTCTCAAGTCCTGGTGCAGTGCCTGCTCATGTCGAGGCCTGACTGGCACACTGCTCCTGCAAAGCTGTCTTCCTTCCTTCCTTCCTTCCTTTCTTTATCTCTTTCTCTCTCTCTCTCTCTCTCTCTCTCAATCACTTATTCAACACGTGTCTTCCGCTAGGGTTGTCCCTTGCTTGCTTTCTAGAGGCTGCAAGTTTAGCGGCATGCGTCACAAGTAGGTCTGCCTCAGCTGTAGCTTCACTGCCATAGGAGGCTCTGTCAACTGCTGTGCATTCAGAGTCTGCTTCAACAAGTTTTGCTCATGTACAGGCCATAGCTGAAGCAATTGCCAAGGAGAGAGCAGCCACAGCTGCCATGCTGCAAGCAGCCGCAGCAGCTCAACAGCCTGCCCTGCAGTCCCGCCCAACACACAGCCTTGACAGCAGAGGCCCCTCGCACCTCTCACGCCCAAGGCATCAGCAGCAGCAACAGCAGGTGGTGACAGACCAAGAGATGCCCTTCGCCAGGTCCAGGTTAGGCAACCCCAGGCCTCAGCAGGCGCGCTTGGGGCCCCAGGACGGTTCGTTTTCAAATGCTGCTGCGCCTGCTGGGCATGCTGCGCCACGCTTTGCCACCAGGCAGACAAATGGTCATGCTCATGAAAGCATCCCCCTCCCCCTTGGGCCTCTGTCCCGTGCTGCTAGTGGCCTGACTGGATCTCTGTCAAGTGATGACCTCCGTGATGGGCTTAAAAAGGCTGTCTCAGCAGTTCCAGAAGATTCCAGGCACCTACATGCCAGGAGGGATGATCTGCTGAGCTGCTCCATCAACCATGTGCTACCACATGTTGCCAGCTGGGGCAACCTCAGCAATCACAGCAGCAGCAGCAACTCTGGCATGCATGAGAATACCAGTAGAGGTCTGCCAACATTTGAGCCAATCTCCACCCCTGCAGGGCTGTTTAACAGCAGTGGCACTGCAAGCGGTGACAAGGGTTCTTTCCCTAGCTATTTAGCATCAATTTGGTCTAGTGATGCCAAATCAGGCAGCCTCAGTGGGTCTCCCAATAGCCACTTTGAGCAGCCATCTCTTTTGAACAACCACCATTAAGTTTGCTATTTGCAGTAAGCTGGTTTGTCTTTAGGAAATGAACCACCTTCTTCTTCACAGGTGACTTCTGCGCTCATGCGGCAGGGACTTGTCAGTTAGTGAAGAAGTTGCCTGTTGCCATACAAGCAAGATTGCCCTTAGGTCATGCTGAGCTGTTCAGCAGATCAGATTGCCACTTGTGTACGATCATCCATTGCATGTACCTTTCTTCTGCTTTTGCTTCACTGACTACAGCCTGACTACCTTCCTCAGGATTAGGTTGTACCTTTTGTACCATGTAGGGTAGTTTTCACGGTTTGTGCTTGCTTCAGAGTAGTGTGGTGCGTTCCTGCTTACAGCTTCGTATCAGCATGCAGCTTTTGGAGATGGTGTTTCAAAGCTGTCTCTGTCATGCTGCAACATGAGCTAACTGCTTTGTCTTTATCTGTGCCAGAGTATTTGGGTGTTGTGCTCAGTTTGCTAGCTTAGTAGTGTGGCACATGTTGTTACACCTGTATTCTTGCAATGCATTCTGCTTGTTCTTGATGCCTGTATTGAAATGACAGACAGTGACAAACCAGTCCAAAATAAAAGTGTAATGCTGACTCATACACCACACCATTTTGAGGCTTGGCATTGCGTAGGTGCGATTAAACTGGCTGAGTTTGTACTTCGTCAAGCCTTCAGCTGACATGTGGACTTCATGCTGATGAGCTTGAGGAGCTAAAGAGATGCAATGTGCAGCCGGCGGGCTTGCATAACAAGACCGTGTGTTACTTGGTGTGACAGCTCTCCTGAGTGTTTCCAAACGCGGTGTGCAACACACACATGTACAAAGTGACAGGCTGCCAGCTAAAGACCGCGGCCTTTGCAGTCATTACTAGGTACCTGGTTAGTGACCTGTTCATGAATGGTGTGACTGGACATTGGTAAGTGCTCACACTTTCAACAGGGGTCAATCAAATCCTTGCCTTATCCTCACATAGCAAACACCACCAGCAAAATTGAGTTCATAAGTCGCAGCAGCCACATGATAAAGGCACATCAATATAATCAATGCGCTTCATGAAGCATGAGCACGGCGTGTTTTCAGCACAGGGTTTTGCTGCAGAAGAGCTCTCAATGCTGAGCAACTCTTGCACAGTGTTCGGCATGGTGGAGAGCAAAGGCAGATGCAAACCCCCAAGGATGCAAGAGGAACGGTCGAATTTTGCATCTTTTCACTGGTGGCCAGTCAGAGGCATGTGCTACAATCAGTGCAGGCTCTTGTTGGATTAGCATTGTAATGACTGGAAGCAAGCTGAGACAATGGTACTAGCACGCCAAATGCAATCACAGGTGTTCACAGCCACACATAGGTTTTGATGCAGAGTCTGCTTGTGCACAGACGGTTCGCAGCAGCATCGCAAACTCCTGCAACTTTTACTGGCTGCTGCCGACAAAAGAGATCAGTGCGTGCTACAAGCTCAGAGTGCCGTAACCTATCCTGTGGTCCCTTGTCGTGTCACAACTAAGATGCCAACACCCAACTTTGTTTAGTCTGACAATCACGTTCAAAGTTAAGCATCCCTGCAGTACAAGTATGCTGTGAGCATCTGGACAAGGTAAGTATCGTACTGTAGTGACAATCCTCAATGCATTCATAATTGGGCCTGAACCAACCTTGGTCGTCTCAAACGTCCTTCTGCTGAGCATGAGTTTGAAATGATATGAACCACTCCATGCATATTGCAATGTGCATATGCCAAGACAGGCTAATAACCACCAACATATTGTCTGTACCGTGGTGCCGTAAATGGTTGTTTGTCACCTTCATCGCCATTCACAAAATTTCCAGCCATGTACACCTCAAGCATTACTTTTATCTGGGATGCAACCTCTTGCACCTCCATGTCGCAGTTTCAAGAAAAGAGGGGTGCAGCGTGCTGATCTTTCAGCAACTGCACATACACCTGGCCGTGCTCAAGCTGCTCCTCGTCTATTTCAGGTTCACAGTGCTTTTCATCAAACAACCGCTGCTTCTTCGTCTCAGGCTTTTGTCGATCTGACAGAAAGCTTTTGAGACAAGAACAGAGCAATGGCTGGCTTGTTAGAAATCTCGAAGGCTGGTGACGGTCCTTTCAACACAACGTTCCCCTTCACACTCTTGCCTAGGCCCCAGGTACGCACAAAAACATTACGTACCAAAATGCTCTTCTTCGAGCTCGTCGTTCCAAGAGGAGTATCCGGATCTGGACGCTGCCTGACAGAGCTTCAAGGACTTCAACATCAGGACGGCTCTGCTTTGTAATGAATGACTTGACTGAATCAATCTAAGTGCCTAGCACAACTCAACAGATGTTTGTGGTCATGTGTGAATGGTGTTGAGCATGCGCCTCTGCAACGATGCTGCGCGCAAGGTCAGTTGCCATTTTGGCTCTGTGCACATCAAGCTGTTCCAATGATGTGCAAACTCAATGTTGACCTAAAGGTTCAGGCTGAAACCTAGGCTGAAATGTCATTTGGGATTATACAAACGCCAAGTCATAAGAGCAATCTAGCAAGCTAGCTTGTGCACAGATGGCGCCCAGGATGGCGCCTTTGCTTTGTTCTGTGCAAGCTCTTGTCCAAGAGAGCATATTGCTGAGGCATGGCACAATGATACCAAACGCAGGATGTGTTGAACAGCATGTTGCCAACCCTGCAAAATATGCTGACCATCAGAGCTATTGAACACAGGACAGACACTTGCAATTAGTTGAGACCCTATACCATGCAAACTGAGTTGACATGGGCTGTGCTTGTGGTCTCGGAGCAAAGCAACCTTTTGCTCTCTGCGAGAAATCTTTTCACTCTGTAGCAATCCTTATCGTAAAGCAGCAAATTTAGCAGCTCATCCTTCCGTATTTGCATCGCTTGTACTAGAACAACAAGACGAAGAAGATTGCAAGCTGAGTCATTAGAGCACTTGGTTTCGGAGCACATGCCCACTTGCGTGCGTTGATGTCGCGTCTGTGTACACCCGAGGAAGGATGCTTTGGCTTTTTCAGCCGTGTAGTAACTGACAAGGAGGCTGTATCATAAACGTATCAGATGACGAGCGATATCCTACTTTATAGCAGATCGACAAGCAGTGCTTCTTATCGCGTGCGCATCGCTTTGAACCTCAAGAAGCAGCATTACGACCTCAAGGTCATGAATCTAGAGCAGCAGCATCACCAAAGTGGAGAGTATCTCAGCCTCAATCCGCAAGGATTGGTCCCGTTGCTAATTCACCAGTTGGGTGACCAAGAAGTCAAGCTCAACCAGAGTGTTGCCATCATGGAATACCTTGAGGAGACCTTTCCACAGCAAGGAGCTGCGCTGTTGCCAAAGGATCCTGTGGGCCGCGCACGGGTTAGATCGCTTGCCTTGCACATAGCTTGCGAGATGCAACCCCTCAACAATAGTGGTGTGGTCAACTTCATCAGATCAGACATGAAAGGAGACACAGACACCGTGAAGGGGTGGCAACTTCACTGGGCAGAGAAAGGCTTCACAGGCTTGGAAAACCAGCTGAAATCTGCCTCTACCGGCAAATTCTGCCATGGCGATTTCCCTACACTTGCTGACTGTTGCTTAGTCCCTCAGGTGAGTAGAGAGTCGGCTTAGTGCAATATGACTCACATGTTGCGCTGAGAATTCTACCAGCAAAGGATGACTCTCAAGGATTGCTCTGATCCTGTGGAGCTAGTAAAGCTTTTGTTCTCTGTGTGGCAAACGGATTGCTTTTCCCCCTGTGCCTCATGAATGCAATATTGCAAACAGTACTGCTTGAAGTGCATGATGCATAGCATCATCTGTGCCTGGTATCATCAGCTGTCCCATAGGCTATGTTGCCTTTCCAGGTGTTCCGCTGTACTTTGCCAAGAGTGGGGCTAGACATCAGCAATTATCCTAAAATAAAGCAGATTTATGAGAATTGCATACAGCTACCTGAAGTCCAACAAGCCATGCCACAGCAACAGCCAGACGCACCTACTGATGAATTTTGGATAGCGACTGTAGGATGAGCCTCTTTTGCAAGCGCACTGTGCTAGTGATCCTCTGTCTTCGATCACAGTTTCACACAAATCAACAATAGCTGCTTTTGCAATGCTCAATGTAGTCAGCCTGCTGGTCAACCTTCACACAATGTGCAGGAGTGTTGCATGTCCAAATATCACATTCCCAACAGACTTCAGTTGTGTGTCAGTTTTTGTCAGTCTTTGACTGCTGTTCTTGGTTTCCTTGCTCACTGTGATTGCTCCTTCCTGCAAACATCTGCTTAACGCTCGTGAATGCTGTATAAACCTGTCCTTTTGCATACTCTCGGATTGCCGCCACAGCCGTGGGCTGCGATCTGCCTGCCAAAGGCGATTCCGCATTGCCAGGTGAACCATGAGGTGGTGTTGCTGCTGGCATGGTATCTGTTAAGCGGCTTCCTTGCCTGCCATCAACTGACTTTGCAGCTGTAGGTGTAACGCCTGCTTGCTTAGGCTGTACCTGGGTTGGTGTGTCTGAAGCCATGCTGATCCCTGCTGTTCTACTGTGCCTGTCTGCAGGTCGTGTTTGCCTGTTTGCATGTGAGGCTGTCCCTGCACTGTTTGGTTGCTCAGCCTTGTTGACAGCAGCCACTGCAGATGCAGGTCTGTGTGCTACATGCTGCGCAGTTGCTGCTTGATTTGCTGCTGTCCCATCCTGTTGTGCTGCTGAGTCAGACGCCTGGTGGGCAGAAGGATGCAATAGTTTGCTGTCTGCAGCAGACCCTGCAGGGCCACCTGCAGCAAACTGGCGCTCTCAAACATATTTTACCGTTTATTGACTTTGGTGTCCCTTTGACCATGTAATACAATAACGTAAACTGCTGCCTAGTGATCATGTGTGTACGTGGAGCGTCAAGATAGTTCAGCCAACAACAAGTACACGCACAACAGTTTTTTGCTCATGATGTCATCATAAAGACATCATTTACATTTGTCAGCTGCATTATGCTTCATGCATGTTGGCAGTTTTTTGTGCCAGCCTCCAGACACCAGAATCATGTCTGTGAGCATCATTTAACATAATGATGTCATGTGACCATCAATCTTACCAGTTGTTTCTTGCGCCAGCTGTCTGGCATGCATCAAGCGCACAGCACGTTCCAATTCTTCCAATCTTGCATGGATCTGCAAGGCAAAGCATCATCACATGCGAAGCAGTAACAAGCTTGAATGTGTGTTTGTCCCTGTGTATGCACGAGTTCTGTCAAGCATTGCAAGCCTCTACAAAGAGGTAGGCATCCCTCGTTGGCTTGTACAAGAGAGCATCAGCAGAGGCAACATGTTCAGGATGTTGTATACAGCGTTCATCACCTGCAACAGACAGCGTCCTGCACCTACAAAAGTGGGGAACAAATGCAGGACAACAGAGGCTGCATCATGCAAGTTGAGGTGTACCTCTGCTTGCTGCTGTCTGTTAGCTGCAGTATGTGTATCTTGCTTGGCTTGCAGCTTCTGATCAGCAGCTTCTTGCTGGGCCATCTGCTCTTCATCTTCCTTCTCTTGCTTCTGCATATTTGGGCACGCAAATTGTCAGCACATGTTTGGGCATTGCTTCAAAAGTCTTGCTCCACTGCTGTACAGCAACGCATCACCAGTGCATCATCTGACATGAGTGAGCAGTCACGCAACAAGGTTTGGTCAGATTTGTCCCATGCTTGCAGTTTTCAGCGCTTCTAAGGCAGTCCTACAGCAATACAGATTGCCATGCAGGAGACGTCGTGGGGTACATGTGACGTACCTTTGCAGACAAGATGGCTTCTTGTGTGCGCATGTCATACCTGGCAAAACAAGCAAGGCCCGCAACGCCTGCATCAGTTTGGCATGTCATGCAGCATTTTGAAAGTCATTTTTGGCCATGCTTGATTGATACATTGAGCCAACAGCAAAAGCCAAGAGGTTGTTTCTTGTCAAAGCCTCACCAAGGGGTGGCAGAAGCATGACAAACATCTGCCACAAATGCCAGTCCCACCTGAAGCAAGGCAAGCCTCAGCAAGCAACAAATTGAAAGGACACCAGCAGTCATGCTGAAAGCGGCTGAGGCATATGTGATGTGTTTCACACCTGCCTACAACTCCTGTCTTCTTGGGTTCTTCTAACAGCACTCCAAAGGCCTTCAGGAATTCTGAAGTACTGCTTGGGGGGTCTGCGAATACAAGGTGGATAAGCACAAAACTGGCCAGATGGCCTTTTGCATGGTGATTGGATTCATGCTTTGCAGTTGAGTCTTGTGCTTGCCTTGCTTGGCAGATCTTGACACTATAGGCTTGGTGCTAAATCCCTTGCTGGTGTGACTTCCAAACCCGCTGTGGAACACTTTTGCTATGTCGCGCGTGCGAAGGAGGTAGCCTAGCATATGCCGAAAAGCGATAATTATCCTACCTTGAAGAGCCGTCGATGATGGTTACACAAGGCAATGGAAGAGCAAGCGATGAAGGGACGGAATGGCTCGATAGGTCAAACAGTTCGGTCAAACATCAGCGCAGAATATCGGTGTGTCCGCTTGATCCCTGACGCCGATGCGGCATGCTGCTCAGGCTAGGCATCGCCACGCGCTTAGCCCTGCTTGCGTATGGAGAGCTTCAGGACCGGTTGTCACCGGTCAAATACACAGACATAGACTACAAGGTCTTTACAGATGCAGCTGCCTTTCTTGTCAAGGGCCTGTCACCGTACGATAGGAGTACCTACAGATACAGCCCTCTACTGGCATGGGCACTGGTACCAAACGTGCTGCTGCACCCGATGTGGGGTAAAGCGCTGTTTTGTGCCGCAGATCTTTTGGCGGCACGGTGAGTCTGATCAGTGAAGGCTTGCAGGTATCTGTGCTCAGAAGTGCTGCGCTAAGATGCTTCGTATACGTATGCATTGTATACGTAGGCTCATTGAGGGTCTGCTGACAGCAAATAAGGTTTGCAACAAGCAGACAAGGGCTAGTGTTGCATGCTGGCTGTTCAACCCTTTCACTGTCACCATCTCCACCAGGGGTAGCGGAGAGGCTTTGGTGACTGTGCAGATCCTTCTCATGCTCAACTGCCTGTTGCAAGGTAAGCGGATTCATGCACGCTGCCATCCTGACTTGACCAGGATTTGAACCAGTGAAGCACGTGCTGCATTGCATTGCGTTTTATTTTGACTAACACATACATCATTGGCAAATGTGGCACAGAGAGACTTCCTTTGTCACATGTAGCAAGGCCAGCGTGCAAATTGTAAAGCTCTGCAGTACTGCTTACGTGCAGGGCAAACGGTGGCAGCAGCCATGTTGCTGGGACTAGCTGCACACTGGAGGGTGTATCCTATCATCTACAGCCTGCCAATCATCCTTTGGCTTCCTTCATCTGCAACAAGCAAACACACGAAAAACGTATCTACACTGCTGCAGGCATCATCGCTCAAGCTGCCAGTGCACATCTATGTCAGTTGGTCGCTGGCTGGGCCATGACGCATTGGACGTTCAACAATCAGCATGTATGCATATGTGACAACATGTAGGTTTGACTGCA
>JAABUY010006687.1_pt1 | contig 11198 bp, 7 predicted proteins | sample 5560271 | NCBI WGS metagenome assembly JAABUY01 (sample SAMN10711886, study PRJNA513374) | rock metagenome | isolation source: Antarctica rocks | place: Antarctica: Victoria Land, University Valley
ATGATCAGTTTAATCAGAGCTTATTTTCTAGATGATTACGTATTTTTCTCATGAAGCACACATTAAACATAGTCTTTTGATAGAGATAATATTATCTCATCATGTGAAATGACTTGAAAGAAGAATAACGTTCAACGTCAAGTCTTGCGCGCACAGAAAAGATGAAAGACTATGATAAGTAAAGATTCATTCTATTTGCAATTAGTTGACATCTTTATTCTCAAATTTTAAGAGCTTTATGATTGATTGAGACTTTTTCATCTTCATTTCTATTTCTGAGATGACTTCATTCTCAATTCTAGAACTTTTATAAACTATTTTTGACAGTAGATTTATGATTGATTTAATATTCATAAGAGAAGTCTTATGTCTGCAGTTCTTTCTCGTCACATGTGTGTATTCATTAATTCATTATAATTCTCAATTGAGAAATAATTAATCTTGAATAACTTTTACTCTTTGAAAGTTAGCTCTTGTAGATGCACTTGAATCATGATCATGTTAATCTCATCACATACATAGAACGTCTTACAGAAGCACTTTCTCAATCTCTTTGATCACGCAGCTTTTAACAGAATCATAAGAATCTCTTAAATCAATGAGAAAATTGATTTCTTTAGAATTTGCATTCATAACAAATTCTATCTCATTATCTTCTTCAACGAGATCTGCTTCAGTCACTTAAGCTAAAGATGCAAGAAAATCTTAAAGTCAAAAATCTTTTCAGACTTTCAATGAAAAAGACTTTGACATTGCTTTTGACACATCATTTAACGTTAAATCTTCAGAAAACATCAATGAAAGAAGTGACAGTGAGCACAAGCAAGATGAAAAAGAAGCGCAAAATAAAGAGAGCTGTCTAGAATTGTGTTGTCTATCGAAATGCAAATTAGATGTTGAAAAGTTGTTAAAAGTCATGATTGACATTTGTGAAGATTTTGATGATACTCTGATCATCATGAATACTGAAGTTCTTGATATCATCAATCTGAAAAAATTACTAGATTGTGAAGTGAAATGAGAACGTGATGTGTTACATTGTAACATTGTATTCAAAAGAACGCAAGCTTTAATACTGAAAAAATACTGCTTAGTGAAATAAAAGATGAATTATGTTTCTGCAAGATTGCATTGCATGTTAAATGAACTGAGACTGAATCAGCTTTCAAATACTATGAAATGATTATAAAAGTTTGCAAGATTTATGACATTTAAGATGTTTAAAATGAAAGAGCAGATAAAGAGAATAAAAACGCAGAGTTTATCATTTAATTCAATATTAAGATGAATGCTGACAATATTAATAAAGTGATCAAACATGAACATTTTCAAACTTGACAGCATTATTTTTACAAGATTGTAAGCGATGCAGTAGTGAAGCTCTAAGAAATAACACATCTTCTTGAAAAACTTCACGAACGCAAGACTGCAGTGATGAAAAAAACAGTCAATTATTGCTTGACAAAATTCATACAACTTTAAGCAAGATCAAACAACTGCAAGTAAATCAGCGAGAAAATTTGAAGCATGATTTTAAGAAGAAAGAATGAAGAGAGAGCAAGAGATTATGTTATCATTGTAAAGAATGAACAGAATCAACGAAAGAATATTAATGTGAAAATCATTATTGCGATCATTTGCGCTGTAATGACTGCAGAAAGTAAAATGTTTTTTCAAGAACTTAATAAACTTTAAACTTTCTTGCTTTCTATCTTCTTGATATGCGAAGAGACTCAGATCATTTGTGTAGATAATAGATTATGCGATAAAATCTATTATCAAGAGATTGAGAGAATGTATGTATGTCAAATATATCACTGAAAACGAGTCAAATCTTGCATTTTTCAATCAACGAGAATCACAAGTCTCAAAACTTTGAAAAGCATGAATGAGTTGAACATAAGCTCATCATCATTTCTCAGTTCAAGATCTCATCAATAAGATTACTTCAAAGCTTTCATGAAACTCTGAAAGTAAATCTGAGCTAAATTACATGATAAATCATACATAGATTGAAGAAGTTGATCATCTTTATTTCGAATTTGAAGATGCTTTTCTGTTTTCAGAAAAAAAAACTCATTAAAGTATCTGCATCTCTGATCTTCACTCTGCGCTTGAGATGAAAGAGTGACTCAGAGATAAAGTGTGTTTGTTGAAACTGAGCTTATATACAACAACAAAGAGCATCTCATTCGATTCTCTTTTTCAACTTCGCAGCTTCGCTTGAACAATCTTACGTTTTGTCTGATTCTCTGCTGAATATTCACAGTGCAATGAAATTAATCAATAGTAAGTCAGTAGCAACGTTTATTCAACAGTAAAAGTAACAAAGACGCAGATTTCATCTTCATGTCATTACTCGTTGAGTATCAATGAACAATCAACGACTCTTGCGTGTTTCTCACATCATGATGACAGAATGATTGAAAAACAAGATTTCAATCAAAGCAGTACACTTTGTCAGATCTTTGTATTCAGTCAACATCATTCAACAGAATTTTGATGATTCAACATTTAAGAATATTGTCACTTGAATTCTTCAACTTTGTCTCTCAATTTGAATTTATTAATTACGCAGTATAATCAACACAGTCTTTGACTGTCAAATTTTTCTTAAAAGAGCACATTAATAAATGCTTTAACAAAGTTGTTGAAAAAGAATACAATGCAACAATCACTGCAATAGATGCAATATTCAATATGAAACTTCAATGATTAAATCAGATACAGAAGCACTCTTATTAAATACTTGAATTTCTGCCTCATGAATTTCTGCACATTAGTCAATGAAGACAAGAGCGAGATGATGCTGAAACATAAATAGATATCATGTAAAATGATAACGGTTTTCTTATCATGTATCTGTCTGATCATAATTTCATAAAGTTTATCTCTTTTGCTGTTAAACTCATTCTCATGCAAAATATGACTTCATTTCTCTGCATGCATAATCAAGATCTGTCATCTAAATATTTTTATTCTTTGCTGTTTCTTCTGAGTTTCAGACTAGTGACTCAGTCTTTCATTTCTCATTCAAATCAGATATTTAGCTTCTTGTTAGCTTGATTTGAAGATAATGAATGAATGAATAATCTTTAAGTCTTGTCTTTTGCAATAAGACTTTTCTTCTTCTCATCATAAAAGATCTCTAAGATCTCATATATTCTTCACATAAAACAATGAATTCTTCACATTTCTGACTTAATTACTTCTTTTCAAACTTATTAAACTGAAGCATGACTTTTAGCAAAGCTTTTGAAACTATAAAGTCTGCAGATTTAATGAAAGACAATTCAATGATGAGTATTATGCAGTTGTTTATCAACGTTCTCGAAGCATTCATTTCAAACTATTCAATCATCTCAAAGTCTCTGCTCAATGTGCTAGACTTTAATATCATTAATTCACTATTGTTGTGTTCACTGATCTTCTGATCTTTAAACTCTTCACTTCTTTAAAATTTCTTGATCAACATGCATATGCTGTCTTTGAGAAATACTTTACATGCTTTATCAGCATTCATTCTGATGATGACATTTATAATCACATTATGAAGTGACTTGATGATCATAAGATATTCATTAACTTACGTAGCTTGATGATCAAGACTGAACAAAAACATGTCTGAAACTTTCATGATCTGAATATGACAGCGAATGAACTGAATTCAAACACTCTCATCAACTTTAGTAATTGAAATTTCAAAGTTTCTTTAATATTTTAGCTTTACTTTGATCGTCATATCTTTTTTCATCAAGATCAATATTTTGAGTTTCGTTACTTTATTAAACAGATAGTGAGATAGTGATTTTCATGAAGCAGAGAGCATTTAACTTATCTGTATTGAACGTTCATTTCAGTCTATCAAAAATCTTATAAAGAACTGTTATAATCATCATCTAAATAAGAAAATTTCTCTTACTGTTGTACGCAGATTGATAAGTAAAGAGAATAAAGAAGAACACAATATGTGACAAAAAGTTGTAACAAGATCTTTTAAATTTATGCACATGATCATTATTTTGAATCATGATGAGAAAACTTAATTTTGAAGAATATAAATAAATATCTACATTCAGTCACTTTCAAATGATACGTCAATTGTCATATTTCTTATCGTCGTAAGTATTTGTTTCATAAAGTAAGTATAATTCTATCTCAAAAATCATTAAATGTCTTTTACTCTTGCTGATGTTTTCAAAAGCTTTTTGAAACTGACAAATTCAGTTTTGCCTTAGTCATTGCTGATGTTTTTGATCTTAATATTTACTGCATTTCGCTTGCGAATTGAACTCTTACAGAGAAGAACTTGAAAATAATGTTCAGTTTACTGTCTCAACGCTGTGTAGTTCTGCTTGAAGACATCAACAGCGTTGATCTGATTAAACATCAAGAAGAAGATGAAAAATTCGTCAAATCAGTCAATGACGTGATTGCAAAAATTAACATTGAACTTAGTAAGATTCTTAAGAACGCTTCAAAGAACAATGAGAAAGATAGAAAAAACAAGAAAATCAGCTTGTTCAATCTTCTCAACGCTATTAATGATGTGACTTCGCACGAAGAATGAGTTTTAGTGATGACAATCAACTGCTTTGAAAAGCTTGATGAAGCTTTAATTCAATCAAATCATATAGATATTAAAGTTGAATTTATCATGATTACATGTTCTCAAATCTTCGAACTCTTCACTTGCATGTACTTTCTCAATGACAACTCTTTAAAACTTATTGCTACTTTCAGTAAAGAAACTCTCAGATAACAACAACAACAATAACAATAACAACAACATGTTGATAATCTTCTTACTCAGAAATCTGTTGTTCTTCAGTTCTGTGTCAACAAGCTCATGCTCATTGACTCTTTCATTCTCATCAAGAATATTAATGATCTTGTCATCATTACGTCTTTTAATAGCTTTTTTCTCAACGCAGCTTTCATACTCACGTCAATGAAGTTGAAGAATATGACAGAAGACTTTGTAAACTGATTGTTAAGACAAGTTTTCATATTTACATTCTGACTCAACTTGAGTACTCGATATTAATCTTCTGACTCGACTTGAATACTTGATCTCAACATCGTAACTCAACTGAATATCAATCTTAAGTCAGAGTTTAATTTGAATTTTTGATTCAATTCATTAAACAATTGAAAATAACATCAAGAGAACTAAATATAGATTTTTTTTCGATTTTTTGCTTTTGCATTACCTTTTTGATAAAGAATCATGATGAGAAACATGAAGTTCATTTGATACTAAAGAATCATAAAGGAAAAACATGAAGATCATTTGATAAAAAGTCATGAAGAAGAGTCATGAAGAAAAGTCATGAAGAAAAGTGATGAAGAAAAATCATGAAGAAAAGTCATGAAGAAGAGTCATGAAGAACAATCATGATAGAAAGTCATGATAAAGAGTCATGATGAGAAAACATGAAGATTATTTAATAGAAAGTCATGAAGAATGAACAAGCTATTTACAATTATTTATTTATTTATCTATCTTCATATCTTGATGAGTTGAATTGAAAATTCAAGTTAATACTTGATTTCAACATTTTAACTCTACTTGAATACTTAGTTCAAACATTATGACTTAACTTAAATACTCAGTTTCAAAATTCTGACTTGAATTGAGTCTTGACGAGTCAAGAACTTGACTTGATCTCGATGATTCAACTCAATGCAATTAGTTTAAGACTTTGTGATTAAGTTTTTGAAAAACATGCTTACATTAGTTAAGATACAGAAGTATTTTCTTATGCAAAAGAAGAATTCATGAAGAGTGTTGAAGAAGATAAATGAGTGAAGAAATTGATTGATTAAAACAAAGAAGTTGAAAAGTAAATTGAAAATGAAGAAGAGTGAAAGAGCATGAATAGTATTGAGAAAATTAATACAGTAAAATTTGTAATTAATTACAGATTTATTTACATTAATCATTTTTCATCTTGAGTGTAAAATGCAAAATAACATGATGTATCTGCATTAACGTTTATTTGTTTCTCAATGAGATTACAGACTTTTCATCTGATGAAACGTATTAAATCACAAGCTTCATGCTACTTTTGAATTTTATCAGTTATATTATGTTTAATATTGAATTTGATCATAACAACGTTTTTGATTGACATTTATTCATGATTATTGTAATAATAATAATAATAAATTCATACATTCTTGTGACATTGATTAAATCAACTCATGAGAAACTTTGTGCTATGTATGTTGAGTGAACAAAACTCTATGAGATAGAAAATCACTCGTTATTTATATGACTGCTTCACGCAGTTGAAACAACAAGATTAAGACTATGTATCAAATTTGTTCACGTTGATCACACGTTAAAGAATGAGTATTCTAGTCATTTTAAATTGCTTTAGAAGCTTCATTTTCATCATCATTCTCACTGCTGTTCTGAGATCTTTCATGATCATGATGATTATTCAATAGTTCAAGAAGTCAACATCACGTAGCATTCTTGATTACAGATGCATTCGATTCAAGCAGTGCATGAGTACATGCTTCGCTGTCTGATGACTTCATTCGCAGTCGCATCGCGAACTATTCATGCTTGAAACATTTCTCGAATGCAGATAAACATTAAGATCTATGCATTTAATTCTGATGTAAGTTGCAAGAGTACTTTCAATCTTCTGAAGATCATCATGCATCTTTATTATCTTGTTGAATAAATGAAATCTTTGTGCTGAAATTGTATTAACGTCTGCAATGCATTTCTTGTATTTTTCTCATTATTGCTTTTATTGATCTTTGTAATATAATGCTATTGCGATGCTATTACTTACTGAAATCATCATAAAGAGATTGAATCATCTGCATTTAGACTGCATTCTTGCGTCTTCTCAAATAAATGTGTTCAGAAGCACTACTTTCTTGATGACAGAAGAGCGAAAGATGAGATGATTAATTTTCATCAGTTGAGCGCGTATGAATTTGCATGCTCATCTAGTTTCTTGTATTCTGCTGTTAACTCAACTGCGTAATGTTGTTGCAAGCGTGCATCTCAAGTTAGCCTAACATAGATCATGTTAGACTATCATAGACTAGTATAAAGCTGATGTTGACACGCTAGTGATCTAGCGCGCCTTCGTGAGTATAAGACTCTCGACGTGTTTTATCTTCTTTCTTCTTTAGCTTTGAACTTCTAGTTAGACTTAGAATACACTTATATGATTCGCTTTATGCAGACTCATAACATTAGTTCAAAACTCATTAATCTTGTTATTAACATGTAGATGATATAAAAACAAGTTACACAACTCAAATCAAAAGTTGAACTCAGAAATTTGAACATCATAATCAGAACTTGAACTCAGAAAGCTTGATAGAAATCAGAAATTTCTAAAGAAGAATCATGATTTGAAATCAGAAATTTCGGTAGAATCAGAACAGAAGAACACGAACGCGTTGCTCTTGACTAACTCTTTACTGAGCTCGTCATCAGAATTGAAACCAGAAATTTCAGCAGAACTTGAACTCAGAAAGTTTAATTAAAATCAGAAATTTCAACAGTAACATTAGAATTCTTCGATCAGCAATTTTCTACTCATATCATGACTAGAAGTTCAGAATCAGCAAGCATTACTCATTACAAACTTCGAAATGCTAGAAGAGAATCACTTCTATTACAGAATCAAACAGCATCAGAATCAGAAGAAGAAAACATGAATGCATCATTGAATACAGAAGAAAAGAACATGAACGCGTTGCTTTTTGATCACGAAATAATCAAGATCAGCATCAACACTGAACTGAATGCTTGAATAAGCATTCATGAAGCAGACGACATCGTTGTCTTTATCAAGTAAATGTATTAACAGCATGACATTGAAATCGAGATTCACAATGACATGATTCAGATGTTAGAAGATGTCAACAAGATAAACATCACGTTAAAGACTAAGCAGACGCGTCTGCAGAAAGAAATGAAAGACAAGAACGTGATTGTACATCATTTAAAAACTGCATCAAGTTGACAAAGTACTTCAATTTCTGAAAATCAATTCTTGAAGTCAATCAAGTTAATGAACTCTTCACTGTTTGAAGATTCATTGCAGAATGTAAACAATTAACTATCGCGAATGCGAAATAAGCTGAAGGCAAACAAGAATCACTTTTCTATTGAAGAGTTGAAGATTGTCTACATTGAAAGTTGAGTCGCATGCAAAATATCTTCTTGAACTCATTTCTAGAAGTTGAAGAAGTACTATCAATCATTAATAAAATGTATGATGATTTTAATCATCATCACACAACTTAACGACAGTACTTGAAGCTGTATTAAAACAAGATCTTCTCTCATGAATTTTGAATAAAATTTCAAAGATTCAGCGCAGAACTAAGATACAATAACAAGATTCTACTAAATGATCTTCAGCATAAGATCAGCTCAGATCTTCAACAAGCAACGCTTAATGAACAAATCACAAACTTGAACGAGTTTGTTAACATCTGCATGAAAGTTAATGTTAGATTAATTGAATTGAACGTTCAATTGATCATCAAAGCATTAGCGATCTCAGCTGCTCGCTCTGTCGCTAGCACATCATCTGCTTGATTCACGTTATCAGTCTCTGCGTGAAAGAAATCTAGAATATCAAATCTCGATCTCAGCAAGAAAGAGTTATTAAAGAAAAAACTCTGCTTCAAATGCAAGAAGACAGAATATAAAGCATATGAATGTCTTGAAATGACTCAAGTGCATGAGATCACTGCAAATTCGAAAAACAATCTGTTCTCATCAAAGTAGTGACTGAGAACGATGTACTCATATTTTGTTTCATCAGCATGTCTGATGATTCATTTGATTTCAAGTCGTTCACTGTTGACGTTATCTTGAAGAGTCTAGAAAAGATATTCAGATTTCTCGCTTTGATAAATATTGAAGTCACTGATATGACATTCATTGATGAATCTTTGATGTCAAAGCTATGTGAACGCTTTGATATTCAGTCAATTCAATCATATGATGAAACTTCTGATTGAAAGTCAATTACACATGCTCTGTATACATCAATCATGATATCAAAACACAAGAATGAAATAATGTTTCTATTAATAACTTGTCTAGATCAGCACAAGATAATCATTGAAAATCTTTGATTAAAAAGAAATCAAATTTTGGTAAACTCTGCAAATGATTGATTAATATTCTCATTGAATATTAGAACATCGAAATCTGTTGTTTCAAAAGTAAGCATTCAATCAGCATTTCACAGATGTGAGTCAAGCGAAATCTGTGAAATGAAACAAAAGAACTTGAACTCAATTATTATATCAATGATCATCTTGAAGAGACTTACGACTCAGAAATCAGTGAATCAATTCATTAAATCTGTTTGATTCATTGAATCTATACTCAGATGAAAGCAAAGCACTTAAGTTGATCTCGATCAACTTTGATTCTTTCAGTCAATGAAAGTAAAGAAAATCGTTGATATTGTCATGATTGAAGTCGCTGCGTATCAAACTTTAGTCAAGAATAAGAAGATCAAGATCTTCTTTCTGATCATTAATGAAATCAATAAAGCGCTTAGCTCAGTCAAAGATTTCGCAAAACTGAATGAAATGACATCAATCATGTCATTGAATGAACTGAAGAAAAAGCTTTCAATCATTTATCACGACTTTCTGAATGTTTTTGATAGAGAAAAGACAACTCATTTGTCTTTGCATCAATCATATGATCACAAGATTGAATTAGAAGATAAGAGTCAACTCTTTAAAAGTTGATTATACTTTATGTTAAGTCATAAGCTGCAGAAGATCAAAGAGTATTTAGAATAGAATTTGAAGAAGAAGTTCATCATACTCAGCAAAGCTTCTTTTGCTTCATTGATACTATTTGTTGAAAAGAAAGATAATAATCTTCGCTTTTGCATGAACTATTGAAAACTGAATGCTCTGATTAAAAGAGATCGTTATTCAATATTCTTGATAGACGAAATACTAGCTTGAATTCAAGACAGTAAGTATCTGACTTGATTCAACATAATCATCACGTTTAATAAACTGCGCATGAGTTCAGAAAGCGAGAATTTAACTACTTTTGTTACTTTCTTCAACGTCTACAAGTATAGAATAATGCTCTTTGAATTAATCAATGAATCTGCGTTCTTTCAGCATTATATCAACGATGTGTTGTTTAAATGTCTGCATAAATTCTGCCAGACATACTTGAATGATATTCTCATCTACAGTAAGACATTGAAAGAACATAAAACTCACGTGAAAGAAGTGCTAAACAAGTTTCGTGAAGTTGATCTACAGATAAACATAGACAAGTGTGAATTCAAGATTCAGAAAATCTCGTTTCTTAAACTACTGATATTCATCAATAATCTGCGAATGAACTCTCAAAAAGTAGATGTGATTTAAAACTGAGAAGTGTCATGATCATTGATTTATGTGCAGATCTTCATTAACTTCTGCAATTTCTATTGATGATTCATCAAGAACTTCTCAAAGATTGCTTGATTCATGATGAAGTTAACTCAGAAAGATCATCTTTTTGAATGAACAGAGATCTGTCAGATGATCTTTGAAGAACTGATGTAACAAGTGACAACAGTTTTCATTCTAAAACATTTCAACTCGATCAGAGAAGCTATTCTGAAAACTGACTTCTTGAACTATGTCAACGACGAAGTATTATCTCAATATAATGATGAAGAAATTCTACATTCAATGATCTTTTATAGCAAGAATATGATTTTCGCAGAATGCAACTACGAGATCTATGATAAAGAACTGCTGATCATTATTTGCTGCTTGAAGCATTGATGCTTTAAATTGAAATGTATTGATATTTCAATCAAAATCTTCATCAATCATCTGAATCTAAAGTACTTTATGATCAGCAAAGAATTAACTCGACGACAAGTTAAATGAGCTGAGAAGTTATCTGAATATAAATTTTGAATTATTTATCAGTCAGAAAAACAGAATTTGAAAGTTGACGCACTGATCAGAATGTCTAACGTCAAGTCAGTTGAAGCGAATGATAATTGAAAGCTATATCAGCATCAGATGCTATTGTCAGAAAGCAAATTCGATCTGCAATCAATTGAAGTCAATCAAGATCTGACTCAGATTTGAAACTTAAATCGAAAGCTAATCAAAATTCGATTGAAGAAGTGATTTCTATTCAGAATCAGATTATAGTTGAAAAT